>OEKW01000011.1_pt1 | contig 17811 bp, 18 predicted proteins | sample 1503291 | NCBI WGS metagenome assembly OEKW01 (sample SAMEA104379590, study PRJEB20068) | metagenome | biome: 1000743; feature: 77; material: 1998 | place: USA | collected 2012 | depth 25 m
GAACCCTCATGAATAATGCGGGCTAGTTCGTGAATTGTGGGCGGGGCAGGAAGTGCTGAGTGCTGAGTTAGAGACCGGCGGCTGGCTTCCCCTCTGTCACCTGGTAATAGCAGAACCCTTCGTGCTCGACGAGTTTCTTTGCCATCACCCCTGCGGCTGTTTCAAGCATAGCGGAGAGCGTTTCGTTTTGAGCGCCGAAGACACTTCCACCACGAACCGCTTTCCCTACGAGCGACGTCACGGCAGCTTCGGCGCGCAGAGCGTCACGGGTCACTCTGGCTAAGGCTCCCAAGGATATTGCGGGGCGATCGGCATCGAATTCAGGGTAGAGCGACGCCTGGGAGTTCGGTCGCACTCGCAATGCGGTCGCGCCATGTACGGCCGGTACTCGATAGGCCGCGTCGAAGAAGGCTTCCAGGAAAATGCGCGTCAGATCGGCGCTGACACGTTGAGAGTCGATGGACGAGGTGGACACAGTTGTGCGCGCGCCGGCCTCCTTCTGGACATTGACGGATTGTCCGGGGAAGGCCCAGACATTACCGTTCAGGTCGACAAAGCCTGTTGACGTGACCTTGATCACGCCACGCACCCCTCCACCGAAAGGCGTCGGGTCGGGAACGAATTGCACATCACCAAAATACGCCTTGTTGTACGCAAGAAGCAGTTGGGCGAAACGAGAAGCATCCTGTTCCAGTCGATCCTCATCCAAACCCAGATACCCATGCCATTGACGGGCCACTTCGATGACCTGCCTGAGTTTATCGAGATCAACGCGCGCGGTTCCATCGTTGACCACATCATTCAGGACGTCGGTAAGGATGGAAAGTGAGGCTCTCTTGTCGGGGTGCCGCAGGCGAATGGTATCGATGACGGACGCTAGAGGATTGACGCTCGTTGCTTATCCCTCAGGGGTTTGCAGGGACAGGGGCTCTGGTGACGTACCGGCATCACGTCGTTCATTCAGCGGTTCGTCGTGGGCCTGCCTGGTGCAGGCCAGAAACTTCGTTGCGAGCTCTTTGTTGCCGGCCAACCTCTGGCGGAATTCTCCGTGATGGAGATTCGGCTGATCGCGTAGCTGCAGGACGGAAGAACTGCAGCCTGCTTGCACGAGCAAGCCAACCAGTAGGGCAGCCGAGAAATGTGGCAATCGCTTCATCGTTGCCTCGTGCCAGGTAGATAGGCTGAGGCTGTTAGGGGCAGAAACCGACTTCAGCCTTCGGCTAAACCCCTGGGTCAATGCTTGCGATCTTTCTGCATGATTTTATCGGTCCATGCGAGGAGGATGGCCGATCCGATGAAAGTCAAGTGGATAAAGATCTTCCACTTCACGTGCTCGAGATCTTCGTGCGCGATGTTGACGAATGATTTCAGGAGATGAATGCTGGAAATGCCGATCAGTGAGGCGGCAAGTTTAATTTTGATGGTGCCGGGGTCAATATGGGTCAGCCAGTCCGGTCGATCGGCGTGGCCCTCTAAATCCAATTTGCTCACGAAGGTCGCGTAGCCGCCGATGATCACCATCGTAAGCAAATTCGCCACCATCGTGACGTCGATCAGCCCCAGGACTCCCAGCATAAAGACGGTCTCTTGGTGCTCATTGATATGCCAGACCATCTCCCATAGTTCGATGAGAAATTTGTACGCATACAGCAGCTCGGCCACGATAAGGCCGCCATAAAGTGGGGCTTGAATCCACCGGCTGGCGAACACGACGGTTTCAAATGCGTGTTCGATGGGGTTCATGGGAGCGTGGGTGTGCTTCGCGACGGCAGATTCTGAAGGATCGGAATGACTCACGGGGCGCTATCCTAGTCGGCGAAAGGGGGGGCTGTCAATTTGAACGACCATGCAGAGGCAGCCTGAGGGAAGATGATAGTTGCGAAGACACGCTGTCACTCATCGAGGGCAGCAATGGGAAGGTCCGATGCTTCGAGCCGGCCATGCGGTTCATACAGGAGACGAACGGTATTGACCATTTTGTGATCTTCCGTGTCCTTTTCAAAAAAGAAATCGGCCCCGGCGAGAGTGCAGGCAGTCTTATTGTCGTGCGAGGGGTCGTCCGTGACCACGATGATGGTCGGCAGGGCCATCAATCGCTTGACCTGTTCGAGGACTTCAATGCCTCGGCCACCCCGGAGTGAGGAGTTCAGGATCGTGATATCCGGTTTCCGATTCAGAATCATTGCGGTGGTTTCTTCAAGATCCGACGATTCTCCCACCACCTGCACCCCGATAATTTTCTCAAGGCGCTTCCTGAGCCTCGCGCGAAAGTGAGCATCTGTGTCTGCCAGGACGATGGTCATGCGATGGTTTCGATAGCGAGAGTCGTCTCTCTGATCATGCATGGTCCTTAGGTTCGATCGACGAGAAAGGCAATCGGTTGAATGCGTATGCACTGCAGGCGAAATCTGACGGGACACTGATCGTCACCGGATGCGCATGGTTCACGCGTCTATACATGTCCACTGCCCCCCTCATACGTTGTACGTTCGGGTGACTCCCCGTTGTCACTATTCAACCAAATGATGGTCGAGGGCATAGCGAATCAGCTCCACAGTGGTCCTGAGTTGCAGCTTGTCCAGAATACGGGATCGATAGGTACTGACGGTCTTGACGCTGAGCATGAGGGACTGTGCGATGTGCTTGATTGACCGGCCCTGAGCTATCGACACAAGGACTTCGAGTTCTCGTTCGGACAATGTATGTTGGCCCGGGCTGTTGGGATTCAGGCTCAGGCTGCTGGCGATAGGTTCTCCGAGGGAAGGAGTGACATACATCCGGCCGGTCAAGACTTGTTTGACAGCTTTGGTCAGCTCTTCCGGCGCGGTCTCTTTGGTGAGATAAGCCATAGCCCCAGCCCGGAAGACACATACGGCGTATTGCTCATCGGGATGCAGACTCAAAACAATCAATGGGAGTCTGGGCGTTTTGCTGTGTAACTCGCACAGCAGGTCCAACCCGCTCTGATCAGGAGGGTTGATATACACGATCGCCAGATCCCAAGGCTCCTGCTGCACCGCGGCAACACCCTTCTGACTGGTATCGGCTTCTCCGACTTCGACGGAGAGGAAGTTCTCCTGAAGGATCTGTTTCACATCCCGGCGCACGACCTCGTGATCGTCGATGACGAGAATTTTTATCGCCTGTGTCCCAATCATGGCGCGAAACACTCCACAACCGGCACGGAGGCGATGGCCGTGGTTCCGATGCCAGGAATTCCTACGATATGAAAATGGCCGCTCCTGAGGGAAACTCGCTCCTGCATTCCTTGAAGCCTAAAGGCATGAGGTGGGGAACATCTTGGCGTGATCGTGTTATGCCTGCGCAAGCCTTTACTGGGAGAGTGAACCGATGTGGTTGTGACACGATGGGTGCGTGGCTGTTTCATACCGTCATAAATATCGGTTCAAGGTAGATGTCCGCGGTGATGCAGGTGCCTCGCCCCACCATTGATTCAATGTTCAAGCGTCCTCCGATCTTCCGAACCCGGTCTTCCATATGCGCAAACCCAATGCCTTTTGCCGATCCGTCCACTACGAAGCCTGATCCGTTGTCGCGAATGCTCAGTCGTACGCGTGAGCCGATTTGCCGAAGCGCGACCACAATTCGAGTGGCACTGGCATGACGGACGCAATTGCTCAAGGCTTCCCTGCTGATGGTGATGAGCTCTCGGGCTTCTTCACCGGTCAGAATCTCCTCTGCCGCCGGGTCGACCTCCACACGAATCCGTAACTCACTCACCCGCTCAAAGGTTTCGGCGAGGGTCTGCAACTCGGACACCAGCCTGAACGGATCCACGCAGTCGGATTCCACACTGAGAATCATGCGCCGGATGTCTTGGATAAGCGTGTGAAGTTGATCGGCGGCTTGATCCCGCGCGTGCGACCGGGTCTGCGGTACATCCCTGCGCAATTCATGTGATGGCGCAAGGCTCAGCCCGATCGCATAGAGCGCTTGCAACACCGTATCGTGCAACTCCCGTCCAATTCGTCGACGGTCGTGCAACAGTGCGCTCAATCGTCGCTCGGATGCCGTCAGGGCCGCAGTAAGGCTGTTTTCGGCCTGGCCGCGCAGCAGGCAGGAAATCGCCTCTGCCCTGTCGCTGGGAATGCATTCCGCACGCGATGAAGACGGCTGTGTCGGTTGGCCAGAAACACATCGAAACCCATTGATAATCTGGAACTTCTGCCGGTCCTTCATTAGCTGGCACATCCTTTCCCTCTTCTGCCGAGAAACATCTTGGGAACCTTTCCCTGCACGGACTCCTCAGGTCGAGAGATCACTATTTGTACGCGCCACCATGGATTTCGTCACCTGGCGGTTCCGCCAGGTGACGAAATACGTAGATTGTGAAAAACCTGTGGCCCAGTGAGATGGTGCAGACTTGATGTTCTCTAGAAAGGAGACGGTCGATGCCTAGCCTGAAAGATATCGAGTTCAGTGAAAATGGCTTTGTCGTGAAAACGCTACACGGCGAGCAGCTTGCCCAATCCTATCGACTCCGGCATAAAGTATTTGCCGAGTCGCTGAAGTGGGTTCCTGAGACCGAGGACAGACAAGAGATGGATCTGTATGACCTGTGGGGAGTAACCGTTGGTTTAGTTAAAGATGACGGAGCTGTGGTCGGGCTTGCTCGACTTCTTCCCTCTTCCGGGCAATTCATGATCGAGAAAGAGTTCAGTGCCTTGCTCCCCGCAGACTGCCATATCAGAAAAGCGTCAGATACTGCCGAGATCACCAGACTCGCGATCGATCCTGAAATCCGAGATAAAGGACTGTCGTATAGGATGATGATGGCGCTGTTGAAAGGCGTCTATCAATGGGCGGTTGAAAACGACATTCGGTACTACTATCTTGAAGTCGAGCATCGGTTCTTTCGAACGCTTCGAGCACTTGGGTTCCCTTGTGAAATGCTCGGAGAGCCGGTTGTGCTTCCTCCGGCTGGAGCCAGTTCCGTAGCGGCGCTGTACGACATGGTTCGATTCGACGAAGAGAACGCGGTCAAAAGACCGCAATTACTGAACTGGATATCCTCTATTGAGACGCTGCAGGGCGAGATGATTATCGGTCGGACCTCTATGTATTCACACGGCGAGAAGTTGGCACTCGTCGATGCGGAAAGCTGATGGGATGCAGGGTGAACTTCGTTCCAGGAGGCCTCCGGCGTGTTGCGAGAAACTCAAGGAAGCCGACTCTACTTACACCACGTTGGGCAGACCGTGCTCGATGGCGGTCGCAACGGCATGAGATCGCGAGGTGACGTCCAGTTTCGAAAAGATGCTTTCTACGTGGAATCTGATGGTCCGTTCACTGACGCCTATGATTTTAGCGATCTCCCAGTTTGTCTTGCCATTTTTTACCCAGTTTAGGATCGTCATCTCACGTAGCGTAAGTTCCCGGACACAAGGTGCTACCGCCTGTGAATTCTTCGGGGCGATGCGTAAGAGGGCAAGATGGACATGGTATCCAAAGTACTCGACAAGCGGCACATAACGCTTTGCGTCAACGCGCTCAGCAGAGGCGAATGAGCAAAAAGTTGCGACTCCGCATGCGGGATCCGCTGATCCGGTTGTGATCCCATCCCCTAGACCGAACTCTTTGGCCGTTGCCATAAACTCGCGCTGTTTGTCAGAGTGTGTGACCTTGTAGGTGGTCTCCCAATGTTGCGTCCCAGGTTCTCGTAAGGCTGTTTGGAAGACTGGATCGACTTCAAAGTACCCCTTCTGCCAATACAGCCGAAGCCATTCTTCCGGATAGCTGACATTGAGTACATTGATAAAGCCCTCAAACTCGCCCGTGCGGCTGAGTTTTGCGAGCCCACCGATCACCCGGGAAAAAGGAAACAGAGTCTGAAACCGTGTGAGCACATCTTTGACATCTTCGGCGGTTTCTGATTGCACCGTAAAATGCAGTGCCTCGATAAAAGCTTCACACTCAGTCTTGGTCAATTGAGCGAATAGGTCCTTCGGGAAGGGACGTTTATCCGTAACATGCGCCATAGCTAGCCTCCTGTACGAGAGGGATAGAGGGCACAGAGCTTACCATAAGTCAAGGGAGCTTGGCACATAGGATTTTGGCCCTACCAAGTCCCTTCATAATCGGCTATACCCTAGGGGATATTCAAGATATTTCCTTTCTTTTGATAATGCGTACTCTTTAATCTGTCAGCTGATGGGGTGCTCTGTGAGGGTTATGGAGTGAGCCAACGATGTCTCCTGGTACTGGGGCTTGTCTGTTTACTGTGTCCGTCGCTTGGACATGCACAGGCCCTTCGATTCCAGCCACAAAGCGCCTCGGCAGCCGGGCAGGGAAACGCCTTTGTCGCACAGGCCGATGATGCTTCGGCCATTCACTATAATCCAGCCGGACTGACCCAAGTACAGGGAGTCCAAGTCGTCACCGGAACAACCCTGCTCGGTGGGTCCATCAAGGTCACGAGCCCAACCGGGATAGACACTCGAGGGGACTTTGGAGGAAGTATTGCATCTCCTCCACCAAGCTACTCCTACGTGAGTGCGAACCTTGGATCTCTCGGATTGGACCGTCTGTCCAATATGACAATCGGCCTTGGTCTCAACTCGCCGTACGGATTGAATACGCGCTACCCGCTAGATGGCCCCTTCAATACTGCCGTGACCTCTGCTGCGCTTCCGCTCATCGATATTAAGCCGACTGTGGCCTATAAGATTAACGATCAGTTGGCCATCGGAGTGAGCGCAGACATCTATACCTTTGCGAGTTTTCTCGGACAAGGGCAGGTCGAACAGAAACAAGTGGGTGCCGGGGCGTCCATCGAACTCAATGGTAACGGAACGGGGGCAGGCGCAACCGTCAGCCTGCTCTATACACCGTTGAGAAACGAAGATGGCAAGCCGCTCGCCTCCGTCGGGTTGGTCTATCGCACCCAGGCTGTGGTGCCGCTGAGCGGATCGTTGTTGATCAACGGATCGAAGGTTGCCGATGCGTCTGCGAACCTCGTACTTCCGCAGGTCTATACCGGTGGTATCGCGATCTGGCCGGTTCGTACGAGTGAGCGGGAATGGAAGCTGGAACTCGACGTGGAATATGTCGGGTGGACATCGATGCGTGACATCGATGTCCATCTATCTACCGGTGGGGTCATCCCGAAACCGCAACAATGGAAAACAGTACCGGTCGTGGCGATCGGCACAGAACACAAATGGCTCAATCCGGAGTGGTTGCCTCATTGGGATGTGGCAGTCCGATCGGGCTACACGCGGACCGAGGATCCCGTTCCTGATTTGACCTTCGACCCCGGAATCATCTCCTTATCTTCCAACACACTGTCTATTGGAGCCGGTTTCTTGTGTAAGGGGCAAGGCCGGTTTCTGGGAATGGTCCCTTGCGGAGGAGCATCCGCGCTCTGGACGAAGGCGATCGGGCTCGATGTGGCGTTTCAGGAGTGGTTCTACGAGTCGCGGACGGTTACCGGCAATCTTAATCCCACCGTTGACGGAACATATCATGCCTTTGTCCATTTGGGGACCGTGAGCTTGAGGTTCCTGTTTTAGCAGGATGCTGAAACAATCCGCCGGCTCGTCTTGTTCATTTGGTTGAACCAGACACACCGCGCAGATGACCGTGCTCAACTGCGGGACGGAGTAGCTTTCGAAAGGGCTTTCCGCATCTCCGCAACAGTCTTTGCATCGAGGCCGGCTGCCGTTAATTCGTTATCGGTTGCGGCAGCGATGTTCGCCAGGCTGCCGTACTGCTTGAGCAACCGGGCCCGTTTGATCTCGCCGATGCCGATTATTTGATCGAGTGGAGAGGCCATGAGGGCCTTGCCGCGCAGTTTGCGATGGAAGGTGACCGCAAATCGATGGGCTTCATCGCGAATGCGTTGCACGAGATGAGTGGCCGGAGAGTTCGCACGAAGCACAACAGGATTTTTTCGGCCGGGCAGGAAAATCCGCTCGTCTTTCTCGCCGCGCGCCTTAGCCAGTCCAAGAATTGCCAGATTCTGATGGCCGACCTGTTTCAGCCCCTCCATGGCTGCAGCGAGCTGGCCTAGCCCTCCATCGATAAGGATGAGATCCGGACGCGCGAGATTCTCGCTGTCTCCATAACGCCGCCTCACGACTTCCTGCATGCTGGCGAAGTCGTTGGCGCCGGTCACAGTTTGAATCTTGAACCGTCTGTAATCCGCTTTCTTCATCTGCCCGTCTTCCCATACAACCATGGACGCAACGGACTGATTGCCCATGGTGTTCGAAATGTCGAACCCTTCGATGCGCCGAGGCGCAATGTCCAATCGGACGAGCCGCTTGAGTTCTTCAACCGCCTGTCGTCCGATCTCTTCGTCTCGCAGATGATTGGCGACGGCGGCGCCGGCATTCTCTTCCGCCAGAAGAAGTAATTGATGTTTCACTCCCCGCTCGGGTGCCACGACTCGAACGGCGTTCCCGCGCTTGCCCGAAAGCCACTCTTCGATCACCGCCACGTCGTCGAGGTCGATGGGGATGAGTAGCTCTTTGGGCGGCTGACCATCTTTGTTGTAGAACTGTTCGATGGCGGATCGAACGAGTTCCTCGTCGGCAGCGTCTGCTGAATGGGGCCAGAAGAAGTCTTTGCGTCCGATCAAGAGGCCTCCGCGCACGAAGAGGATCTGGAGATCGACCGCCGTGCCTTGCCGCGCCAGCCCGATCACGTCTTGGTCTGTCGTCGTCGTTTGGGTAATGCGTTGTTTCTCAAGCGTGCGTTCGATGTTGAAAAGCCGATCGCGCAAGCGTGCCGCCTCTTCAAAGTCTTCACGTTCCGCTGCCGCTTCCATCTGGGTACGCAAGTCGTCCAACAGTTCATGGTCGCGTCCTTCCAGAAACTGCCGGACCTGCGCGACGATGCGCCGGTAATCCTCTTTCGATTGATTGCCGGTGCAGGGTGCCATGCACCGTTTGATTTCAAATTCGATGCAGGCCCGTTCAGCCTTGCCGTCGATCTCAATGGTGCAGGTAGCCAGAGGAAAAGCTTTTTTGATGACTTTCAGCGTGTCCCGCAGGGCTCCTGCCGGCGTGTAGGGGCCATAGTAAAGCGCGCCGTCTTTCTGTACACGGCGGACGATGGAAAGGCGGGGGAAATCTTCTTTGATCGGCAGGCGAAGGTAAGGGTATTGCTTGTCGTCCCGTAAGACCACGTTGAACCGGGGCCGATGTTGCTTGATCAGATTGCTTTCGAGGATAAGCGCTTCGAGTTCTGAGCGGGTCACGATCGTTTCGAGGTCTGCGATGTGGCCGACCAGAATGGTGGTTTTCGGAGAGTGGTCGGCTCCTTTTTGAAAGTAGGACCGGACACGATTGGACAGGACTGCGGCCTTCCCGATGTAGAGCAATTCGCCCTGCTCATCCCTGAACAGATAGACGCCTGGCTGGTCAGGGAGATGGTCGAGTGTAGATTGGAATTCAGCAGAAGTAGCCATCAGCGGTCAGCCTTCAGCAATCAGCAAGGGAAGAATGCTTGTATGACACTATTCTAAGGCTCGATGCACTCTGGGGCAACTCGGCTGTGGGCTTGAGGCTGAAAGCTGATCGCTGACGGCTGATGGCTCGCTCAGCGCAGGCTCCGCACGAATGAGGGGCTGAGGCTCCCACGCGCAACTTCGGCGACTGGACCCTCCATGGTGAGGCTGAAATCTTTGGCAACCTCGATGTTGAGCCGGCCTCCTGGCATATGCACCGTGACGGGACTCTTCACCAATCCGAGCCGGACAGCCGCGCTCGCGGCGGCGCAGGAGGAGGACCCGGAGGCCTGGGTTTCGCCGGCCCCGCGCTCCCAGATCAGGATGAAGAGTTCTCTCGGACCGGTCGGCACGGCCAGTTGCACGTTCGTTCGCTTCGGGAACAGAGCATGGTTCTCTAATGCCGGGCCCAATTTCACGAGGTCCTCGCGCGACCAGGATTGCCCGGCCGGTTTGAAGACGACACAGTGGGGATTGCCGACGCTGACTCCGGTGAAGGTGAGAGATTGGCCGGCGACATCAATGGGTTGCTCGATCAGCTCGCTGGTTGTGAGAATACAGGGAAGCGCGGCAGGCCGGAACGTGGCCCGGCCCATTTCGACAGTGACGGCGCTTGCATCTCCATGCCGGTCCACATGCAGCGCAATCGTGACCAGTCCGCCCTTGGTCTCGACGGTGAAGTGCTTTCTTTTCGTCTTGCCGGTCGCGTGAAGATAGCGGGCAAAGATGCGTAGCCCGTTGCCTGACTTTTCTGCCTCGCTGCCGTCGGGGTTGAAAATTCTCAGGCCGAAATCGGCTTTCTTTGACGGGACGAGCGCGAGGATCCCGTCGCTGCCAAGACCCCAGTTGCGATCACAAATGGCTTTGACTCTTGACGGGGTGAGCGAGAACGACAGTTCTTTGGGGTCCATCACCACATAGTCATTGCCCAATCCATGCCCGCGGAAGAATCCGTTCTTCATGTCCAACTCCTTGAGTAGAGAGGGAAACAGGGAGAGATACCTAGCACGAACGGTGCGGGGAGGGAAAGAGGAACGCAATGAACGGTTCAGACGATCTTAACGCCCACCGGCCGTTCGATAAGTTCGACTTCGTATCCATCCGGAGCATCGATGAAAATGAAGCGGCTGCCGGAGGATGTTTGAGTGGGTCCGTCCGTGACCTTGACACCCTTCGCATTGAGCGATGCGATAGTCTCGTCAAGACTTTCCACCTGAAAGGCAAGATGGACAAGATCTTCCTGTACTGTCACTGGTCCGCTCGGAGGGAAACTGGTCAGCTCAATCAGTTCCTCGCTGTTGGGAGCTTTCAAAAAAGCCAGCTGCGAGCCGCGCGGCGATGTCTTCCGTTCCAGCACCTCAAGCCCAAGCACATTCGTATAGAACCGGATCGTTTGATCTAAGTCGCTGACGCGCATACGGGTATGGAGGAGTTTCTTAACCCTCATCGGTTCCTTCTTACGTTTCCCTCGCTGGGCCGCTGGTCTTTCGCAGCAGAATTTCCGCGCTGTCTGGGATTAAAAGATTTGGCAGGGGGCCGATTTCTTGATAGCCTTGCTTCTCGTAAAAGTGCCGGGCCTGGTCGTTGAAATCGGATACGCAGGCAAACAGGTTCTTTGTCCTGGCGAAGACCTCGGCTTCGACGTAGGCAAGCAACTGTCTCCCCAGCCCCTTGCCTCTCGCCCAGTTCGCCACTCCAAGCAATTCCAGATAGTCGCCGAGCAAGAATTTCTGACGAACGACGGCAATGCCGGCGACTTTCCCGTTATGGTCCACGACATAACTGTCACGCCCCTGGGGAAGCGGCGTGAAATAGCTGTCCCAATCTTTGGCTCCGTAGCCCAGCCGTTTCCACGGATCGGCGGCGACGAGCAACTCAATGACGGCAGCTCGATCGTCCGACGTCATGGGCCTCACGATTGGATCGGTCATGGAGCTGTCTGGCCACAGGATAAAAGCTCGCTCACGGTCATGGGAGTGAGCCGCCGCTCCGGCAAGAGATGCTGATGCAGATCTTGCACAACCTCATGCGTATGTTGCCCCTTCCCGTTGGCATGCATCACGATGACGCTACCCTTCCGGACAAACCGCTTCAGCCGGCCCTCAATTTGGCTCGCCGTGAGCGTGGGGTCGGGATCGCCGGACACGACATTCCACAGAATGAACTGGAGACCGAGGGCGCGGGTCACATTGACAGTGTCATCGTTGAATTCCCCATAGGGAGGGCGAAACAGGGTCGCGTTGTGACTGTACTTGGTTTTGAACAGACGAACTGGTCCGAGAATTTCTTGTTTCTGCTCTTCTGCAGATTGAAACGGCATATGCGCGTGGACTTCCCCATGGGTGCCGACCTCAAAGAACGGGATCTGGAGGAGAGCCTTCACTTGCTGATCGTGTTTCGTGATCCATTTCCCAGACATGAAGAACGTGGCAGGGATCTTCTGCTCTATCAAATAGTCGATCAGTGTCTGATCGTAGCCCGTTCCGTTCCGCACCGGGCAGAGATCGAACGTCAAGGCGACCCCCGGACAAGAGGGAGGGCCCGACGTGACTACCTGGGCCTGCGTAACAGAAGGCACCGCTGGGACAAGCAACACTGCGAGGATAAGACACAGCATGTGAGGGAAGTAACGCGGCATGGTCGCAAGTATACCTGATCCTCGAGGCGAAACCGAGTTGACGCTTCAATTCACGCACTGTTACGGTGAACCCGTGGCTTTGCCCAATTGGAAAATCGGCCGGGCGCTCGGCATCCCGATTTACCTGCACGTCTCCTGGTTTGCGGTGTTCTTCTTTGTGACCTGGTCGCTGGCGACAGGTTATTTACCCGATGCGTTGCCAGGCCTGCCTGTTCCACGCTATTGGGGGATGGGCGGGATTGCCGCCCTCTTACTGTTCCTCTCCGTCCTTTTACATGAACTGGGACATTCCTACGTGGCGCTGCGCTACCAGATCCCCATCAGGCAGATTACCCTGTTCATTTTCGGAGGGATGGCGCACATGGGCAAGGAGCCTCCCAGTCCGCGGGCTGAGTTTTTGATCGCGATCGCAGGGCCGATCGTGAGCTTGATCCTGGGGGCCGGTTGTCTCGGGGGAGTCATGGCCATCGAATCATTGTTTGCGCGATCGGGCGGCCAAGGACTTGTGGTCCTCGGGAGCTTGCTCGGTATGGTGAATGTCCAACTCGGACTATTCAATCTGATTCCGGGGTTCCCATTGGACGGCGGACGAGTCTTACGGGCCGGATTATGGGCCAGGAACAAGGATTTCAATCGGGCAACCAGCCAGGCCGCGCTTGTGGGAATAGGATTCGGTGTCGCGCTGGGGTTGATCGGTACGGTCTTGATGGCGGGGGCCTGGTCCGGCATCCTGAGTCAGTCCATCACGACGAACGGGATCTGGCTGCTCTTTATCGGCGCATTTCTTTTTTCTGCGGCATTGACAAGCAAACGGCAGGCGGCCCCGCGGATCTTGTTGGCGTCGGTGACGGTTCGTCAAGTCATGATCCACCGCATCGTGACACTACTGCCGGATCTCACGGTACAGGACGCAGTCGATCAATACTTCATCGCACAGGGATGCAGTGAATTCCCTGTGTGCGAAGAGGGGCAGGTTCTCGGTGTAGTCACCGTGCGAGACGTGCATGCACTTCCTACGGCACTCTGGCCCTATCGCCGTATTCGTGAAATCATGCACCCGACGTCGCCGGCCCTCTGTATCCCTCCGGATTGGTCCATCATGCAGGCAATGGACCTCATGCCTCAGGGCGGAGGGGATTGCCTCGTGGTGATGGAACGTGACGAGATCGTAGGGCTCATCACCCGATCGGCCATTGCACATTACTTACAGTTGCACAAAGCATGAAACGTGAAGGGATTTACTCTTTCACTTCCGTGGATCAGTTGTCGGCCCGAGAGATTGAAATGTTCTGGGCGATAGAAATACGCACGAGGTGGACCACGAGCAGGAATCCGTATACGACGCAGAAGAATTTGAAGGTGGCGCGATAAAAGTCTGTCAAGAGAATGGGGAGACAGAGGGCAAAGAGCAGGCTTGCGATCAGCGTCACGAAGGTCAACCGCTTGCAGAATTCATGGGAGGCTTCCCGCCCAATCTGTTTCAACGCGCGGGCATAGCGATCGGCTCGTTGAAGTTTGGCCGCCTTCAACGCGGCCTCGCCCACGCCCCAGTAACGCAAGTAGCCATAGCCTCCCAGAATCAATAGCCAAGGCAATCCCCACAAAGGCCAGTAGGCCGCTCCTCCGTAGGTTTCACTGCTGAGCAAGGCGGCGAAAGAGGGCGCGTAGAGCAACCCCAACACCAGCGGCAGGATACGCTCATCGTTTGGTCGCGCTCCCTCCGGTCCGCCGTGAATCAGTTCACGCTCAAAGAGGGGATAGCCATACTTGAGAACCACGAGCGCGATCGCTGCGCTCATGGTTTTGTCAGGAATATAGCGGACCCAGTTCTGGAACCAATTCACGATCCACCAACTCAGACTGTCCCCCCAAGTAATTCCGAATAAGGATTCGAGGTAGAGACGCGCCATCTGCTCCCATTTGAGTACGCGCTGGCTCACCGACTCGGCAACATCGGGATTCAAGGCAAACGTCGTCTGCTCATGCAGAGCCGCTTGGATAAAAGTGCCTGGCAGGCTCATGACGATCGCGCCGCCGACTCCAAAGGCATAGAGAAACCAAGCATGAGACAAGGCGGAATTGCGCCCCGCTCGAAGATATTTTTGAAAGCCCATTTGCCTGGCCATCCAGCCCCAATACACCGCACCGGCGATGTTGACCAGGGACCAGGGGAAAATGATCACGTCCGAGCCGGTTTCCGGATACAGTAACCAGTTCACGACAGAATTCGAAAGAAGAGCGACGATGGCTCCCCACCAGGGGCCCAGGAGAAACGCAACCAGAGCCGTTCCCGTCATATCGAGAAACAGGATGCTCTCAAGATGGCGGCTCAACGTCAGCCCAATATAGTTGAGAAGCAGGCCCGCGGCGACGATGACGCTGGTTTCGTACAAGAGGAGATAGGAGACCCCACGGAGGGGCTTCGATGAAAACACACTCGATCCGGAAGGCGAGTCGGAGACCGGGCGCTCGACTGGAACCGGCGACTTTCGTTCCTTCTTCGATGCCAGCGAGGTGAGCCGGCCCTTAACGTCCAGCAACTTCTCCATAAGAGTCAACAATGCCGCGATGAAGCCGAGCACGGTGCCACCGAGCATGAGCATGTCTTTGCCGAAGTCTTCAGGCATGAGGCGTTCCCTTATAGATTGTGTCGCAGTCATTCTATCCACGAAGGGATATCCCCGCCAGCAAAAGCCCAGAAGCCGACAGGCGGATTTGGCCTGTCTGATTCGCGCGATTTAATCAGATAGACGCGATAGACCAGACAAACGTGTCTTTTTATGCTGACGGACTATTCGACAAGGGTTGGTCTGACTGAGGGGTTTTCGTGGCTGCGGCTGAGAGTGCTTGCGCCCGTTGTTGGAGGCGGTGCGCAACCTCGGCGCCGATCAGCAAAAGGGCCGCGGAGTAGTAGACCCATAAGAGCAGCAGAATGACTTCCAAGAGAGATCCATAGAGTTGGGCATACACGGTCGCGTAGGTGCTATAGGTCACGAATAAGAGTTTGGCTGCGACCCAGAGCAGGCTAAACGTCAGAGCCCCGATCATCGCCTCACGCCAATGTGGCCGCCGCCGTGGAACGAGCCGATATAATCCCGTGACCGCGAGGAAGGCCAACACAAAGGGGAGCGTATAGGTGAGAAACAGATCATGGGCTGCAAGGGCCAGGAGATCGAGCCCCCAGAGTCTTGGCGCATACCCCGTTAAGAAGTTGACGATTTGTGTCGCGCCGTAGGAGAGAAGCAGCACGAATCCCGTCAGAGCGAGCGAGGCGGCGGCAATGCCGGTCGAGATGAGGGGATTGCGGCGCCAGGTGCTCTCGAAGACAACGTTCAATGTATAGTCGAGTTCATAGAACACCAGAGTGCCGAACCAGGCAAATGTCAGAAACACGGCCCATCGGACGGTTTCTAAGGCGCTCACACGATGCAATTCCTTCACGACATGTTCTCCCAGCGAGGGGAGGAAGCCCTTGAGAAAACTAAGGAGAACCTGTTCTCCGATCACGTCCTGACTCACCACGAAACTCAATCCGTAGAGCAAGAGGAACACGAGCGGAAAGAGAGAGAGCAAAGAGAAAAATGCAAGAGAGGCCGCCAGACTGGCGCACCCATGGCGCAGAAACGACCGGGCGAGATCTCGCAGAAAACGAAAAATCTGCATAAGGAGCGAAAGGTCAAGAGCTTTTTACCAACCTAACACGAGTCGCTCTCTCATGCACGTACCGCCAAGCGAACGGATTATTTCAGGGTCAGGACAGACTGGAGCGCGAAGCTCACGAGCGGGTTGGGAAAGAGGCCGAACAGAATCACGCCCGCGACGGCGCAGGCCAACACGAAAGAGAGGGCCGGCGAGGCGACGAGCCGTGGCGGCGTGACAGAAGAGGGATCAGGCTCGCGCATATACATCACCATCACCACCCGCATGTAGTAATACGCCGATACGACGGCAAAGATCAGGGCAATGGCGGCGAGCCAGGCCAGCCCTGCTTCGACTGCCGCCATGAACACATAGAATTTTCCGATGAAGCCCGCGGTCGGCGGAATGCCGGCCAGCGAGCCCATGAAGATCAGCATGAGAAAGGCCGCGAGCGGCTGGCGCTTGGCGAGTCCGGTGAAATCATCGATCTCTTCTCCCTCGATTCCGCCTTTTCTCAGCATGCCGATGACGGCGAACGCCCCGAGCGTCATAAACGAATAGAGCGTGAGGTAGATCATGATACTCGCGAGACCGGGCGTCGCCCCGGACAAGCCGACCCCGCGTCCTGCCGCCACAAACCCGATCAACGCGTAGCCGGCGTGGGCGATACTGGAGTAGGCCAGCATCCGTTTGATGTTGGTCTGCACGATGGCGACAACATTGCCGAGCACCAAGGTGGCGACGGAGATGACGAGAAACAGGAACGACCAATCCGCCTTGAGTCCACCGAGTCCTTCGACGAAGACGCGCATGAATGCGGCGAAGCTGGCGGCTTTTGCGGCGACCGCCATGAAGGCCGTCACGGAGGTCGGCGCGCCCTGATAGACATCGGGCGTCCACATGTGGAACGGCACCGCGGCGAGCTTGAAGCTGAAGCCGACGGCGATCAAAATCGTGGCGATCAACACGAGTGGGTCGTCCGCCCCGCGAGTCCCGATGGCTCCCGCGATCAATGCCAGCTTGGTGCTGCCGGCTGCGCCGTAGAGCAAGGAGATGCCGTACAACAGGATTCCAGAGGAAAAGGCGCCCAGGACAAAATATTTGGCCGCGGCCTCCAGCGAACGCGGCTTGGATCGGTTAAGCCCGGTCATGACATAGAGCGAGAGGGACATGAGCTCCGTGCCGAGATAAATCGTGAGCAAGTCGACGCCGGAGACCATGACCATCATGCCGGACAGGGCGAGGAGGATGAATCCATAGTATTCGCCGAGGTGCATGCCCTCCGCTTTCAGATAGGGCAATGACATCAGGATGGTCAGGATGGCCACGCCGTAGAAGAGGACTTTCCAGAATCTGGCATAGGCATCGACCACGACCAGGTCGCTAAAGGCCGATACCCGGATGTTCAGCGAATTGATCTGCCCGCCTGTGAGCCCAAGACAGAGGGCGAGGCCGCCCACACTCAGCCAGGCCAAGAGATCTCGTCGCGAGACAGGAGTGACAGGGTCCAACGAGATGACGAGACAGGCGGTCACAACGACGATGAGTTCGGGAAGCAGGGCTAAGAGGTCGGCGCCGTACAGACTCATCGCCATGGGCCTTGAGTCTTCAGTTGCGCTCCGCTGTCCGCCAGCAACGGCGCTGCCCCTTCGGCAGAGGGGGGGGCGGTCGGCGCAACTTTCGCGCGAGACATGGAGGCAATCGTATTGGTCACGCTCTGATGCATCCGACTCACGAACGGATTCGGAAAGAGCCCGATCAAAAATACCAACAGGACCAGCGGCGCCAGCGTGGCGAATTCCCGGTGGTTAAGATCCTTGAGTGCCGGGAGATGGTGCGGGGATGGGACTCCAAAGACCACTCGCTGGACCATCCAGAGGATATAGGTGGCTGCGAGTATGATGCCCAACGACGCACAAGCGGTCGCAATCTTGCTCCAGAGGAACGTGCCGACGAGCACGAGGAATTCTCCGACAAAACTATTGGTGCCGGGGAGCCCGAGCGAGGACAAGGCGAAAATCGCCAACAGCACGGCGTACTGTGGCATCGGCGCAGCCAGTCC
>OEKW01000156.1_pt1 | contig 16770 bp, 13 predicted proteins | sample 1503291 | NCBI WGS metagenome assembly OEKW01 (sample SAMEA104379590, study PRJEB20068) | metagenome | biome: 1000743; feature: 77; material: 1998 | place: USA | collected 2012 | depth 25 m
CCAGCGGCGTTCTCGCATCGTTCAGAGGTTCAACGTACCGAAGCGTACGTCTCACCTCTTCACTCGCTGCGGCCTTGCCGGACGGGCTTTTTGAGCATCCTGCGGGTTGTTCATACATTATTTCTGAAGCCTGATAGGAGTCTGTCCGACATTGTCGCAATCGATCACAAATATCTCGCTCATAGCAGCCTTTTCAGCCGGGTTGCTGTCGTTCGTTTCACCCTGCGTGCTCCCGCTGGTTCCCTCCTACATTTCTTACGTCACAGGGCTGTCCATCGAACAACTCACCGACTCGACGGTGCGTTCGAAGCTCAAGAAAACCATTGTCATCAACGCCCTGTTGTTTATCGGCGGATTTTCAGCGGTGTTTATCTCATTTGGCGCATCGGCCAGCTTCATTGGACAGGCGCTGGTGACCTATCAAGATTACGTTCGACGGATCGGCGGGATCGTGATCGTCATCTTCGGCCTCTATTTGTTGGGGATCTTGAACATCAGTTTTCTCAAAATGGAACATCGGTTCCAATTCAGAAATCGGCCGGTTGGGTATGTGGGATCGTTCTTAGTCGGCGTGGCGTTTGCCGCCGGGTGGACACCGTGTGTCGGTCCCGTGCTGGGGACCATCTTGTTGTATGCCAGTACCACCGAGTCGATGCTGAACGGGGTGCTGTTGCTGGCGAGCTATTCGCTGGGGCTGGGGGTGCCGTTGTTTCTCACGGCTCTGGGGGTGGATCGGTTCCTCGCCTATTTCAAACAAGCGCGCATGTATTTGTGGGGTGTCTCCACGGTGAGTGGCGTCATGCTCATTGTCGTAGGTGTCATGATATACGCGAATAGCCTCACGATGATTACCAGTTTTCTGGAGCGATATGGGATTGGCTGGTACCTCGGCCAGTAATCAAAGGCTCGACGGCAGTGCTGAGTCACCGAAGCTTCACTTGCGGAACCGATCGCCGGTAATCTCAATCCAAGTCTCAGCACGCAGCACTCAACGCTAGGACCGCTTCTCTCCATGCCCACGTTGCCAGATGTGAAAGTATACGACGCGCTTGTGATCGGCATAGGGCCGGCTGGGGCGGTTGCTGCCTATGAACTGAGCCGTGCCGGCCTGTCGGTTCTCGCCATCGACAAACACACACATCCTCGCTACAAGGTCTGCGGCGGCGGTTTGTCGGTCCGGATCGAGCAACTTCTTGATCCAGAGTTCAAGTCCGTCGTCGAAGACACCATCTTCGGATTTCAGTTTTTGTACCGGGGTGAGGAATCCGTTACAATCGAATCGCCCAGTCCAATCGCCTACATGGTCATGCGTGATCGGTTCGATCATCACCTGGTTCAACAGGCCCGACGCGTCGGTACGGAAATTCACGAAGGGGAGCACCCGCAGTTGCTCCGTCACGTGCCGGGAGGTGTCGAGGTGACAACCGATCGCGGGTGCTATCATGCAAAGGCCTTGATCGGCGCCGACGGCGCGAACAGCCAGGTCGCGCGGCATCTTTTCCCTGACCGGCGGCAACGCTGCATACCGACGTTAGAGAGCGAGATCGAACTTGGACCGGGGCCGCAGTATCCGGCCATAGGCAAAGCCGTGATCGACATCGGCGTCTGCTCGAAGGGATATGCCTGGATCTTCCCCAAGCAGGGGCGGTTGTCAGTCGGTGTGGGGGAGTTTCAGAGCAAACCGGCGAGCCTCAAAAAAACCTTCGATCGATTCGTTGGGGGAGAAAAAGGCCTGGCGGGCTTGGATGTGCCCAAGCCGATTGGCCACCCGTTACCCCTGTTTAGCAGGACCGAACTAAGTCCGAAACCGGGACCGGACGATCTTGTGAATGGCCAAGCCATGTTGGTAGGCGATGCCGGGCACCTTGTCGATCCATTGTTTGGCGAGGGTATATACTACGCCGTCCGTTCCGGCAAGCTGGCCGCGATGGCTGTCCTCAATCAGCGGCACGATCGGACCAAGAATTTATGGGACTACGAGTTGGCAGTCAGAGAGCAGTTGTATTCTGAGTTTCGAATTGCTTCGCGTCTCGCCGACATCGTCTACACGTTCCCGCGCCTCTGTCACAGGTTATTGAGTCCCTACCGAGAGGTCGTTCAGATCTACTGCGAAGTGCTACAGGGGAAAGAAACGTATCAGTCCTTCATCCCGCGGGCCAAGGGAATTGTAAAGTCCTCCACCAGTGAGCTCCTGCTCGAAGCCCTGCAGCTGCGTTGATTGGAAAAACAACTGTCAGCCAAAGCAATCAGCGGTCAGCCTTCAGCGAAAGAATCGAAACTCCTGCCGCACTGCGGTGAACTCTTTGATGAATCGTACCTGTCGAGCTATTCGTAACCAATGGGGGAAAGTTACGCCTGGTATCCAAAGCTTGCTGACAGCTGAATGCTGATCGCTTCGACGCAGGCCGGGTTAGCACCAGGCCCCAAGGCGGCAGTTGACAAAAGGCTGGCTCAAGGCTGTAGCGGATGGGAGGCGGAATGATTCAGCCGAGACAGAAGGGAGTAGCCCGTCGGCAAGGCTCGATTGAGTTCTCGATGGGGGTGCAGCCTGCTGGGGTGAGGAGGGCGCGGGTTCGCTCTTGAGGGCCAGGACCGTTGTGGGTTTCTCTTTTTCAATCTTCGCGAGCAGGCTCCTTCCTTCGCTGGAATGCGCGCTGCTCGGATATTTCTCTGCCAGCAACGTCAGCTTTTCACTGGCCCAATCGTCCGCGCCCAGGTCGTGGTAGCTGAGCGCCAGAAAATACAGGGCATCGGGCGCGACCGGCTTGTCGGGGTATAGCTTCATGATTTGTTCGAAGCGATGCGCAGCGGCGAGATATGATCCCCGCCGATAATAAAATTCTCCTACGAAGAGATGCGTCTGAGCCATGAGATCGTGGCATTCTTGAATCTTCTGGAATGCCGGGCCGTCGTATCGGCTCCCTGGAAACTCTTTCCGAAGCTTTTCAAAGGCTTCGATCGCTTTCTGAACGGGACTTGGATCACGCTGGATTCCCGTGGCCAGTTTTACTTGGCTCTCTCCGATGCGGAACATCGCATAAGAGGCCAGGATATGAGCGCGATGGAGGTCGAGGAAATGGTTATACTCGACGATGGCTTCCGCATATTCCTCTTTTTCAAAAAATGCTTCTCCTCGCTTCATAATGACATTGGGATCATAGTTTTTTTTGATCCCATCGCCCAAGAAAATTTGCTCATCGGTGTTGCTCAGGGCTTTTTTCGCGGCAGTCTGATTTTTAGGCGTGCTGGAGCAGGCGGTGATGACACAGAATGCCGTGATACAGAGGCCGAGGGCCACTGCCATCCGTGGCACAGCAATCGAGGTGGGGTAAAAGCGTACCATCACTGGTGGAAAATGTAGCAGGCGCCCAGGCTGAATGCAAGGTTTCGACGCCATCAAGTTGACCCATTGTAATCCTGAGACCTATAATCCCGCCGGGATTGCAGCGAACCGCGCTCTGTTCAGCCTATGATACGAACAAGAATCATCGGGACTGGCTCCTACCTCCCTGAGCGGGTGGTGTCGAATCACGAGGTGGGGGCTGCGTTGGGCATCGAGCCGGCGGACGTCTCTCGCTTGACAGGCATTCAGGAGCGGCGCAGAGCGGCTGCGTTTCAAGCGTCTTCCGATCTTGCCGTGGAAGCAGCTCGACCGGCGCTTGAGGCTGCCGGACTCCCGGTTTCTGAGCTGGGGGGGATCATCCTTTCGACGACCTCTCCCGACACGGTGTTTCCTTCCACAGCCTGCCATGTTCAGCGAATACTCGGCTGTTCCACAATACCGGCATTCGACGTGGCGGCGTCTTGTTCGGGTTTTCTCTACGGACTCTCAATGGCAGATGCGATGATTCGGAGTGGGCAGATCAAGACCTGTTTGGTCGTAGCCGCAGAAGTGAAGTCTCGCACCGTCGACCCCGTCGATGGCGATACGGCTCTCTTGTTTGGCGATGGGGCTGGTGCGGTGGTGCTTCAAGGCGAGACAGAGGCAGGTCAGCTGAGCCAAGGGCTCTTGGGGCTCCGTCTCCGCTCGGACGGCGCCCAGCACGGTCTGATCACAATTCCCGCAGGCGGATCACGCTGGCCAACGACACCGGAAACGGTCGAGGCGAAAAGCCATACGTTGCGGATGCAAGGGGCGCCGCTCTTCCGTCTGGCAGTCAAGCGATTGGAGCATGTCATCCGTGAAATCCTGAAAGAGTTCGGTGTCGAGCTGCAAGACGTCACGCAGGTGGTCCTGCACCAAGCCAACGGACGGATTCTCGATCAGCTCACGAAGCGGCTCGGGATTTCGCCGGAACGGGTCTGTTCCGTGATCGGCCACTACGGCAATACATCGTCGGCGTCATTGCCGATCGCGCTCGACCATGCGGTCCGTTCGGGGAAAATTCTGCCCCACGATATCGTCGTATTGGGAAGTTTTGGCGGTGGCGTGACGTGGGCGGCAGGGCTGGTTCGGTGGTGACATAAGCGAGACGAGCGCGACTCGCGTGACGTGCAGCCAAAGACGTTAACCGTAATCGTCGATTCACGCTTCTTGTCGCGCTTTTCTCGCTAGTCTCGCCCGTCTCGCTTATTCTAAATCCTGTCAGCCAACCGGGTGACTGATCTGTTGGACGGGCAGCCGGACGACAAAACGGCTGCCCGTGGGGGTGTTCCCCTCGACCCACACTCGCCCGCCCAGGCCTTCAACGATGTGCCTGACGATCGCCAGCCCGAGTCCTGTTCCACCGAGCTCACGCGAGCGGGCTTTATCGACGCGATAGAATCGTTCGAATACGCGCGGGCGGTCCATTTCGGGAATTCCCATGCCGGTATCGGTCACGCTCAATTCCACAGCCGTGGCCATCGCAGGTTGTTCGGCGTCGTCCGAAACCGGGTGGGCCGCCACAGTGATAATTCCTTTTTCAGGGGTGTACTTGACAGCGTTATCGAGCAGGTTGGACAGGATTTGTATGAGCCGATCTTCATCGCCGATCACCGTAGGCAGATCGTCTTCCACGAAGGAAAGGAGCCGGTGCCCCTTCTTGTCTGCCAAGGGCTTGATCGTCGCCAGTGTTCGTTCGATGACGCTCTGAATATGAAGCGGCTCTCGCCTGAACTGGACCTGTCCGGATTCAATCTTCGACAGCTGGAGGAGGTCTTCGAGAATCAGGTTGAGCCTATCGCTTTGTTTGAGGATGATGTTGAGGAATTGTGCGCTGGTCTCAGGGTCGTCTTTGGCGCCATCGAGCAAGGCTTCGATATAGCCCTTGATCGACGTGAGCGGGGTCCTCAGTTCGTGAGATACATTGGCGACGAAATCTTTCCGGATAATTTCCAGACGGCGTAATTCCGTCATGTCGTGAAAGACGAGAATTGCGCAGGCGTCGTTCTCTCGATCGGATTCAGTCACCGAGGCCTCGATATGGAGCCGGCGGCCGCTCGGATGGAGAAGAATTTCATCTTCTTCTTTCCTGCGTGTCGTCAGGACCGTTGAGACCAATGTATCCAACTGCGGATGCCGGAAGACATCGGAGCAGGGATGTCCCCGCGCTTCCATCCGCGTGACATCGAACATCCGTTCCAGCGCCGGATTGATCTGCAGCACGCGGCCTCGACGGTCCAGGACCATCACACCCTCGACCATCGAGGTCAGCATGGCCAAGAGTTGGGATCGATCTTCGGAGAGTTCATCGATTTTTGTGCGTAGCTGGTCGGTCATGTGGTTGAGGGTGTCGGCTAAAAGACCGACTTCATCCTGCGATCCGGTTCTGATACGAACCGCGTGGTCACCCTTCGCCAGCCGCTGTGCTGCGATCGCGATCTCGGACAGGGGTTTCGTAATGCTGCGAGCGAGCCACACACTCAGCGCAACGGCAATCAAGAACGCGATCCCGAAGGCGAGAGCCAAGTCTTGGTGCAACTTCGCCACGTCACGGTCGTAGGTCGTCATCAGTAACCCCAGTCTCAAGAAGGCTGCGGGCGCGGCCTGGCTCGGACTATTGAGACCGACGGCCAAATACAACGTGCGTTCACCGGTGGTGCGATTCGTACGGAGATCCGTTCCACGACCTGTGGCAATGGCTTGCTGGACTTCCGGTCGTGTCGAGTGGTTCTCAAGCGTGGCGAGGAGGTGATCCGAGACGGCGCTGTCGGCCAGCACCCGTCCATCTGGAGCAATGACGGTCACACGCGCGAGGGCTCTCGTGCTGAGGTCCCGCACGGCTTCTTGCAAATGAGGGGTTGGGGACAGCGCCTCAGATTCCGTCAGAAACGGCTGCAACCCGTATGCGACAAGACTCATTCGAGCCTCCAGTATCTGGCTCGACTGAGCGATCTCCTGTTGATCGAGGGAGCGAACCACCAATTCCCGGGCGATAAGAAGCCCGCAAGCGAGGACCAACAGGGCTCCGATCGTGACCTTCCATCGGATGGAGAGGGTCATGCCGAACGGTCCAATTCTTTGAGTTTATAGCCCAGGGACTTGACTGAAATAATCGCCTCGTTGAGGGAAGGGAGTTTCTGCTTGAGTCTTCGGATGTGGACGTCGACCGTCCGCGTCGTCCCGTAATAATCGTATCCCCAGACGGTATTGAGGAGGACGTCTCTGGTCAGGACTCTGCCGGGATTGCGTAAGAGATGTTCGAGCAGGCCGAATTCTTTTGCCGTGAGCGGGACCTCTACGTTCTTCACGGTGACTTCGTGTCGCGTGAGATCCATCATGAGAGTACCGTAGCGATATTGGGCCGGGCTGTCGTCCGGTTTCCGCTCAAGCCGTCGAAAGAGAGCCTTGATGCGGGCAACCAGGGTCTTAGGGCTAAAGGGTTTGGTGACGTAGTCGTCGGCCCCCAGTTCCAGACCGATGATGGTGTCTGATTCTTCGGCTTTGGCGGTCAGCATGATGATGGGGAGCATCGCGGTTGCCGGAGCCGATCGAAGGCGTTTGCAGATCTCCAACCCGTCGATCTCGGGCAGCATCAAGTCGAGCACAACCAAGTCGGGCTTCTCCTGTTTCACTTGCTGGAGGCCTTCAGCACCGGTTTTGGCCGATACGGTGAGAAAGCCTTCTTTTTCCAAGTACAGTTTGATCAGTTGGAGAATGTCGCGCTCATCTTCAACGATGAGGATTTTCTTGCTCGCAGGGTTCGACATAGCGGTGGCATGAGCCTACGAGGGCATGAGCACTCTGTCAAGCAAGGAGGTCGGAAAGAGAAGCGCGGGCCAATTCAGTTGACGGAACCCGCTGCTCTGACGTAAGGTGGGCGGTAACGTTCGGTGCGTCTGTGGCCGGGAACGCGGCCCTGTATATAGTCAAGGAGAGGGAGCGGTTATGAAGATCTATCTCGCCAATCCACGAGGGTTTTGCGCCGGAGTCGACCGGGCTATCGACATCGTCGATCTCTCGCTCAAGAAGTACGGGGCGCCGATCTATGTACGACACGAAATCGTCCATAGCCGGCATGTCGTCAACTCCCTTCGCACCAAGGGTGCCGTGTTTGTGGAAGAGTTGGGAGAAGTGCCGGAAGGTTCGGTCGTGATCTTCAGTGCCCATGGGGTCGCGAAGTCGGTGTGGGATGAGGCGAATCGGCGCAGGCTGCACGTGATCGATGCCACCTGTCCGTTGGTCATCAAAGTGCATAACGAGGTCAATCGTGACTATACCCAGGGCTACGATCTTATTTTGATCGGCCATGCCGGCCATCCCGAAGTGATCGGGACGTTGGGACAGATCCCGGATAAGTTCCACTTGGTTTCCTCAGTGGAAGATGTCGAGAAGCTGCAGGTTGAAAATACCCATGACCTCTCCTATGTCACACAAACGACACTGAGTGTGGATGAGTGCCGGGATATCGTCGGCGCGCTTCACAAGCGGTTTCCGCACATCAAGGGGCCGCATCAGGAAGATATTTGCTACGCGACACAGAATCGCCAGAATGCGGTCAAGGAACTCTCCTCGCTGGTGGATGTCATTCTCGTCATCGGTTCTCCGAATAGCTCGAATTCCAACCGGCTACGTGAGTTGGGGGAGCGCTGCGGGATCGCATCCTACCTGATCGATGCTGCGTCCGACATCGATCCCAATTGGCTCGCGAATGTGAAAGCGGTTGGAATCACCGCCGGCGCTTCGGCGCCGGAAGTTCTGGTAGAAGAGGTAGTGACATATCTCAAAACGTTTGGACCCGCGGATGTCGCAGATCTGACCGTGATCGAAGAGGACGTCGAGTTCCTTCTTCCGAAAGAACTAATCACCATCGAGTCCTCCGGCAAATCTGTCGGGGCTCAGGTGGGATAATCGGGTTTCTCGTCATCGTTCCCACTCCCCAAGTATTGTAGGTCATCCTCCTCGCGCCTACCACCGGCAGTATTTTTCTTTGATTTCTCGCCCAGGCCTGTGTTACAAAACCAGGCGTTCTATGCGCCTCATTCGCATAGGCATAACCGTTTTGATAAATGCTGGAACGTGCGTTCTCGTGACACGTCGATTGCGGTAGAAGCGTTCATCAATTATACGAGTCAGGTCCGCTGAAGACACACTGCCGAAGGAGTCGCCGATGTATTTGAAATCCCTTGAGATGACGGGATTTAAGTCGTTCGCGGAAGCCCGGATCGAATTCCCCGATGGTGTCACAGCTATTGTGGGGCCGAACGGGAGCGGGAAAAGCAATGTCGTTGACGCGATTCTCTGGGTGCTCGGCGAGCAGAGCACGAAGGCTCTTCGCAGCGAGAAAATGGAGGATGTGATCTTCAACGGGACCGAGATGCGGAAACCTCTCGGCTTGGCCGAAGTGTCGCTCGTCATCAGCGGGTTGGATCGGATCACTGTGGATCCCCTGTCCGGTCTTTCGAGCCAGCTGTCCGAGTATCAGGAACTCATGATCACGCGCCGCCTCTATCGAAATGGCGACAGCGAATACCTCATCAATAAGACCGTCTGCCGTTTGAAAGATGTTCGGAGCATTCTGCTGGACACCAGGGCCGGGACGAAAGGGCACACGGTCATCGCACAGGGGCAAATCGATCAGATCCTGAACGCCTCGCCGCACGATCGGCGCGAGTTGATCGAAGAAACTGCCGGCATCGTTCGCTACAAGAAACAGAAAGCCGAAGCGTTGCGCAAGCTGGATGCGACGCAGCAAAATCTCTTGCGGGTGCGGGACATCGTCGCCGAGGTAAAAAAGCAGCTGAATTCCCTTGAGCGCCAAGCGCGGCAGGCACGCTCCTATCAGGCACTGCACCAAGAGGCCAAGTCGTTGGAGATTCAGTTGCTGAGCAACGAATATAGGGTCCTCCGAACCGCGATCACGGAGGTGGAGTCGGAGTTGCACACGTTGGGGGACCATGAGGCTGAACAATCCACTGAACTTGCGCGTTTGAATGCGGAGCTCGAGCGGGTCAAGCTGGCGATTGCCGAGGCGAGTGAGGTGATCGGGCAACGGCGCGAGGAATTGTCGAAGGTTGAACAGCAACAGGCACAGGCGCTGACGGCGGCAGAAGTTGAACGCAATCGCAGTGAACTCTATGAGCAGCAGCAGAGCCAGGGACGGGAAGAACTTGAGCGTTTCACCCAGGAACAGAAGCAGGGCGCAGCGGAGGCCGCAACCCTCGAAGAGACGCTGGTCACGCTCGATCGAGAATGTGCTGAACGAGAGCAGGTATTCGCAACGCTCGACCGAGAGATGAAAGAGCTGGTTCAACAACGAACTGCAGCGATGGCTGAAGAAGAACGAGGGCGTCGGGACGTCCTTGATTTGACAGTATTGGTCGCAAACACCGAACAAACCCTGGCGCAATTGGCCGCTCGGATTCAAGAATCGATGGACCGTGAAGGCCGGCTGGTGCGTGAACGGGAAGACATTCAGCTGCAGCATGTGACGGCAACGGACGAATGTCAGGCGCTTCAGCAGGCCTGCCACGGTGCGGAGCAATTGGTGGCAGATCTGCATCGGCAGCGGCAGGGAGTCGAGGAAGAGAGCGAGCGTCTGTCAGTGGAATTGACCGAAGTCGATCAGTTGGTGTTTCGCCAGTCGGAAGAATTGGCGGCAGTGGACTCTCATCTCAAAGCGCTGCAAGGTGTGCTGCAAGAAGACATGGGGTATGGGCGGCGCGGCGCCGAAGAATCGACGGCGCTCAAAACCTGTCATGGAGTTCGTGAAGCCATTGCCGAGTGGTTGGTCGTGCCTCCAGGATGGGACCGTGCGGTGGAAGCGATTTTGGGAGAGCGGGTCAGAGGCTGGTTTGTCGATAGTCCCGCCGCAGCGTGCGAAGCCATCGAATTTCTCAAAGGGAAAGATCTCGGCCGCGGCACGTTCATCCCGCAGCACCCTCGCTGGACACCTCGGGATAGGGCCTCTCGCCCCTGGTGGTCCACCATAGAGGGCTTGCCCGGTGTGGTCGGCTGTGCGGTCGATTTGATTCCTGTGCAGGACGAGCGCGAAGCGGCCCGCGACTATCTCTTCGATCGAATGGTATTCATCGAGACTCTGAAGGACGCAACGGCAGTGTGGGAACAACAGCCCTACGCGGCTCTCGATGGGCCTATCTTCGTGACGCGCGCAGGGGAAATCTTGGACGCCGCCGGAGTGATCATCGGTGGCCAGACCGGCGAAACGGGAGGTTTGCTGCAACGGCGGCGAGAGGTGCTTCGGCTGGACGCCCAGCGCATCTCGCTGACGGAAGGTCTTGAAGAAGGGAAACAGCGGCGGGAACGATTATCGGCGCAGGGACAGGAGTTGCGAGAGCAAGGCCGGCAGCTTACGGAATCACTGCGTGAAGCTGAACTGCAGGGACTCTCATTGCGGAAAGACGAAGCCGGACTTCAGCATGCGCTGGGAGATCTGACCCGGCGGATCGATGCCTTGATGAATGATGCGCAACAAGGCTCGGCGGAAGCGCAGCGGCTCAATCAGGACATGCGTTCCGGCGAAGCGCAGCTTGCGCAATGGATGGCGGAGAAGACCGGCCAGGAAGCCGGGCTCAATCGTGTGCGCGAGCGGGTTGCACAGATCGACCAGGCTCTGCAAGGGCTCCAACAGCGATGCACTGAAGCGCAATTGGTGGCGCAGGAAATCCGGACAACCCGTGAGCATCGGCATCAGGCGCTCCAACGGATTCAGCAACAGCAGCACGATGCGACCGCCCGCATTGACACGTTGGCACAGCATGTCGAGGGGCTGATGGCCTCGATCGAGCAGAGCCGGGTTGAACGTGAGGGCCAGGAAGCGCGTTGTCGGGAATTCAGTGAATCGGTCATCCAGATAAAGGCTCGGTTGGTCGAACTCCAAGAATCACAGGCGCAGGATATGGCGGGAGCGCACCAGTTCGATGTCCGGCTGGAGGATGTTCGCCGCGCCTTGTCGTCTCTTCGCGAATCCCGCATGGCCGTGGAGGTCAAGAAGGCGGAAATTCGGATGCAATTGGGAACTGTCGAATCCACGCTTTTGGGGACGTACCAGGTCGATCTTGCGACGCTGCTCGGTGCACCGGTCGCGGGGATGACCGCCGACCAACTGTCTCTTGGTGAAGGGCCAATTCCGGAAGAACCACCGGCAGTCGATGAGGGGGCGTTACGGGAGCAGTTGCAGAAGATTCGCGAAAAACTCGATCGCCTGGGCCCGATCAATTTGGCGGCCATTCACGAGCATCAAGAACTGGATGAACGGTATCGATTCCTGACGACGCAGGAACAAGATCTTTCCACATCTATCGGTTCGCTCAAAGAAATCATTCAGCGCATCAATCGCACCACGAAAGATATGTTTGCCGGTACCTTTGCCGAACTTCAGCAGAAGTTCAGCGAGGTGTTCGTCAAGTTCTTCCCCGGTGGCCGGGCCGAACTCCAACTGGTCGAGGTGCCGGAGGATGAGACTGCAGAAGCGCGCGGGCCACAGGAGCCGGGAGTCGACATTGTGGTGCAACCGCCCGGCAAACGGTTGAAAAATATTACCATGCTGTCGGGCGGTGAAAAGACCTTAACGGCGATGGCCCTGCTCTTCGCGAGTTTCTTGATCAGGCCGACGCCGTTCTGTATTCTCGACGAAATCGACGCGCCGTTGGATGAAGAGAACATCGGGCGCTTTACCGGCGTCTTGTATGAACTTTCCAAAGACGCCCAGTTCATGGTCATTACCCACAGCAAACAGACGATGGCTGTGGCAGACTCATTGTTCGGGGTTACGATGGAGGAGCCGGGCATCTCAAAAATCGTTTCGGTGAAGCTGGGGAACTTACAGCCGGCCTGATAGATCAGATTGGCTAAAACATCCGTACTTCAGAGGACTTCCGTCTCTCAGTTTCTTGACGTCAGAGTCGGGCGTCTGCTATATACCCCACGATGGTCATCGTGATGGGCACTCCGCTCATTGATCGAATTTTGAATGGGGCCACAGCGGGTTGTCCGCCTTGTCCCGCCCACATGCCGTTGTCATCAGACTGATACTCATGAAGCTGATTCGAACCTTTCTGGATCGTCTCTCAGAAAGCTTCTTCGTCTCCGTGTCGGAGAAGCTGGAGCTGGCGACCGAGCCGTCCAACGTTCCTCCGCTCCGACTGGTATCGGATAAACCGCTGTCCTCAGTGCCGGTGGACAGCGCGACACGTCGTTCCACCAGCCACTCGATGAGTCAAGTGGATTCGCTCGACGACGCAGTCAGGCGCAGTCAGGCCTGGTTGTTGTCCAGACAACATGCATCAGAGGGATATTGGGTTGCAGAGCTGGAAGCCGATACGACGCTGACCGCTGAATACCTGATGCTGCGGCGGTTTCTCGATCGGGTTGACCCCGAGCGAGAGCGCAAGGCGGTTCGCTATCTCCGTGCCATGCAACTGCCTGATGGCGGCTGGCCGATTTTCTATGGAGGGCCTTCGGAAATCAGCGCTTCCGTGAAATCTTATTTCGCATTGAAATTGAGCGGCGTTTCTGCAGACGAACCCTTCATGCTTCGAGCTCGGGAACGTATTTTGGCAATGGGCGGCGTGGTGTCCGCGAATGTCTTTACAAAGATCACGCTGGCATTGTTCGATCAATACGATTGGAAGGGCGTCCCGAGCATGCCGCCTGAGATCATGCTCCTACCGAAGCGGTTCTACTTCAGCATCTATGCCATTTCTTATTGGTCTCGTGCCGTCTTGATTCCGTTGCTCGTGGTCTTCGCGAACCAGCCGGTTTGCCGTATTCCTCAGGAGCAGGGGATCGACGAGCTCTATGTTTCGCCCCGATCGCAGATTCGTTATCGCGACGTGCCGCCTTTCAATAAGGATCAGCGGTGGTTCACACCGCATAATTTTTTCGTCCAGTTGGACCGGGTGCTGAAGCTGTACGACCGGATGCCGTTGAGTTGGTTGCGGGAAAAGGCGTTGCAAAAAGCTGCCAGCTGGATGCTGGAGCATATCAAGGGCAGCGGCGGGCTGGGGGCGATTTATCCTGCCATGGCGAATTCGATCGTCGCGCTTCGCTGTCTCGGCTATCAGGTCGACGACCCCTTGGTGCGGAAGGCGTTCCACGAAATTGAAGCGCTGGAAGTCTATAGCACGGTCTCGATCGGCGATCAGCGTGTCGAGGCGCTGCATCTCCAGCCTTGCCACTCTCCAATATGGGATACGGCACTGCTCATGAATGCCCTCGTCGAAGCCGGGATGCCGCAGGATCACCCATCCCTCCAGAAAGCCGGTGTGTATTTAGTGTCGCGTCAAACGAAAACGGTGGGCGATTGGAAGTTCTCGTCTCCCGATGCGGAACCGGGAGGCTGGTACTTCCAGTTCGAAAACGAATTCTATCCCGATGTGGATGACTCGGCTGTGGTCTTGATGGCGCTATCGAAAGTTCGGATGGCACCGACGATTGATTTACAAGAATCAATCCAGCGGGGGATGAAGTGGGTGCTTGCCATGCAGGGATCGGATGGTGGGTGGGGCGCGTACGACAAGGACAACAATCGGATCGTGTTCAACTATATTCCATTTGCCGATCACCATGCCTTACTCGATCCGAGTACGTCCGATTTGACCGGACGGTGCCTCGAGATGCTTGCGGCGTTGGGCTACGATCAGACGCACCCTGCCGTGGCGCCGGCCCTCCGATTCCTCAAGCGAGAGCAGGAGGCCGACGGGAGCTGGTACGGCCGGTGGGGCGTCAATTATATTTATGGCACCTGGTCTGTCCTGGCCGGTCTCCGTGCGATCGGGATGGATCTCTCGGAGCCCTCTATTCTCCGTGCAGTCGCCTGGCTTGAGTCGAAGCAGAATCCCGATGGCGGGTGGGGTGAGTCGTGCCTGTCTTACGGCGACCCGGAGTGGAGCGGGAAAGGGGAGAGTACGCCTTCTCAAACGGCCTGGGCCATCATGGGACTCATGTCGGCGGGGATGACTGACGCCTTCAGCGTCGCTCGCGGCGTCCAATATCTTCTCCGTCACCAAATGAAAGACGGATCGTGGGAAGAGGTCCGCCATACAGGCACTGGATTTCCTCGGGTGTTCTATCTCCGCTACCATTGGTATTGTCAGTACTTTCCGTTGTGGGCCTTGGCCATGTATCGGAATCTACGGACGCGCGGAAAGATGCGGGCTGACGAAGTGCGTCAGCAGGTACTCGCGTCCGGGTGTCATCGAGCCGATCGTTGAACAGTCCGCCTGCGTCATCCGGTGGCGCGTGGCAACCTCCCTCAGGATCTTCAGTGAATCCCATCGCCATCTTTGCCGCGACTCGCTGGGAACTCCAGGCCGTTCGTCGCGCCCTTGCGGCGGATGGTGTTGCGGCTATCGCCGGGGTCCGCTATCACATTGGACAGCAGAAAGACCGCACCTATTGGCTTATCCAGACTGGCGTTGGTCCCGCTGCGGCCGGTTCTGTTGCGAGAAAGGTGTTGAAGTCACAGCCTATGTCGCTGGTGATGTCCACGGGTTTTGCCTGCGCCCTGATCCCGGCTCAGGTGGGAGACCTTATTGTCGGCACCGCGGTGTCCTCTGTGCATAGTGAAGGCGCCTGGACAATGGGAGCTGATTCTGTGCTGTGCGATGAGGCTGTGTGCGCAGGCGTTCTCAGTGTGGCGCGGGATGCGGGATTGGTTGCGCGGGTTGGGACAATCGTGTCGTCGGAAACCGTGGTATGGCAGGCGGAGGAGAAGCGCCGGCTGCGACGCGCGACCGAGGCGACCGGGCTCGATATGGAAAGCGCGGCGTTGGCTGTGGCGGCGCAGGAATACGGTCTGCCGATGGCGATCGTGCGGACGGTTTCCGATCTGGCGGATGAAGACCTCCCTCTTGACTTCAATCTGTTTCTCAGGCCCACTGGCTGGGCCAAAGGCATGCAGACGGTCATCAGCAGCCCTTCCAGCGTGGCAGGGCTGAATCGGCTGCGAAAACAGAGCCGGGTGGCGGCGGATCGGTTGACAGAATGGTTTCAGTGCTACGTGAAGACAGACAGTGAATCGTTTCGATCGTCCGGGTAATCGATGACAAGCGTGATTGAACAGCTGGGCGCGTGGGCCGTCCTGCGTGTGCAGGAGATGGGCCGCATGCTCTTATTTGTCCTGTCGGCGTTTGCCTGGTTGGCGCGGCCTCCGTTTCGATTCCATCAGATCATGAAACAGCTCCACTTCATCGGGTACCGATCCACGTTTGTCGTCGTGCTTACGGCGGGATTTACAGGGATGGTGCTGGCGCTTCAAGGCTATTACAGTTTGCGGAAGTTCGGTTCCGAGGGGTTGCTGGGCGCTGCGGTGGCGTTAAGCATGATCCGAGAGTTGGGGCCGGTATTGGCGGCCTTGATGGTGACCGCGCGGGCTGGATCAGCGATGACCGCCGAAATCGGCATCATGCGGATTACAGAACAGATCGACGCGCTTGATACCATGGCGATCAATCCGCGGCAATATCTGATCGCGCCAAAATTGGTAGCCGGCGTAATCGGGGTCCCGCTGCTTGTGGCCCTATTCGATGTGGTCGGTATCTATGGCGGCTCACTTGTCGGTGTGGACTTGTTGGGGGTGAGCCAAGGGGCCTATTGGAATTCGGTCGAATCAGCTGTGGAATGGAAAGACGTCTATGGCGGCCTTCTCAAGTCGATCGCCTTTGGACTAATCGTCAGTTGGGTCTGCTGTTATAAAGGGTTCTATACGAGACAGAGTGCCGAGGGACTTGGGAGCGCGACGACGGAGGCGGTGGTCTTATCTTCGGTGCTCATCCTTGTAGGGGACTATTTTCTCACGTCGGTCTTGCTGTAACACCTATGATCAGGCTGGTCGGTGTCGAAAAAAAATTTGCTGACCAGCTGGTCTTGCAGGGGGTTGACCTCACGATCCCTGTCGGCAAACTGACGACCATCATTGGTGGCAGTGGATCGGGAAAGAGTGTGCTCCTCAAGCACATCATCGGGCTCATGCAGCCGGATCGTGGTGAGGTATGGGTTGACGATGTGGAGATCTCTCGCCTGTCGGGGACGCGCTTGAACGATGTGCGGAAACGGTTTGCGATGCTCTTTCAAGGCGCTGCGTTGTTCGACTCGCTTTCAGTCTTCGAAAATGTGGCGTTCCCGTTGCGGGAGAAGTTACGCATGAAGGGGCCGGAGGTGGGGCAACGGGTCGAAGAGAAGCTGAGGGAGGTTGGATTGTCGGGGATGGGACATAAGTTTCCCGCAGAATTAAGCGGTGGCATGCGAAAGAGGGCTGGCTTGGCCCGCGCATTGGTCATGGAACCGGAGATTATCCTCTTCGATGAGCCGACGACGGGGTTAGACCCTTTGCTGGCTAAGTCGATTCACGATTTAATTGTGGCCATGCAGCGGCGGTTCGGTTTTAC
>OEKW01000106.1_pt1 | contig 16566 bp, 13 predicted proteins | sample 1503291 | NCBI WGS metagenome assembly OEKW01 (sample SAMEA104379590, study PRJEB20068) | metagenome | biome: 1000743; feature: 77; material: 1998 | place: USA | collected 2012 | depth 25 m
TGGCGGGCTTTTTCAGCATCCTGCTAACTGGACGGCTTTAGCGACAGGAAGCACCACCATATGATCAAGGCCTGGCTGCTCGACGAGATGTTTCAGTGTGATCGAACGCATCTGACTATCGATGGGACCCTGGGAGAAGAATGGGGTGCCGGCGATTCGATTGCCGCTGAAGAAGAGCTTCCAGCACCGCCGGCGAACGTGGCCGCGAAATCAGGGAATGGCCGGGTCACCATTACGTGGGATCCCGTTCCCGATGCCATGTACTACAATCTCTATTTCCAAACCACCAAGGGCGTGATGATCAAGTTTTCCGATCTCACGCGCCCGATCGCAGGCGATGACGATTTTAAAGCCGTCATCGGGGTGAAAAAAGACAAAAGCACCTGTATCGAAGGCGTTCAGAGTCCCTTTGTCCATGACGACTTGGCCAACGCGACCTGCTACCACTATGTTGTCACCGTGGTGACGCAGAAGGGGGAGAGTCTCGAGTCTCAAGAGGTCATGGCGATTCCCTCGCCCTATTTGTTGGCCATGTGCATTGGACGGGAAGGGGTGGACGACGGGGAGTTCAGTTCGCCCACGGGGATCGCGCTCGACAAGGATGGCAATATCTACGTCGCCGATACCGATAACCATTCGATTCAAAAGCTCGACAAGTCCGGGAAGTTTGTCGCGCGGTGGGGTGGTGACCCTTCTTCGCAAGAAGGGAGTTTCTACTATCCGCGTGGATTGGCCGTCGGGCCGAACGACGTGCTCTACATTGCGGACAGCGGCAATAACCGCATTCAGAAATTCGATCTCAACGGCAATGCGATGCAGGCCTGGGGCAAGTTCGGATTCGCGTGGCGCGGGGCCGATCTAGGCAAGTTCGATGTGCCCTGGGGGCTGGCGACGGACGCGGAAGGGAATCTGTACGTATCCGACACGAGCAACGCGCGCATTCAGAAATTCACGTCTGATGGGCAGGCTCTGCTCAAGTGGGGGCGCGACGGGAGCTTCGACGGCGCCTTCTTTTTCCCCCGCGGTGTGGCCGTCGATTTCGTCGGGAATATCTTCGTCGCCGATGAAAGCAACAATCGCATTCAAAAGTTCGATGCCCGTGGAAGTTTTCTTGCCAAGTGGGGGCGAGAGGGGGCCGGCCCGGGCCAATTCAAGTCTCCCTGGGGGATCGCCTGCGATGCGCTCGGTAATGTGTACGTCGTCGATACCGGCAACCATCGCATCCAAAAGTTCGACGGCAACGGGACGTTCCTCTGTGCCTGGGGAAATCGTGGCAAGACGGAAGGGCAGCTCAATTTCCCTTACGGGATCGCAGTCGACAAAGAAGGCGCGGTCTATGTGGTCGACAGCGGCAATGGCCGTATTCTGAAGTATGTGCCGACGGACGAAGAACTCAATCGCGGGAAAGAGGAGACCTCAACCAATCAGACGCCGAGTGAGACTCCGGCGCCTCGGAGCGTGGCAGTCAAAGCCGGAGATACGGAAGCGTTCCTGAGTTGGATAGAGGTCCCCGGCGCGCAGTCCTACAACCTGTATTTCAATACTGTCTCGAAGCTCACGACCCAGACGGCGACGAAAATCGAAGGTGTGACGAATCCCTATACGCACACCGGTCTTTCAAACGACACCCCCTACCACTATGCCGTGACCGCAGTGTTCGAGACCGGCGCCGAAAGCGACCTGTCGAATGAAGTGACGGCCACGCCGGTGCTCATCGATATCACGGCGCCACAAAATCCCTATGCTGTGATCAATCATGGCGCGTTCATGACGAACACACCGGAAGTCATCGTCACGATTTCAGCCAACGATGTCGATACCGGAGTGGCGGCCTACTTCGTCTCCGAGGCGCCCATGACTCCCACATCGGGAACGCCGGGATGGGTGGACGTGACGCCGGCCACCAAGTTCGGCGCGACGATCCCCTTTATTTTGTCGCCGGGAGACGGACAGAAATCGATCTACGTCTGGTTTAAGGATGTGGGAGGGAACGTCTCCACCCCTGCGAGCGCGACGACTCTGGTCAACACGTCGGGGTACCTCTGTGTATCCGAATGGGGCCGGACAGGCCGTGGCGCATCCTTGCTGCACGGCGGCGAGTTTATGGCCCCGATCTACGGACTCTGCGTCGATCAGCAGGGATCGCTGTTCGTGGTCGACAACGGCAACAACCGGGTTCAAAAATTCGACAACACCGGCAACTTCATCATCCTCTGGGGAAACTTCGGTTCGGCGAATTCCAATTTCCATAACCCTACTGGGATTGCCTGCGACGGCAAGGGCGACGTCTGGGTGGTCGATACGAACAACCACCGTGTCCAAAAATTCGATGGGAAGCTTGGCGGCTACCTCATGAAGTTCGGGTCGCGCGGAAACGGCGAAGGACAGTTCAATTCACCCTGGGGCATCGCGGTGGATCGGGTGCGCGGGTATGTCTATGTCGTCGATAGCGCCAACTTCCGTGTCCAGAAATTCGATATGAACGGGGAATTCATCATGTCCTGGGGCAGTTTTGGAAACGGAGACGGCCAGTTCTATTTCCCGCGCGGCGTGGCCGTAGACCAGACGGACGGGTTTGTATACGTCGTCGATATGGGTAATCACCGAATTCAGAAGTTCGACACCAGCACCAACGTGCTGCCGCAGTTGCTGGCCAAGTGGGGTGGCAGCGCCGAGCCCGGTCACGCCAGCAGCCCGCTCGCGCAAGAGGCAGGTCAGTTGCGGTCTCCCTGGGGCATTACGGTCGATGGAGCAGGCGATGTGTACGTCACGGATACCGGCAATCACCGAGTCGAGAAGTTCGATAAAGAAGGCAATTTCATCACCCAATGGGGCGGGTTTGGGAACGGCAAAGGGCAATTCAATTTTCCCTACGGCATTGCAGTCGATGTCAAAGGAAGCGTGTTCGTCGTCGATAGCGGGAACACCAGAGTTGAACAGTTCATGCCGGCGGATGAGGGAAGCGAACGGCTCCAGGAAGATGCAGAGACAGTGGCCGAGCTAACCCCAGAATCTGAAAGTCTCAAGCGATAACGTCTTCACAACCGTAAGACCTGATGACGGAGCGACCATGTTGGATAAAGAACCACGCTTAGGACTGACCTACGATGACGTCGTGCTGGTTCCGGCCAAGTCTCAGATCTTGCCGAGTGAAGTCGATACGCGTACGAGGCTGACTCGTCACATCAAGATCAACATCCCCATCATCAGTTCGGCCATGGATACTGTCACCGAGTCCCGCTTGGCCATCGCCATCGCCCGCGAAGGCGGTCTTGGGATTATTCACCGCGTGTTGTCGCCGGTGGATCAAGCGACAGAAGTGGATCGAGTGAAGAAATCGGAAAGCGGCATGATTCTCGACCCGATCACGATCTCGCCCGATCAAACGATTCGCGATGCCCATGCCTTGATGGCGAAATACAGAATCTCTGGGATTCCCGTGACCAAAGACAAGAAATTGGTCGGGATTCTCACGAATCGCGATCTGCGGTTTGAAACCAGGATGGATTTGAAGGTTTCGCAGATCATGAAGCGTGACAAGCTGATCACGGCACCAGAAGGGACCAGCTTGGAAAAGGCCCGCGAGGTATTGCACGAGCATCGGATCGAGAAGCTGCCGGTCGTCAACAAGCAGGGCGAGCTCAAAGGACTGATTACCATCAAGGATATCGAAAAACGCATCATGTATCCCAATGCCTGTAAAGATGGGCATGGCCGCCTCTGCGTTGGCGCGGCAGTCGGTGTGGGGCCGGAGACGGAAGAACGAGTGGCTCGGCTCAAGAAGGCCGGGGTGGATCTCGTGGTAGTCGATACGGCTCACGGGCATTCTCAATCGGTGCTGGATACGGTCAAGATGATCAAGAAACGTCATCCAGAGCTCGAACTGATAGCCGGGAACATCGGCACCTCCGAAGCGGCGAAGGACCTCCTCAAAGCCGGTGTCGATGCCGTGAAGGTGGGGGTGGGGCCTGGCTCCATTTGTACGACCCGAATCGTGTCAGGCGCCGGGCTGCCGCAACTGACAGCGATTGCCGATTGTGCAAAAACCCTCGCGGGCAGCGGAGTCCCAATTATTGCAGACGGCGGGATCAAGTATTCAGGCGATATTACAAAGGCCCTGGCAGCAGGCGCCTCCTCGGTGATGCTGGGCGGACTCTTGGCAGGCACAGAAGAATCGCCCGGAGAAACCGAACTCTATCAAGCCAGGACCTATAAAGTGTACCGTGGCATGGGGTCGATCGGCGCGATGGAGCGCGGCGGCGGAGATCGGTACGGGCAAGGCGGGCGTCCGGTGCAGAAGCTGGTTCCGGAGGGCATTGAGGGTCGCGTGCCTTACAAGGGAAAACTCTCGGCTGTCATCTACCAATTGATCGGCGGTGTGAAGTCCGGCATGGGCTATTGCGGGTGCAGGACGATCTCGGACTTGCAGCAGAAGGCCACGTTCATTCGGCAGACGGTCGCCGGTCTCCGTGAAAGTCATGTGCACGATGTGATCATCACGAAAGAAGCGCCGAACTACCGGATGGACTGGGAGTGATCGAAGGCTATCAGCTCTCAGCCGTCAGCTTTCAGCAAGACACAATTTGCTCCCACCTCGGCTCAGATCTTGTCACAAGCATGTGTGCGGTTATTCTATCCGATCGGTTACTGATGGCTGAATGCTGACCGCTGAAGGCTCATTCCATGGAACTCTGGCACAATAGAATCCTTGTTCTCGACTTCGGGTCGCAATACACCCAGCTGATTGCGCGTCGCATTCGCGAAGCTCACGTCTATTCACAAATCCTGCCTTGCACCGTTCCCTTAGCGACGATTCTCGCTTATCGTCCGCAAGGCATCGTGCTGTCGGGCGGCCCCTCCAGCGTCTATGAGAAAAAGGCGCCGACAGTGCCCAAGGAACTCTTCGACCTAGGCATTCCCATTCTCGGCATTTGCTACGGCATGCAGCTCGTGACGCATCTCTCGGGTGGGGAGGTGGCCAAATCCAAGCATCGAGAGTATGGCCGGGCTGACCTCATGATTGACGACCGCAGCAATCTGTTCAAGGGCATCGGCACAGAGGGATCGACGGTCGTGTGGATGTCGCACGGAGACCGTATCGAGCGGATGCCGCCGGGCTTTCGATCCATTGCGCATACCGCCAATTCGCCGATTGCGGCGATGAAGCGAGACGATCACAAGCGACGAATCTATTGTCTTCAGTTCCATCCGGAAGTCGCACATACGCCGGAAGGAGCCCAAATCTTACAGAATTTCGTCTACGACATTTGCGGCTGTAAGCCGACCTGGACGATGCAGTCGTATGTGGATGCAGCGGTGCAGCAGATTCGCGAGCAAGTCGGCAAGGAGCGAGTGATTTGCGCCTTGAGCGGCGGGGTGGACTCGTCGGTGGCGGCGGCTCTCACTCATCGGGCCATCGGCGACCAGTTGACCTGTATCTTCGTCGACAACGGATTGCTTCGGGCTGGCGAGAGGGAACAAGTCAAACAGACGTTTGCCCAACAACTTCATTTGAATCTGCGGCTCATCGATGCATCCGATTCGTTCCTTGCCAAGCTCAAAGGAGTGACCGACCCCGAGCGTAAAAGGAAAATTATCGGGAAGCAGTTCATCGAACAATTCGAGGCTGAAGCGAAGAAGAAATCAGGCGGTGCAACGTTTCTGGTCCAGGGCACGCTGTACCCCGATGTGATTGAGAGTGTGAGCTTCAAGGGTCCGTCGGCTACGATCAAGACACATCACAATGTGGGTGGTCTGCCGGCGCGGATGAAGTTGAAATTGATCGAACCGTTGCGCGAGCTATTTAAAGACGAAGTCCGTGTATTGGGGAAGGAACTGGGCCTACCGGACGAAATTGTTTGGCGGCAGCCTTTCCCGGGGCCTGGTCTTGCCATCCGGGTGTTGGGAGCGGTCACCAAGGAGCGACTCGCCATCTTGCGAGCGGCCGAGTCCATTCTCGATCAGGAGATTCGCGCCGCCGGTTTGTATCGGGAGATTTGGCAATCGCTTGCCGTGCTGTTGCCGATCAGGACTGTGGGCGTCATGGGCGATCAGCGGACCTATGAACATGTCATTGCGCTTCGCGCCGTTACGAGTTTGGACGGTATGACGGCCGATTGGGCAAAGATTCCGAACGACGTGCTGGGCAAGATGTCGAACCGGATCATCAACGAAGTGAAGGGCGTGAATCGAGTCGTCTACGATATCAGCTCGAAGCCGCCAGCTACTATTGAATGGGAATAAACCGTTAGACGTGAAACGTCAAAGGTGAGATGTAGACAATCGTTTCACCTTTCACGTTTTACTTTTCACACACTATGGAAGTTAGATTACAAAAAATCATTGCCGGAACCGGATTGGCTTCTCGCCGAAAGGCCGAGGAGTGGATCGCGGCTGGGCGTGTGACGGTGAACGGCAAGGTGGTGACGGAGCTCGGTACCAAAGTCGATCCGGATCGCGTCCACATCAAAGTGGATGGTAAGCACATCAGCTCCACCCAGCCCTATGTCTATCTGTTGCTGAACAAGCCGAAGAATGTGATGTCGACGTTGGACGATCCGGGAGGAAGGCCGACGGTGAAGGACTTTCTCCGTGGGATCTCGGTGCGGGTGTTTCCTGTTGGGCGGTTGGATTTCGACAGCGAAGGGTTGATGCTTTTAACAAATCATGGCGACTTGGCTCAGACGTTGCTCCATCCTCGCTACCATGTGCCGAAGACCTATCTCATCAAGGTCAAACAGGTAGTGGCGGATGAACATATTCGGCAACTAGAACAGGGTGTGCAACTGGAAGACGGCATGACCGGTCCGGCTATTGTGAAGAAGGTGAAGAAGGCCAAACTTAACTCCTGGCTGGAAATGACGATCCGCGAAGGGCGCCAGCATCAAGTGAAGCGGATGATGGAGGCGGTCGGTCACCCGGTCTTGAAGCTGACGCGTATTAAGATGGGTCCGCTCTCGTTGGGCGACCTGGCGTCCGGCGAGTTCAGGTACCTGACCGACCGTGAAGCGAACGCGTTGCGCGAGCTTGCAGAACAGAAGCTGGCCTCAGCAGAAGATACGGAGCAGAAGGCTCCAAAGCCAAAGAGGCCGATCAGTCGGGCCGGATGGGCCCGTTCCAAGAAAGTGAAGGTGGTATGAAGGTCAGAACTCATCGGTGCGGGGAACTCACGAACGCCGAGGTTGGGCAGACCGTCGTGTTGAACGGCTGGGTTCAGAAGCGGCGTGACCACGGTATGGTCATGTTCATCGATCTGCGCGATCGAACAGGGATCACGCAGGTGGTGTTTAACGCCGAGCGCAATGCAGCGGTGCATCAAGCCTCCCACGCGTTGAGGAGCGAGTGTGTCGTGTCTGTGACAGGTCAAGTGATGGCCCGCCCCGAAGAGTCGAAGAATCCCAACCTGCCTACGGGCGAGATCGAAGTGTTCGTGGATGCTGTGGAGATTCTGAACGAGTCGAAGACGCCGCCGTTCGTGATCGAAGACGATGCCGAAGTCACGGAGTCGATCAGACTCAAGTACCGCTATCTGGACCTTCGGCGTCCAAAAATGCAGCGGCTATTGAGTCTCCGGCATGACATTATGCAGGCCGTCCGTGGATTTCTGAACGCCGAACGGTTCCTTGAAGTGGAAACGCCGATTTTGACCAAGAGCACGCCGGAAGGCGCGCGGGACTATTTGGTGCCGAGCCGCGTGAACCCCGGTCAATTTTTTGCACTGCCGCAGTCGCCGCAGCTCTTCAAGCAGGTGCTGATGGTCAGCGGAGTCGATCGTTACTATCAGATCGCGCGGTGCTTCCGCGACGAAGATCTACGCAACGACCGGCAGCCGGAATTTACACAGATCGACGCGGAGCTGTCCTTTGTAGGTCGTGAGCAAGTCATGAGTTTGATGGAGCAGATGATCGTCACGGTGTTTCGTGAGGCAGGCGGCGTCCAGTTGCCGACTCCCTTTCCGCGTATGACCTATGCCGAGGCGGTGGGCCGCTATGGATCGGATAAGCCGGACCTGCGTTTCGACATGCCGCTGCATGACGTCACCGCCTTTGCGGCGGCCAGCGAGTTCAAGGTGTTTAAGGAGGCGGCAACCAAGGGCGGGATCGTGAAGGCGTTGATCGTCAAAGGTGGGGGCACCACGCCGCGAAGCAGGATCGATGCGCTCGGTGAAACGGCCAAAGGGTTTGGCGCGAAGGGGCTCGCCTGGTTGAAGATTACTCCGGAGGGGCAACTGGAATCTGTGATCGCCAAATTCCTGGATGCGAAGGCCTTCGCATCGGCCCTTCCCGATGCCAAGCCAGGGGATTTAGTCCTCTTCGGCGCGGACAAGGCCGCTATTGTCCACGATGTGTTGGGCCGTATCAGGCTGTTGCTGGGGGAAGAGCTGAAGCTGATCGACACCACTGCCTGGAAACCTTTGTGGGTTGTCGAGTTTCCTTTGCTGGATTATTCGCCCGAAGAGAAGCGATATATCTTTATGCACAATCCTTTCGCCGCGCCGATGGACGAAGATGTCGCGTTCCTGGACTCGGAGCCGCTCAAAGTACGGGCGAAAGCCTATGATATGGTGTTGAATGGAAGCGAAATCGGCGGCGGGAGTATCCGGAACCATCGGAGCGATATCCAGCTGCGCATTCTCGATCTGCTCGGCATCAACAAGGAGCAGGCGCAGGCAAAGTTCGGGTTCTTGCTTGATGCGCTGGACTTTGGAGCCCCTCCACATGGCGGGATTGCGTTCGGTCTCGATCGGCTCATTATGTTATTGGGGGCGGCTGACTCGATCCGCGACGTCATTGCGTTCCCCAAAACACAACGAGCCCAATGCCCGCTGACCGATGCTCCGTCCGCAGTCAGTGCCGATCAATTAAAGGAATTGCGCATCAAGCTCGATCTTGTCGAATAGAGAGGAGTCATCCGCCTCATGGCCGGCAATTCGTTCGGTCGAATTTTCACCGTTACCTCATTCGGCGAGAGCCACGGTCCTGCGATCGGCTGTGTTGTGGATGGCTGTCCGCCAGGTCTGGCCCTTTCCGTCGAGGACATCCAGCAAGATCTCGATCGGCGCAAGCCAGGCACCTCCCGTCATGTGACGCAACGGCAGGAATCCGACACCGTCGAAATTCTCTCCGGTGTCTTTGAAGGCAGGACCACCGGCACCCCCATCGCGCTCCTCATTCGGAACGAAGATGCCCGCAGCAGAGATTACGGCAATCTGATAGATACGTTCCGTCCCGGTCACGCGGACTATACCTATTGGCAGAAATACGGCATCCGCGACCATCGCGGCGGGGGGCGCGCGTCTGCGCGCGAGACAGCCGTGCGAGTGGCGGCGGCAGCGATCGCCAGAAAATGGCTTCGGGAAAAATATGGTGTTGTGATTCGTGGGTACCTGAGCCAGCTTGGCCCGCTTGAAGCGCCGTTTAAGAGTTGGGCTGAGGTCAATAAGAACCCATTCTTCTCTGCAAACTCCGAGGTCGTGCCGAAGCTCGAATCGTTCATGGATGAACTGCGTAAAGCAGGCGATTCGGTCGGAGCGAAGATCACCACGGTGGCTGACTCAGTGCCGGTGGGGTGGGGCGGACCTGTCTATGCGAAGCTCGATGCCGATTTGGCAGGCGCCATGATGAGTATCAATGCAGTGAAGGCTGTGGAAATCGGTGCAGGGTTCGGCGCAGTCACGCAGCGTGGGTCTGAACATGGTGACGAGTTGACGCCGGAAGGTTTTGTGACGAATCACGCCGGAGGCATTCTCGGTGGGATCTCAACAGGGCAGGATATCGTCGTCACGATCGGGATTAAGCCGACATCGAGCATCCGTGTGGCCCGCCGATCCATCGATAAGCAGGGCAAGCCGGTGACTGTCGAGACCAACGGGCGTCATGATCCATGTGTCGGTATCAGAGCGACGCCGATTGCCGAAGCCATGATGGCGCTGGTGCTCATGGACCATGCTTTGCTCCATCGCGCACAGAACGCCGATGTGACGACGAAGACTCCGAAGATCCCTGCTTCAGCCAAGAAAACGTCTCGTTCGCTCAAATCTTCCGGTCCTGCCAAGATCAATTCCGATCCGGATGAAGCCTAGCAGCCCCTTAATCGAGATCGAACGGGTAACGGTCTATCGGGGGGACACCTGTGTCTTCACGGACTTCTCGTTGTTCCTCCAAGAGGGCGAACATGTCGCCATCCTCGGACCCAATGGTGCCGGGAAATCTACCTTCCTGAAATTGCTGGCCGGCGAAGTTCATCCGGTCCCGAATGATGCGATGCGCATCCGCTTGTTTGGCGAAGAACAGTGGAACGTCTGGGATGTTCGTAAACGATTGGGTATGGTGTCGCACGATCTTCAACATCAGTATATGGATCAAGTGACCGGCCTCAAAGTGGTCCTGTCCGGTTTTTATGCCAGTATCGGAATTTATGCTCATCAAGATTTTAGCTATGCGCAGCTCGCCCGTGCAGATGCCATGTTGGAAGAGATGGGTGCTGGTTCGTTGAAGGATCGACGGTATGGGGCGATGTCTACGGGCGAGCAGCGGCGGTGCCTCCTTGGCCGCGCGTTAGTGCATGAGCCGTCAGCGCTCGTGCTCGACGAACCGACGAGCGGACTCGATCTGACGGCGACGTTTCACTATCTGGATCTCGTCCGCGCCCATATACGAAAGGGAAAAACGCTGTTGCTTGTGACGCACCATATCCACGAAATTCCGCCGGAAGTAGAGCGTGTCGTGCTTCTGAAGCAAGGAAAGATTCTTCAAGATGGGGACAAACGTGCCGTTCTCACCGACGCCAACCTCAGTCAGTTGTTCGACTGCCCCGTATCATTGGCTCAGGCCAATGGGTGGTATCAAGCGCTGCCGGGGCACAGCACACCGGCGTGACTTCGCCTCGCTATTTTTTCCGAAATCCGAAGAACATTCCGACCGCTGCTGCTCCCGTTGACGGGAGATATCCGGAGAGGATGTGTTTGAGTCCTTGAGCGCCTTGGTGTGTTGCTGTGACGGCTTGACTGATTTGCGTTTCTACTGACGTCCAATCGAGATCGATCCAGCCGGTCTCTTCCAAGACAGCGATGCCGGCTAACAGCCCGCCGGTAACCAGGGCGGCCATTTTTAGAAATCGCCGAGACGCCCAGCCGAAGAAAAATCCTGCCAGATAGCTGCCACCGATGCCTGCCACAGCAGGCGATGAGTAATCAGCCACCCATGAGGCGAGGCTTCCGGCCGTGACGATGCCGGCGGCGATGACAGATTTTGCATTCCAGGGCGCATCGGCTAGGAGCGTCGCCCATATTCCTTGGGAGGCAGGCTCCTGCGAGTGGTCCTGAGCGTGGTCGATATCCATATAGTGGAAGGGCTAGAGCCGGCTGCTCGCGAAGGTATCACAGGCCTTGGGGTCGCCTGTCTCCAATCCTTTACGGAGCCACGTCATCCGTTGCTCGGAGGAGCCATGTGTCCAGCTTTCCGGCTGGACATAGCCGCGGGATTGTTTCTGGAGCCGGTCGTCTCCGATGGCTGAAGCCGCGCGGAGGCCTTCCTCGAAGTCGCCCGGCTCGATCAGGTTCCGCTCACGCTTTGCGTGGTGGCCCCAGACACCGGCGAAACAATCGGCCTGCAGTTCCATTCGCACTGACAAGGCGTTCCCCTCTCGTTCAGAAGCCTGGCGCCGAAGGCGCGTCACTTCCTCTGCAATACCCATCAGGTTTTGTACATGATGACCCACCTCATGCGCAATCACATAGGCCTGCGCGAAGTCGCCAGGCGCGCCCAAACGGTGCGACATCTCGTTGAAAAAGGAGAGGTCCAGGTACACTTTGTGGTCCCTGGGGCAGTAGAAGGGGCCGACTGCGGACGACGTGGTGCCGCAAGCGGACTGAACCGCGCCTGTGAAGAGTACGAGTCGAGGATCTTCATACCGCGGCCCAAGGAGTTGCCTCCAGGTGGTTTCCGTGTCGGCGAGGACAACGGAGGCGAATTTGCCGAGTTGATCCTCGGGGGCTCCTGTCGGTGCGGATTCGGAGGGCGCCGATGAGTCGGATATTTCCTGTACGCCATTGAGCATGTTGAGGAGGGTTATGGGATTGATGCCGGTGAAATAGCTCACAGCGAGTACGAGGACGATGCCACCCAATCCCAGCCCTCCTCCGACCCTGGCTGGTCCCATGCCTCGGCGATCTTCAATATTGCCGCTTTCTCGTTGCCCTTCCCAGCGCATGAGGACCTCCTGATTTGAGCGAGGCATCTTGAGCGTCGGATCAGTCCGGTTCTTTCTCCATGGCCTGAATGAACTTGTCGGCTTCAGCAATGGAGCGGTTCATGTCTCGAACCAGCCGATCGACCTGGGCGTCGACTTTCACCAGCTCTCCTTTTATGGCGGCCAGCGCGCGCGTTGAGATTGTGCTTCAGATAGAGCACTTGGTCGCGGAGCGGCCTCAGGACTGGGTCGATCCGTTGCTCGGCTCGATTCATGGCGTTGAGCATCTCTTTGTAGCGGGTTTTGGTTTGCGTGAGCTTCGCTTCGCTCTTCCGGCGCAAGTCTGCGCTGGAATATTGGCCGAGTTCGGTTTCCCATTCCGAGAAGAGCGCATCGGCCACGCTTTCGACGTCTCTGATGCGTTTCCGCACCGTCTCGGCGCTGTCCTCGCTGCTTTGCAGTTCGCTGTTGAGTTTCTTATACGTGTCTTCCAGGTCTCCACCTTGGTAGCTCACGACATTTCCGAATTGCTCTAAGGCGCTTTGAATGTCTTTTTTGGCATCTTCCTGCGCGTCACGCGCTGACTTGACACGGCTGCTCAGGATATCGCGCTTGGCGTAGCCCATCTTATCCATCGTGGCGAGATAGACGGTATCGCAGGCGGATAAGCCAAAGGATATCGTGAGGAACAGAACCATCAGCGTGAGTCGCAACATCGGGAGGCTCCTCAGTTGGCAAAGCGGGGTCAATTCTTACGAGCGATCTCGAGGGTGGATCACATGATGCATCATAACTGAAGCCGGGAACAGGGGGGAAGGGCTGATTGAAGGAGGAGGTGCCCAATGGGCATGGGCACCTCCGGTGGAGGGATGGCTATTTCGATGCAGCTGTACTGGTTTCGACTTGGCCGGCAATTTCTTTGAGGTCCTTGGGATACAAGACGATCTCGATTCGACGGTTGGACGATCTCCCCTCTTCAGAGTCGTTCGAGGCGAGGGGTTGTGTATCTGCGTAACCGACTGCGGAGAGGTGCTGGCGATCGACGCTGCCCTGATCGATCAGGTAGCGCACCACGGTCGTGGCTCGCGCCGTCGAAAGTTCCCAATTCGTTTTAAAGCGGTCTTGCAGTTTTGAACTGATGGGCACGTTGTCGGTGTGGCCTTCGATTCGGATCTGTTTGTCCGTGACCGTTTTCAAGATGTCGCTCACTTGTTTCAGGACTTTCACGCCAGCCGGCTTGACCTGTGCTTGGCCGGAATCGAAGAGGACACGGTCGACCATATTGATGGTGAGGCGGTCGCGCACTTGCTGAATGGTGATATTGCCCTTGGCAATCTCGTCTTGCAGCGATTTGGATAATTCTTCCTGCGTTCGGGTCAGCCGTTTGATCTCTTCCTCTTTGGCGGCTCGTTCTTGATCGAGCGCTGCGGCCAGTCGGGACTGTTCCTGGCGCAGTTGCTCACGCTCCTTCGCAATGCGAGCGGCGTTGGATTCCAGTTCAGAAGCCTGCTTCCGTAGCTTGGCGATTTCTTCCTGCGAGGAGGCATTTCCGCTCGCGAACTTCTGTTCGAGGTCGGTGATTTGACCGCGCACAGTGCCGAGCTCGCTATTCAGCTGCCCTTTCTCTTTCTCCAGGCCGTCCAGGCGAGCTTGCAACTCGCTTGAGCTTGCCTGGAGCGCTTCACGTTCTTGGGCCAACGAGGCCGCCTGCTGTTCGGCGGATTTTCGCTGAGCGGCTTCCTGGTCCAGCTTCTGTTGCAGCTGTGCGGTAGCTTTCTTCGCGGCCTCAAGCTCGGCGAGCGTCTTGGTGTGGGTTTCCGTGCTCACGCACCCCACAATTGCCACGGCACACAGTATGGCCATAGCGGAGACGCGGAGTGGCGTGGTTCGATCGATCAACGTTTGTCGCATAGTCGCCTCCTTAATAAATGATGACGAGCAGAGTATTGCAAAGAGAGCAATCTCGATGCCCAATGACTCGGAAGTGTGCATGAAGAGACATGCTCATTTCTCATGGAGTTGGAGATGAAACGAAAGCCCAATGTATGTGGTCAGCAAGGGGAGTGAAGCATGATGCCACAATTACTGTAGGATCTGCCCTACAACTCTAAGTGCAGTGCGGTGATCGCGTGAGATCGTCGGCTGGTTCATGGAGAAGGGGAATCTGGTCGTTCGGCGAATGTCCAGCAACGGAGTAGGTGGGGCGCAGCGGATGCTGCGCCCCGGAGCCGGACTTACTTGCCGCCCATGTCCTTCTTCTCGTCCTTCTTCTTGTCGTCGTCCGCCTTGCCGCTGGTCATATCCTTCTTCTCCTTCTGCTCGGCAGGGGCTGGCTCGCCGGCGAAAGACACCGCTGTACCTACGCCGAACGTGAGGAACGCTGCGAGTGCGAGGAAGCTTGCATAGCGAGTCATGGGAACCTCCTTGTGATGAATAAATAAGTTGATGAAACTGAGCCACCGCAACATGCGATGCTATGGCTCCAGAAAACACTCTGTGTGACTGATGAGAGTGGCGCGCTCTCTGGTCATGAAGTAGAGCAAGGCAGATGCCTATTATCCTGACTGGGGGAAATCCACCAGGGCGAACGACGGGAAGGGGCGAAGTGACTCCGTTCTCAACAACTTATGGAGAGCCTTCATGCGACGACGAAGAGTAGAATAATGAGAGGGATTGTGAAATTTTGTAGGCGAGGGCCTGCGGAATATGCAGGGGAACGATCTCTTCTCTCGTCCTGAGGTTGATGCATGAGGTATAGTGTGCGCATGAGTGGACGAGGTCTTTTCTCCAGCTGGCTGATCGTGGGCATTCTGCTCACAGGCTGCGCATCTCAACGAATCGTTCCCGAATCGATGGAATCGCTCGTCGATAGAACAGTCTCGTTTCGAGACCTGTTGGCCTCACCGGAGTCCTACAAGGGGCGGGTGCTTGTGCTTGGTGGTGAGGTACTGAAAGTGAAACGACTGAAAGACGGCACGCAGATCGAACTCTTGCAACTTCCGCTTGGGGACGGAGAGGAGCCGAGCTTCGATCGCCAACAATCGCAGGGACGATTCCTCGTGTTGCAGCAGAAGTTTCTTGACCCAGCTACGATGGTTGAAGGGACACGGGTGACGATTGTTGGGGAGGTCTCTGGGGCGAAGACCGATCGCCTCGACGACATAGAGTATCGATATCCCACCCTGATTGTAAAACATCTGCATATCTGGCCGGTTGAATTCTATGGCCAACGACAGCCGGGACCCTCTATCGGAGTCTTCGGTGGTATGGGAGTCGGCGGGGGATCTCGTCGTGGTGGTGGATTCGGAATCGGGTTCTGAATTGTCTTTCAGTGATGCGTCGAAGGCAAAAGGTCTGATGATCCAGCACGATTCTCGCTGTGTGATCGCGATCGTGATAGGTCTGTTGATCGGTCTCATCGGCTGTCAGACGGGAAGTGGGCGGACTCTGTTCGGGGCATCCTGTTCGGAGATTGAGCGGCAGATCGATCTTTCAGATAGGATCGACACCCTCAACCGATTAGCCGATGCGTTTGAGAAGCGGTGCTATGGCACTGTGATCGTGTATGGCGAGAAGGCTAGGTCTGAATTCCGACACAAGACCTTTTCTTTCCTGAAGGAAACCACCAACGTCTTTATTCCGGAGGGCTCCTTCATCGATTATGTGTTGGAAAGTTATGAGCGCGGGTATCTCAGCCTCCTATTGGCAGTGAGCTATGCGAACGCGCAGCAATCGGAGGCGGCGAAGGTCGAGCTCAGGCAACTGGATCATGAGCTGTTTACGCCGCTCTACAATTACGGCGAAGATCCGGTCAATCTGTTGCTGTCCGCTGTGTTGTGGGAACATGTAGGGGAGGTGAATGAATCACGTGTCGATTGGCTTCGGCTGAGAGATCTGGAGGTGATGTGGAAGGGCCAACAGAACGCAGTCCGGATATTTGCCGCGCGACAAGTGGATCGAATCGATAGCGGGCAGGACTTCAGCGAGCCTTGGCGCGTGTATGGTATCGGTCGATTTCCTGTGCTCACGTGGGACCTGCAATTCTTTGGATCTGCGAGTGGATATTTTTCTGTGAAGACAAGCAGAGAGTTTCTTCCTGCTTGTCAGTCCGACACCGGCCTGCGGATATCTACGCAAAGTTGGTTCGATAAGGTGGCGATTCGCCATAACCATGGATATCACCCGCTCTTGAACGTGCAGGCATGGATCCGATTACCGATCGGTCTGACCTACAGCCTGGTCCCGTTGGCGGCAGGGGCCGGCGTCATGGTCGGAGGTTGTATGCTCGATGCGGCAGCCAATGGCAAGGGAGGCCTCTGCCAGCTTTCGGTGATCGGGGGCGTCTCAATGATGCGCACGGCACCGGCGGTGCTCGAA
>OEKW01000026.1_pt1 | contig 16246 bp, 17 predicted proteins | sample 1503291 | NCBI WGS metagenome assembly OEKW01 (sample SAMEA104379590, study PRJEB20068) | metagenome | biome: 1000743; feature: 77; material: 1998 | place: USA | collected 2012 | depth 25 m
TACCAGAGCGACATATCGTAGCCCCGGTCGCTTCCGCCGAATGTTGTTGTGCTCGCCATGTTCCTTCCCTCCTTGTTAAAAAATTGAGAACCACTGCCTATTGAGACCTCTTCCCATCTCATCACTGCCGACAGTCCGTTTCCTCCATTTTCATCACCCATCTCTGTGGCTCACCGAGCAGATAGGCCCCTCCGGGGTGTAAGAAGGGGCCTATCTACCTCAGCGGGAGACGCAGCGAAGATTCGTTGCGTCCGCCTCGACGGGGAGAAGAAGCCGGCCTCCGTGTCTCTACTGTGATCATCTGGTCTCATCCATACCGTGCCATGTGCAACTCCTTCGTTTCTGGAGAGATCAGGACACTGGTGTTGCACTAGAACCTTGAACTCAGACCGGCACCTTAATCCGGCACAATTAAGACCTGTCTTTGAACAGAACCAACGTCACTTTTTCGCAGGGTTGCGCTCCAGCACATCTTCAGCGCCTTTGTGGCCAGCTTGACCACCCATTCTGTGATCAGCAGAGTCGGCAACTACGCCCTTCAACTTTTCATCAGGACCCTTCATGCCAGCTTGACCACCCATTCTGTAATCAGCAGTGTCGGCAGCTATGCCCTTAAGCTTTTCATCAGGGCCCTTCATACCAGCTTGACCGCCTTTCCTATCAGGAGGCTGCCCAAGTTGCATTTCGTCTGTAGCCAACGCTGCATTACCTGACAGACCAAGGCACAGCAAGAAAACACAAGACATGACACCGACGACTTTTGGAATAGATAACATCGGAACCTCCTCGGTTAAATATGAAAACAACACACCTTTTTAATGCGCACACCGGAGAGCTTTTAGGTAGCGTCAGGACCGGTTAAGAGAGCCAGGTCAGTCCTTCTCTTTTACGTCCTTCAACACCATTGTCCCCTGCGCTAAACTGGCATTGAGATCGCTCTCCGGAACTTTCTTATGCACCAGGTTCTGATGACAATCGATGCAGGTTGCACCCTCCGTTTCCATCTTCTTGTGCGCGGCCTTTGCCGATGCGCCGGGCGGCTTGGTATTCTTATGGCAGTTCCGGCAGGTGATGCTGTCCCAGTTTTTGAGCGACATGCGCGCGTAGTGGGCCATAATCTGCCGGCGCTCGTTGAATCTCTCGATCGTCGAGTAGTCGTACTTCATCTCCGCGAGCAAGGCCCGTGTCCCGTCATACATGTGCGTCCACAGGGCCAGATGGAAGTTTCCCAAGCCCTGGGGGACGTGGCAGTCCTTGCAGCCAGGATCGGCACCGAGCGCACCATAGTGGGAGGACTTTTTCAGCTCTTCGTACGGGTAGGTCTGGGAATGGCAGCTCACGCAGAACTCGGTCCTGGATAGGGCGTGCTCTCCGCCGAATACCACGGCGATCGCTCCGACCACAAGAACGGCGCCAACAAGCAGGGCACTACCTGATACGCTCAAGTATTGCTGTAATTCGCCTGCCATGATTCCTCCTTGCCCATCTCAGCCGATTCGGCCGTCACCGTAAATCCTCATAGAATGTATACGGAGGCGGTCCATAACGATTCATGTTCGTGCTCAAAAACTCATCACGTCTTCATGCTCTCGTCGTATTGTAAGGTCTCCGTTGAGATCATCGGGTCTCATTGCTCACCATGCCGATTGTTTGCGGCTACCGAGCCTGGCTTTGGACGCTCCGTGCACAGCGAAAGCCTGTACCATGCGTCTGCAGCGCGAATCCGCCGCGCCCGCGCGCCGTCGTCGTGATATCCGAGATCGGACTATGCCAAGACCCGCCGCGAATCGATCGGACCACGCCCTTTTTCTCAGGACCTTGCGGATTCCGATCCAGCGCATGTTGGTAGTACTCCGCGTCATACCAATCGTGCACCCACTCTCGGGCATTACCGGACAGGTCCTTCACTCCGTAAGGTGAGTCGCCTTCGGGTAAGGACCCGACCGGATGCAATGTGTGCTCCTCCTCCCACTCACGGTCGAAGTTCGCCCGCTTCGATGTCGCTGGTTCATGGCCCCACGGAAAGAGACGGCCATCGGTGCCGCGAGCGGCCTTCTCCCATTCCGCTTCCGTCGGGAGCCGCTTCTTGGACCAACTGCAATAGGCCTTGGCGTCGTACCAGGTGACCTGCACGACCGGAAGCTGTTCGATCTCCTTCACGGTTGTGAGCGGGCCAGTGCCATAGGGATTCGGAGGGCTACGATGGCCAGTGGTCGCAACGAACGCCAGATACCGGGCATTGGTCACTTCGACTTGATCGATTGCAAACTCGTCGAGGTACACAGATCGCTGCGGCCACTCATCGGCCCGGCCCGTTCCTTCCGGATTTCCCATCAAGAATTCTCCAGCAGGAATCGTCACCATGGGAACCGGGTCGAGCCCTTTGGAGGCTGGCGGCGCTGCTGCGGCAGGCCCGATGGCGACGGCGTAGACGAGAGCCATCATCGAAACGATAGCGCTCATGCGAGCGTCTTTTCTCCTCAGGCCTTGTGTCATTTCTTCTGCTCCTTGCTCCCCTTGATGGCCTTGGTGGTATGGATTTTCACTTGGCTTACAAGATGCTGAACTTGGCGCTCGTTTCCCTGGTCGGCTGCCTCTTGCGCCTGAGTGACGAGGGTTCTGGCTTCATGCAGGTGCTGCTCGATTTCGGCCTGCAGGGCAGGGGACGCAACCGTTCCGCCTAACGCCGCGCGATGGTAAATCTCCCAGGCCTGGTCCACGTCATGCTCGGCCTCATGGACCATCCGAGCCTTATCCTGTTGCGGATGCCTGGCCGGATCGATGGGATCTGCCTGTAGGGTCGAGGCTCCGAATAATGCGATGAGGATAATTCCTGGAAGAAGAATCTTGTTGCGTATCATTGGTGCGCCTCCATCTCGACCAACCCATTGACCAAACGTGCTTCAATCTTCCTTCACAGCCTCTTCATCGATTGGTTTCTATGTGGGAGGAGTTTCACCCGTTCGATGTTCTTGGCATCCATGGTCCCTGTCGACATACTCCCGGAGAGTCGAGAGTCTGTTTGGACCGTGGGATGCAAGGCAGAAGTTTTCCCGTTGAGCGGCCTCACGCCCGGATCAGAGGGCGCTCTCCCCGCATCGTTGCCGAGCCTTTTATCGGTCAATGTTCCCGCGTCGAGGTTCTTCATCTCACGCAACGCGGCTTGAGCGATTCCCCGTAGCATCCCACTAAACACAAACTCGTGCGGTACGTAGAGCGAATACCAATACATTTGCCCGGTTAGTCCCACCGGATCAAAGATCGCGGTCTGCCGGATCATTGTTGAAGAGCCGACTCCCGTCACCTCAAACTCCAGCCATGCCCGCCCGGGCAAATTCATTTCGGATTTGAGCCGCAGGCAGCGGTTCGGCTCAATCGATTCAACGCGAAATGAGTCGACAGTGTCACCGACGTGAAGGCTCGGGGTAGAAGGACGGCCTCGTCTCATGCCCACGCCCCCTTGAAGAAGGTCGATGAAGCCACGCAGCAGCCAGAGCCAGTTACATGCGTACCAACCATTGTCACCACCGATTCTCTCAATGCATTTGAAGACGACTTCAGGCGGTGCTTTGACATTCAATGTCCGCGAATCCACCAAACGCGTGCCGAACCGCACGCCACCCCACGACCGCAACTTGCCCGACGAGGAGAGCGCATCGGACCAGCGCGTGGCTCCGAAATGTGTCTCTTCACGGGCTAAGGCTCGGTGAATGGCCTGATCGACTCCCATCGGACGCACAGAGAAGGTTGCGAGCGCGGCATTGTCACGCACCACCGTGACATGGACGATGCTCTCAATAATCGCTCGCCCGATGCGGGCGTAGAGCGGCGTGACCAATCCAAGCCACAGAGCAGACAACCAAGGAGTGAGAACCGGTACGGGAATGATCCGCGGCGCGAGGCCGCGTTGACGCCCGTACGCGCGCATCATGTCCGCGTAGGATACTTGGTCTGCGCCGCCTATCTCGTATATGCGGTAGGTAGAAATGGGAATTAGAAGCGCCTCCATCAGATAGTCCAGCAAGTCGTCGATCGCGATTGGCTGGGCCTTCCCCTTGACCCATCTCGGTGTGAGCATGACCGGCAGGCGTTCCACCAGTGCGCGAATCAGTTCAAACGAGGCGCTGCCGGAACCGATGACGGCCGATGCGCGAAACTCACACACGGGCAGGCCCGACTGGCGCAAGATATCCCCCACCTCGTGCCGGCTGCGCAGATGTGTTGAGAGTTCCTCTTCGTCGCTGCCCAGGCCTCCCACGTAGATGAGGCCCTTGACGCCCGCTCTCTTCGCTGACTCGCTGAAATTCCGCGCCGCCTGCCGATCCGTCTCTTCAAACGAGCCGGTTGAGCTCATGGAGTGCACCAAGTAATAGGCCACATCGACCCCGCGCAACGCAGAGTCGAGGCTCGGTCGATCGAGGACGTCACCAGCAACTACTTCCGTTGATGGACCGGCCTTCGGCTTGAGAACTTCAGGACGCCTGGCCAGGCAGCGCAAGCGATACCCCTGATTCTCCAACGACGGCAGAAGGCGCCCGCCAATGTACCCGCTGGCACCAGTGAGTAGAATGAGCGACTTCTCCGGAATTGCCGCGGGGTTCGCTGTCGATTTGCTCGCCACCATGGTTTCAACCCTCTTCACGTCAGACCTCCTGTCACGACTTGAGTCGTCAGAAGGGGCGCGATGCCCTCCTGTCCTTGAGTTAGTTCTTCTTCATGCTTTTCTTGATCAGATCGCGGGTTGCCAGGTATTCCTTGTTATCCGGCTCCGCAGCCAAGGCCTTCTCAATCGAGGTCATCGCATCGGCATTCTTTTCAGCACCCATTGCGACTAATGCCTGAATGAACGCATCGCGGCCTGCTTGCATGGCCTCATCGGACACCTGTTGTGCCGACTTTGCGCAACGGAACCCGAGGCCGACCCCATAGGAGTTATTCTCCGGCTGATTCCAGAACCGATGGCTGGTATGGAGGGAGGTTTCCGGTGCGAGCCAGGAACCGCCTCGCAGTACCCTCACCGGGCCTTGATTGGCAAAGTTGTAGCCCTTCTCAGCGCCAGGCGGATTCAAGGCAGGGCTTTCTTTGTAATATTTCAGGTCATACCAATCCTGGACCCATTCGAACACGTTCCCCGCCATGTTGTAGACTCCGAACCCGCTCACGCCTTCGGGATAAGAATCCACCGGCATGGTTCGGCCCACGTTCTGCCCATAGTTGGCTTTCTTCGGGTCGAGTGCATGGCCCCATGGATAATGATTGTCGCCTTGCGGACCCTTGGCGGCTCGCTCCCATTCCGCTTCCGTTGGAAGCCGTTTGCCATCCCACTTGCAAAACGTGCTCGCATCAGTCCAACTCACGCCGACCACCGGCAGAGTGGCTTTGTTGAGCCGAGGGTCGTCCCAATAGGCTGGCGCCGGGTGACCAGTAGTTTTCATAAATTCTTTGTACCGTGTGTTCGACGTTTCAAATTTGTCGATCAGATAGGCATCAAGCACGACCTGGTGTTTGGCTTCATCTGAATGTTCGTTGCTCCCCATGGTGAACTCCCCCTTTGGGATCAGCACCATGTCCTTGTCGCCGCCCGGCATGTCCGCCGCTGTTGCGACGGAAATGGCTCCTGCCATCAACGCTACCCCCAATCCGATCCGAAGCACTGTTTGACTCCGCATGAGACACCCCCCTTGTTTAGGAACACCAGGGCGACCCTGGTTGGTTGAACGCACCGCTATCGACATTTCGTCACACAATTGGCCGGCAACATTCTCCTTGGAAGCGCAGTTGTCATCGGCTCATTCATGACTCTCCGATTGCGCAGAATGACGGGGTCGACGATCTCGCCGCATTGCACACAGCGCTGAGCGGCAAACTCCGTCTCACCGATACAGAACAGTAAATCCATGGAAAAGTCGGTCACCATGAGTCCACCGCATCTGACGCAGGCCGACTTGTGTGTGATTGCGGAAGTGACTGTGTGATTCCCCTGTTGTTCAGCTCTTGTTTCCTCCGTAAACGCTCTTGCCATAATTGCCTCCATATTCATGCGTTCACTGTTCGCACTAAGTATGTCCAATGTATAAACCATTTTGTCCAATGTGTCAAGTGTTAATGATGAAAATATTTGACAAACATTGGACATTATAATAAAATGAATTTGTAAATATGAATACTCATAGAATTCATAGAGTTGCAAAACTTACTGGCCTGTCGAAGGACGTCATTCGCGTCTGGGAGAGGCGGTATGGGCTTGTCAAGCCTTCACGAAGCTCCAATCGCTATCGGGAATATAGTGACGAAGAGGTGGCGCTCCTCCGTTTTGTGAAGGCCCAGATGGAACAAGGGGCAACGATTGGTGCGCTTGCAGCGGAAGGACATGATCCGCTTATCGCACGGATGCGTGTCGCGACTCCGGTTTCTGCAGAGGAACAGAAGCCACATGAGCGACTGATAGACGATTTAGTGGGATCGCTTGATCCGCTCGACAAGGCAGGATTCGAGCGAAGACTCAACGGCGCAGTGGCGGTCATTCCGTTTGAAGAAGCCGTCCATCGGATTTTGCTCCCACTGCAACGACGTGTCGGCGAGCTGTGGCACGAAGGTCGATTGAATATTGCCGTCGAACACTATGTGACGAAGATTATCCAACAGAAGTTGTTTTCGGTCATGAATCAACTTCCGGTGAATGAGTTCGGCCCACGAATCCTAATCGCCTGTCTCGAAGGGGAAACACATGAGATTGGCGCTCAAGCCGTGGCCTACATCGCAGCCGCCAGAGGTTGCCACGTGTATTATCTCGGTCCTGACCTTCCCAACTCAGACCTCGTGACCTTCTGCGAGACGATCAAGCCTGATCTCGTACTGCTCTCTCTTACTGATATAAAGCCCGAAGCCGTTGTGCTCCAGCAACTCAAGGAGCTTGAGTCGTTGGCCGCTCGCTGGTCTGTTGCCGTGGGTGGCCAAGGCGCCCGCGCCATTGAAGATCGCCTTCGTGAGGCCAAGATCGAATTGCTCGACGATCTCACCGCACTCTACAGCCGTCTGACGATCCTTCTTTCAACCCGCACGCTTGCCTCTCGTTCCTAACTAAAGAACTCGGCAGCGGTCGCCCTCTACGGGATCGTGCGGAAGCTAAAAGATCGAGAAGCGTCTTTTGATTCAGGCTCGAAAAGAGAGGCGCTTAATTAGTCGCAGGCCGCACAACGGTTGAGGGTTTCACGTGCCGGTTTATTGCAGAAGATGAACTGCCCGAGATTTTGCTAGAAGCCCGTCTGACATTTACGTGCATCTTGGCACCGTCGTCTCTTCGAGGATAGAGTTTTGCGTGGTCGTTGCTCATTTGCCTTTCGGCTTCCACTCCCGCACCAGCTTTTGTGCTTCGGCGATCTGATCAGGTTCCATCCGTTTGGCAAGCGCATCCCGTAGCCTGGCCCCAGCCTCTACGCCGTTCGCTGACCCAAGGCTGTACCACATGTAGGCTTTGACATAGTCCTGCTGCACACCTTCCCCGCGCTCATACATCTGGCCAAGTCTTCGCTGCGCTAAATCGTTGCCTTGATTGGCGGCCAGCCGTAAGTAGTACACGGCCATCTTGTAATCCTGCTGCCCGCCTCGCGCATACATCAACAACACTCCCAGGTTGACCTGGGCTTCCGTATGCCCTTGGATCGCGGCTTTTTCATACCACTGCCGCGCTTTGGCATCGTCCTTTGTGACACCCTTCCCGTTGGCATAGAGGAGGCCGAGTTGGTACTGCGCGACGGCCTGTCCCTGCTCAGCCAGCGGTTGCCATTCACCCAAGGCTGTGGCGTAATCGCCGCGCTGATAGGCGTCCATGCCTGTCTTGAAATCCGCCCACGCGGGTGCGGTGAGACAGACAATCGACAGGACAAGGGCGATGGATAGTAGAAGCGACATGGTTCCTCGTGTGGCGGCCTCGTTATTCATTTGCCTTTCGGTTTCCACTCCCGCGCCCGCTTCTGCCCCTCGGCAATCTGGGCGGGCGTCATCTGCCTGGTGAGATCATTGCGGTATCCAGGCGCGTGCATATTGCCGTTTCCAGCCGCCAGGCTGTACCACATGTAGGCTTCGACTACGTCCATGGGTACGCCCTGGCCGAAGGAAGACTGGAGGCCGAGGTAGAGCTGTGCCTTTGCGTCCCCTTGAGCAGCAGCTTTCTCATACCACTGGCGCGCTTTTGCATAATCTCGCGGGACGCCGTCTCCGTTTTCATACAGCAAACCGAAGGAGAACTGCGCCCGTGCGTCTCCCTGTTCGGCCAGCGGTTGCCACTCACGCAAGGCTGTTTTGAAGTCTCCACGATTGTAGGCATCCATGCCGGCTTGAAAATCCGCCCATACGGGCAGGGCGAGACAGAGAATCGACAGCACAAGGGTGAGAGGGAGTTGGAGCATGATGAGCCGATCGCGACTCATAAGACTATCTCAGCTGGTTCCTGTATCAGTCGATTGACGTAATGCTGAAGCCGGGCACGAGTGTGAGGCTTGAGCGAAAGATTTTCTATGGCAAACTCTTGTCCTCGCGACCACCGGACGACAGCTTCAGGGATCTCGATACGTTGCTCATTCGGGAGCGTCACGGTCAACGACAGGATTTCCCCTGGTCGCATGGGTAAATCTCCGGAGAGTCGCCAGCCGGAACAGGAAAAATTCCACACGGTGCCGTGTCCTTGGAATATGCCCGCGTTGTATGTGACATCGCATTGTACGGGGAAACGGCGATAAGAACGAAGTGTGAAGGGCATGGGAACCTCGTGTGGTGCCGAAGGCGGGATTTGAACCCGCACACCCTTGCGGGCGCTAGACCCTGAATCTAGTGCGTCTGCCAGTTTCGCCACTTCGGCATATCGAGGTGGATCGGATTATCCTGAATTCGTGAGGCCCCCGTCAAGCAAGCGGCTTCGGTCATCGAGGTTCTGACTCGCGTAAGGCCCACAATCCTGCCGATGCGATGTCGCGATGGTCGCCGCTGATGATGATCCGCTCGTGCACGAGCCCGGCGGCGCCGAGCAACGGAGCGGTTGCGATCCACGGAGCTTCATCGGCGATCAAGACATCGAACCGAATGCGACTGAACAGGGGGTCGTTCAACACTCGCGATGCCGTGGTGACCACGAGCCGCCGATTCTGAATGAAGGCCTGGCGGTTCGTGTCTTCTTCTGCTGCGAGCAATTCCCTGATCTTTTTCGTTCCGCCCAACCGGACGATCTCTTCTTTGAGTTCGGCAAACTCCGGCCGCATGTCTTTCGACACAGCGGCCTCCGGCACAAGCTCATCGATGCGCGTCTTGGCGGTATCGAGTTCTCCCCTCAGTTCAGCACATTGATTTTCGTACAGCTCGAGATATTGATGCAGCGATTCGACATTTTTCCCGACAACCTGCAGGCTCAGCCTCTTGAGGAGAGGGAGATTCTCATATTCTTCAAGCGTGGCATTCACATCTTTGATCTTGGCCTGTAGATCGCTGACTTGTGTCAGCAGCCGCCATTCCAGCAGGCGCACTTCGTCGAGATCCTTTTGCTTCTGCCCCTTATACGCCAATATGGGCGCCAGTTCGCGGAATCGATCGTACTTGCGCCGGAGCGCAGCCTTCTCTGCGCGAGACTTGGCATAGAACTGGTGCATCTGCGCTTCGAATCCCAGTTCCTGAATCCCAATACCCTCAATCTGCTGGGTCAAAGCCATTTCATAGCGACTCACCCAGGTTTTATACGTTAGTCCGACGGCCTTCATGGCTCGCGCAATGGTTCCGACGAGTGCATCCGCCGCTTGGTGATCAGGACAGACGACCAGGATGCGCTTATTCGCGCGAATCAATTCGATCGCCAGGGTAGCTAACCGCTGTCGTCGCACCGACAGCTCACCCTCCCAGACGGTTGTGAGAATCGACGATCCAGTGACCGACCCGGAAAGCTGGTCCATTTCTGCTGCCGCATTGAGGAGGGAGGACAAACGGTCTGCTGGACCGAGTCGATAGGCGTCGGGTTGCGCAAGCATGGTGCGCAATCGCTTGGCGGAGGTGGCCAAAAGCCCGGCCCGATCAGGAACCACTGTCGCGTCGGTACAAGACTGTCCGATGGCATCGAATGTCTGCACGAGGGCCACGTTACCTTGCCCTCCAAGCACGATGCCTTCGGTTGGTTCGATTTCGTCCGGTGGGATAATCGAGAGGGGTGTATCATGCTCGATGGACGAGCCCAGTGGGAGTGTCAGCTCGTAGAGGTGAAGCGAGCCGATTGTCTGCACAAGTCGGCCTGCTACCGAAGTTATCGGTTGGTCAGCTGCTGTGCCGGTTAGCCGTGTCTGTTCGGCTTCGAGGCGGAGTGCCCATGTTTCGAGAAGGTCGCGCGCGGTCATAAGATTTTTGGATGATAGTCCTCGTATAGCGGTCGCCATCATACGGTCGGGTTCTTCCACCTGTCCAGTTTGTCCGTTGACTGTATTTTCGTTCACGATCGTCTGATGACTCTGTCTCGGTGAGCATCTTCCTGCATATTGCGAATTGACTTTTTGTCGGCCCCCCAGTATCCTCTTTCCCTTTCCAACAGAAGGAGTTAGGAGCATGAAGGTCATTCTACAAGAAACGATGGACGGGGTTGGCCATCTCGGAGACCTCCTCGATGTGAAAGCTGGGTACGCACGGAACTTTCTGCTTCCACGCAAGAAAGCGGTGTTAGCAGACAGCCGGAGCATCAAGGAGTTTGAGCACATCAAGCGTGTAGCCGGCGATCGGGCGAAGAAAGAAAAACTGGAAATCGAAACCCATGCCAAGAGCCTCTCGGCCGTGTCCATCACGGTGCAGGCCCAGGTTGGCAAGGATGACAAGATGTTCGGGTCTGTGACGTCCAAGGACATTGCGGAGCGATTGGCGGAGCAGGGATTTACTGTGGATCGCCGCAAGATCCAATTGGATCACCCGATCAAGGAGCTCGGCACCGTTACCGTGCCGATTAAGCTTCCAAGGGACGTGACCGCGACCGTGGTCATCCACGTCGTCAAGAAACAGGAGTCCGAAACGGCTCCAGCTGAGGCCTAACGAGGGAACGAGCTATCATGGCCGATGTGATCGGTTCTCTAGACGCACTCAAAGCCACAGACCCGGATGTCTATGCCGCAATTATCGCCGAGGAAGAGCGGCAGCGTGAGAAGTTGCTCCTGATTGCCTCGGAGAACTTTGCCAGTCCCGCCGTCCTGGCCGCTCAGGGTTCCATCATGACGAATAAGTACGCCGAAGGGTACCCGGGGAAAAGGTACTACGGTGGCTGTCAACATGTGGACACGGTGGAGGACCTCGCCATTCAGCGTTGTCAGCAGATTTTCGGCGCGGAGCATGTCAACGTGCAGCCGCACTCAGGATCCCAAGCCAATATGGCAGCCTACCTGTCCGTGTTGAAGCCCGGCGACACCATCCTGGGCATGGACCTCGCTCAGGGCGGCCACCTGACCCACGGCAGCAAGGTCAATTTTTCAGGAATCCTGTTTCGTGTGTTTTCCTACGGCGTAGAACGTGAGACCGAAACCATCAACTATGACGCAGTCCAGAAGGTAGCGGAGGAATGCCGGCCACGCCTGCTCGTCGTCGGCGCCAGTGCCTATGCGCGCACGTTTGACTTTCCACGATTCCAACAGATTGCCAAGTCGGTCGGCGCCTATCTGCTCGTCGACATCGCCCACATCGCTGGGCTGATTGCTGCAGGGCTCCATCCGAATCCTGTTCCCTACGCCGACTTTGTTACGACAACCACCCACAAAACCCTGCGCGGGCCCCGGGGCGGCGTCGTGATGTGCAAGGCCGAGTATGCCAAAGCGGTCGACAAATTGCTCTTCCCCGGAATACAAGGCGGACCCTTAATGCATGTGATCGCGGCGAAGGCTGTCGCCTTCAAGGAAGCTCTCTCACCGGCTTTCACGCGGTATCAGCAGCAGGTGATTGCCAATGCGAAGGTGCTGGCTCAAGGCCTTCTCGACCGTGGGTACAAGATTGTGTCGGGCGGCACAGATACGCACCTCATGCTGATGAATCTGACCAACAAGGGCATTACAGGCAAAGAAGCAGACGCGGCCTTGGGCACTGCCGGTATTATCGTGAACAAAAATGCCGTGCCCTACGATGAGAAACCGCCGGCTGTCGCCAGCGGCATTCGATTAGGAACTCCCGTTGTCTCTACCCGTGGGATGCGGGAGGCCGAGATGAACGAGATTGTGGACTTGGTTGACCGGGTCTTGCAGCATCGGCAAGAACCCGCGACACTCGAGGAAATCCGCCTTCAGGCCAAAGCGCTCTGCGGCCGTTTCCCGATCTTTCATACCTACTAAACCGCGTCAGATGGGGCAGGATCACCGCCTGTGAAATGTCCGTTCTGCGATGAACTCGAAGACAAGGTTGTCGACTCGCGCATGGCGAAGGAGGGCGAGGTCATTCGCCGCCGCCGTGAATGTCTCGGCTGCAAGCGTCGTTACACGACCTACGAACGCGTTGAAGAAATTCTTCCCATGGTGGTGAAGAAAGATGGCCGCCGGGAGTCGTTCGATCGCACCAAAATTCACGCCGGCCTCAAGAAGGCCTGTGAAAAACGGCCGATCAGTACCGCCACCATAGAAGACGTGACAGATCGCATCGAGAAACGCATTCAGGAAATGGGTGAAACTGAAATAGAGAGTCGGATCGTGGGCGAGGAGTTGATGAAAGAGCTTCATCAACTGGATCAGGTCGCCTATGTTCGTTTTGCTTCCGTCTACCGTGAGTTCAAAGATATCGACCAGTTCATGGACGAGTTGAAAACGTTGGCTCAGCAACGCCGCGAGCGGTGAGGGCCGCGGATTCCTTCCCTTTCCTCATCGTCTTTCCCATGTCTCTCCGCTGTTCGTCGGGCTCCAACAGAGTGTCATGTCTCAGCAGGTAGGCGTCATGATGCCGGCAGTTCAATCCAAGTCTCCCAGGCGGCCGCACAAGACCGGCGCGGCGAGCGGGACGCATGTCGCAATCATCGGTGCAGGCCGTGGCGGCACGGCGTTGATGGAGATCTTTGCGACGGATCCGCTTGTGACAATCGTGTGTGTGGCCGAAGTTCAGAAAAATGCCCCAGGCGTCGCTCTGGCGAAACGGCTCGGCATTCCTGTGACCCGCGATTATCGGCGGCTCCTGGACCTCGAGCGTGTGGATCTCATCATCGACGTGTCGGGCGATGCCAAAGTCTGGGAGGTACTTCAAGATTTTCACCGAATGGGCGTCACCATCATCGGAGGAGCCAGCGCCAAATTCATGTGGGAGCTCATCGAGGCCCGCATTCGCGCCACGTCAGATATCGAAAAAACTCTGAATAAATACCAGTCGCTCTATCGATTGTATGTCAAGGAGACCGGTGTGGCGGTGACGGAGGAACGGACGCGCATTGCCTGCGAAATGCACGACGGCCTTGTGCAGAACTTGGCCGGGGTGAACTTCAAACTGGATCTGGCCCTGCAATTGATCCGAAAAGATCCGAAGGCCAGTCTGGCCACCATGCGCGAAAGCAAAGCCCAGCTGAAGTTGGCCATCCATGAAGCGCGGCAAGTCATCTTCAATCTCCGCCCCCTCCACTACGACAAAATGGAGCTGCTCCCGGCCCTTACCAACTATCTCACGTCGTATGAGACCCAGTATCATATCAAGACGCAGTTTCGCGTATCCGGCGATGAGCAGATTTTATTCCCGCGCACCAAGATCTTCCTGTTTCGCATCGTGCAAGAAGCTCTGAGCAACGTAGAGAGGCACGCGAAAGCGACTCGAGTGAATGTGGGACTGGACATCGACCCCAAACGCCTCAAGGTCACCATCGGGGACAACGGTGTGGGATTCGACATGGACACCGTGCTGCGCGATCCTGACAAATGGGATCATTTCGGGATTCGAGGAATCCTGGAGCGGGCTCGACTCGTGGGCGGTGAAGGCAAGATCGAGTCTAAGAAAGGGCGTGGCACGACCATTGTCGTCAACATTCCTCTGGTGAAAAAGGAGACGATCCTCTATGGAAAAAATTAAGGTGCTTATCGCGGACGATCATCGCGTCGTGCGCGAAGGACTGGCCGCAATCCTCAAGACAAAAGACGACATTCATATCGTAGGCGAAGCTCAGGACGGCATGGAAGCGGTCGAGAAGGTGAGGACGCTGGTCCCTGACGTTGTGCTGATGGACGTAAGCATGCCCAGGATGGGCGGGGTCGAAGCGACCAGACACATCAAGCGCGAGTTCCCTCACATCGGAATCGTCGCCTTGACCATGTATGACGAGCAGCAATACATTTTCGATTTGGTGCGCGCCGGCGCCACCGGATATCTCTTGAAAGATTCCGAGTCCTCCCAGATCGTCGCCGCGATTCGTGCGATCTACAAGGGCGAGTCACTGATCCACCCGTCCGTCGCGAGCAAAATCTTGGCGGAGTTCTCCCTGATGTCCCAGAAGAAAGGGAAAAAACCTGGGTGGGTTGAGCATGATCTGACAGAGCGAGAGATCACGGTCTTGCGTTTGGTTGCAGACGGTAAGACGAACAAGGAGATTGCCAATAACTTGGACCTGAGCGAAAAGACGGTCAAGAATCATGTCCGCAACATTTTTCATAAGCTGCAAGTCTATGACCGTACGCAAGCGGCTATCCTGGCTATTAGGAAGGGACTCATCGAGTTGGATCCCCGGCCGTAGATGTTGGGTCCACCATGTAAGCGTTCTGGCACGACAGCCGGTTCGCATTTCTCTCTAACCCAATTCAATCGCCGCGTTTCTCTTGCCAGCCATCAATAGATCGTGAGCGAGTTCCGTTCAACTTCGTTGCAATCACGGAGATCGATTCCCTGTTCGGTTGTGTCGGCTCGTCAAGATAGGGAGAAGATGTACAATTCAATAATCTTTGAAAAGTCACAGGTGTCATGTTTTTACCACATAGTATCATTTCGACGCGCAATCTATTTATCTATTATTATCAATACCATACGACAGCATATCGAATAAATACGGACTGGCACATGAGTTGCTGATACCCTCCTGAGTGAATATTGAGGTGACTGCGTGAGGGCTCAGCAAACCTTAGCAAATCCAGTAAGTTGTGAGGGAGTCGGGCTTCATTCCGGCCAGCCTGTCACTCTTACGCTCAGGCCTGCCCCAGCAAATACAGGCGTCGTTTTTATAAACCGAAACGGCAAAGATGGGGCTTCCCTTGCGGCCTCTATCGAGCATTTAGTCCCTACTGAGCTCTGCACTGCGATCAGCGGGAACGGGTTTCAGGTCAAGACGATCGAACATGTCTTGGCTGCCTTGGCTGGCCTCGATATCGATAACGCCTATGTGGAGCTTGATGCCGGTGAGGCTCCTGTCATGGATGGCAGCGCGGCGCACTTCGTTCGCTTGATTCGGTCATCCGGAATTGTCTCTCAGAGCAGGCGGCAACCGTATTTGAAAATCACTCGGCCTCTTGAGGTGGTGGATGGAACTCGTCGAGTTCGTATCGAGCCGTCATCGACTACCAAGATCACCTATTCCATCCACTACGATCATCCGTTGATTCAGACTCAGTCCTATGCCTATGAACATTCAGCCCATGCATTTGAGCGCGAGATTGCGGATGCGAGGACATTCGGATTTTTACAGGAAGTGGAGGCCCTTTGGGCTCGCGGGCTCGGCCAGGGCGGCAACCTAGATAATACGATCGTTCTCTCCGAAGACGGCATTCTCAATGAATCAGGTCTTCGGTTCGCCAATGAATTTGTACGACATAAGATTTTGGACTTAATCGGAGACTTTTCGCTGCTCGGTGTACCGTTTATCGGACACTTGATTGCCGAGCGCTCGGGGCATGCGATCCACACACGCCTCGTTCAACAGATTCTCTCCCACCCCGATAGCTGGGTCCTGCTCAACGCTGACGAAACAATCGCTGCGTCTGAGCCTCGTTCTGCAATGGCCGCACCGCGATCTGCGTCGCTGGTGGCCCTCCAAGCATCTTAACCAGCATCATTCATGAATGCTTCCGCTGCGAGCGCGGACACGCGGCTGTGACAGGCAGTCTCGCTGTCTGCACGCTTTTGCGGCGAGTTCATAAATAATTGCCGGTTGTCGCTCATCTTCTTGAATGGAAACTTGTGCGCGATCTTTGCCTGTACAGGCGAGGTGACTCGTGACGTGCTGGTACTGAGATGCGATTTAACGTCGGGAGCAAGTGGCCTCGCTCCCGACGCTAGAATCAAGGCGGGACTACTTCTT
>OEKW01000084.1_pt1 | contig 16139 bp, 15 predicted proteins | sample 1503291 | NCBI WGS metagenome assembly OEKW01 (sample SAMEA104379590, study PRJEB20068) | metagenome | biome: 1000743; feature: 77; material: 1998 | place: USA | collected 2012 | depth 25 m
TGAGATGCTCAAATGCCACTTCCAGGAATTCTCGGACCGTATGAGTTTCTCCTGTCGCAATCACATAATCATCAGGCTGGTCTTGTTGCATCATCAACCACATCGCCTGGACATAATCGCCCGCATACCCCCAATCCCGCTTCGCGTCCAAGTTGCCCAAATACAAGTCCTGCTGTATTCCGAGCTTGATGCGAGCCGCAGCCTTGGTGATCTTCCTCGTCACGAACGTTTCTCCACGGCGGGGAGACTCATGGTTGAACAGAATGCCGCTGCAGGCAAAGAAGTTGTACGCCTCCCGGTAATTGACTGTAACCCAATGAGCATACAGCTTGGCCGCGCCATAAGGGCTTCTCGGGTAGAACGGTGTGGTCTCCCGTTGTGGAATCTCCTGAACCTTGCCGAACATTTCACTTGAGGAGGCCTGATAGAACTTTGGCTTGAGCCCGGATTCTCGAATGGCTTCAAGTAAACGAATCGTGCCGAGGCCTGTCACATCCGCCGTATACTCGGGAACATCGAAACTGACGCGCACGTGACTCTGCGCACCCAGATTGTAGATTTCATCCGGCTGAATAGTCCGAAGAATCCTGTTGAGCGAACTGGCATCATTCAGATCCCCATAGACCAACCGCAAACGAACGTCCGGGGCATGAGGGTCTTGGTAGAGGTGGTCGATTCTCGCTGTATTAAACGAACTGGAACGCCGAATAATACCGTAGACTTCGTAGCCCTTACCGAGAAGAAGTTCGGTGAGATACGATCCGTCCTGGCCCGTAATGCCTGTAATCAGCGCTTTCATTGGCAATCTTTCTCCTCTACTTTTGGCCGATCTCGATCAAATAGCCAAGACATCTCGTGTGTCAATTTCTACGGCAGCAGCCTGCTGAATCAAGCGAACACCCAGCACCAAGCGATGGCGTTTTTCTTTGCGCAAGAGAATACCGCGCACTCCTTGCAATGGACCTCGGACTACCTCCACTTGCATACCTTCGTGCAGGTACGGATGGGGGTCGTAGGGCAGTACGCTGGCCATCAGAGTCTTGATCGCCGCAATCTCCTCGTCTGGAATTGGCTCCGGGCAATGGTCGGCGCCGACAATATCGACCACGCCGATCGTCTTGAGCACCGGCAGCTTTTGCTCCGATGCAAAGCGGACGAAGCAATATCCTGAAAAGAGCGGGACTTCGATCTCCTTCTTTCGATCCTTCCATTGACTCATGCGCTTGACCGTCGGCAACAGCGGCTCGATACCCTGATTGGCAAGCTGTTCGCGCACGAGTTTTTCGTGGCGCGACCGCGTCCGAAGGGCGTACCAATGAAGATCGTTCATCTGGTTTGTCTGGTTCATTTCGTTGATTTGGTTTGTTTGGTGCGCAGGTATTTGATGAGTCCGGAGATGATTCGACCCGTTCTGTCGGCCTGGGCGTAGATTGACTCAAATGCATCCTTGGACAAATAACCTTGGTCCACTGCGATATACAGATGGCTGTGAACTTCTGCGATTGACGACATGGCAATGAACAGAAACTGCATGAATTCTTTGTTCGAGCGGCGTACAAACCCTTCCGCAACATTGGCCATCACCGGACCTGCAGCACTCTGAATCTGACCACAGAGACGCGCATCTCTTTTCCATGCGGAGCTCTGTTCGATGGCTTCGTAGACTTGCCGCGTCAACTGCCGAGCTTCTTTCCAGCAGTCTAGATCTTCAAAACGAGTAAGTTTCACAGTTGATCTCGTGCACCAACTCTTTCAACCAGACAAACTAAACAAACCTCTCCGACCAAATAAACGACTTTTGAGATAGCTCCGCCCTTTCACTTACAGTTCCACATCGCAGGCACGACCCTAATTTGCTATCACGCCCGGAAGCGCCGGACCTTATCCGGACAGGCCGAGCCTCAGCACCTTTTCTCGCGGCACTCCCGACTGAACCAACTGTTCTTCACAGGCTGCCGCATGCTCGAGATCAGTGATCAACACCCGATCAAATTGCCAGTCGACAATCCCGTCCGGCGAAGAAACCGGGCAAGAGAGAAACGACTCACGCAAGCTTCCATCGATAAATCCCACACAGTCGATATTCATCTCTCGAAGCGACAGATAGGCCAATTCGGCCAACTCGTCTGTCCCATAGATCACAACCCGCTGGCCATGAGAGCCGTCGAAGGTCGACATCATCTCTTTGAGCCGAGTACGCATGTCCCGATAGTAGGACAGTGAGTACTCCATGTAGAGATAGGTCAAGCGTGACTTTTCCGTGAAGCCCTGCGGCGTCAGGAGATACCTGATTCGATTGCGCGGGATAGTCGTAATCTTGATGTGGCCCTTGCGGGCCAGACGCTTGAGATAGAGATTGGTCAGGCCGAGCGCGACGCCAAGTTTGGTGGCAAGTGTCCGTTGAGTGGCCCTGCCATCTCGATCGAGTTCACTGAGGAGTAGAAGGTCTCGTTGACCTTGTAAATCCATGATTTATACGGACAAATTATTGCGCTGTTCACAACATGAACACATGAGACATTTCTGTCAAGCAAAAAATACGTAGCCTTCCTTTCACAGCGTTCTAACGGAGTGGCTCGTGACACCCGCGAGAAGCGAGACTTGTGAGAAAATGGGACAGGAGAGACAGACTCAAACTTGGAAAACCGAAGGTCGGGGTCCGAATTTCTGAACACTTCAGCCTTCAACCCTTGCAGCTCTGCTTGCAGGGAAGAAGAAGCCGATGAGCGGCAGCATACACCTCCTCGACCGCAATTAACCTCATGCAATTCTCCTCACCTTTTATACAGGTCGGATGAAAGCAACTACGGCAATCGATCTCCTTATAGATCACCTCCACAGGACCACCACGAGGCCCCCACTCGCGAGGGTTCGACGGGCCGAACAAGGCCACCACGGGAGTGCCCACTGCGGAGGCCATATGCATTGCGCCGCTATCGCTTCCCACAAAGAGCGCTGATTTCTTAGCGATGGCGGCAAACTGTTTAATGGTTGTGCGGCCGGCCATCACGATGGGTTTACTCTTCGCGATCTGTCGAATCTGCTCCGCAAGATCGATGTCTTGATGGCTGCCTCCGATCAACACCTGGCAGCTATAGTGGGCGGTGAGACGATCTGCCAGTTCCGCAAACCGCTCCTGAGGCCACGCTTTAAACCAGTACCGGGCGCCGGGCTGCAGAATCATCATCGACTGCGACCGCTGAACGCCGAGTTGGTCGAGCAGTTCATCCGCGCTTTTCTCCTCTTCTGGTGTCAGCCAAAGTTGCGGGTCCTTTGAGCCGGCTTGGATGCCGATGGGCTTAAGGGCTTCCAGATCCCGATCAACCCTGTGCCGGGTGCCCGGCACAGACGGGACGATCTTCGTGTAGTAGTGCCCTCGCCACCGTTGCTCGTCGTTGAACCCAATGCGAACCGGCGCGCCGCTGATCCAACTCAGAAACGCAGACCGGTCTCCATCCGTCAAATCAATCACCGTATCGAATTGACGATGGCGCAGCCCGGCAATGAGGCGCGACTGTGCTCCCAAAGATCCTTTGTCGAGGACCATGATCTCATCCAGGTCCGGATTTCCTGACAATACATCTTCAGTCCCGCGATTCACCATCGTCGTGACTCGGACATCCGGCCATGCCGCTTTGATGGCTCGCACGGTTGGTGTCGCCAACAAGACGTCACCGATGTAGCGGAGCTTGATGATTAGAATTTTATGCATGGCTGCCATGCCACAAAGTCATCAAGTTATACAGTCGAACGCCCCCGTCACGACTTGAAGACCTTTAGACCTTACGACTTTCGGACAATTCCACCACACACTAGGCATCGCTTCCCACACCGGCATCCCAGACTCTTCGTACACGATGGGAAGACAAACAGATACGGGTGGGAATACAACAGAAATTATTTCTCAAGACGCCTTGTTAGGTATTTGTTTTTTGCAAGATACACGTTTTCACCGTGCTTCCACTCATCATCAAAACCTTTTGATCCATTATAAAAGCTACGATTGCATCCTGATTTCATATCCTCATGCAGTTCAATGATTAACGCCTCAACTTTTCCAATCCAAGATGAAGTGTCTTCAAATACTTCTTTTTCTGCTCCTTCAATGTCAATTTTCAGAATATCGATCTTGTTCAATTGATAGTCGGCAATTATTTTGCCAAGCGTCATTGCCTTCACAGTGTGGGAAAAGTTACCTGACGTTTGTTCTGATATATCCATCTCCTCCGTCATTAATCCCCAATATCCTATTCCAGGGTCAACTAACTTTATGGTTTCATTTTTGTTCCATAATGCGGAATGAATGGGAATGATATTTCGATATGGTTCCACATTTCTTTTCAGTACTTCGAAATTGTCATTTCCTGGCTCTATCGCAATAATCATTGCCCCTGGATACTTGTTTGCAAAATATACGGATGCGAGCCCAATATTTGCTCCTGCGTCGACTATAACTTTGGGCGGTGTTTCTACCAAGAAATCGTAGTCTTGGTTTATAAAAACCTGCTCGTATGTTGGAATGTCCGACGAGGGAACTCGCAGACTAACGGGAAATTTAACATCTTTCCTATTCATGTTTAATGTCACTTCGGAATTCATGACCGTGCCTTTTATGGCATAAAAGAGTCCGGCAAAACCCGCTACCCTGAGGGATAGTTTAATGTCTCTAAATTGGCTTCTTCGCCGCCTCATTGATCTTTGAACTCCATTCATTCATACGTTGAAGTGGAGAAGGCCACAGAATCTAGCCGCATTATGAAAAAGCGGCATTACCCCTCAAGGACGCTGAGCGAGCTCCCAGAATTTCGCGTACTTCATGTAGGTGTAATAGGCATAGAGCCCTGAAAGAATCAAGCCAGGCATGCCGTCGAGGAAGCCGGCTCGCAGCACATACATCTTGAGAAATGCGGCGAGCGGATGAGTAATCAGCTGGTGGGGGGAGAATCGCCTGCCTTGCTCTACCATGCGGCGGGCCATCAGGGTGGAATAGCGACCCTGCTTCGCCACATAGTGATCGATGTCTCGAAATGGATATTGCAGCGCGGGACTCCGGAGAAACCCGACCGGCCCATCGCAATCGAAGCTTTCATGGACAAGTTCTTCTCGATAACGAAACCGTCCCTTTCGAAACAACTGCGGCTGCCGATAATCAGGATACCAGCCGCAATGTTTGATCCACCGCCCTAAAAAATAGTTCTTTCTCGGGACAAAGTAGGCATCCGCCTCCGGTCCGCGGTCGAGCAGCAGTCGAATCTCTTCCCGCAACTCGGGCGTCATCCTCTCGTCGCTGTCCAAACTGAACACCCACTCATGAGTCGTGAGCGCAACCGCCTGATTGCGCAGGTCACCGAACCCTTTGAAATCGACTTGATAGACCTTATTCGTAAACTCACGACTGATGGCAGCCGTCTGATCCGCACTGTGAGAATCCACGACGATCAACTCATCGCCCCAGCCTGCCACAGACTCCAGACAAGCCCGCATATTGGGCTCGTCATTGTATGCGATGACGTACACCGACAATTTAGACATGTACGACCTTGAGCGGCGCAGGCCGGCGGGTGACTTCCATGACGTGTATCGCCACCGTTTCCACCGTCAGTCTGTCGAGACAATCCCAATAGGGGCAGGCCTCGTACACACATTTTTCGCAAGTCGGCACATCGGGACGCAAGACGACTCCTTGGCCGAGCGGCTGCCACCGCGTTGGAAGGTTGTTGCGACGCGGATCGAACAGACTGACATTCGGAACCCCGCAGGCTGCGGCAATATGGGCCGGACCTGTGGCTCCGGAGACCACCGCGTGACTCGCCGCAATCACGGCCATCAACTCGCGCACCGATACCTGCCCCATCAGATTCAAAACCGAGGCAGGAAGCGGCTCGCCATTGTCCTTCTGCTGGTTGAACATGTCTGCCTCCGCCTGGCTTCCGGTCAATACCACTCCCACACCCTTCCGATACAACTCACGCGCGAGTGAATGATACTGTTCAACGCGCCAGCGCCTGGCCGCAAACCCGCCAGGATGCAGGACCACTCTGGGTGCCGGCATGCTGCGCAAGCGCTCCTGCCCCCACGCTCGCTCTGCATCGGTCAGCACCAGGCTCGGTGGAGAGACGATGCCGGGCTGCAATCCAAGTCCTGCAAGCATGCCGACGTTATAGGCGGTTTCATGCTTGGAAAAGTCCTTTCGATGTTCATAGATCCGGCGATTCGCCAACACGCTATACCAGCGATAGCCGGTTGCCACTCGAATCGGAACCCGCGCCAGGAACGCCGCCCACATCAAACGCTTGAACGGCTTGAGAAACACCGCCGCATCGACGGCCCGGCGAAACAACGCCTTCAACTCGCGCAGGGATTCCCGACCCGTGACGGTCCAGACCTCGTCGAGATCCGGATGGTAAGCCAAGATCGGGGCTGCATACTCGCTGGATAGGAACGTGATCCGCGCCTCCGGCAGGAGCCGGCGCAGTGCGGAGGCGACCGGCAAACACAATATTTCATCGCCGATCCCGTCAGGCCGGACTAAGAGGACGTTCATCGGGGAACCATTCGCAGGGACCGCTGCGCTCGAACTGCCGCCAATACTTGTTGTGGCGACACCAGTTTCAGACACTCTAACGGCAGAGTATTGTGGCACGTCCGACTGAAACAGGGGCTGCAGGGTATCTTCCCCGTCAACACATCATGCCCCACCCCATAGGGGCCGGTCCGAATCGCACTTGTCGGCCCGAACAAGGCTACCACCGGCGTACCGACCGCCGCCGCCACATGCATCGGACCTGAATCGTTCGTAATCAGCAGCGACGCCTTGCTCAGGAGCGCCGGCAGCAACCCCACGGTCGTGGCTCCGGCCAGATCGATCGCGGAAGTCTTCATCATCCCACTCACAGCGGCAACCTCCGCTCGTTCGTCAGGACCGCCGATCATCACCACCGCGCCATATCCTTCCTGCCGCAGCCGATCTGCGACTTCAGCGAACGACGCAGCCGGCCACCGCTTGGTCGGCCACCGGGCAGAGACATTCATCGCCACCCAACTCGTTCCAGTCGTCACACCGGATCGGATCAACAGGCGATCAACCTCCTCGTAATCGGTTGGCGGAATGCGGAAACGGAACTCCGGCGCGCCGGACTCCGCAGCTCCCACTGCCTTAGCGACAAGCAGGTAGCGATCGACCGCGTGCATCTCCAATTGTGGAACCGACACACGCCTCGAATAGAACCAGGAACTCCCTTCTCGCCCATTGGCAAATCCCACAAGCAGAGGAGACCCGCTGAACCACCCGATGGCGGCGCTCCGAAAGAGACCTTGGAGGTCCACGACGAGATCGAAACGCTCTGCACGAAGAGGAGAGACCTGAGAGATCCACCCCTTGAGCGTCGATTTCACCGGCCACACCCGATCGACCCCATCGATCCGCTCGACGAAACCCGCCCATTGACGCTTGACCAGCCACGTGAGTCGAGCCTTGGGATAGGCACGGCGAATGACAGCGCAAGTCGGCATCGCATGCACGATGTCGCCCAATGAACTCGGCTTCACAAACAAGATATGGCGATAGTCTGACATAGGGTTAGGTGTTCAGGCTGAAGACTGAAGGCTATGAGTTATCTCGCAAAGCACGAATCAAGCCATTCAATACCTTCTCGGTTTCTACGATCTTTGGTTCAAGCAGAGATGAATTCTCGCTGGGGAAGAAGCCCAGGCGCTTCGACAAATTTATTTGATAGTGTAGTTCCCTCAACGACCCGAAGGCTATATTGAGAAATCTAAGGTACTCCGTCTCACTGTCGCGAGCGCATCCTTCCACGATGTTAGAAGAAATTGACACTGCTGCCCGCCGTATTTGAGGCGTGAAACCAAATAGCTCTTCTTTTGGAAGCCCTGCGGTTGTCCGATACACCAACATGACGACTTCATCAGCCAGCTCAAATGCCCGAAGCTGTGTATGATCCCGCATGCTTTACCCCTTGAAGCCTGAGGCCGAAGGCTGAAGGTCTGAGCCGTCGATCTTCAGAATCTTTACCTTCCGAACCTTCAGTCTATCTACCTTCAGCCTATCTACCTGAGTCGTGTCTTCACGTCGTCGAAGATCCAGTCGACTGCCTCAACCATCGACTCCGCCACGGCCTCCGGCATAGCCTGTTCAACCTTGAGCCTATCCAATACCTGCTGGTCCATCTCCTTGGCCGTAATCAGGATGCCCTTCGCACCCACCCGATGCGCCAATTGTATGTCGCGCTCGCGATCGCCGATCAGATAGGAACGACGAAGATCCAGTTGCAACTCCGACACAGCTCGCTCCACCATGCCGACATTCGGTTTGCGGCAACGGCATCCGTCATCGGGATGATGTGGGCAGAAATAAATCGCGTCGAGCGCCGCACCCTCCTGTTCCAGGAGACCTTCCAATCTGGCGTGGATCGCTTCCAAATCTTTTAGCGTCAACATTCCACGGCCGACACCGGATTGGTTGGTCACGACCACTAATTTCGCCCCAGCCTCTTTCAACCGCGCCAGGGCAGGCCCAACCCCCGCCAACAACTTCAGATCAGCGGCAACTTTCAAGTAGCCTGGATCGTAGTTCAACGTTCCATCTCGATCCAGAAACACGGTGACACCGTCGAGAACGTTCGTCTGGTTGATCCCGTTTGTCTGGTTGGTTTGGTTGAAACCAGAGATACCAGAGGAACCGGACAAACGAGATACGCCAAAGAGACCAGCTATCTGTTTCGTCGCCGCCTCATGCACCTGATCAACCGTGACCCTTGTCATGCACCGATGGTCGATGGGACATTCGCGCAACAGGCAGGGAGCGCAATCGACCGGCTGGCGCACAATGGCATGAGCGCTCCCAAAGGGTGAGGTGGTACGCCAATCGGTCGGTCCAAAGATCGCGACGACTGGAACCTGAAAGGCCGCGGCAATATGCATGGGACCTGTATCGTTCGTGAGAAGCACGGTGCACCGCTTCACCGCCGCCATAAGCTCCCGAATCGTCGTGGCCCCGGACAAGACTAGGGATCGAGACGACAGATGCGAAGCAATCTCCTGGCCCAAACGCTCTTCCCCCTTCGCGCCAAAAATGACCACGCTGACTTCTTGTTCGCGAGACTCGCGAATCGTGCGGCAGAGTCGTTCCGTAACCTCGGCAAACCGTTCGGGCAACCAGCGTTTGGCCCCTCCGTAGGTCGAGCCAGGATTGATCCCGACGACGACATCCGATGCGGCCAATCCACCTTGCGCGAATCTCCCCATCATTGCCTGGTCCTCCTCAGGGAAGACGACGAGTTCCGGCGCGGATGGATCGCCTGTGAGGCCGAGCGGCTTCAGCAGATCCCAATAATAACGGACTTGATGGACAAGCCTGTGGCGGTCCGGCACAGCGACCGGATCGGACAACAGCAGGCTTCGCCCATCTGTCGCATACCCATGGCGCCGAGGCACCCCGGCCAGGAACGTCAGGAATGCCGCCTCGAACGCATTCTGAAACAGCACCGCCACGTCGAACCCTTGCTTCCGCAACTGCCCGGCCAGCACCCACTTACCGGAGAGCCCCGCATGATGTCCATTGACGTCGTAGGTCAATACACGGGTCAAAGCCGGGTGGCCCGCGAACAAATCGGCCACAGCCGATTTGACCAGCAGCGAGATCTGCGCGTGAGGAAACAGCTTCTGCAATCCACGGAGTGCAGGCTCGCACATCACCGCATCGCCAAGCCAGTTGGGTCCACGCACAAGAATTCTATTGATGGCTTCTTTATTCACCACCCTCTGCCCTTCAGTCTTCAGCCTTCCGACTCCGCCTTCAGCCTATTTCCCACCCCGAGCACCAACCGTTTCAATCGCTCTTCCCCGACCGTCACCTGTGTCGTCAGCCGGACTGCCCACCAGCTTTCGGTTGGTTGAAGCAGCCCGGCCAACTTGCAGGCGTCTTTCTCCGTCGTCACGACCAACTGCGCCTGCAGTTCAGCCGCTCTCGCTCTCAGCCGTTCAATATCCTGGCTCGTATAGGCATGGTGATCGACATAGGCCACGTCGTCGAGAACCTTAATCCCCATTCGCTCAACGAGGGAGCGAAACGATCCGGCATGACCCACGCCGCTGCAAAGCAACGCGGTCTTTCCTTTGAACCACGAGAGCGGCTGCAACTCCCCTGTCGCCACCGACACGAGATTCTCCGGACGAAAGACAGCCTGGATCGGGTCCGGCGTCGAACCGAGCGTGGCCTGCAGCTTGCGATAGACCTCTGCCACCTGCGCCGGTACGTCCGCTCTCGTCACCACGATTGCAGTCGCTCGCGCCGCCGCCCGCAATGGCTCCCTGAGACGACCAGCCGGCACCAGGGCCGCAAGTCCCGCCACATCCGTCGCATCGACCAGCAAGAGATTCACGTCGCGACGGAGTCCCAAATGCTGAAACCCGTCGTCGAGCACCAGACAATCGATCGGAAATCGCTCCAAGACCCAGTCGCCAAGCTCATAACGATCGGCCCCGACGGCCACGATCGCTTTGGGACAATGCTGCGCCATCAAGAAGGGCTCATCGCCTGCCTCCTGCGGGCCGACCAGTATACGCTCGCCATTCGATACCAACAGATACTGGGCTGTACTGGTCCGCCGATAGCCCCGGCTAAGAATCGCCACCCGTTTCCCCTGGGCAAGGAGCCAATCGGCCAGCATAATGACCACCGGAGTTTTTCCCGTCCCACCCAGCGTGAGATTGCCGACACTCAATACGGAGACCGGCAATCGCCCCTGAGTGAACCAGCCCCAGTCGTACAGGAGCGCGCGCAGCCGCGCAATCATCCCATAAGGAATTGCGGCCCACATCAGCCACCATCTGACTTTTTTCCCAGGACTGAGCATTCTTCGTATTACTCCAGGGGTTCAGGCTGAAGGGCATAAGGCTGAAGGCAGAAAGATTAAAAGCCTTTGGTTTTCTACCTGAAGCCAGGCTTCATACCTTCGGCCTTCAAACCTTCAGCCTATCTACCTGGAGCCCTGCGAGGAAAGACCCGCTGGCGTCTTGCTGTGTCGCCAATAGCCTGTCGATGGCCTCCAACGTCAGTTGCAAGGCGCCCTGATTCTGTTCGACCACTTGACGAGCCGACCGACCCATCCGCTCCCGTTCATGTTCATTGGAAAAGAGGGTCAACACTTGTTGCGCCAGCTCCTCAGCCTGGAAAACCTGACGGCCCCCTCCCGCCTGGATCAAGAGGTCTGCAATCTCTGCGCAGTGATCGGTGTAGCGCCCGAACAACACCGGCTTCGCCCACTGAGCCGGCTCCAACAAGTTGTGTCCGCCAATGGGAACGAGCGTGCCTCCGACGAATGCCACCACCGCTTCCCGGTAGATCGCCGCCAATTCGCCCCGCGAGTCGAGCACCACGACACGAGGGCCGGTGGGCTGCGCCGCACCGGCTTGCCCGATGGTACTGCGCCGCTGCACGGCGAGCCCTTGCGCCCGAATCATCGCCTCCACCGATTCCGCTCGTTCAATGTGCCGAGGAGCCAACAGCAAGACCGCTGAGGGACAGCGCGCCACGAGCGCCCGATAGCATTCCACGAGCATCTCTTCTTCACCGGGATGCGTACTGCCTGCTACAAACAACTGTTCCTTGTCCTGAAGCCCCAGACAAGCCCTGGTCGTCCCGCCTTCCGTAACAGCCGGAATCGGCTGGTCGAACTTGATATTTCCTGTCCGCCTCACTCGTGAGGCCTCTGCTCCCAGCGCAACGATACGGTCGACGTCCCGATCCGATTGCATCAAGCAGAGACTGAGCGTCTGTAACATCGTTCGATAGAACGATCGCACGGGCGCCCACTGCTGCCGTGTAAACGACCTGGTCGAGAGCCGGCCGTTTACAAGGGCAGTCGGCACTCCGCGCCGGCGCAAGTGCCACAAGAGATTCGGCCAGAGTTCGGTCTCGACGAACAGATAAAGACGGGGTTGTAGTCGTTCGATGAACCGGGAGACGACCCAGGGGAAATCGAGCGGCGCATAACAGTGGTCTGCCACACCGGCCAACCGTTGCTCCACCGCTTCCCGTCCGGTCTCAGTGACCGTCGAGACCACCAGGCGAGACAGAGGATGACGGCGATGCAGCTCCTTGACGAGCGGTGTGACCGCCACCACTTCACCGAGAGAAACGGCGTGAATCCAGATGACTGGTCGGGCTGGTTTGTTTGGTTCGTTTGGTTTGTCTTGTGTAAATACACCCAGCCGTTGAAGTAATCCTGGGCGGCAACGTGGCTTGGCCAACAGGATCGCCACGACGAGTGGCGACACAGCCAGCAACACCATATTGTAAAAGAAACGCCACATATGAGCTGTCAGCGGTCAGCCATCAGCAGTCAGCATACTCTTCTTCCAGAGCTGAATGCTGAAAGCTGATGGCTAGGTCTTGTACGCCTCTTCCGCCTGATCCGTCAGCCGATTCAAGACCGTTTCAAGGTCCTGGCGTGCCACCGTTAATGCCTGTTCATCGGCATCTCGCGGAACCCAGATGGGAGCGCCCCACAGATAGAGCCCTCGGGACCATGGATACGGGACCATGAACCGGTCCCAGCTCGCGAAGAGTTTTTTTTTGAGCAGCTAAAAGCCAGCGGCACAATCGGAAGCCCGGTCGCTTTCGCCAACTGAACCACCCCGAGTTTTGCCACCTGGCGAGGCCCCTTGGGTCCATCGGGAGTCACCACAAGATCGGCGCCAGATCGCCCAAGGCGGATTAATTCTCGTAGCGCCAGCGCCCCACCCCTGGTACTCGAACCACGAACCGCCCGATGCCCGAATCTGGAGATGATGCGCGCGATGATCTCGCCATCCTGATGCTGGCTGATCAACACATTGGCCCCTGGTCCACGATAGCCTGTCGGGATCATGAGTTGCTGCGCGTGCCAAAACGCGAGGATGATATGCCGGCCCTGACGATACAAGGCGTCCACCTGCTCGTGGCCCTGCGAATCCATCCGCATCGACCGCCCCAGCCCTCGAATCACCGCAGCTCCGATCGGAGGGAGCACCGAAAGCTTCAGCCAGTTTTCGACTCGCTTCATGGCGGATTACGCATCGGGAACATCCTGGAACTGCATCGCATGGAGCCGTTGATACTGTCCGCCACGGCGAAGCAGCTCGTCGTGAGTCCCCACTTCGACGATCGACCCTCGGGCCAGCACCATAATCCGATCGGCTTGCTGAATCGTGGACAACCGATGGGCAATCACGATGGTCGTTCGACCCTTCATCAAATTGGCGAGGGCCAGCTGGACGACCCGTTCGGACTCGGTGTCCAACGCCGACGTCGCTTCATCGAGGATAAGCAGGGGAGGATCGCGTAAAATCGCGCGGGCAATGGCCAGGCGCTGCCGTTCCCCGCCGGAGAGTTTCACCCCTTTCTCTCCCACGACCGTCTGGTACCCCTGCGGCAGGCGCTCGACAAAATCGTGGGCATAGGCTAGGCGCGCCGCCTGGGTAATGTCTTCGTCAGTCGCGTTCTCCCGTCCAAACGCGATGTTGTTACGAATGCTGTCGTCAAACAAGACCACATCTTGCGACACCATGCCGATCTGCGATCGGAGGGAACGGAGGGTGTACGACTGAATATCCACCCCGTCGATGAGAATACGTCCGGCTGTCGGCTCGTAAAAGCGTGGAATCAGATTGACCAGTGTCGTCTTCCCACTGCCGCTGCTGCCGACAAGAGCCACCATTTCTCCGGCGCGAACCGTCAGGTTGATGTCGTTGAGCGCCGGCACCGACTGGCTCTCATAATGAAAGGTCACATCGTCGAACGTCACTGACTGAGCGATCCTCGGCAACTCCAACCGGCCCTTCTCCGCGTCCTGCTCGGTCTTGAGATCCAAGACGTCGAACACCCGCTCCGCCGCGGCCAGCGCCTGCTGAATCTGATTGTTGGAGCCGGACAGTTTGCGAATCGGCGTATAGGCCATGAACATCGCGGCCAGAAATGAGAAAAATGCCCCCGGCGTCATCGAACCGTTGATCACGAGAAAGCCGCCATACCAAATAATTGCGGCGACGCCCACAACCCCGATCACTTCCATGTGCGACGACCCGAGAGAGAAGACCTGAGTCGCCTTCATCGTCGTACCGAGGAACGCGCGGTTGCTCTGTTGAAATCGCGCGGCCTCAGACTCTTCACGTCCATAGGCCTTCACCATGCGAATGCATGATAACGTTTCCTGAAGTGTGGAGGCCATATCCCCCATCCGCTCCTGACCTCTTGCCGCCAACGCCCGCAACCGTTTCCCCATCCGCACCACCGTGAACACGGCTAAGGGAATGACGATCACCGACAGGCTGGCCAGCCGCCATTCCTGATAGAAAATCACGCCCATCATGACTAGAAAGGTGAGCCCTTGCAGAACAACATCTTTCAGCACTCCCGACACCGCGTTGGCCATCAACGAGACGTCGTTCACCACGCGGGACACCAATCGCCCCGAGGTATTCGCATCATGATAGGCAACGGGCAGCCGAATGAGCTTGCCGAACAACTCCTGTCGAACATCGGTGATCACCTGATTCCCGACATAGCTCATGAGATAGTTTTGCCCGTAGCTAAAGACGCTCTTGAGCACCGTCACGGTGAAGAGCGCGAGCGGGAGCACCAGCAGGAGACTTTCGTTCCTGTTGATAAAAATCTCGTCGAGGACCGGCTTGACGAGCCAAGCATAGGCACCGGAGGAGGCAGCCACCAACCCGGAACACAGGAACGCCGCACCCAATCGAACCCGATAGGGCTTGACGTAGCGGAGCAATCGTTTCACACGATCTAGAGTCGACATTCTGCCACTACCACTTGCGCGGCTCTGTGAGAGGCGCCGGGTTCCCCCAACGATTGCCGAACCTGTCTCAGCCCTTCTTTCATATCATTATACGCCGACGAATCGCGCAAGAGGTGGAGGGCTTCCTGACAGAGCCGCTCCTCCGTCGCCTCATCCTGAATCAACTCCGGTACGATAGATCGGCCGGCCACTAAATTCACCAGCCCGATCCATTTCACATTGATAAGCCACCGCGCCAATCGATAGGTCAACGGCGAGGTCTTGTACAGCAGCACCATCGGAGTCCCCACTACCGCTGCCTGTAACGTTGCGGTCCCCGACGCAATAAATAACACATCGGACAGGGCCATCACCTCACTGGCTCGATCACGCGCCACTCGGACCGGCACAGGACTGTGCTGAAGCAGGGCCTGGATCAGATTATCGTCAATTGAGGAGGCCTGCGCCAGAATAAACTGCGTTCCTGGTTCAGCCGCGACCAATTGAGCCGCCGCGTTGAGAAGCACCGGCAGGAGCATTTCGACTTCGCTCTTTCGACTTCCCGGCAACAATCCAACGACGCGGACGGATTCATCGAAGTCGAACTCCTTCCGAAGCGCCGCGCGATCGTACTGCGGCGCCACCGAATCAAGCAGTGGATGGCCGACGAACGTGCAACGAACCCCTGCCCGGCGATAGAGTTCCGGCTCGAACGGGAGGATCACAACGACATGATCGACCCGGCGCTGAATCCACTTCATACGCCCGGGCCGCCAGGCCCACACTTGTGGAGCGATATAGTACAGGACACGCCGGCCGGCGGCTTTGGCTACCCGGGCAAAATGAAAATTCAGCCCCGGATTATCGATCAGCACGACAAGATCCCAGGCTTCAGCCTTCAGCACACGCCGGATCGCGCGCACGCGCTGGATCATGGCTCGAATTGCGGACAACCCGATCAATCCCATGACATCCAGCTGCGGGACGCCCGGCACAAGACTCACGCCCGCCGCGCGCATCCCAGACCCACCAATGCCGACCAGCTGAGCCGTCGGGTCGAGCATCATGATCGCTTTGGCTAAATGAGCCCCGTGGAGATCACCCGATGCTTCGCCTGTCACGATCAGAATCTTCATGGCTCCGGGGAAGGGGTATGATGGCGTGCGGCAAAAGCCGCAATGGCCTGCAAGACCTGATGCGCCACGCCCACTGCCGCCGCTCCATCCTCGCCCGACACTACCGGCTTCGAGCCAGTGCTGGCTGCGTGAAGAAACGATTCGAGCTGGAGCTTCAACGGCTCTTCATCTCCACCCTGCAGCTGCTCAACCTCGACGGTCGGCCGCT
>OEKW01000209.1_pt1 | contig 15590 bp, 14 predicted proteins | sample 1503291 | NCBI WGS metagenome assembly OEKW01 (sample SAMEA104379590, study PRJEB20068) | metagenome | biome: 1000743; feature: 77; material: 1998 | place: USA | collected 2012 | depth 25 m
TGAACGATGCGAGAACGAAGCTGGCGAACTTTTTCAGTTTCCTGCTACCGGCGCCCCGGTTCAACCGGATAGCCTGCCGCAAGCCAGGCATTCATGCTGCCGGTGACATTATAGACATGACGATAGCCCAAGTCGGCCAGCGTTTCTGCGGCGATGTTGCTGCGATGGCCGGATTGGCAATAGACTACCAGATGGTCTTCCAGTTGGGCTCCGATCTCCCGATGCCGGGCTTGAATCTCTCTGAACTCAATGTTCAGATCGGTTCCCGGAATGAATCCTGCCGCATGTTCTTCGGCAGATCGGACATCGATCAAGATAAAACCCTTTTGCGGCATCGAAGGCGCCTTGGTCAATCCGGCCCGCAATTGCTGGACTGTGAGCAGGTAGGAATGATGGGCGGACACGCTACCGATCGAGATTGCAGACAGTAGAATTAAACCGACAATGGCGATGACGATGCGCAGGGTCATGGTAGGTCTCCTTCTACAAACAGAGCGATGAGTTGTCCGATCCGAATCGCTTCCCCGTATAATAGAGACCGCATGAAGATCTGGTCAACCCTCGCCGTCCTCTTCGTCATCGCCTTGGCTGGCTGTGCCGATGGGGCAAAACTGCTTCAAGAAAATGAAGACGGAGGGGTCGTCGTGTATCCATTCAAAGGAGAGCAGGGATCAATGCTGTCTTCGTTTCGCACCGACGCTCTTGCCCTCATGAAGGAGAAATGTGGTGGGCCTTATACCATTGTGCGCGAGGGAGAAACGAAAGGACGGACCCGCACGGTCAGCCCGATAGAAGGCGCGCAGGATGACATACAGGAGCGCCGGTGGGGCATTCAATTTCAGTGTAAGTGAGGCCTGCGTGTCTCTGAAATCTAGGAGTGCGTCAAGTCATCGATGGTCAGCAGACTGATGAGTGTGAGCCCTTCAGCTTCAACCTTGCGCCGCCCATCCTGCTCTTTCCGATCCACGATCACCAACGCATGTGTCACGGTCAGGCCGGCCTCTCTGGCAGCAGCGACGGCCTTGAGAAGCGATCCTCCGCTGGTGAGCACATCATCCACAATCATGGCTCGATCCCCTGGTTGAAACGATCCTTCGATGAGTTTTCCGAGCCCATGATCCTTCGCCTGCTTCCGCACCACGAAGGTCCGCCACGTTCGTTGCGGCTGAGACACGAACGCAAAATCCGAGATGCTGGTGGCAATGGAGATCGCTCCGATTTCCAGTCCACCGAGACAGTCGAGTTCCACGGGCCGCAACGATTCGTATGCCAAGCTGGCGACAAGGCGGCGCGATCCTGGGTGGGCCATCAAAGAACGACAATCGACATAGAAGGGACTGGTCTGACCGGACGCCAGTGTGAATCCTTTAATTGGATCCCACTTGAACGACTGCGTGTCATGAAACGCGCGAGCGAGGCTGTCCCGTATTGTCATGATGGATTACCCACGAAGCCGGCGAAATGGGGCACTCCTCGCTGAAGGGCTTCTACGTAAGCAAACAGATATTTCATTGCCTTGTTCTCCATTACACGATAGGGTTGAATGCCCCTGCCAGCACGAACATTGCTTGAAATCGAGTGGCTAGCAGGACCCATGCATCCCTGGTGGGCACGTCGTGGTCGGTCGTCTTGGCGGTTCTGTCTTTTCGACGTCTGGAGGAGGCTGGCCCTCGACCGAATCTGTCTTCATGCGGGGTTCCGACGAAGGGTTCGGGTAGATTGCACAGCCGGACCAGACTGACGCAAGACTTATGATCAAGATCCACGGCAACAAGTCTGCAACCTCATTGCGAAATGCCGATACGCTTCACGCTGGGGTTATCTTGGCATAGCGTCATGACAAAGTGAAGCGACAATCAATGGACCGGGTACACTCCTTTGAACATCGACGAACCGGCTGGAGCGTGATCGTTTTTCTCAGTGCCTATCTGTTCAGTCTCTCGTTGCCGGCCTTTGCCGAACCGACCGTCCCTGCCGATAGCCTGCTCGTGAAGGGATTTTCCTTCACCGGTAACACGGTCATATCGCAAGCCGAGCTCGAAGCGTTTACACAGCCGTATGTCGGCCGCTCGTTGACATTGTCCGATCTCGAAGAGGTCGCGGCGAATGTGGCGACTCTGTATAAGCGGAAAGGCTACACCCTTGCGACCACCTACGTGCCGCAGCAACAGATCCGGTTCGGCGTGGTCACCATCGCGATTTTGGAGGGCCGAGTCGGAGAAATCTTCGTCACCGGCAATCAGCACTATTCGACTGAATTCATTCGCGGCAGGTTCGCCCAAGCCATGGAGGATAACGTCGTCAGGAACGTCGCGCTCGAACGCGCGTTGCTTCTGCTCAACGACTATCCCGATCTGAAAGTGTCTGCCCTGCTGGAGCCAGGCGCTTCGACCGGATCGACGAATGTGCATGTGAAAGCCGAGGACAAGCTGCCGATTCACGCCTCGCTGGACTTCAACAACTACGGGTTCAACACGATATCACGGTACCGGTTCGGCGCAGGCGTCGAAATCGGCAACGTGCTGTTCAACGGCGCGACGCTGAATCTCAACGGAATCATGGGCGATCATCCGGACCAGTTGCTCTTCCAAACCGGGGCCTATGCGGTCCCCATTGGAGTATACGGAACCAAATTGGTCCTTTCAGGATCCAACGGACGTTTTGACGTCGGGGCTGCGCTGGCCGCGTTACAGATCCACGGCACCATCAAAACGTACGACATCTCGGTGACCCACCCCTTCATCAAGACGCGATTTCAGACGCTGACGGCCGAAACGGGGTTTGCGTCGAAAGACAATCGGCTCTTTACTCTGGGCAGTCTTACCGGTGACGACGGAATCCGCATGGCCAAGCTCGGTGTGAATTACGATCGGCTCGATCTGTCGGGCCGAACCTATTTTTCTCTCTATGGATTCCAGGGGCTCGGCGAGATGTTGGGCGGTATGAGCGATAACTCGCCACAGGCCACGAGGCAGGGCACGGACAATCGTTTCACCAAAGCGACAGTGAGTGCCGGTCGCATTCAGAGTCTCGGCCACGATGTCTTGCTGGTTCTAAGGGCGAACGGACAGGCCACGACAGGTCCTGTCGTGGTCATCGAACAGATGCTCTTGGGCGGACCGGATTCGGTCCGCGGCTATCAGCTCGGCGAACGGTTCGTCGACGAGGGCTATACCGTTTCGGCTGAAACGCGCGTCCCGTTCTTTCCGTCGGTGCTTGCCTCGACGCAAGCGGCAGTCTTCATCGACTACGGAGCGGGACAGTTGCGCAATCCCCAGCCTGGCGAACAGTCCTCCAGCAGCTTGACCGGCACCGGTGTCGGCATGCAGACAGAGTTGCCCTATTTTTCCACGAGATTGCGATTCGATGTCGGGTTTCCCATCGGTCCCACGCCGGCCGGGGGAACCATTGCCGGAGACCGCTCTCCGATTTTCTATTTACAAGCCATTGCGCGGTTCTAGCAGGTGCGCGTGAATCTTTCCGGCCATAGGCAAGCAATGATCTCTCCGGCAATTCGCTGGTACTCGTTAGGACAGGAGTATTTCCTTGGGTTTCTTCGGAATACCTCCTCCGAGGCCCATCGTTTGTATATAGACTCTCCATCATGTATCGGCGACCTTTTAATATAGAAGGAACCTCATCGGAACGATGGCCGAGCAAACCCCTCAGAGGATCGCAGTCAGGAGCCGGTGGCGTGGATTTTCAAGTCCGCACCGAATCCTCTGTGTCCTCTTGGCCTCACTGCAGCTTCTCCTGCCGAGCCTGGTCGTGGCTCTCCCAACCGATGGCAATGTGGTCGGCGGGAATGCCGAGATTCAACAAATCAGTCCGACACAACTGACTATCCAGCAAACCACCGACAGGGCCATTATCAATTGGCAGAGTTTCTCCATTGGCGCGGATGAAGCGGTCCGGTTCGTTCAGCCCTCCATCAATTCGATCGCGCTGAACCGCGTGACGGGGATTGACCCATCGGTCATTCTCGGAAACCTTGAGGCCAACGGCCGCATCTTTCTGCTGAACCCGAACGGTATTCTCTTTGGCGCCGGCGCCCAGATCAATGTCGGCGGATTGCTCGCCACGACACTCCAGATCCGTGACGACGATTTCATGGCGGGCCGATACCTCTTCGCTCAAGATCCGCTCAAGAGCCTGAAGTCCGTGGTGAACCAAGGCACGATTCATGTGTCTGACCACGGCTTTGTGATCCTTGCCGCCCCTGGTGTCGCAAACGAGGGGCTGATTGTCGCCAACCTTGGCAATGCCGTGCTGGGGTCTGGTCGAGCGCTCACAGTCGATCTGATGGGCGACGGCCTCATCAAATACGCACTCAGCGGCAAGGTGCTTGATCAAGTGGTAGGCGTCGATGGTAAGCCCCTCAGCTCAGCGGTTAGCAATACAGGCATGGTCCAAGCCGATGGCGGACATGTGATTTTACAAGCCAAGGCCGCCGGCGACATTTTCTCATCCGTCGTCAATCAGAACGGCGTAATCCGGGCCAGGAGTCTCGTAAATCAGGAGGGAGTGGTCCGGCTTGACGGCGGAGAGAGTGGACTCGTGCGAGTCGCGGGAACGCTGGATGCTTCCGGTCTCTCAATCGGTCAGAAAGGTGGACGGGTTTCAGTACTCGGACAATCCATCCAACTCAGCGACTCCGCGAGTATCAATGTCTCCGGTGACGTCGGTGGAGGCACCTCGCTGATCGGAGGAAACTACCAAGGTGCCGGACCAGAACCTAACGCCGCATCGATGTCGGTTGCAGCTGGCAGCTCGATCACTGCTGATGCGATCACCCAGGGCGACGGTGGCAACGTCATTGTCTGGGCGGACGGCCATACAGCCTATGCAGGTCAGATCTCAGCCAAAGGTGGGCGGACCGGTGGAAACGGGGGATTTGTCGAAGTGTCGGGCAAGAACACACTCGACTTCACGGGGCGCGTAGATACCTCCGCGCCTGCCGGGCTGACCGGAACCTTGTTGCTCGATCCGAGCGACATCACCATTTCCACAGCGGCAAACTCAAACATCAGCGCCGGGCCGACCTTCACAGGCACCGCTGCGACGTCGAACTTGAACGTCACCACGCTGCAGACGGCCCTCGGAACCAACAACGTCATCGTCGATACGACAAGCCCGTTCGCCAGTGCTGGTAATATTACCGTGTCGAATGCCGTCACATGGGCGAGTGCGAATTCCCTTGATCTCCGCGCTCACAACGACATCACCGTGAACGCTGGCATCTCCTCGACCGGCTTGGGCGTTCTTCGACTGATTGGAAACCAGGATGGCATCGGTGGTGGCAACGTGGCGGTCAACGTGGCGATCTCTGCTCGCCTCGGAGGCATCGAGATTTCCGGCGTCGGGGTCACCAGCAATGCGGCCGGCACGATCACCACAACGGGATTGGCCAATCAGAACGCGGGCAACGTCACGATCAATGCCACGGGTGCACTGAGTCTCATGGGCGCCGTTACTGCCAACGGCGGCACCGCTGGAGCAGGAACTCCCGGCCGTGCGGGCGGCACCATCTCGATTACCGGCACGACCGGCGTCACCACCGGCACCATCACTGCGAGCGGCAGCAACGGCAACGGCGCGAACCAGGATGGTGGGAATGCCGGCACAATCAGCGTCACCAACACCACCTCCGGCAATCTCACGACTGGCGCATTGACGGCGCGCACAGGCAATGCCGTCGGGACAGGAGCAGGCGGTGCAACAGGCAGCATCACCGTGACGCAAAACAATGCGGCAGCGGGAGCCTTTCTCCAGACAGGTGCAATCAACACAGTGGGCGGATCGAACGGAGCGGGTGGGGCCATCACGCTTTCCTCGCAAAGCGCACTTCAGTTTGGCGTAGCAGCAACGATTCAAGCCAACGGAGGAACGGCACTTGCTGGAACATCTGGGCAAAACAGCAGCAACGTGAGTCTATCCGGCCGTACGGTCACGACGACCGGTGCGATCACCGCATCAGGCAGCGCGGGGAACGGTGCGGACCAGGCAGGCGGCCACGCGGGCAACATTACCGTGACGTCCAACGGCGCCATGAATCTTTCGGCCGGCGCGTTGACGGCGAGCGGCGGGAACGCCGGCACCGGAAACGCCGCGGGTGGCAACGGTGGCGTGATCAGTCTCACGAACAATTCCACGACGACCGGCGACCTCACCACCGGCGCGTTGACAGCGCGCACCGGCAATGCGATCGGCACCGGCGCGGGCGGGACAGCGGGGAGCGTGGCCGTTACACAGAACAACGCGACGGCGGGGGCAACGTTACAAACCGTGGCGATCAATACGAGCGGTGGCACGAAGGGCGCGGGCGGAGCGGTTGTGCTCAACTCGGCGAGCAACGTCAACGTCACGAGTACGATCACCACGACGGGCGGTGCGGTGGTGTCCGGCAGCACGCATGCCGGCGCGGTCGGCGGCAATGTCGCCATCACGGGCGTGAATCGCACGGTTAGCGGGACCATCACAGCCAACGGAGGCGCGGCCATCGGGACTAATCAAGCCGGCGGTAATGCGGGCGTCGTTTCCAGCACCGGCACCGGTTTCTCGACGACAGGGGCCATAAACTCAAGAACCGGCGCAGCAACCGGTACAGGCGCTGGCGGGGCTGCTGGATCAATCACGCTGTCCGGCACAACCGTTAGTTCCGGAGCAATCAACGCATCCGGATTGGCCAACGGGATCGGCGGCAACGTTTCCGTCACATCCACCAGCGGAACGACCACCCTCACCACCATCACGACATCCGGCGGGACGGCCAATGCCGACACCGCGGGTCGCAATGCCGGTGCGGTGATGCTCGCGAGTGCTGGCAACGTTACGACCGCCACGCTTACCGCCAACGGCAGTAACGGGAACGGGGCCGATCAAGCCGGCGGCAACGGCGGCATTGTGAGTGCGACATCGACGAGCGGGAACGTCACGGTCGGAGCCATTTCAGTAATCGGTGGGAACGGCCTAGCGGGGAATGCGGCTGGTGGGAATGGCGGGAACGCGACACTGGACGCGGGTGGCGCGACACCGGCGATCACCCATGTAAATATCACGACGACCGGAGGCAACCGTTCAGGGACCGGAACAGCGGGAGCCGGCGGCAACGTCAGCGTGGCCGACGCGACGCTTCTCTCAACGAACACGACGATTACAGGGAGCGGCGGGAGCGCGGGACTAGGTACCGGCGGGAACGTGACGTTCAACAGCACCGTAAACGGGGCACAGAGTCTCACACTCGATGCCGGCACTGGCAACATCGCGATGAACGGCATCGTCGGCGGACTCACGCCGCTCACAAATCTGACGATCGTCAACGGTGGAAATGTGACGTTCGGGAATAGCGTGACGGTGACAGGAAATCTTCTTCAATCTGCGGGAACCGGCACCACCATATTGAATGGCGCAACTGTGGGTGGCAATCTCACGCTGACGACCGGCACGATCACCTTGGCGACTGCACCTGTCTCGGTCACCGGCGGTCCGATTACGCTCACGGCTGCCAACAACGTCGATCAAAACGCCAATCTGACGGCCAGTGGTGTGAATCCCGTCACCGTCACAGCAACAAGCGGTCCGATCACCATGGCTGGCGCGGCAACCACAAGTAGTGGGAGTGGATCGATCACCTACAGCGCAGGCACAAATATGACCCTGGGATCACTCGCGACGGGGGGTGCCGTCGATGTCATGGCCAACGGCGGTTCTGTTCTGAGCGCCCCTGGCTCGGGCACCAACCTGACCGCCGGCGCCAACTCGACGTTGCAAGCCTTCAACGGCGTCGTGGGGACCCAGGCGAATCCCATGACCGTCAACGTCAACCCAGGCACCTTGGGCATTCGCGCAACAACCGCCGTTTCTGGCATCTCGGCCTTCTTGACCGGCACGGTGCTCCCGAGCAACGCGCTCACCCTTTTGAACGTACCGCCGGGCCTCGTCTGCTTCAACGGGTGTCCTGTTCCTCCGAGCAACGGTTTCAATGGAGCGATTCCTTCGTTCAACATTGATTCGGTTGTGCCGTGGTATCTGCGCGAGCCTTCCGATCCTCCGATGATCAGTCTTTTCGCGAGCTATCTGTCCACATCCGTCTTGGCGGAGCCGGAGGTGAACGTACAGTCGAGTGAGAAGAGTGTAGGTCGAGAAATTCCGCCCTGTTTTCCGGAAAGCGCGTGCAAACCGGCCGCAACTTCGCTCACCACTTTCGTGGAAGGCGATAGTGCCGATGCCCGCTGAGTGGCGCGAGTACGCCGATGACGGATCTTTTCAACATCTTGTTAGAACCCTCCAGACCGGGCAAGTTATGTTATGGAACCGGCGATCCGGATGAACGGACAACCTCAGGGCTTATAATCCGTGTGTTCGGAGGGTTTACCTCCGTGCGAGAACTGATGCACGAACGCGATCACCTGCCAGATCTGCTCTTCTGAGAGGTATGACTTCCAGGCCTTCATGCTTGTCTTTGGAACCCCTTCCGCCACTCGCCAGAACCAGTAGCTGTCCGAGAAACGGCTGGTGTTTTTTGGGTCACGAAGCCCTCCCCCACTTTTTACCGGTTGTCCGTCCTTATGGCAACTGCGGCAGCCCTCCTGGGAATAAATCTGCCTTCCCTCCTCGATGATATTAGTATCTGTCCACCAGCCAGCCGGCATATGTTTGTTGGCATACTCGGTCGGAACCGGACTCAATGTCATTAGTCCCCCGGGGTCAGCCAGCACGGGATTCTTCGCGCAGCGGAACCCGCTGTTGAAGTTGCGATACGCCGGTGACTCATAGGTGGGGGCCAACGGTATATTGAAATCCCGGCGCGTGGATCGCAGGTGCTCCGGAGCGAGGTCCCACGAGCCGCCCCGTAACACTCTGTATTTACCATTTTCCGGCCCCTTCGGGTTCTGCGACGGGCTGGTCGTATAATAGTCCGGGTCATACCAGTCGCTCACCCATTCCCAGACATTCCCCGCCAGATCATAGACCCCGTAGGGGCTCTTCCCGTCTTTCAATTGCCCCACCGGCACCAGCGCGGTATGGTTGTTCCACTTCTCTTGCCCATAGTTCGCCCGGAGCGTATTGGGAGGTTCATTGCCCCAGGGATAGATACGCCCATCCGTCCCCCTCGCCGCTTTCTCCCATTCCGCCTCCGTCGGCAGCCGCTTGCCGGCCCACTCGCAATAGTTACTCGCATCCGACCAATCGACATTCACGATCGGGCGCTTCTGATGGGACGGCTGGTCCATGGTCGTCCACATCGGCGGCCCGTTAAAGCCCGTGGCTTCCAGAAACTTTGCATACTGCCCTACCGTCACTTCATACTTGTCGATGTAATAGGCATCGAGAGAGATCCGATGGACGGGCTTTTCATCGTCATTACCGTCGTTGCTCCCCATGGTAAATTCCCCCGCCGGCACGAGCACCATCGGCGCCCCATCTTTACCGGTGATCTTCTGCTGCTGCGCCTGGGCCGGGCCTGCGACCCAAACGACGAGCGTTAGGGCCGTCAGCAAACCGAGAACACACCACCACGCCTGCCCCTTCTGCTCAGCCTCCATGCTTCTCCTCCTCGCCGTTTTGCCACCAGCTCAAGCCATTGTAGGCTTGCCGGTTGTCGCTACTTCACCACGATCCGACTCAAGAAAAGCGTTTCACCTGTTCCGTCAAGGTGTTCGCGACAAGCTTTAGATCGAATGGCCAGGCGTAACGGAGTTCGACCCCCGGATGCTGCGGTCGCAGATGGTCGAGGATTTCAGGAATCTCAACCTCTGAATGAGAACCGCCCGGCGTAAACATCGTCGTGGTGACGGTAATGTGGGTTGCCCCTTTCTTGATCAGCTCCTCCACCGATTCTTCCAAGGTCGGCGCGCAGAACTCATTGTAGGCCACGGCAAAGAGCACATTGCCCAGATTGGCCCGCAATTGAGCAGCGACTGCCTCGAGTCCCGATTGATAGGGGTCCGTCTCCGGCGTCCTCGGCCATCTGCGGATTTTCGTATCCAATTCATGTTCCTCTGCCGACATCGACGCGCCTGCCGCTCGCCGCTGCCCTTCCAACCGTTTCAGCTTTGTGATCAACTCCTGTGGACACCCTTTGGGAATACCGCCATGACCAACTAGAATTACTCCTCGTGTCGTGGTCGCCATCTCATCGCTCTCCTTGTTGATGTTCGCGTCCGTTCTCACTCACTTCGAACCGTCGTTGCCTCTAGATATTCCTGTAAGTTGGTCTTGCCGTAGCGACTGTCCGGGTACACGTCCCGAATGAATCCGGCTACCATGGCCATCACCTTCTTCACCCCGGGTGTCTTCTCAGGATCTGTGGCAGGCAAGAGGCGCACAGTGATAGCCGTCTCGTGCAGCTTGAGCTGGACAAAGTAATTGCACACGGCACCCTGTTCGATCGTAATCGACTCCAGCAGTGCCTCTTTGCCGCTTCGCGCCAGGTAGAATTCCCGAACTTTCAGAATATCGTTCCCAGCCCGCTGAATCAATGGTGTGAAGGCCTGATATAAGACCTGCAGATCTCCAGCTCCTTCTATCACAACATGCGGCATGCTTTTTCCTTTCTACACATGATTGCGCAGCATGAGTTCCTTCGGATGCGGATTGAGATAGACCTGGTCCCGAATGTAGCCCACATCGAAGATCTTGACGTAGTGTTTGATCAGCGTGAGAGGAACAATCAAGGGCGTAAGCTCCTGATGATAATCGCTGATCACACCTGCCAGCTCGGTCTTTTCGTGAGTGCCAAGGCGTTCCTTGAAGTGCCCAATAATGTGTTGGAGCACGTTCACGTGCTTGCGCACCGTCGCCTTTACGGCGAGTGTTTTCATGAATAGCTCCCCATACTGATGGGCGAGTTCCTTCGGTCTGTACTGCTCCGCCTGGCCAATCAGCCGTCCGAGCACCTTATATTGCTGAGGGTGATGGGCCAGCAGTACGTATTTGTGGATCGTGTGGAATCGTACCAGGGCTTGTCTTGTGACTCCTTTTTGAATGAGGTCCTGCCAGCGGTGGTAACAGAAGACCCGTTCGATAAAATTCTCCCTCAGCGTAGAATCGCAGAGCCGTCCTTCTTCCTCGACCGGAATCAGCGGGAATTGCTCGATAAAAGCCCGCGCAAAGAGTCCGACTCCATTCCGGCTGGGCACCCCCTGCTCATTGTAAATCCGAACTCGCTCGATCCCGCAGCTCGGCGAACCCTTCTTAAAGACGTACCCTGATAAATCAAGCTCCTTGAGTTCTTCGATACGATTCGTGGCCGTCGTCTCCAGTGCACGCGTGTGATCTGTCCCGCTCTTGATCGTGACGAGTCTGGGATGTTGGGGGTTACCAACCAGCCGCATCGCCTCGCGCGGCGCCCCTAATCCCGCCTCGACTTCAGGACAGATCGGGACCCATTCGACATAGCGGCCGAGCACATCGGTCAAAAACTGGTCGCGCTTGTGCCCGCCGTCGTATCGGACTTCCTCGCCCAGCAGGCACCGGCTCACTCCGATGCGGGTCGGCAAGACCGTTTGCAATAGAGGTGTGTTCGCCTTTTTCATTGTCGGACTACCTTCGCCGCTTTTCCCAGGTCGAGATATTCCTGCCGAACCCGCTGATGATCGACGATCGGTAGGGGATAGTCCAGACCGATCCGACAGCTTGACCGTTCCTGATCTTCAACGGTCATCGTATGGGGTTCATGAATAGCGGCCAATGGGACCTTGGCCAACTCATGGACATAACGCCGGATGTACTCTCCGTTGGCGTCGAATTTCTTACTTTGCATGAGAGGATTGAAAATCCGATAGCCCTGCATCGCATCTGTGCCGGTTGAGGCACACCATTGCCAGTTGCCATTGTTTGCCGCGACGTCGGCATCGATCAGGTGCTGCATGAAATACCGCTCTCCGCTCTGCCAGTCAATCCGGAGGTCCTTGACGAGAAACGAAGCGACGATCATCCGCACACGGTTGTGTATCCACCCGGTGTGATTCAACTGGCGCATACCTGCATCCACGATGGGAAAGCCGGTTTTGCCCTCGCACCAAGCCTGGTACAATCGATCACGTTCGACGCCAGGCGCACGTGGAGCTGGTGTCGGAACCTGGCGAAATGGCCCGTCGATGACGTGGGGGAAGGCTGCCAGAACCTGTTGAAAAAATTCCCGCCAGACCAATTCGTCGATCCAGGTAAAGACATCGGGACGAGAGACGCGTCTACCCTGTGCAAGCGACGCCAGGGCGGCATGCACTGCGGTACGGGCCGATAAGGTCCCGAATCGAAAGTGGGGCGAAAGGATCGAGCTGCCATCGACGGCGGGACGATTTCGTCCTGTGATGTAAGCATGAATGGGACCTTCGACAAACCGACGCAATCGTTTCTGAGCGCTTCGCTCACCCGGTTCGATCGACAGCGTCGCGGGTTCATACCCTAAGTCGCTTGCCGAGGGCAACGGAGGCGGAATGGGCAACGAAGCTGCCTTCTCTGCCGTCAACAACCGGGGAACTGGAAGGGCGGTCGGATGCGCCGCCTGCCACTTCGTCCACCAGCGTGCGCGATAGGCGCTGTATCGCTGCATCGGCTCGCCGGTGGCGCTCCGAACTTCTTCGGCCTCGAAGACCACATGATCTTTGTATGTCCGCACGATGACGCCGATCGGCGCCAATTGCTGTTGAACGAGACGGTCCCGTTCGATGGCTCCTGGCTCATAGTCACGATTCCAATAGACCACATCTGCCTTCCATGCTCGCACGACTTGAACGATTGCTTCCACCGGCTCACCGTGACGCCACTGAAGCGTGATCCCTCGGCGCGCCAACGACGCAGCGACATCTTGGAGGCAACCGAGCATGAAGCTCACACAGGCGGAGCCGAAAACATGGGATTGTAACAGCGGCTCATCGAACACAAACAACGGGATGACCTCATCGCATTCGCTGCAAGCCGCCGTCAACGCGGGCTGATCGCTGAGCCGAAGATCCCGCCTGAACCAAACGATTCCGCGCATCAGCGTAACTCCTGTGGTTCCGACTTCGGCCTGTCCTCGACCATGGGCTCATCGTTGAAGGCGGTGCGCCGCCAGGTGAGATAGCAAGCAAACAGAAGCGTCATGAGCATGACAGCGGACCGGATCTGGTGAAAACCGAACGTCAGTTGGTTCATGGTTTCACTGACCATACCGAACCCCGCATAGGTCAGCGCGAGTCCCCAGGCCCAAGGTCGCAACCAGAGAAATCCGTAGCCGATCAACAGATGGACGGCAGGGGCATGGAGTTTCACGAGAAACGAGGCCGGTCCCGTCACCACCGTCCCGAATAGTTTGAGCGCATAGGTGGGAAACAGCGCGATGATGACGAGATCGACCGTGCCGACGATCAGAAATAATCCACCCAGCAGTTGAATATCTCGACCAGTTCCGGTCGGCTTCATGACTACCTTCTATCGTGCTGGATTGCCATGTGGTTCCATCTTGCCCTTTTGGTCCTTATAGAGCGTCTCGCTTTCGACACGGGTGATGGATAGTTCACGGATGCCACCCTCGCCCTTGATGCCGAGTTTTACCGCTGCTCCCGCTTCCCCGCGCACCATCTGTATCACCTGCTCATATGTCTTACCCGTGACTGCCTCACCGTTCACAGTCACGATTTCATCTCCGTGCTTGAGGCCTGCTTGCTGTGCAGGACCCGTCGGATGCACATGGGCCACGTAGAGCGAAGCTGGATCGCCGATACGTTCCGCCCCAACATGCAGCGATACGCCGATCACACCCTTCGGCATGGCGGCATCGCCCCCGTGCGGTCGCTGGGCCTGACTCTCCGGCTTGTCCTGTCCCTCGGCAGCCCGCACCTCATTTGCTGTCCCCGAGGTTTGACACAGCACAAGAATCAGCACACCCAGCAATAGGGTAGTCGTGATACTCATCTTCTTGGTCATCATGTGAATGCCTCCTTGTGAATAACGATCGATATGTAGGTCTGAGTATGAAAAGAGTCCAATCCTCTATCCTTTCGCCAAGATTGCCCGCAAGGCTGGTTCCAGCTTCGAGTAGTGAAAGACATATTCCCCGGAGAGCGCCTTCGCCGGAGTAACCCGTTGGCCCGTCGTCATGAGCGTCCCCAGTTCCCCCAATGCCATGCGTAAGGCGAATCTTGGCACAGGAAGCCAGGACGGCCGATGGAGAACTTGTCCGAGCGCCTGGCAGAACCGGTTCATCGTCACAGCCTCGGGAGCCACCGCATTGACGGGACCAGAGACGCTCGGCGTTTTCAGCAGCCACTGGATCAATCCGATGTGATCGTGCCGGTGAATCCACGATACCCACTGAGTCCCTGGCATGATAGGTCCGCCTGCGAAGAATCGGAACGGCAACAGCATCTTCGGCAAGGCGCCGCCGTCTTCTTCGAGTACCATCCCGGTTCTCAATATAACGACTCGCACACCGAACTCCGCAGCCCGCACCGCCTCCGCTTCCCACGCGAGACAGAGATCAGCGAGAAAGCCTTGACCGCGCGCGGCGCCCTCATCCAGTACCCGATCGTCGCTGGCTCCGTAGTAGCCGATGCCGGATGCGCTGATCAGTGTCCGGGGTTTGGAAGAGCAGCGAGATAGAGCCTCTACCAGCAGACGAGTCGTGAGGACCCGGCTTTCCATGAGGAGGTGCTTGCGGGCGTCGTTCCAGCGACCATCCGCAATCGGGGCGCCAGCCAAATTGATGACGGCATCGGCGCCGTTGAAACATTGTTCCCAGTCTCCCGCCTTTCGGCCATTCCATTCGACGACCGTGACGGTCGAGTCGCAAGACCGTTGCGCTTCAACTCTTCTCGTGAGGAGCGTGACCCGATGTCCTTCCTGACAGAGAGCGGCGCATAAGGGGCGACCGATAAACCCCGTTCCGCCGGTCACAACAATCTGCATGGTCTCCTCTTACTGGCAGAACTTCCGAGCGGGGCCGACAAGTGGTTACTCGACGGCCTGCCGGTTATTTTCCCCGGCGGTTCCGATCTTGACCATCTGCCTCACCCTTACCGAAACATTGAGCATACTTTCTCTCTTTCGCGCCACACAACAGATCCGGAGTCGGGTTCAGCCGGTTCCGAAGAATGACCGGGTCGATGACCTCGCCGCAACTGCTGCAACGCAAGCCCGTGATGCCGATTTGGCCGGTATCGTCTTGAAGGTCCATGTAATACTCCATGACCATCAACCCTCCGCAACGCATGCAGCTGCTTTCGCCGGCTTGCGAAGCGGGGCGTGGAGGATTTTCTGGTCTCCCATTCGGTTCCACTGGGCGACTCACTTTGCGGCTGATCGTTTGAACGCGTCGATCATCTCCAAGACAAGTTGAGTTGCGCTGTTGTCACCTACAATGATTGCGCGATCGTTGGCATTCAGCCTGCCCCCATGTGTCAACCCACTGATCGCGGACTGGAACGTCCGGTTTCCTACGACCGGAGGACCGTCCACCAATTCCGCAGCCACGCTGAGCGGAGCAGCTTGTACCCGAGCCAGGCTACGAACAGCAGGCTGAGCAGTGGGACAGCTACGGTTTGTACTAGCTTCTGATAATCGGTCATGTGCACCCGCAAGAGATACTGCGGGCGCTTCATCAGATT
>OEKW01000010.1_pt1 | contig 15365 bp, 17 predicted proteins | sample 1503291 | NCBI WGS metagenome assembly OEKW01 (sample SAMEA104379590, study PRJEB20068) | metagenome | biome: 1000743; feature: 77; material: 1998 | place: USA | collected 2012 | depth 25 m
AGCTTTTTCATGAACCGATTCAGGAAATTGGGATTTATTCACTACAACGGCGGGCTGCAAGTGCATAGCTCACTGCTGAATGTCGTCCTGCACGACTAGAGTCCCGAATTGTGGGATGAAAAGCTCAATGCTGAGCAAACTTGAGCATCCGTCGAGCTTGCTTCCACCACTGTGTTGTTCTTGTCGATAGTAATCCTGCTGGCCTGACCGAGGTCAGAGATCAGTATGTTTTTCAGCTGCAGGCCGATGCCTTCCCCGATAGCTTTTCCCCCGGTGAGTAGGGCTAGATCATGCAACATACTCTTTCGCTGATCTCCGGAGCCGGGTGCTCTGACGGCCGCTACTTGCAGTGGGCCACACAGCTTGTTCACGACAAGCGTAGCCAATGCCTCGCTCCCAACGTCCGCTGCGATGATGAGCAGCGGCTTGCCACTCTTTGTGATTTGCTCGAGTAAGGGTAATAGCTCTTGCATGGAAGGGATGGTCTCTTCGTAAACGAGAATGTAGGTGTCCTCGAAGGCAACTTCCATGCGTTCGGGATGAGTGACGAAGTATGGGGAGAGGTATCCGGAGTCGAATTGTATGGCACCCACTTGCGACGGGCTGCGGGTGCCGCTCGGTGTCACGCGCTGCACGCGGACGGTCCCACCCTCTTCTGCACCAGCCAAAGTGCTTTCATCTGCTGTAGCAAGTCTCGCATTCATCTGCAAAACCTCCGTCGGCCGTTCACCACGGCATATTCTTCGGTGCCCGAGGTGGGCCATTTCGTTTTGGTTGCGCCGGGCCAAGACCTTCGTGCTGGCAATCTCGGTGAGCCGTTTTGTTTTCGCTGTTAATTCGTCGGACTGTTGGGTGGTCTCCGCTTCTTTCGCATTGACCCGCCTCGCTATCTCTCGCCTTTCTCCTGTGTTCGCCATTCTTGACAGTGTGTCGGAATCAGCTCCGCAATTATGGTCACTTTTGAACATTCTTGGAATATGCACAGTCAGGATGGCCTCCATACCACGCAGAGACTGTCACGCGAGCCGTAAAGGTTGGCTACGGATTGTCTGTCCTGCATGTGCATTGATGTCTGGTCTACCTTTCAGGGCGTGCACGGCAAATGAGCAATTTTGCACAGACCGCATTCCATTAGCCCTGATAGGTTGGCTCTCTCAGTGTGAGGAGGGCCTATGAGTGCGTTTCGTATTCTGGTGGCTGACGATCATCCGGTATTCCGGTTCGGCGTGTGCGCGCTGCTTGGGTCTCATGAAGAATGGGAGATCTGCGGACAGGTCGCGGATGGGCGAGATGCGGTCGAGAAGTGTCGGCAGTTGAAACCCGATCTTCTTATTCTGGACATTTGCATGTCGAAACTCAACGGTGTGGACGCGGCACGGCAGATCATAAAAAACGATCCAGCCCAGAAAATCCTGGTCCTGACCGACGTTCGTGCAGAACAGGTGGTCCGAGACTGTTTGGACGCGGGAGTTCGCGGGTGGGTTTTCAAGGTTGACGGAACCGACGACCTGATTGCAGCCGTGGAAGCGATGCAACGGAATAGGTCGAGCTTCAGCTCGCGAGTGTCGGATCTGATCATGGACTGTTACCTGAAACGGCAACGAGGAGGCCCCGTCGCAGCTGAGGCGTCCAGATTGTCGCCCCGGGAGCGCGAGGTCGTACAGCTCGTAGCCGAGGGCAAGACTTCCAAGGAAGTCGCGGTAATCCTCAATGTGGCAGTGAAGACGGCCGACACCCATCGAAGCAATATCCTGCGCAAGCTTAACCTTCATTCGATCGCCGAACTGGTGCTGTATGCGGTGAGGAACGAAATTGTGCACGTTCAACTTCCCGCGCTAGTGAGGTCCTCCAATCCGAGGTTGGCGGCGCCGGCGATGCCCGTCAGTGCCATTAACTGAGATATTCGAACCATCGTTCCGGCCGGTGGATTGGCCGATCGCGCTGCGCACGCTGTTTTGCCGGGTACGAAGGCGCGCTCGCAAAAGGGTCACTCTTCCGAGGTGCGCTGGGACTGGCCGGTGCGGCGTAGAAGCGCCAAGACCGACGGCGGCTGTTAGCTGATTGTCACCACTACGAAGGAGTCTGCAACTCCAGCCGCCCGCAGCAGCGAGGTCTCTTTCATCTGCTTGTTGTTCAACGACCACGCGGCTTACGACACAAGGCTGTCGTGTGCATTTCCCGACACCACCGGAGTGGCTTCAGAAATACCCAGTTTTGAGTGACGAGTTGATGATTAATTTCCTGCCTTATAGAGAGAGATCTTGGCGGGTTTACACATTCCTGGCAACGGACATGGGTCGACTTTGCAAGAAGGCGGTGATCAGTGCGCTATTTATTTGCAGCCCGCCGTTGTAGCAGACGAAGCCCCTTTTCTTGAACTCATTCATAAATTTACTTACCCTTGCGCGGGTGGTACCAACCATCTCCGCCAAAGTTGATTGGCTCACCTTCACGGGGCATTCCGGCTTTGACTCCTCGTTAATGTGACCAAGCAGCAAGAGAACCCTAGCCAGTCGCCTTTCGCTGAAATTGAAGAATTGATCTACCAGGTCTTCTTCGATTCGAATGATCCGGGAAAGCAGGTATGCGACAAACAGCGCCGCAAACCGCGGGTCTCGCTTGAGCGTATGAATCGTGCTCTCCTTTCGCAGTCGAGTGATATTCGACTGTCCAATTGATCTCGCCGTGCAAATCCGAAGAGATTGCCCTGCCAGGCAACCTTCGCCGAAAAAACTACCTCGCTGCAGGAAGGCGATTATGGCTTTCTTGCGACCCGTGGAGACCACGGTTAGCTTTACCGTGCCGCTCTGGATGTAGAAGAGAGCGTCAGCAGGATCGCCTTGCGAAAAGACAACCTCGTTGTCTCGGTAATTCCGGGCAGTCATGCCACCGCCGAACTTTTTCCGGAAGACTGTGGAACGGAAACCGAGAGTACGCTTACTCGCCATTCGGGTGTAACCCCCAAACACAGATCCAGACTTGCCAGCGAGGGCAATCGTACCCATCAGGGTCCAACCCGTCTAGATGTGCAACATTGAACACACCGGACGATTCTGAACGAGCGCTCGCGAAACTCGGAAAATGTTGCGGCGGCTTGCGACCGCTCCTTTGACGCAAAACGAACAGGCAACTGTCCTAATATTCTTTCACCAACAACGGCCAAGGTGACGTGTTTTACGATATGAGTTCTCGACTGCTGAAGTGCTCACAGGCCGGACGAACGCCATGACTGCAGCTTTCTTTCCACGCGCCGGGCCATCAGGTGTCGAGTTGGCATCCAGCGCGAGGAATTTCGTAGCTTCGAGAAGGTTCTAAGCATCCCCAGACGATGTTGCACGTCGAACGAGCGGATATATTGCCGGATGACTTGGGGCATGCTCATCTGCAAGGCAGCCGAGAAGTTCTGACGAGCCATCTCGGCGAGCCGTTCCGGGGAGTGCAGCAAGCTGACAAGGCGGCTGGCGAGGCTTTCGACATCGTTCGGAGTAAACAACTCCATCGACACAAATTCGTACTCAGTCAGTTCTCTGAAGTCCTCGATATCAGAGGCGAGTATGGGTAAGCCATACTGACACGCCAGGTGGGCGACACCACTCGATCCGGCCGATGAGGTGTAAGGCATCACTGCCAGACTCGCGGTCCGAAATAGATCGGGAATCGACTCTTGCGGGACGTAGCCGACAAATCGTATGAGCGGATTGTCTTTGACACGCTCCGCCACCGACTGCACATAACCGGGAGTCTTTGGATGATCGCCTCCCGCGATTATCAACTCCACCGGCGCTGATTTGGCTGAAGCCTGCTCAAACGCCTCAATCAACAACTCCAGTCGCTTGTAGGTTCCCCATTTCCCGAATGCGAGCACCCGCTGCACAGGGTTTCCGCGCAGGGAGAGATCGGGCTGTTCGGGACAATTTGCGAAAATTCCGTGGTGACGAAGACTTACTGCGCCCCGGCCGTATTTGTCCCGCAAGGTTCGGTGGTATGCGGGAAGCAGGACTGACAGGGAATTCGCGGACAAGAGTAAGTGGGTGGCCACGTGCCCGGCAGCGCGATATAGCATTGGTGACTTTACGCCCGCGTCGGCCAGATTGACGGTCTCAAAGAGCTGATGCAAGGTGACGTGGGTATAGCAGGAACTCAATCGGGTCAGGGCCGGGACGGTCAGCCCGAAAAAGGCCGGCAGAGGCTTGCCCCCAAAGCTTGCGAGGCCGATGTTGTACCAGACAATATCCAGCTTCAGCCGTCGGATTGCGCGCAAGAGAGAGATAGGGTTGCTGAGATAATTAAATCCCCAGCAACGCACCACGGAAAACTCCGGCAATTCCGGTTGCGGATCAGGCAGGTAGTCAGCCAGGATCGTAAGTTCGAGTCCAGGGTGCTGGCGGAGTTCGTCCGCGACGTGATACCCATATTCATTGAGGCCTTTGCGGCTCGGTGGAAAAGCTGTCACCAGCGCGAGCTTCATTGTGGGCTCGGCCTGAGGATCAGGTCCCTGGAGAGCTTTCCGAGCAAATGCAGATAGCGTAAAGCGACCACCGCGCCCGCTTTGCTTTTACCCGCGTGTCGCACACCGAAGTGAAAGGGAATCTCTAGTGCTGAACCAATGCGCGCACGTACCAGGATTTCGAGCAGTAGCTTGAATCCCTTGGTTTCAAAACTAAGGCCATCGATGGCTTCCCGCCGTACGATGAAGAAACCCGACATCGGGTCCTCAATCCGCAGCTCTCTTCGTTGCAACGGCAAGGCGGCCAGTGTACTCACGCGTGAGATGGCGCCGCGCACCGGGTTCCACCCCTGCACACCGTTCTTACCAGCGTAGCGGCTGGCGATTGCGATATCGAACCCCTTGCACATGGCTTCGAGAAGGGCTGGGAGTAACTCAGGCGGATGCTGAAGATCGGCATCAATGACGCCGAGCAGGCTGGCGTCTGAATGGAGCCACCCATGGACAATCGCGCCCGCAAGACCTCGCTGGTTCCGCCTGGAAATCAGCCTGATCCGACTGTCCGAGGCAGAACAGGCTCGGACAATGTCAGGAGTTCCATCCGTACTGCCGTCGTCGACGACAATCACCTCGTAGGAAAGAGAAAGAGGCTCGAGTGCACTTTGAACTCGCCGAAGAACAGTTTCAATGTTTCCGGTCTCATTCAATGTGGGCACGACCAAAGCAAACTTGTCGGATTGAAGATTTTCCATACTTGGCCCAGAATTCCGTGGCTCGACGAGTTTGGTGCAACGTGTGGATCTAGGAATAAGTCAAGCCACTACGAACCTTGATAACTTAGCGATACTGATCGTGATGGAGCTTTGCCCCTTGTAGGCAATGAAGCCGAGTTTCCGAAAGCGATTCAGGAAAAAACTGATTCGGGATCGGGTGGTGCCAACCATTTCCGCAAGCTCTTCCTGATGGATTTGTGGGACGACCTCCTCCGGTTTGCCGCCGGGCCTGACGTTAGCGATTGAAAGAAGAGCCCGGGCCAGCCGTTTTTCGCTGGAGTTTACGAGCTGGTCCACGATGATTTCCTGGTTTCGTCCGATGCACGCCAGCAGGTAATCGAGAAAAAATGCCGTAAAGGCCTTTTCATGCTGGATCACACGCAACATCTCTTTTCGCGCGATCCTGACGATGGTGCAATTTGTGAGCGCTCTGGCTGACGTCGTGCGTCGCGGGCAAACGGACGCGATGCACTCCTTGCCTGCGAAGTTACCGGGCCCAAGTAAGTCGATTGTGGTTTCTCTACCCCGAGAGACCACAGTCAGCTTCACTGTACCCGCCAAGATATAGAAGACAGCATCAGCTCGCTTGCCCTGCTCAAACAAAATCTGTTTTCCCGGTGCATACACAATTGTCCTGCCGATACCAGCTTTCGAGAGAAAGGCCTTAATATGAAATCGTGAGATTTTATGAGACTGACGGACAGGCTGCTTTATCTGCCGTTCATTGTTGTCCGTGAGGCGGCCAGCGATCTCGGGGACACATGGACCCTCGAAAGTGCGGACGACATTCTCCGTCGCGCGGACCGGACTGTTGCCGTTCAAGCGCTTGTCCGGTTCGCCCAGTTCGAGCATTGGCTTGCCCTTGAATCGTCCTACAAGTGCATCTGGCGAGGTGGAACCGGGATAGGGTAAGCCCGGATCAACTCTCATATTGTTCTTCCGAGGGTACGTCTGAGATGTCGTTAGTCGAGACATTAGTTGTGTCTGCGTGAGAAAGTTTGTACTTTGCACGGCGGTGCTTCGAATTTCTATTTGTGAATCATTATTTGGCCTGTGCAGCCGGGCCTATCCGACGGCAGAGGAGTTTACGAACACGTCCGATCCTTCGGAAAGGGACTGCAAAATGAAGCGGCCCACCTGGTCGGCCGTCGAGGGTCCAATCACGATAAGCTGAGGAACGAAAGTGGACAGTCCGAGGAAGGCCCGACGGTAGCCGTACATGAAGTCGAGAGGATATTCGGGTTTCCTTGTGAATGCTTCTTCCGGCAAGGCGTCCAACACAAAGGCGAAGTCAGGCTTGGGCGCCAAACGCAATAGCAATCGAATGTAAGCGTGCGTCAACCAACTCCGGGACCGAATCTGGACTAGCTGATCGTATAAGTACCGGTCGAATATAACCGAAGTCGTGGCCCCGGACGTGTAGCTGTGAGACAACGGTGCGCAGGCGCAACGTGTCGAACAAGTAGAAGACGGTTCGCACGAGCGTCAGATACCAGGTTCGGACGTTCTTGTCATTTCGCAGCGCAGCGTGCCCGGGTGACGCGGGTTGTTTCCGCAACGTGGTGAGACTTACGCGCGCTCTTATCTTTGACATAAAGGCGACATCATCCCAGAAGCTCACGCGTGCAACACGGTAACCCTGATGGACGAGCTGCGTGAAGATGCAGTCGATTTGCGTCGTCTTTCCCGCGCCATCGATCCCTGAAAAAGTGATTACCTGTGGGGCATGACGAGTCATGATTTTCCAAGCGCCCACACCGCGTCCGAAAGCCAGCAGTGCCGACGGGTAGTCCTTGTTCTTTCTATGGTGCACCGGGGGGTTTCGCGGAAGATCCTTTTGATAAAGCAAAAACAGACCCAACGGCAACGCAGGCTCCGGCGACCAGCCCGACTTTGATTAGTAGGGAACGCCTGCCCCGTTGCTTCGCAGGTGCGATTGCAGCACCTAATGGCCGAGCGGCAGGGGCACCTTTCGCATGAGGCATTTTCGCGCCAGCGGCCCCCGAAGGCACCGAGCCAGGGTTTTGGGCTTGCGAGGGATCGCTCCGCTCTTGCGAACTCGCCTGTGCGGTCGTTGGAGCATCCACCAGTTCAGTACTGTTCGGACTCGTGGCGGTCTGTTGCGAGCTCTGAGCATTATCAGGTGCCAGTGACGGCTGAGCCTGGACCGGTTCCTGTGTGTTTTGTGGAGCAGGTTCCGCAGACAGATTGACCGCTGACGTCAACATTCCAACCAAGCTCAGACTGAGGAATCGTCGAATTCTCTTGTTCATAACTAATTCGGGGCCTCCTTTTTTGAGCTAGCCGCGCTCCCACCCCCGCTATTAAGCTGCACGATCTCCGGGGTACCAAGACTCGAAAGCACGGAGTTCGCATCCATTCGCAGCATCCAAGACAGAAGGGAACATGTTGAGGACAGACGCCGCCTGCGTTATTTCGAGAATCACCTCTGTTTGGGGAGAGGCTCCCGCGACGGAAACCTCGCCGTCACCACGTTCCGCGTGGCCGACGCATTCCAGGAGTAGATCGATAGACTCCGGACTTATTTGTTCAACTGCCGATAGGTCCACGATGAGGCGAGGACGGTGCGAGTTATCGACAAATCCCTTAATCTCGCGAAGAAAGAATCTGCGAGATGCTTTGTCGCAGGGCTCGGGCAATCGCTTTACCGTCATGGGCGGGGGCTTCGTCATAAGCAGTCCTTCTATTCCTTAAATTCCTGTGTCTTGGATCTTTGTGCAAAACACGCAAATCGGACTTAGCCTGCCTTGGCGTTTGGACGGGCCGACTGGGAGACGAGAGCGAGTTTCGGCGACCGATGGGCGTGTCTGGCTTGCGTGCCAATCCGCGCCGACAGCCCGGCGGTGCCGAGGTCCAGAGTCACACCGCGAGCCAGGTGTTCCAGCCGGGTTCCGTCGACAACCGATTCACGAAAATAGAGACCTGGAGCAACGTAAGTGTTTGGTTGGATGCTCGTGTGATCGAGGCTCGTTCCGAGATCAATCTCACAGGTGCGCTCCACCGACGAGCATCCTTTGATGGCAACGCCGGCTTTGATCTTGGTTGCCGGGCCGATGTAACACGGTGCTTGGATCTGCGCCGAGGCGTCTACTTGAGCCGTCTCGTCGATCCAGACACTCTTCTGGGTTTGAGATCCTGAGGGCTGGATCCCGCAACGTCCCTCCAACGCATCTTCCACTAGTTGTCGATATTTGGCGGTGGACGAAAGACGCACGACATACCCTAGAAAATCGTATCGGGACGAGGGCAGGTCGCCATCCTGGTTCGCCTGCTCGCGGTTCGCGAGGATGCAACCACGATCCAGCAGGCTAATTCCGAGCGGGCCTTGCTGGTCGAATACCTTCGTCACTTGCCGCCGTCCCTCAGAGTGAAAGCGAATCAAATCCAGCAGATCGATTTCCGCGTACGAGCCAAGAGCGATGAGGAGGATCTGTTCAACCCCTCCTTTGGCCCACTCGACTATGGTGTGAACTCGGTGCCCCTCTTTGGGATTCCGGTCCACCACTGACACCAGGCCGACACCCAGGCATTGCACTCTCTCGACCCATCTTTGTAGAAGAGTTTTGCCAAGAACGGGCCATGAGGGTGTCCATAAACCGGCTTCGTCTAAAGCGCTGTCTGCGCCACCTCCCGCTGTAACTAGTACGCCCATTTCCACGTGAACTGCCCCCTGTTAGAGCGCCGTGTCAGCAAACCTTTGGGTTGAAGGCCCACTTACCAAAATCGTTGGAGTTGCCCGCAAAACGGGGTCGGTCAAGTCACGTTGAACAGCCTGACCGGGACAAAGCCCCTGGCGACAGAAACGTTTTTTCGGTGCATGGGGCCGCGCCTCTTGCGCGAGTTTCGTAATGGCCGAGTCGGCTGGTACCTCAGCGATAGACATTCACGCATTCGCTCCTTGGATTTGTGCAACTGCGATTTCGAATTGCCGATCGAACAGTGCAGAAGGTTGGCGATCTCTCGATGTCCGTAGCCTTTGATCTCGTGCAACTCAAAAATGGTCCGGTAGCCATGGGGAAGATTCTCCAGCGCTCGTTCAAGCGCAATGCGATCCAGCGAGAATCTGAGCTGATCATCATGCCGACCATATTCACGCTTTGGCAGCGACAAGCCATCTTGGTCACCAGGCTCATCCAAAGAGACCTGATGTGATGGCTGTTTTCGAAAATGCATAAGGGCTGTGGTTACAGCGATACGATGCAGCCAAGTGGACAGAGCAGACTCTCCGCGAAACGTCGAGAGCTTGCGGAACACTTGAATGAAGGCGTCCTGGGTCAGATCATCCGCCTCTGCCGTGTTTTTCGTCATGCGGAGGATTACTGCATAGACCCGGTGCTTGTGGAGGTGAAACAGCGAGGCAAATGCGTCCGCTTCGCCGTCCAAGGCTCTTTGCACAAGACCCAGATCTGAACTGTCGGCTACGGTGGCAATGGCACCCATACTCACGGCTGGTTTCTCCTGATCGGCTATTTGGCCAGAAATAGCGTATGTCGTGCGACTGGGTACTGGTATTCGGTTCAACCCGCGTTCGCTTAGGGGCTTTCCCGTAGGGTGAGGAAGACTTTCAGGTTAGCTATCGCAGTACGGATGCCAAAGGAGTAGAGCGATCGATGTCAGGGCTGGCTACAAAGCATCAGCAAGAACGAATCCAAGGATCCGCTGGACCTTATTTAGAGGTGTCTGTCGTCAGGTGAGATTTACAGACTTTAAAGTATGGGCAAGGCGGCTTGCGATTGACAGTTTCTTCAGATTCGAGGACGACAAATTGCCTCTCGGCGGGAAAGCCGCCCATACGCGCCACCATCCTGAAGAGAACAACCCCTCGCGATATGCAGGAGACTCCTGACTGTTGCGCGAATGCAGGTAAGAAACGGCGGTTGAACATCGGAACTGGTGCCGGAACCGGCTGAAAATGCCGGCCATTAAGAGGCCGAAGGTTCTAAAACCTTTGAGTAATTATGGCCCCTATTCCCTTGGGTTCCTCACAAAAGCACTTTAGAATCATTGCGACTTGACCCTCAAATCCCTTTGTCGAAGTCCAGGCAGGAGAGGTCCCCCCCCAATGAAGATGTTGCCGCTTTTCGCGGCGGCGCTGGCGATCGCAACCCCAGCGGTCGCAGGAGTCTCTGTCGTAGCCCCGATTAACAATAGTAATGTTGCCACCAGCGTTCAGTACGTGGCCACCGCGACCACGACCTGTGCGAAGGGGGTTTCGGCAATGGGGATCTACACTGCTCCCTACGTACTGGCATACACTGTCAGCGGCCCTAAGCTCAATACCGTGCTGACGCTCAGTCCGGGTACGTACAATACCGTAGTCCAGGAATGGGACAACTGCGGCGGATCGACGAAAATGCCCGTCGCAATCGCGGTGACTGGATCCCAGTCCGGCGGTTCGGTTCATGTGACCGCACCCGCGAATAACAGTGCGGTCGGTTCCACCGTCCAGTTTGTTGCATCTGCCACAACCAACTGCACGGCTGGGGTGGCAGCCATGGGTATCTACACGGCTCCTGGCGTATTGGCGTATAAAATCAATGGAGCGAAGCTCAATACTTTGTTGGCCCTCAAGGCGGGAACCTACCATACCGTCGTGGAGGAATGGGACAACTGCGGCGGCGCCGCTACCACGCCAATCGTGATGACTGTGGGCTCCCTGGGCCATGCTGGCACATTTGCTAATCTGCATCAGCAGTCGGGGTGGACGGGCTATGCGCTGCTTCCACCGTTCTATAACATCTGCCCGTCCTGTGTGCCTAGCGGGCCTCAGACCAAATGGGGGATGACGCAAAATCTCTCCTCTCCGGCCCTGAGCGGAAAATCTACTCGCATGGATGTGGGAGGGCAGACGGTTTATTCCGATGTGCTCTGGAACAATCACCTGATTGGAGATTTTTCATCGCAAGGTCTGCCCGATACTGATCGTTCCATCATTCCCAACGTCCACAATTTCACTTATGACGTCTATTTCTACGCGACCGACATAAGCGCCTCCCAGGCGCTGGAGTTCGATATCAATCAATTCGTCAATGGTCAATCCTTCATCTGGGGACACGAATGCCGCATCGCCGGAGGGAATGAATGGGACATCTGGGATAATCCGGGACAGAAGTGGCATCCGACGGGAATACCGTGCAATCCCGTGAACAATTCGTGGAACCACCTTGTCATTCAGGCACAGAGAACGTCTGACAATCATCTTCTGTTTCAATCGATCTCGTTGAACGGTCAGACTGCAACGTTGAACTATTACGAGACTCCAACACCTACCACTTGGTATGGCATCACGATCAACTACCAGCAGGACGGCAACTACAAGCAGCAACCGTATTCGATCTGGTTGGACAAGGTGACGTTCACCTACTGGTAAATACTCGCCCCACAACGACTCGTCCCGCTGTCGGCCATCTCGCGTTCATATGTCTCCAGGGCACTGGTGGATGCGGATGGCCGCTCACCGCATTGCCGCTCTGCCGGCATACAGATTCCTAATCGCCACCTCCCCCCGCAAAAACCAAGGGCACCTCAGGTATTCCCTTAAAAATACCCCCCAGCAATAAGTATTTCTCCTTAATGTGATAAGTAACCTTGTGTATTGACATCCGTCGCCCTACTCTGCACACCGGGCACCACCTAATCTGTCCTTAATTAAGGATCCATTTCATGAGGAATTCCCTTGTTCTTTTTACCCTCCTCGTGTGCCTTGTCGGCTGCGGGGTGAATCCGAACAATTCTGCCGACCCCAACCTGGCGCGAATCTCAAATTCCACTGCGCCAATGACCTACGACATGCTGGCATGGATGACCATGGGGACGGATATCAGGGCAGCTCATCACATGACGGGAACGGCCAATCCCCTCTTTACAAGCGTCACACCGGATCGTTTCTATTGGACGAAAACGGGCAGTGGCTACCCCTGGGACATTCAGCTGTACGACATAAACTACGTGTACCTGTGGGTAACCGAACTCGATTGGCAAAATCCCCGAACCTTCAAAGCATTCAAAAGTCCGAAGCTCGGAAAATTCAATCTTCCGTTTGCCCCGCGATTCGCTAAGGGGGGATACCCAGGTTCGAGCATCAAGATCAGCGACTCTACGTACGAGATCCATTCTGACTGCAATTCGTTTGTCACAAAGAATCTGGGTCACGTCATCAACGAAGTCTGGGGGCCGTACCAGGAATCGCTGGGCGGACAGCTTCCAGCGAACCTGGAAACGCTGGTCGTGAGCTACCGCTACAGCTGCGACGCAAACTACACCAGCTGTGGCGATAAGGAGGAGTTCCACCTCGCGAAACCCTATGGCCTCGTGAAGTGGCAGCATCAGAGCCTGGGAGCGACCGGAACATACAATCCACCCGACAACACCACGTACTTTAACCAGGTAGTTTCCGGGCAGACCACACCGGTGACCGCCTGCTTCTGACGAAAACCTGGCGGCGATCACGGGTTTGGGCTTCGCGCATGCGACGGTGACAACGTGGTCGGGCAATACCCGCAGAACTGTCACCGAAAACCCGCGTTGGCACCTCTTCGTGCTTGATTCCGTCCCCAGAGGCGTTCCAGACAACCTCATGGTGGGATCTCGTCATCCATGCGTCGTCCATGAGGCTCGAGTTTTATGGTGGAGACTGAAATGAGAGTCTATTCTGCCCAGATCCCGCGCGTGTGGTTGAAACGCTCAAAACCAAGCAATATCCATCATCGGTGCTCGCTCACGCAGCGTTTCGAAAGGAGAAGTGTTTTCTTGGTTGCCGGTTTGGCTGTCGCCGCGATCCTCGTGGTAGGTACTGTGGCGCAGGACAGTCGTCCCAGTTCACCGGCTGCGCCTTCGGTATCGACTCAACAACCCACTTCCTCCGGGACGCCAGCCTCAAGCGGAACTTCTCAGGGTCCTACGTCGGTTCAGCAACCCCAGACCGAAGAGGGACAATTCGTCTTCAGGAAGAAAGTTGAAGAGGTGGTTCTGCACGCTGTCGTGGTCGATCCCGAGAACCGCTTGATCCCAAACTTGAAGCAGGATGCGTTCAGCGTTTATGAGAACGGGAAGCCGCAGAGGATGACGTCATTCCATCACGAGAATGTACCGCTTGCTTTAGGCATTCTCATTGACAATTCAGGTTCCATGCGCCCCAAGCGACAGAAAGTGAATGAGGCCGCTCTCAATCTTGTCCGCTCGAGCAACGCGAATGACGAAGTGTTCGTAGTGAATTTTGGGGAACAGTATTACCTCGACCAGGATTTTACTGACGATATCGCCAAACTGAAAACCGCCCTGGACAAGGTTGAGACTTGTGGAAGCACGGCCCTCTACGACGCCATTGTGGCTTCCGCTGCGCATATAAGGCAAAACGCGAAAATACAGAAGCGAGTTCTGCTAGTGGTAACCGACGGGAAAGACAATGCGAGCCAGGAATCTCTGGACGAAGCCGTCCAGCAACTGCAGCGGGTAGACGGACCAGTAATTTATGTTATTGCTTTTGTTGACGAAACGAAGGACGCGAGTTCCACAATGCATGCACTGCAGGCGATCAGCCAGAACACTGGTGGAACCGCGTATTTTCCGAAAGATCTCAACCAGGTCGATGCCATTACAAAAAGCATTGCGTATGACATTCGTGATCAGTATGTAATCGGGTACAAGTCGTCGAACCCAATGGCCGGCCATGCATATCACGCGATCGATGTTCAGGCCAACGATACGAGCCGCCACAGGCTTCGAGTGCGAACCAGGACGGGTTACTACAGCGAATCTCCCGCCGCATCCCAATAAATGCGGTCGGGCGCCGCCTTCACTCTGTCGAAAGGAAGAGTTGGGGCCCCTGCGTTCGGCCAGCAGCTGAAGGGCCACGCACCAACGCTCGTAGCTAGGATCGAAAGACCCATCCCACACCAGACCTGGGGGGACTGCACCACCACAGCAGTGGCATTTCAGGCCCTGAAGCCGCAGTCGCTCCCTCCAGAGTTTCCGCCGCCTCGGCCTTTCACCATTTTGGCCGTCGAGCCGCCTTGGCGGAATATCGTAGCGCGAGATATATCGAGGCCTGTGCAATGTTGACCAGTTTTGCCGGCAATGTTTCGTCGATCATTGTCTTCTCGGGCTTTCCGAGGTTCAGCTATCGGCTGGTCGCTCCGTAACTAAAGATCAGTGGGTGGCACGTAATCACGACGGAGACGCACAGTGGCGTGGGAAGAAGGTGTTCATCATGGCTACGAATCTCAGCACTTGCCATCCCGGCGATGGCATTGAAGCATTAAATCGATTGCCCGGGTTGGCGGAACCTCTGCTGCAAATCGACTTGGATCGTGAGTTGCAGCAACTCCGGCGAGAAGAGTCCTGGCAGCGGGAAACTGGGCGGAGTTCCAAAACGCTCGCGAAATATCCGGACTTCCGGATCGTTCTGATTCTGATGAAGGGCGGCACACGAATGCGCCAGCACAGAGCAGAGGGGAGGGTCTCCATTCAACAGTTGAAGGGGCAGGTCCGCATACATTTGGCCGATCGGAAAGTGAATGTCGCGGCTGGCCATTTGTTGGTACTGGACTGCGGCGTTCTGCACGACGTCGAAGCGCTGGAAGAAAGTGCGTTGCTGTTGACCATCTCTTGGCGAAGAGAGAAGAGTGACGCCTCAGAATCTTTTTCGTCCGCTCAGCGGCACTTGGACGAAGAGGCTGTGTCGCGAATGGATGATGAAGGTGGCGCCCCTGACGCTGCGGCGAACCCGCCCGCCAAGCCGGAAAAGGCCGGTCCAGGCAGCTAGACATATTTTATGAATTCTCCAGGGAGAGCCTTGCTTGTAGGAGTGGGCACCGGTGCTTTTACTCGGAGCTCGGGGTACGGGCTCCACGAATCAGAGTGGTGACGGGGCACGGCCTGGCGCGACTCTAAAGCAGTTTAAGGGAATCACGCAGCGCCGTCCCGACCCAGCCGAGCAGCACCCAGTTTCATGGGTTGAGTTCTCGGCGCGCCAGGAAATCGGTCACGAACGGCCCGCTGCCCGGAGGCAGAATGGCCGACAACCGCACCACAAGCTCCTGGCCGCTCTTCCCTCTCCGGGAACGGTTCATGAGCCCTAGTGCAACCAGCAGAATCGGAAAAAATGCGAGAAACATGTTGAAGGC
>OEKW01000263.1_pt1 | contig 15100 bp, 17 predicted proteins | sample 1503291 | NCBI WGS metagenome assembly OEKW01 (sample SAMEA104379590, study PRJEB20068) | metagenome | biome: 1000743; feature: 77; material: 1998 | place: USA | collected 2012 | depth 25 m
GCGGCCTTGCTGGACGGCCTTTTTGATCATTCTGCGAAATAAACCAGATAGATAAGATGAGCGGACAAACCCGGCTCATCTCACGACGCTATCCTTGCATCAGACTTTGTCCATGTCGATGACCTCTGTGGCTTCCCACAGATTTTTTTGCTCTGCATCCGCCAGCTCTTTTACCCGATCCTCTTCCGTCTCTTCGCCGAACCGAACCGCTTGTGCCGGCACAGTCGCTGTCTGCTCGGTCGGAGGGGAATCTGCCTCCGGCCGCGCCGGCTGCCTTTTTCGTTTCTTGGCAGGGTCCATATTAACAGGCATGACAACTCTCCTGTAATCCGGGTTTAGTTTCCGTTCCGCCAAAGGACAAAGTCAATCGGAGTAAGATAGTCGTCAGCGGCAATGGGCCGCGCTGCGTGACGCGCGAGAAATGCGAGAGAGGCGCAACGTGAAAGATTAGGCTCCCATCACGTTTGACCTGTCTCGCGCGCCCCGCCTGTCCCGCTCGTCTCGCGCATCATTGTCAGTACAGCTGCTCGGCGATCGTGTCTGCCTGAAGAAGACCTCGTCCCGATAATCTGCTGTGCTCACCGTTTTCTTCGATCAACTGTTGCGCGAATAGTTGTGCGGTGATTGCTGCATGCCCGTAGTTTGCGGCATGTTGATGAAGACGGTGTGAGGGAATGCCTCGTATCAGGCGTAGCCCGAAAATCACGGCGTCGCGGAGTTGTTCCTCCTCCGAAAGCCTGGCGCGATCTTCAATCGGGAGACGATTTTCCGCGAGCGATGTCTCGTAGGCCGCAAGGTCAGCGACATTGCCGAATCTGGTTCCGTCCAGATAGGACTGTGCGCTCGGCCCCAAACCAAGGTATTCACCACTGGTCCAGTAGAGCAGGTTATGCCGGCAGGCATATCCAGGCTGGGCATAGTTCGATATCTCATACCGTTCATAGCCGGCATTGCCAAGCATTCGTTGCGCGGCCTCATCCATTTCAATCTGAAGGCCTTCGTCCGGAGCCTGACTCCGTTGACGATGGATGTTATCGGCGAGCTTGGTGTTCGCTTCGACTGTAAGGGCATAGCAGGACAGGTGGGTGGGAGCCAGTGCGAGACAGCGGGCCATCGTCCGTTGCCAGCTCTCCAGGCTCTGGCCGGGGAGCCCATACATCACATCGAGATTGATGTTGGTGAATCCAGCCGCCCGGGCTTGGGTTATGGCTGTGACGGTTTCACTGACGGCGCCGGGACGTCCGATTCTGGCCAGGTCGCCATCCTCCATCGATTCTGCGCCGAAACTCATGCGGGTGACGCCCGCTCGATACAGCTGTCCGAGGCCCTGCTCGGAGATCGTGGAAGGGTGGGCTTCAACGGTGATTTCACAGTCGGAGGCGAGAGTGAAATGCTTGTGAACTTCGGACAGGATTGCGGTCAGCTGAGTCGCGGTGAGTACTGTTGGTGTGCCGCCTCCGAAATAGACGGATTGAACGGGACGGTTTGCGGCCACGTGGTGTTGCCCCGATCGCTCGATCTCCTGGATGAGGGACTGGACAAAGGTTTCTGCGCGGCTTTCACGATAAATTTCAAGATAGAAGGCGCAGAAGTCACATCGCTGTCGGCAGAAAGGAATGTGGATATACAGGCCAAGGGGAGGGGGAGTCATCATGACAGGCTGAATCCTTGGGGTTTGGAAAAGTCCCGTGCGAGCACGATTTCAATTTCATCGGCAGGGGATTTTCCGCGATTGCGTATGTGCGCCTGCCAGGCTCGGTGCTGGCGCAACGATTCGAAAATCACTTTCAATAGATCCGGTTTGATTTGCGCTTCCCACTCGCGCACCCAGGCTTGGTTATCTTGCTCGCCTTCATAGTCGTCGGAAAACGAGGCCTCCAGACTGAATCGAAAGGTAAAGGTTTTTTCTTCTTGGTACATACAACTCCTCAGAGCCTGCCCAATTGCGAAGTGATCGGCCTGATCTTATAATGTCTCTCAGAACAAGGAGAACGATCTATGCCTATCTTCGAATATGTCTGTGGGGAATGCAATCATCGATTCGAGCTGTTGGTCTACGGCTCCACACAAGCCGCATGCCCGAAATGCAAGACCACGAAGCTGGAGAAACAAATTTCTTCGTTCGGAGTCGGCGGTACGGATGGCTGGGTGTTGCCGGGTAACGGGGGCGGCGCCTGCGGAAGTTGCGGCGACCCGCGTGGTCCCGGCTCCTGCTCCACGAACTAACTATGGAGTCAGGTGACCAGGCGCTGCAGCGAGCGATTGCCGCAATCTCCCTGTCCGACCCGCTTACCAAGTTGCTTGAACAAGTCAAGCTTGGCCGGATCAAACCCACCGATGCCGGGCTACGCGCCGTGACTGATTCGTGGATGGGGACGTATCAAAAAGTGATTGAGTCCGGTGGATTGACCAGCCAGGCCTTGCGCCGCATCGATCCACGTCCTCGGTTGGCGGTGTTGATCGAGGGTGGAGTATTGACGAGTGAGCAACAGGCAGTCGCGGCTCTCCGCACGAGTTTTGAACGGGCCGTCGCCGCCGCAATGGAGTGATCGCATTGCATGAGGGCTTTCTGGGTTCTTGCCGTTCTGTTCCTGGCCGTAGGATCGGGGAGAGAAGGGTGGGCTGAAGACGCACTCGGTACAAGGCCGCTGCTGACGATTGCCCGCAAGGATCTTCACACGATCTTGCCGCCGGATAGCCGTCTCCTGATCGATCCGCACTCCATAGAAGAGTTTCTCGACACACTTGATGGGATTCCGCCGGACTGGGCGCTGATCTACGGCGGTGGCCATCAGGACTCACACCATGACGAGCGGTTGTTCACGCTGAACCGGGAGCGTGATGTGAAGCGTGTGGGCAATCCCGCGTTGACGCAGCGCATCACCTTTGTCTGGTTCGGCGAATTGTCTCGGTACGATGCGCAGGCTGGTGGGTTTCGCGTGGCGCTGGGTCCTAAACTTACGCCGACTCGGTGGGGTCTCGTGCGTTTCAAATACGAAAATCTTCAAGGCGAGCTTGTGGCGAAGACCTCATCGGCAGTGCGGAGCGAGCTGGAGCAACGATTCGCGCAAGGCAAGCCGGTCGATATTACTGTGGCCATGACCGGACAGCTTATTCCCGAGGAATCGGTGGTGTACGATTTCTCACATGACCAAGCAGGCCTCGGTGTAATTATGCCGGTCGTGAAAGTCGAACGGCTCGATTATGTGCTGATGAATAAATAGAATTGTGCAGACGTGGGGACTCGTCAAAAGACATCCTTCGCGCAGCGAAATCCTGTGCCGCTTGGTCGGCTGTCCATCGTGCCCCAATCTCGATCACTGGCGCGAAGACTGATAGCTGGCTTGAGCCAAGAACCTCCGCGCATCGCTTTGATGGCCCCTCGAGGAGGTCCCTGAGGGTCTGAGAGGGGGGCGTCTTTGTAGTAGTTCGGGTTATACCAGTCCTGCACCCATTCCGAGACGTTGCCTGCCATGTCATAGAGGCCATAGGGACTCACGCTTTCTGGAAAGCTCGCGACCGGCAAGGTGAGCACTTCTCCCTTAATGCCCTTTTCTTTTGAAATAGTCGCTCCCTCACCCTTAATCCAGAAAGCATCCCAGTCCGCTCCGCTCTGAAAGTCGATGGTCCGCCCCGCCCAATAGCTGGCGCTGTTGGCTTTCTTGACGTCCCATTCGTTTCCCCAGGGATAGCGGCGGCCATCGGTGCCGCGCGCGGCCTTTTCCCATTCGGCCTCGGTCGGCAGACGCTTGCCGGCCCAGGCGCAGTAGGTTACTGCATCGTTCCAACTGACGTTCACCACGGGATGGCTGCCGATGCCGGAGATCGGAGCACCGTTCTCCCACAATGTGGAAGCAGGGGTTGAATGTGCCGGCGCGCGATGTCCGGTCGCCTGGACAAACCGTGCGTAGGCATCGTTCGTGACCTCGTAGCGGTCGATCCAGAATGACGCAGTGTGGACGAGCCGTTGGGGTTGTTCGTCAGGAAGTCCATCGCTGCCGATCGGGTTCCCCATCAGGAATTCGCCTGCAGGAACCAGCGCCATATCGGTGGAAGGAAGAGAGCCGATGGCTAATGGTAGAGGGCTAAAGGTCAGAATAAGGAACAAGAGTGCAAGATGGATCAGCCAAGGCACAATTAAGTCTTTTTTATTCCACAAGATTTGGCGATTGCATCGCGGTAGGCCTGCCAGAGCGTGAGGCATTTCTTGAGACAGCGCAGTACCGCCTGTTGTTGGGCCTGCGTCGTGGCGTAGTTGACGACCATGGTATAGGCATCGTGGCGGTGGCCGGCTTCGACCAGTTGGTGTGCGCGAATCAGATCCATGGAGTCGAGAGGCAGGCCGTAGTATTTCACCAGCGGGTGGCGTTGGACGATCGTTTCGATTTCTTCGGCGGTCTTGGGTTTGGAAGGATCGGCGATTTCGGCGCGATCCTTCACGCTGCCTTCTACGAAGACAGTCAGGGCCGCTGCTCCGATGACCCAATCTCGGTTATTCGAAGCACGGTCCAGCCATGCCCGGTAGCGCCGGCTGGCTGGCAAGAGGCGGACGTTCTCAAAATCTTGGGCCGGCCACCCAAGACCTGCCATCATCGTCAGGAACAATTCCGGATGCGATTTCCCCAGCGAGAGCCCACCGGTGTCTTCTTCGTAAATATTATCGGCGAGCATGCGGCGGATTGGGAGAGGGGGATTTTGCCCGTGAATGCGCGCGAGGAACACGGGAAAGTCGCGCACGTAGACGCCGTATTCCTGTTGAAAGTGGCGCTTGAGCTGATCGACGCTGACCGTTCCGTCGGCGAATGCCGGCCAGGCCCAATGGTGTTTGAGGTCCATCAAACGCAAGAGTTCCTCTTGGAATCGGCTTTTCGTCATGGGACGTGTCATGTCTGTTGCCTTCCTGATGAGTGGCTCGTTACAATTCGATGGCGCGGAGGTTGCTTAATGAATCAGGTGACGATTCAGAATCCGGAAGACATTCTATCGATGCTCGCTGAGGTGTCTCTGCGAGGGTCTGGTTTTGTGACGGACTGTCTCCTCGACTATGTGTTGGAAGAAGGCTTCACTGAGCCGATCTTTCTCAATGCCAGCGGGGAAGACCCCGATGCGTACTTTAAAGGCCAATCTCCTGCCTGGGCGGTGTATCAGATTCGAGAATGGAAACGTGTCTTAACGGTTTCGGGCGGACCCGGCAAAGAGCGCCGTGTCCAAATTACAGAAACCCCCTAGCTCGTCGTGAGTGTAAAAGGGATGGAGAGAAAAAGCAATGAAACGGCGAAGGCTCAATTGGCCGTTGCCGATTTCAATATGGAGCGCGTCGCATGCCGATGATCCGTCTCACTGAGCCGCAGAGCATGGGTGAACTGGCGATGATTACAAGTTTGCTGGAAGGGAGCGGCATTCCCTACATGGTTCAGAATGAACACATGAGCAGCTTGTATCCCGGACTTCCCATCCTCAACTCACATGTCATGGTTGACGAACGCGATCAACTCCGTGCGGAAGTGCTGTTGAGCAGGCTGAGGTTGGCTGTGAGGGATGTTTCGTCGCAGCCGTAAGCCCACACTACCGCGGCGGTTTCGGAGCATGCGGGTTCGACGGGGACTGAGTCGGGAGCCGTTCACCTGAGCCTTGGAACCACCCGCCGATGAGATTGCCTTCCTCAAAGTACAGATAGCGGTGTTTTACCACCGCAGCGCTCTCCCAATCTTCAAAAATCCATTCCTCGCGGCGGATGCCTTCCTTGGTAAACGTCGTATTGATCGTTTGCGGTCCCCCCCAGGCTTCTAACACCTGCTCTTTCGACATCCCGACCATGACGCGATGTTCTTCAATATGTTTCCGATAATCCGGGTCTTTGAGTTGTGCAATGAGCGGCCAGATCACCATGATGAGAACAAATAGGCCAAGGCCGGCGTAGATGATAAGCCGCACCGGACGTCGGCGGATGAAGGGGGTCGGTTCTTCCAGATCAGTTGGAGCCGCGTTCATTGATTCATGGGTAGCTGCGGTGGTGTGAGGCATGACGTGGCGCATCGTAGCAACGTGAATTGCAGAGAGTCAAGCGAAGCGAGGCCGGTTGTCTCAATCTAATCAACGAGATGTGCATAGTATGTATACTTGTGGTAATGGATTCATTAAGAAACGAGACAATTCCAAGATGTCGGCAAGGCTCTGTCCTATTGAATGGTGGCGCAGTCGCTATTTTGGGAATCCTGCTCCTCTGGATCAGCAGCCTCCTATTACCGGAGATCGTTTTTGCCACGACCGTCTATTCTTATATCGATGAACAAGGCACTCCGGTGTTGACCGACAACTTCGAGAGTATTCCCGAACGATATCGTGCAAAGGTGCGAGTGACTGAGCAGGCCTCTAAAGGCACGTCCGATCATTCTGCTGCCGTCAAGCTGCAACAGAAGATCGGTGATTTGTTCCAGGGTTCTGGTGGGAGGGTCGGTACATTCGCTCCGAATATTTCAGGACTCACTCACTATCAGTCTCAAGTTCTCAGCTTCGGCGGCATCGTAGTGGTGATCTGTCTACTCGCTAGGTTTTTCGGGCGAAACCAAGCCGTTCGTTTTCTCTCTCTCTGGTGTTTGGTTATGGCGGGTTTGATTGTTCCTGCCCTATTCTTTACCTCGCAGGATGGCCCATTAGACCGATTGACCGGCCAGGCGGGGAATATTCAAGAGAAGCAGCAAGATCGGCTCAAGCAGGCTCCCTAGCCCCTCTTCTCCGTCGCTCTTCCACCAATCATGATCGCTAGTCCGCATACTTGGGGACAGGTATCTTTTTAGCCGTGGGTGGCTGAGGAACGAGCCGGCGCTGAGAGAATTCCTGTGAGTAGGGGTTCAGGATGGGGTCATGGGTATGTCGCTGTCGTTGTTTCACCAACTCGACGCTTTGTGTGCTGATTTCCACGCGGTCGACGAGCGCCTTGGTTGTAAGTGGGTCCGGCAGGCCCTGCAAAGAGAATAGCTGGTAGGCCAGGGTCCACTCCAACTTGTCCTTGGTCGCCTCTCTCACAATAAACCGAGCCTGTGAGGACGCGGCGCCTTTAAACAGCAGTACCCAAATATTCGATCGAAATGAAGGGGAGGCGGGATCTTCTGAGGGGCGAAATTCCGGGACGAGTGAAGGGATCTGGGCGAGCGGGACGGAGGGGGAAAATTCAATATCGACGAGACGAACGAATAACGTTCGATTCTCGCTCTCATCGTTGGGGTCGACGGTGTAACTGAACGAATATCGGACTTCGATGCCGTCACGTGTAAATAGATAGACATCCTCGCCGTTTTCCGGCGAGACAAGCTTCCGAAAATACTTCTCCCAATCAGTGATGGCGTAATAGGTAAAGACGCGCAGGGCGGATTTCCTGTCGCGCACCGCTTGCGGCATGCCCAGTTTTTGATGGAGTTCCGGTTGTGTCAGCCCGAGGTAGCCATCCTCAAAATACGGTGCCGCAAGAGCGGTAGAAGGCTGGAACCAAATGCCGATGGTCAACAGGAGGAGCGCTAGAGATGAGAGGCTTGTACGGATGGAAAGACGCAGGAGCACAGGTTCTCTCCAGCTGATGGCGGCATCGTATCGGCGGTATTTCCTCCTGTCAAGGCGCAATGAATTGGAGTGTACGATCGGGATTGCTTGCCGGTGGAAGAACCTGTCGGTTATGATGGCCGGACTTCCTGCATCATTACAGTGGATTCGACTTCGGAGATAGATCGTATGAGTGCCTCATTGGAAACCTTACTGCAACGGCGCATTCTCGTCCTCGATGGGGCCATGGGGACCATGATCCAGCAGCGGAAACTGGACGAGGCTGCGTTTCGGGGCGAGCGGTTCAAAGATTGGAAAAAAGATCAGAAAGGGCACAACGATCTGTTGAACCTCACGCAGCCTGCCATTATCGAGGAGATTCATCGCCGGTATTTCGAGGCCGGCGCCGATATTGTGGAAACGAATACATTCAACGCGCAAGCCATTTCCCTGGCAGATTACGGGATGGAGTCGCTGGCCTACGAGATCGCGAAAGCCGGTGGGGAATGCGCCAGGCGCGCTGCGGAGCAGGTCAAGGTGGCAGAGCCTGGGCGGTCGTGCTTTGTGGCCGGCGCGATAGGACCCACGACGAAGACATCGTCTATTTCGACCGATGTCAATAATTCTGCGGCGCGCGGCGCGACCTATGATGAACTGGTGACAGCCTACTATGAGCAGGTCCGTGGCTTAGTCGACGGCGGAGTCGATATATTATTGGTCGAAACCATCTTCGATACGCTCAATGCCAAAGCGGCGTTCTTTGCCATCGGTCAGTTGTTCGACGATCGCCGCATCAGGCTTCCACTCATGGCCTCGGTGACGTTCATTCAAGCCGGCAGCAATCGTGGGGTGACCGGCCAAACGATCGAAGCCTTTTGGAACTCTATTTCTCATGTGCCCTTACTGAGCGTTGGCATCAACTGCGCATTGGGCCCGAAGGAAATGCGTCCGTTGATTGAAGAACTCTCGGGCCTGGCTCCGATCTATGTGAGCAGCCATCCAAATGCCGGGTTGCCCAATCCGTTATTGCCGACAGGATTTCCGGAGACCCCCGATAGTCTGGCGCCTCAATTGAGAGAATGGGCGCAGAATGGTTGGCTGAATATCGTCGGAGGTTGTTGTGGAACAACGCCTGGTCACATCAAGCTGATTGCCGAGGCCGTGAGCGGTCTTCCTCCGCGCGTCCCGCCGTCCGTCGAACCTCATACCAGGCTCAGCGGGTTGGAAGCGGTCATGATTCGGCCGGAATCGAACTTTGTCAACGTCGGTGAACGGACCAACGTGACCGGGTCGCCGGCTTTCTCCAAACTGATTCTGGCGGGCGATTATGAAGCGGCACTCTCAGTGGCACGGCAGCAAGTAGAGGGGGGCGCCCAGATCATCGACATCAATATGGATGAAGGGATGCTTGATTCCCAGGCCGCCATGGAGAAATTTCTGCGTTTGGTGGCGTCGGAGCCGGATATCTGTCGCGTTCCCATAATGGTGGATAGTTCGAAGTGGGATATTCTTGAGACGGGATTGAAGAACATTCAGGGCAAACCCGTCGTCAATAGCATCAGTCTCAAAGAGGGCGAAGCCAAGTTCCTCCAGCAGGCTAAATTGGTTCATCGCTATGGGGCTGCCGTCGTGGTGATGGCGTTCGATGAACGCGGTCAGGCCGACACGTATGAGCGCAAGATCGAAGTCTGCGAGCGGGCCTATCGCCTTCTCACGGAGCGCATCGGTTTTCCAGCCCAGGACATCATCTTCGATCCGAACATCCTGACGGTGGCGACCGGCATCGAGGAACACAATAATTACGCGGTGAACTTCCTCGACGCCACACGGTGGATCAAGCAGCATCTTCCGCTGGCGAAAGTGAGCGGGGGCGTCAGCAATATTTCATTCTCGTTTCGCGGCAACAATCGCGTGCGCGAGGCGATGCATGCGGCATTTCTCTATCACGCAGTCAAGGCCGGTCTGGACATGGGCATTGTGAATGCAGGGCAGCTGGCGGTGTATGAAGAGATTCCCAAGGATCTCCTGGAATTGGTCGAAGATGTGTTGCTGAACCGCCGGCCGGATGCGACGGAACGATTGGTAACGTTTGCCGAGACCGTCAAGCAACAGGGAAAAGTGGCGGTCAAAGACGATGAGTGGCGTTCAGGCACGGTCGAAGAGCGCCTTTCCCATGCGCTGGTGAAGGGCGTGACCGATTTCATTGAGCAGGATATCGAGGAAGCCAGGCAGAAGTATGCCAAACCGCTGCATGTGATCGAGGGCCCGCTGATGGCAGGGATGAACATTGTGGGGGACCTGTTCGGGTCCGGGAAGATGTTCTTGCCGCAAGTGGTCAAGAGCGCCAGGGTCATGAAGAAAGCCGTGGCCTACCTCATGCCCTTTATGGAGGAGGAAAAGCTTCGATCGGGCGCGTCTCGCTCGAACGGAAAGATTCTGCTCGCCACGGTCAAGGGCGATGTGCACGATATCGGGAAGAACATCGTCGGGGTAGTCCTGGGATGCAACAACTACGAGGTGATCGATCTCGGTGTGATGGTGCCCTGTGAACAGATTTTGGCGGCGGCACGTGAACATGGAGTCGCGATGATCGGGTTAAGCGGGTTGATTACCCCATCGCTCGATGAAATGGCGCATGTGGCCCGCGAGTTGACGCGCGAAGGCTTCGATTTGCCGCTGCTTATCGGCGGCGCCACCACGAGCAAAGCCCATACGGCCGTGAAGATCGCTCCAGGCTACAACCATTCCGTGGTGCATGTGTTGGACGCTTCCAGAGCGGTGGGTGTTGTGGGGAGTCTGGTGAATGCCGATTTGCGAACCGAATTCGCCGAGACGATTCGAGCCGATTACGATCAGATACGCCAGACCCATCAGGACAAGGGCGCGAAAACTCTTTGGACCTTGGAGCGGGCGCGTGCCAATCGATTCCAATCTCAATGGACTGAGATCGATATTCCTGTCCCGGCGTTTACGGGGGTGAAAGTGCTGCCGCAGCAGCCGCTGGATCAACTGATTCCCTATATCGATTGGTCGCCGTTCTTTCACACATGGGAATTGCGCGGACGCTACCCGACCATTCTGGAAGATCCCGTCGTCGGGCCGAAGGCCAAGGAGTTGTACGACGACGCAAGGGTCTTGCTTCGTAAGATTGTGGAGCAACGATTATTCATCGCCAATGGGGTCTACGGGTTTTTCCCTGCCAACAGCGTGGGTGACGATATCGAGGTCTACCGCGATAACAGTCGTGCGACGGTCTTGACGACGTTTCACACGCTGCGCCAGCAATCGGAGAAGCCGCAGGGGCAGAATAGTTTTGCGCTGGCGGATTTTGTGACGCCCAAAGAGTCCGGCCGCGCCGACTATATCGGCGCCTTTGCCGTGACGACGGGAGTCGGGGTGGATGCGTTATGCAAAGAGTTCGAGCGCGATCACGACGACTATAATTCCATCATGGCGAAAGCCTTGGCTGACCGTTTGGCCGAGGCCTTTGCCGAATTTCTCCATAAGCAGGCCCGTGACGCCTGGGGTTATGGCAAGGGCGAAGCTCTTTCTTCCGAAGACTTAATCCGTGAAAAGTATCGCGGCATTCGCCCAGCTCCAGGGTATCCAGCCTGTCCTGACCACACAGAGAAGCGGTTGCTGTTCGATCTATTATCCGCCGAGCAGCAGACAGGAATCACCCTGACGGAAAGTTTTGCGATGTGGCCTGCGGCCTCAGTCAGTGGGTTCTATTTCGCGCATCCGGAGGCCAAGTATTTTGCCGTGGGAAAGATTGGGAAAGACCAGGTGCTGGACTATCAGGCGCGAAAAGGGATGCCCCTTTCAGCGCTGGAGCGATGGTTGGCGCCGAATCTGAACTACGACCCACTGGAGGATAAGAGCCAACGTATAGGATGAGTGAGCACCTCGACGACGAGGCCTGCTAGGAAACTCCTGCCAAAGCGGTGTACCGAACTGGCTTCCCAATCGCCGCGGTCAGCGCTGATTTCACCCGTCGATATCGTTCTTCCGCCCAACGATTCACGTCTTCTGAATCGGTAAAGACCAGTTCCCAGGCTTTGGCTGCGTCCAGCATCAGCAACTGGTGCGGGTGATGATCGCCAGACACATAGACGACGAGCACGGCAGATTTTCCAGTGAGGCTGATATCCGTAAACACATGCAACCTGGCGCCGTCCGGCAAGGTGAAATCACGCGAAGCAGCCTCAACGAGGGGATGGTATAGCCGTTGAAGAAATTGGGAGGTCACTTCGTAGGCGTTGGTCGCGCATAAGAGGCGGGGGTTCGGTTTTTCTCCAAACAGGTTTTCGGTCAGATAGGTCGCAGCTTCCCAGGTCGGCATGACGCCGGACGTAACCAAGGATTCGCACAGATAGGCGATCCAATTGCGTGCCGCTCCCTGTTTGCGGGCTGCCGGTGCCTTCTTTGCCATAAGCGGCAATCCTCTCGCGCGTCTGAAATCCAGGCTGAAAATCTTTGTGTGAATCTGTATACGATGAGATGTGGGAAGTATATCGGCGGACGGAAAAGCGGTCAACGAAATGATGAAATGAAGGCGTCTACGACTCGCGAATCATTCTGCGCGGCGATTGGTCGGCATACTGGTCATGGATGAGCTTGATGTCGTTCAACGAGGCGAAGAAGATGTCGAGGAGTTCGGGGTCGAAGTGTTCCCCCCGATGTTTGGTCATGAGATCGACGGCGTGATCGAGAGGGAAGGCCGGTTTGTAGACTCGTTGTGTGGTCAGTGCATCGAAGGCGTCGGCGATCGCGGCGATCCGCCCTTCAACGGGAATCGCTTCACCCTTCAACTGACGAGGGTATCCGTTGCCATCCCAACGCTCGTGGTGAGTCCAGGCGATCGATGCTGCGACCTTGAGGATTTCCGCGTCCGATCCGCTCAGAATGCGATACCCGATCTCCGCATGTTGAGAGATGACGTTGAATTCTTCCTGCGTGAACTTGCCGGGCTTGAGGAGCACATGATCCGGCGTGCCAATCTTCCCGATGTCGTGCATCGGACTGGCAGTGCGGATCAAATCGCACCGTTCCGATGATAGTCCATACTTCCTCGCGAGCAATTCACAGTAATGGCTCATGCGTTGAATGTGCTGCGCCGTGGCGCTGTCTCTATATTCGGCGGCGATGGCGAGCCGCTGAATCGTTTCTTCTCGTGAGAGCCGCAGTTCCTTTTCGCTTCGTTCGAGCCATTCGAGCGCCTGCTGGAGGGCCATCGTTCTGGTTCTGACGACATCTTCGAGGTTCTCCCGGTGCAGGCGGTTTTCAAGTTCAAGCCGGCGGCGGCGGAGCGCATTGGCGACATCGATCATGACTTCATTCGACTCGAACGGCTTGACGATGTATCCAAACGCGCCCATATCCAGCGCGGCGTTTGCCAGCACCGGGCTGTCGAGACCGGTTACCATGATGACGGCGATGTGGGGATGCTGACTCAGGATATTGCGAACGAGATCCATTCCCGACTCACCGGGCATATTCACATCGCACAACATCAATGCAAAGGGTTGTTCTTCCAGCCGTGTCCGCGCTTCACGCGCATCGGATGCGAGGACCGTCTCATATCCATGGGTTTGAAGCATATATCCCAGCAGCCGGCGGATCGGTTCTTCGTCGTCGACGATCAGGACGCGCGTGAGTTCAAGGAGAGTGTGTTGGGTGGATCGGTCAAGAAGCAACGTCATGACGTGTGGTGCTGCGTTGTAGAGAGAAGGGAACTGTTTAGGCTCAGTGTGTGCTCGTTCATGTCATGACGGTTAGATGTCTCAAGAGAATGTAAGGGCAAAAGCACATTTTGTGCCAATACATTGTGAAAAATTGCATGACGCGAGTCGCGCATCGGATAGTGACGTCTTAGCTGAGAAACTGTGAGATGCTGCGCTGCGAGAGTGATTTCATGAGTATGCTCACATTCTCAATCAAGGTCGCAGGGAGATATGTATAGACCGTGAGCCTATAGCTGTACAGATTTAGCCGTTCGCACCGTGTACTTTTGTACAAATTGATCGATAGGGAAGGTCGAAAGCGTCGTGTCTTTTCCTCAAGCGTGACGAAGATCTATAGGGCGCCTCGCTCCAGTTTCATTGCGCTTTCGGAGGGCCTTCACTATAATGCGCCGCATCACGAACAGGAGTCATTCATGGGTAATGCAGCGGGACTAGTGCGTGCCGATGGGCGGCGAAAAGATCAGATTCGCCCGGTGAAAGTGACAAGGAACTTCATTAAACATGCCGAAGGGTCTGTTCTAATCGAAATGGGCGACACCAAAGTGATTTGTGCCGCTTCGATTGAGGAGAAGGTGCCTCCCTTTCTGAAGGGAAAAGGGCAAGGATGGGTGACGGCAGAGTATTCGATGCTCCCCCGTTCGACCCACGAGCGATCCCCCCGCGAAGCGGTCAAAGGAAAACAGGGTGGCAGGACATTGGAGATTCAACGCCTCGTCGGGCGAGCCCTCCGCGCGGTGACGGATATGAGCCAGATGGGAGAGCGGTCGATCTGGCTCGATTGCGATGTCATTCAGGCCGACGGAGGGACCAGAACGGCGTCTATTACAGGAGCGTTTATTGCCCTCGCCGATGCATTTACGGTACTCAAGAAGCGAGGCCTGATCAAGAAACGACCGTTAACGGACTACCTTGCCGCTATTAGCGTCGGAAAAGTAGGCGGGGAAATTTTCGTCGACCTGGCTTATACGGAAGACTCCATGGCCGATGTCGATATGAACGTGGTCATGACCGGACAAGGGCGTTATGTCGAAGTGCAAGGCACTGCGGAGCGGACCCCCTTTGCGAAACAGGAAATGGATGAGTTCATGGCGATGGGATGGAGCGGGATTCAGACCCTCACCGCGCTACAGCGGGATTTGATCGGGGAATTGGAGTAGGGAAGAGGCGATGATTCGTGAATTGGTGCTCGCCACAAGAAATCGGCATAAGGGAGAGGAGCTTGCGGCTCTTTTAGGCGATCTGGGCATCACAATTCGCACACTCGATGAATTTCCGGATGCCCCGGAGGTGATCGAAGACGGAGACACCTGCGAGGCCAACGCGGTGAAGAAGGCGCGCGCCATTGCCGAGTTCACAGGCTTGCCGGCTGTCGCCGACGATACGGGCCTGGAAGTGGATGCGCTCGGTGGACAGCCCGGTGTCTATGCGGCCCGTTACGCAGGTGAAAATGCGACGTACGAAGACAATTGTCGAAAGTTATTGCGGGAATTGGCTGGTGTGCCGCGCGAGCAACGGACTGCTCGATTTCTGACTGTCGCGGCAATTGCATTACCCTCTGACGGCATACGGGTGACACGAGGAACATTGGACGGAATGATTGCAGAAGAAGCGACTGGGGCGTTAGGATTCGGGTATGATCCAGTGTTTCTTATTCCAGAATTAGGGAAAACCTTGGCGCAGTTGTCTCCGGATCAAAAAAACACGATCAGCCATCGTGCTAAAGCATTCACTCAGGCTAAAGGTCTATTGAAAGCGATGGAATTCGAAATGATCGAGTCGGGGCGTAGCGCAGCCCGGTAGCGCGCCTGCTTTGGGAGCAG
>OEKW01000589.1_pt1 | contig 14955 bp, 17 predicted proteins | sample 1503291 | NCBI WGS metagenome assembly OEKW01 (sample SAMEA104379590, study PRJEB20068) | metagenome | biome: 1000743; feature: 77; material: 1998 | place: USA | collected 2012 | depth 25 m
GACCTCACAGATGCGAAGACGCTCGCGTATCTCTTGAAATACGACTCGGTACACGGAACATTACAGGGGAACGTCGAGGCCAAAGGCGATCAGATCTTCGTCGACGGCAAGCCCATTAAGGTGCTTGCGATCAAGGACCCCAAAGAGCTTCCCTGGAAGGAACTGGCAGTCGATATTGTCATCGAATCGACCGGACGTTTTACCGATCGGGAAGGCGCGGGGAAGCACCTTGCTGCCGGTGCCAAGCACGTCATTATTTCCGCGCCGGCAAAGGACCCGGATGTCACCATCGTACTCGGCGTCAACGACGCGGCCTACGATCCGAAGTCGCACCACATCATCTCCAACGCCTCCTGCACAACCAATTGTCTGGCTCCCGTGGCAAAGGTTCTGTTGGATAATTTCGGAATCAAGCACGGGGTCATGACCACGATCCACTCCTACACCAACGACCAACAGTTGCTCGACCTGCCTCACAAAGACTTGCGGCGCGGGCGCGCAGCAGGCATGTCAATGATCCCAACCAGCACCGGCGCGGCCAAGGCGCTGCATCTAGTGCTCCCCCAGCTTAAAGGCAAGATCGACGGCCTCGCCATCCGCGTCCCCACACCGAATGTCTCGCTGGTGGACCTGACCGTCGAAACCGAGAAAGATTGCGATGTCGCCTCTGTCAACGCCGCCTTCAGAAAAGCGGCGAACGGCCCAATGAAAGACATTCTGCTCTATTCTGAAGACCCGATCGTCTCGATCGACCAAAAAGGCGACTCCCATTCCGCTACGTTCGATGCCCCGCTCACAATGGCCATCGACAAGCGGCTCGTCAAGGTCACGGCCTGGTACGACAATGAGTGGGGGTATTCATGCCGGGTTCGGGACCTGATCAAGGTCATCGCGGCTAGAGCGACAGAACGCTGAGTACTGCTGAAGTCAAACCGACCTCAGCCCGATTCCGTTCCACGCTGACTCCTGTCCCCGGAAGGACCGACTTGACGGAGCCGCAATGAATTTCCACAAACAAACGATCGACGACGTCGTACTGCGAGACAAGCGTGTCATCATCCGGGCCGACTTCAACGTCCCGTTGGACGACTCGCACCAAATCACCGACGACACTCGCATTCGCTCGACCCTGCCGACCATCAATCGAGCCATCGACGACGGCGCAAAGGTGATCCTCTGTTCCCACCTCGGCCGGCCGAACGGAAAATTCGACCCCAATTATAGTCTGGCCCCTGTGGCAAAACGCCTGGGACGCCTCATGGGCAAAGAAATTCTGTTTGCACCGGATTGCATCGGCCCAGCCGTGGAAGCGCTTGTCGCCAAGCTGAAGCCGGGCGACGTCCTGCTCCTTGAAAACCTCCGATTCCATAAGGGAGAAGAGCAAAACGACGATGCATTTTCGAAAGCGTTGGCGGCCCTCGGCGATGTCTATATCAACGATGCGTTTGGCGCCGCACACCGGACCCATGCCTCCACCGTCGGCATTACCAAATTCATTCCCTCCTCGGCCGCCGGCTTCCTCCTCAAGAAAGAAATCGTATACCTCGAAGGCGCCGTCGAAAACCCAGTCCGGCCCTTTGTTGCCATTCTCGGCGGGGCGAAAGTGTCGGGAAAGATCGGCGTCATCGAGAACCTGGGCAAGCGCGTCGACAAAGTCATTATCGGCGGAGGCATGGCCTTTACTTTTTTAAAAGCGAAGGGGATGGAAATCGGCAACTCATTGGTCGAAAATGACATGTTGGACTTCGCCAAAGGCATCGAGGAGCATGCCCTCTCCCGTGGCGTGAAATTCTACCTGCCGGTCGATTGTGTCGTGGCAGCCAGCCGCGAACTAGGGGCCGAAACGAAGATCGTCCCGGTTCAGGAGATTCCAAACAGCTGGTATGCCCTCGACATCGGCCCGGCCTCCGTGAAACTGTTCAACGAAGCAGTCCAGAACGCCAAGACCATTCTGTGGAATGGACCGATGGGCGTTTTTGAAATCGATGCCTATGCGCGAGGAACCCTCGCGATGGCTCACGCGGTTGCCAATGCCTATGCCCTGACGATCGTGGGTGGTGGCGAAACTGCCTTGGCCGTGCATCGAGCCGGCGAATCGGAAAATATGTCGTTTATTTCGACCGGCGGCGGCGCCGCGCTGGAATTGCTCGAAGGCAAACAATCCCCAGGCTTGACCGCCCTCCCGGATCGAGTCATGTAATCGCACTCATCGTTGAGTGTGTCCCTCTACAACCTTCGAGCATCGAGACATCTGTGCGCAGACCCCTCATCGTCGGCAACTGGAAAATGAACAAAACGGCCTCGGAGGCTGCGACCTTTATTCGCGACCTCCTCACACGAGTGCCTGCATCGCCTCACGCCGATGTGGTCCTTGCGCCGCCCTTTACAGCTCTTGAATCCGTCCGCAACGCGTTGGGCTCCTCCCCCTGGATCAGTCTCGGCGCACAAAATCTATACTGGGAAACGCATGGGGCCTTCACCGGCGAAGTGTCCGCTCCGATGTTGCGCGATCTTGACTGCCATTATGTGATCGTCGGCCACTCTGAGCGGCGCACGCTCTTCGGCGAACGGGATGAGCATGTCCAGAAGAAGGTTCGCTCGGCACTGAGGCACGGGCTCTCTCCGATCCTATGCGTGGGAGAATCGCTGGCGGACCGTGAGGCAGGCCGAACGGAATCGGTCGTCACAGCTCAACTCAGCAACAGTCTGGCAGGACTACCCACGCAGGATCTTGCAACCGTGACGATCGCCTACGAACCCGTCTGGGCGATCGGCACGGGACGAGCCGCTACTACGGAGCAGGCCGTGACCGTGCATCGCTTGATCCGCTTGTTCATTGAGACCGGCTGGGATAGCAAAACGGCCTCGGCCATCAGAGTCCTGTACGGCGGAAGCGTCACGACACAGAACATCGAGTCGCTCCTCGCCTCGGATGCAATCGACGGGGCATTGGTAGGCGGGGCTTGTCTCGATCCCGATTCGTTTGCTACAATCATTTCCTTTGCTCAGATACCGCATGCTTAATTGATCGGAGTGCCATGTATATTTTCCTTATCATCATTCATGTGATGGTCTGTTTTCTCATGATCGGCGCGATCCTCTTGCAATCAGGGAAGGGCGCTGAAATCGGCGCATCCTTCGGGGGCTCCAGCCAGACTGTCTTCGGGAGCCGCGGTCCAGCCAATTTCTTGAGCAAATTCACCGTCGTCGTCGCAGCCATCTTCATGCTGACTTCACTCGGTCTGGCTATGCTCGCCAAAGAACGAACCTTTTCTTCCACAGTCATCGATCTCAATAAAAAAGAGACTTCTCAGCCTGCCACCGAGACTACACCCGCTCCGCCTGCGGCCCCAGCCGCTGAGAGCCACACGCCAAACGACTCTTCCTCAGGCAAACACTAGCAGGGCTTGGGGAAATTCCCTGGCCTGCTTTGCTTATTCGATCTATCTAGTTTTTGGTTGAATACACATACCGGATGAACAAGAACATCCAACCTGTTTCACGGGTGTGAGGAACGCGTACGGGGAACGGAAAGATAGGAGTTTAACTAATTCAGGCTCTTACTAAATTCTGGTAAGCCACGCCTCGTGGGAAGAATCCTCCCCACGCACGATGGAAAAGAATGTCTTCTGGAGAGATTGCGTAATCGGACCCGGCTTGCCGATTCCAATGCGGCGGTTGTCAATTTCACGCACCGGCGTCAGTTCGGCAGCGGTCCCGGTCACGAACACTTCATCGGCAATATACATGTCATCGCGTGTGAACCGTTCCTCCACCACTGGGATATGTTGCTCGCGCGCCAATTCGATGACAGAACGTCTGGTGATGCCGTCGAGGATCGAGGTGAGCGGCGTGGTCTTGATCTGTCCTTTCCGCACAATGAAGATGTTCTCTCCCGTTCCCTCGGACACATACCCCTCGGTATCGAGCAAAATGGCTTCATCGTACCCGTCCGATTTCGCTTCCCGTTTCGCAAGGATCGAATTCACGTAGTAGCCGGAAATCTTCCCTCTCGTCATCGAGACATTGACGTGATGACGCGTGTATGACGACACACGAGCCCGCATTCCATTCGCCAATGCGTCGTCCCCGAGATAGGCGCCCCAGGTCCAGGCTGCAATCGCCAGCTTAATTGGATTGTCGCCAGGATAGACCCCCATCGCTCCATGCCCAATATAGACCAGTGGGCGAATATAACAGGCCTCCAACTTATTCACTCTGATTGTCTCGACGATGGCCTCGGCAACCTGCTTCTTATCGAAGGGCATCTGCATCATGCCGATATGAGCAGAATCGAACAGCCGGTCGACATGATCTTGTAGTCGAAAAATTGCGGAACAGGACTTCCCTTTGTAACAGCGAATTCCCTCAAACGCAGCCAGTCCATAATGGAGCGAGTGAGTCATCACATGGACCTGCGCATCCGCCCAATCGACGAATGAACCGTCCATCCAAATTTTTCCTTGTGGGTTAAGCATAGGCAACGCGGGTACACACGATGAACTGTCATACACCGAGTTCGGAATATAGCAGCGGGCTGGAAGAAGCGTCAAGCAAACGGACGGCTGGCCGGAGATACGCTACGCAAGGAGAGTGCGCTCAGGCAGGCGATTGCGGGGCACGAATCTGCTGACTCAATGCATCGCTGATGTGTTTCGTGGCCGATGGACTGAGCTTGACGAAGTCCAGGCCGAAATCATATCCATCGACCCAGCGAACCGTGGCTTGTTCAACTTCTATCGTCGGGCCGTCATCAGAAAGTGTGAGGCGCAGCGCAAGGTTAAGACCTGGTTCAACCGCATGTTCACCTTGAATCCGCACCCCGGACTGAGACAGATTGGTCACGATCCCTTTCCCAACATATTCCTCACTGAGATAATGGAGATCCAGCCAAGTCGGAATGCGGCGATACGGGCGGAGCACAAATCGAGTGGGCCTTGGCTTAGCGGGACGAGGCTTTGGTAATGCGGCCATCATTATCTCCGATTAGAATGGCTCAACCAACAGAATGCCAGCATACGCCCAGAAGCCAGAGCAGAATAGTCCCCGAATAGGGTAACCCGAAGGAGGGGACAGGTTTGCAGCGGACCCTACCGGTGGAATCTCACAAAACAGCATGGCTAACCTTGACAGGCTTCAAATCCGTATGCTACACAGTCATCTTCTGTAATGGAGACAGGGGCTTATGTACGCAATCATTGAGACAGGCGGCAAACAATATCGAGTTGAAACCGGATCTTTGGTCCAAGTCGAGTCCCTTCCCGGCGAGGTTGGAGGAACGATCGAACTCGGCCAGGTACGTCTTGTTCACGGCGAGAAGGGTCTAGCGATAGGACAACCATTGGTCAAAGGGGCCAGCGTCAAAGCCGAGATTATTGGCCAAGGCCGAACCCGCTCTATCACCATCTTCAAGAAGCAACGGCGCAAGAACTATCGGCGAACCAATGGCCATCGCCAAGGATTCACGAAATTGCGCATTACCGGCATCGAAACGGCCTAACGGGGACCAGCCATGGCAACAAATAAAGGCGGCGGATCGACAAGAAATGGGCGCGACAGCAATCCGCAATATCTTGGGGTCAAGGCCTACGGCGGAGAAACCGTCACGGCAGGATCGATCCTGGTCCGTCAGCGAGGGACGAAGTTCTTTCCCGGTTTCAACGTAGGCCTCGGCAAAGACCACACCCTCTTCGCCCGCATCACTGGGACCGTGAAGTTCGAACGCGGCCGAGGGCGTCAGAAGGTCAGTGTCTACTCCGCGCCCTCGATTTCATAGCACATTCTTTTCCCCACTTCTCGTCACACGGTCGTGACCGCGAGGACTCCCAGCCGCATAGGGGTGCAACGGGATGTTTCTCGCATGCCATGCCCAGACAGTCCTCACGCTGAAATGGTGCCCTGATGTTTGTCGATGAAGTCCGTATCCATATCAAAGCCGGACACGGCGGTGACGGATCATGCAGTTTTCGGCGCGAAAAATTCGTCCCGCGCGGCGGGCCGGACGGCGGCGATGGCGGCCATGGCGGCGATGTTGTGTTTGAGGCCTCGCCACGCATGACCACGCTCCTCGATCTCCGGTACCAGAAACACTACGAAGCAGAAGTCGGTCGCCAGGGAGGCGCCGCCAATTGCTCTGGAAGAACCGGAGAGGACGTTGTCGTAACCCTTCCGGTCGGCACCGTCATCTATGACGATCAAACCAATAAAATGTTGGCCGATCTGGTCACTTCAGGACAGCGGTTTGTCGGAGCTCATGGAGGCCGGGGCGGACGAGGCAATAGCCATTTCGCCACATCGACCAACCGCACGCCCACAGAATTTGAAACGGGCACGGAAGGCGAAGAACGATCGCTACGACTTGAACTGAAACTGTTGGCCGACGTTGGGCTTGTAGGCTTTCCCAACGCTGGGAAATCGACGCTGATCGCCGCAATTTCAGCAGCACGGCCGAAGATCGCCGACTACCCCTTCACCACGCTGACGCCGAATCTGGGAATCGTTCGCTGGGGGGAAAAGGAAAGCTTTGCCGTCGCGGACATACCAGGAATCATCGAGGGCGCCCATGAAGGAAAGGGGCTCGGATTTCAATTCCTCCGTCATATCGAACGCACATCGTTTTTGCTGCACCTGATCGATGTCTCGGAATGGGCCACCGAGGAGCCTGTCACGTGCTTCGAGATCATGCGTCGGGAATTGGCCGCCTACGATGAACCGATCACAACGCGCCCCTTCGCTGTGGTCGCAACGAAAATCGACGTGGCCGGAGACGGGACACGCCTGCGAGCATTGCAGAAATACTGTACGCGCCATCGCCATACATACTTCCCGATCTCTGCCGCCACCAGAGAGGGACTGACTGAACTCGTCACCTATGTAGGGCAACAGGTGGCGCAGCTTCGAGCGACACCATGCGAGATGAACTCCTAAAACAGGCCTCCCGCATCGTCATCAAGATCGGGAGCAGTCTTGTTGCATCACGAGACACAGGGCTGCGCCCGGAGCAGATCGATCGGCTCGCGGATGAAATCGCAATACTCCGGTCAAGTGGACGTGAAATCCTGATCGTCTCATCAGGCGCGATTGTCTCAGGCATCAAGAAATTGGGCCTGAAAGAATACCCCAAGAGCCTCCCCGTGAAGCAGGCAGCCGCGGCGGTCGGCCAAAGCCGGCTCATGTGGGCATACGAAAAATCGTTCGAGCGGCTCGACGTCAGAGTGGCGCAAATCCTACTCACTCATCAGGACCTCGCCGATCGGCGGCGGTTTCTCAATGCTCGCCACACCCTGAGCGCGCTGATCGGATTCGGCGTGATCCCCATCATCAATGAAAACGATACGGTTGCCGTAGATGAAATTCGTGTGGGCGATAACGATACCCTGGCTGCCGAAGTCGCCCATCTCGTCGATGCGGAACTGTTGATCATCCTGTCTGATATCGACGGCCTATTTACCGAAGACCCACGCAAGAACCCCGCAGCCACACTGATTCCGTTGATCCCAGACATTAGCGAAGACATTGAGCAGCGGGCCGGCGTTTCCAGCTCTTTTGAGGGTACCGGGGGCATGGCCACGAAGGTCCGGGCTGCGAAGAAAGTCAGTGAGTATGGCGTGGCTACCTTAATCTTGAACGGACAAAAGGCCGGCCTCCTTCCACAAGTATTAGCCGGAGGCCCCGGCGGCAGCCTCTTCCTTGCGAAGGAACGTCGTTTCACCAGCCGTAAACATTGGATTGCCTTTACTCTCAGGCCGCGAGGGACCATGACCCTCGACCCCGGAGCCGTCGAGGCGTTGGCCCGACGGGGCAAGAGCCTGTTGGCTTCAGGCATCCTGAACGTCAGCGGTTCGTTTGATACTGGCGATGCTGTCAGCTGCCTTGACCAGGACGGCAAAGAATTCGCCAAAGGGCTCGTGAACTTTTCATCTGACACCTTGGCACGGATCAAAGGGCTCAAAACGAGCGAGATCCAGCAACAGCTCGGCCCGCAGGAGTACGAGGAAGTGATACACCGGGACAACCTGGTGATACTCTAGTGCGACGTGCTGAGACCTGAGTGCTGAGTTATCATGTCACCAGATACTGAATCTCAGCAACCAGCACTCAGCACTCGGGATTCTGGCCCCCTTCGTCTCGGCCTCCTCGGAGGTAGTTTCAACCCCATGCACAACGGTCACCTGGGCATTGCGCGCCAGACACGCGAGGCGCTTGGACTCGACCAAATCCTCTTTATTCCCACGAATCACCCTCCTCATAAGCCACGCAGCAGTCTAGTGCCCGCCCAGGACCGCTATGAAATGGTACGTCTGGCGATTTCCTCAGACCCCTCGCTCGCCCTCTCAGATGTGGAAATCCGACGGCCAGGCAAGTCCTACTCCATCGACACCATTCGCCTCCTGCAACAGCAATATGGCGAACAGACCCGGCTCTATTTCTTGATCGGGCTCGATGCTTTTCTGGATTTTCCTTCTTGGCGCGACCCTCAAACATTGCTCACACTCTGCCAGTTCGTCGTCCTCTCCCGGCCAGGCCTGTCGTTTCGTTCCCTCTCAACCGTAGCGCTGCTTCCGCCGATCCCATACCCCTCGCTAGCGGACCTCGATGCCGGACGGATTTCCCGAATTGAGGCGCCAATTGGAACGCAACGTTTGATCTGTCTCAAACTACCGCCCTGTGCGGTCTCTGCATCAGACATTCGTTCTCGAATCCGCCAAGGGCTTCCGGTGGCAAATCTGTTGCCGCCCTTAGTGGAATCTTATATACTTCAACATCATCTCTACCAAGAGGACCGTAATCGCACGAACAGCTAGGTCCACGGCCCTCGCGATTGCACGGGCCATGCTCGACAAGAAGGCCACCGACGTTCTCATCCTCCAGGTAGCCCCGTTGACCTCCGTTGCCGACTACCTGGTCATCGGTTCCGCGGATTCGGATCGCCAGGCGAGCGCCATCGCCGATCATGTCGACGGCATCCTCTCTCGTTCAGGATCCAAGCCGCTGAGCGTCGAAGGCAGGCGGTCCTCTCAGTGGGTTCTGATGGACTTCGGCGATGTCATCGTCCATATTTTCAGGCAGGATGTCCGGGAACATTACGCACTCGAACGATTGTGGGCCGACGCGAAGCGCATCGCCATCCCAGGCGAACCGGTAGTGACGCAACCGTCCGAGACTCCGCGGCCCGTGAAGCGGAAAAAGGCACCCGCGAAACTAAAGGCCTAGATCGATGCTCCGACTACTCACGACCATCTTCCTCGTCAGCGCCGGAATCTTCCTCTACAGCTATGCCCGCGAGTTGAATCCTGGAACGGTTGCGGTCCGGACCAGTCCCTCCCTCCAGTTTGAATTAAGCCCTGTTACGCTCGTCGTCTTTTCCATGGCGGTCGGCGCTGTGCTCGTGGCCTTGGCAGTCGGCATGCGGCAAACCGCTCACGTCATCGGCAACTGGCGCAGCACGCGGTTATTGCGACGCAAAGAAAAGATCGATGCGCTTCATCGTGAAGGTACCCATGCCATCATGTCCAAACGCACCGTCGAAGCCATCAGCCTGTTTGAGCGAGCGCTGGCCATGGACCCGAATCGTGTCGATTCGCTGCTCTGGCTGGGAAACATTTATCGCGTGGAACACAACTTTGCAGAGGCGATCCGCCTCCACCAACGGGCAAATCGCGTCGACGAGCGCAACATCGAAATTCTGCTGGAGTTGGCCAACGATTTGGAGGGCGCCAAGCGGTATGAGGACGCCCTGCAGACCTTGCAACGAATGCTCAAGATCGAACCGGACAACCTCACCGCGCTCATCCGCAAACGCGATCTGTTGATCCGGCTCGAAAAATGGAGCGATGCGCTCGAAATCCAACATCGCCTCCTGAAGGCGAACCTGCCTGAGCCGGAGCGTAAGGCCGAGGCCCATCTCCTCACTGCCTGCACATACGAAGTTGGACGCCAACTATTGGAACGAGGTCACCCGGATAAGGCACGGCGCTACTTCCGCGGCGCCATCAAGAAAGACCGGACGTTCTTGCCCGCCTATGTCGGCATCGGTGAAATTTTGATCCGGGAGGGCAAGACCAAGCAAGCCGTAGAAATTCTCAAGAAAATCTATGCCAAAACCCGCAGTACTATCATCCTGCACCGCCTCGAAGAACTCTTTCTTGAACAGGGTGAGCCCAGCGAAATTATCCGTGTCTACCAGGAAGCCCTCCGGCAAGATCCGAACAACCCTACCCTGCAGTTCTATTTAGGGAAGCTCTACTACCGTCTCGAAATGGTCGACGAAGCCTTCGACATCCTCTCGGCCGTCGAAGGGGTGCAGGACCAATTGGCCGATTATCATAAGATCATGGCCAATCTCTACTTGCGCAAGCAGCAGATGGAAGAGGCCGTCGCCGAACTCAAGAAAGCTCTCCATTTCAAGAAACGTGTGGTCGTTCCCTATGCCTGCACCGCCTGCCGGCAAGAATCGACCGAGTGGTCCGGGCGCTGCCGAAGTTGCGGGACCTGGAATACATTGGTCGCACTGCCCTTGCCGAATGCCGGCAGTCAGCCGCTTCCCGAGAAAGACAACGGCCCCCTCCCAGTCTCAGCGGTTCCCTACCAGGGCATTGCTTCTCCCTTCGAAACCGTGTAGGTTTTCGACCAGTCTGAACACGCAGCCATCTGCATCGCGGTCAATACAACCTCTACAGACGATGGAGTCTCCTATGGTGGTCGACTATCAGGAATTCGCTGCCAAAGCCTTGCGCGACGAGACGCTGACCAGAAGTGAATGTCAGGCTGTACTCGACACTCCTGATGAGCAATTGCTGGGACTTCTCCAAGCCGCCTTTACCGTCCGATCCCGTTATTTCGGCAAGACCGTTCGCCTCCAGATGTTGCAGAACGCCAAGAGCGGCGCCTGCCAGGAGGACTGTCACTACTGTTCCCAATCTGCGATCTCCACCGCCCCCATCGAGCGGTATAACCTCTTGCCGCAAAAAGAGATGATCGACGGCGCCCGACAAGCGGCAGCCTCGAAAGCCCAACGCTATTGCATTGTCATCAGCGGTCGGAGTCCCTTGGATCGGGAAATCGACGAAATCGCCGGAGCTGTCCGCTCGATCAAGCAGGAAATTCCAATTCAGATTTGCTGTTCGCTAGGCCTCATGAATGAACAACAGGCCAAGCGGCTGAAGGCAGCGGGAGTCGATCGGGTTAACCACAACTTGAATACGAGCGAAGCTTTTCACACCTCTATTTGCACCACACACACCTTCCAGGACCGGCTCAGCACCATTCGGAATGCGCGAGCAGCAGGATTGGAAATCTGTTCCGGCGGGATCGTCGGCATGGGAGAGAAGGATGAAGATCTCATCGCCCTGGCGATGGCCCTGATCGACGTGAAGCCGGACTCGATTCCGCTGAACACGCTCCACCCAGCGACAGGCACACCGCTGGAGAACTGCGACGAACTGACTCCACAACGCTGCCTAAAAGTGCTCTGCCTCTTCCGGTTCCTACACCCCCGCACCGAACTCCGCGTGGCCGGAGGCCGCGAACACAATCTGCGAAGCCTTCAACCGCTGGCCCTCTATCCAGCCGACTCCATCTTTGTGAACGGCTACCTCACGACACCAGGCCAGCCGGCCCCAGAAGTCTGGGGGATGATCGAGGACTTAGGCTTCAAGATCGAAGTGGACTACCAGCAGCCGGTTAGCGTTTAACTCACGCTTGAACCTCTCATCATTCATCTGGCGCCCCCTCCACTACAAGGTGCCTTGTGCCTAGCGCACAAGCCGGTAGCAAACCACCAGTGCCGCTGCACGCGCGAACGCAGGGTCTAATTGGACCTGTCACATGATCGCCCGCTGGTGGCACTGAAGAAACCTTCGTCTTTCAAAGCGGTTACATGCCCTTCGCGTTGACACCTGCCCGTTTCTTGCTACAGTTTGAACACGATGGTCACCATGAAATGTCCCGACTGCCTGGAGGACCTTGTTGAGGTTCCGACAAGCCATGGTCCGGGGCTCGATGTCTGTTCCTCCGGACACGGACTCTGGCTCGATGCAGGAGAGATGAATTTTTTCGTGGAGGATTACACGTCACTGAAGCGAGAGATGGGAGAGGCTGGAGGCATTGCAGTCAAAACAGAGACGCTCTGTCCTCGATGCGAAAATCATATGGAGGCTGAGACGGTCTCTCACATGTCCTTTCTAAGCTGCGACTCCTGTCGTGGGTGGTGGCTGTCTCATGGAAGCCTGACTCGCCTGAATGAGACCTATCGAGGCGCGGCAGTTCCAATCACAATCAATGAAGCCGACCTCTATGCACAAGCGGCGGCAAGATATCGCGCACGCAACGACACCATTCGTAACCGACCCACGTTCAATAAGAACCGCGTCAACCGACAAGGGATATGGTTGTGGGCCTTGTTTTTCGGACTCGCCCTCGTCATCGGAGGAATCGTTTTCGTCGCCGGGATTGGTAAAACCATGGGAACGACTCGATGGAGCCAGCCGCCGGATCAACTCTTTTTCTATTTGGCGGCTGGCGCCCTGGGAGGGCTCGGCCTCTGCATCTACGGATGGGTCCTCCGCCAACGGAAACGTTTGATCGAAAGTATTCCGACCTCGACGATTCGTTCACTGGCGCTTGGATTGGTGGAGATCGAGGGGCTGACACAGCCGGCTGAAGGACTCCTCTCCTCACCCTTCGGCGGAGTTCCCTGCGTATTCTATTCGTATGCTGTAGAAGAACATGTTGGCTCCGGGAAACATGCGCGATGGGAGACCGTTGCAAAAGGCACTTCGGAGCAGCCCTTCTTCGTACGCGATACAACCGGGCGAGTCCTCGTCGTACCCCTCGGCGCCGAACTGATCTTGCCGGACGAACGCACCTATCGGAATGATTGGCTCGGAGAATTGCCTCCCCCTGCACTCGCAGGATTGAATCGGCTAGGGGTTTCGACCACCCGCTGGATTGGGAACAAGACACTACGATGCCGAGAAACGTTCATTCAGCCGGAAGAGTGGGTCTATGTTCTTGGAACCGCACAGGAACAGCCCGGCGCAAAAGAACTCGTCGAAAATTCCGCTCGCCTGTATATCGAGAGCAGCCGAGACCATGAATTCATCATCTCGGATCGAAGCGAAAAGGATTTATTGTCCCGGTTGGGGTGGCAAGTGTTGGCATATGGAATAGGAGGGCTGGCGCTTGCTGCATCCTGTTCGATCGTCATCTTCACATATTATCTGACAGCCGTATCGTAACCGTTACATCCAAAGGAGCGCACCCATGAATATGACGCTACTGATCGGAAGCCTGCTGCTCTGTGGAATGATTGTGATTGTCGCCTATGTGGTCGGCATCTACAACACACTGGTCCGACTCGCCAATAACATCGACAAGGCCTGGTCGAATATCGACGTCATCTTGAAGCAGCGACATGATGAGATTCCCAAGCTGGTTGAAGTCTGTAACAGCTACATGATTCATGAGCAGGAAACACTGGAATCCGTCACCAAAGCCCGCACTGCCTATAGCGAAGGCCTGAATATCAACGACAAGGCACAGGCGGAAAATCAGATTGTCGGCGCCTTAGGGAAGCTCTTTGCCGTGGCCGAACAATACCCGGACCTGAAAGCCAATCAAGAATTCTTAGCCGTTCAGCAGCGCATATCTGCGCTTGAAAACACCATTGCCGATCGGCGTGAGTTCTATAACGACTCGGTCAACCTGTACAATATCGCGATCGAGCAAATTCCTACGCTCTGGGTGGCCCAGGAGGTCGGATACACAGCCCGGCCGTTACTGACAGTGGCGCCATCCGATCGCAACGACGTGCCGCTCGCCTTTGCCAATCGCAGGCCTATGGCAGCGTAAACATAGGCTTCAAGAATTTTCCTGTGCTGGCTCGTTTTCTCCCTCCAGAGGAGTGGCCTGGCTTGCTCCTCCACTGCGCGCATTGAACGAGCACTGCCCTACCTCCCAACTCACCCTACCCGAAGGAATAGCAACCCTGTTCGTTCCCACTGCGCACTACTTTCTCACCCGCCCACCCACTGGCAGATATTTTTCACCCACCCTACCCTCCGATTGCTTCGCAATCGATTTCCCGTGACGTGCCATTAGCCCAGGCGAGGGCCTCCAATCCTTTTCATGTTTCGTTAAGGGAGTGGCCGAGGCTGCCCTTTACTGCGCGCATCGAACGAGCACATTTTCATCGTGCGCGTTATGCGAGCAAGAAGGGCACCTGGCCACTCCTTCCCCACCCTTCTGAGGCCGCGCGTTGCGCGAGCACGAGAATGAACGGAATTGCTATTCCTCTCTTAACCCCTCTACCACTGGCTGTCGTGCAGCCCAACGCGCAGGCCAGTAACCGGCGACCAGCGCGGCCGTGAGCGCGAGTCCTACAGCTTGCAATATCACTCCACCTGGAACCGTCATCTGAATCGTCCAGCCAAAGGATTGCTTATTGATGACACGGATGAGCAGCAAGGCGAGCAGCAACCCTCCCACGACACCCAACGCGGCTCCGATCAGCCCGAGATAGGCTGCTTCCCACAGAACTAATCGCTCTACCTGCCTCGTGCTGGCGCCGATCGCACTCAAGGCGGCAAACTCACGTCGCCGCTCCAGCACCGCTGTCACCAAAGTGTTTACGATACCCAGCACGGCCACCAACACGGCAATGGCTTCAAGAACATAGGTTAAGACAAAGGAGCGGTCGAAGATCTCGAGAATCTCTTGTCGCAATTCGTGGTTACGGATCACCAACGGCGGGAGCGTCATCCCATCCAGCCCGGCGACATGCGTCACAATCGACTGCCGTATGTGCTCTGCATCGACCCCGGGAGCCAGGTAGACGGAATACACCGTCACTCGGTCATCGCGCCATTGTTGCCGATACCATGCGCGATCCATCACCATCTTCCCGCCGTCGGTTGCGTAATCGTAAAAGATGCCCTCGACGGGTACTGCGGCGGG
>OEKW01000215.1_pt1 | contig 14932 bp, 12 predicted proteins | sample 1503291 | NCBI WGS metagenome assembly OEKW01 (sample SAMEA104379590, study PRJEB20068) | metagenome | biome: 1000743; feature: 77; material: 1998 | place: USA | collected 2012 | depth 25 m
AATCTGATGAAGCGCCCGCAGTATCTGTTACGGGTCCAGATGACCGACTATCAGAAGCTGGTGCAGACCCTGGCCGTTCCCTTGTTCGGGGTGTTGCTCGTGGCGTGGCTCGGGTACAAGCTCTTCCGCTCGACCTGGCTGCGGAACTGGTGGACCGTCCTCCGATCCTAGAAAGCCAGGCGCTCCGCGATGAACAGAAACAGGGGTAATCTGAATTGTCGCGCAGCTCACTTTGGGCGTAGAGTTGAAAAACAACAGTGTTCAGGGAGGTTTCGGTGGAACTGAAAATACCGAGTCCAGAACAAGCCTATTGGGGGTTGCGGGCGATGAAGTCCGTCGCACTGGCGGATGGGATGCTCGACGATTCGGAGCGGCATATGATGGAAGCGGTTCAGCGGATCTTCGGCACGACCTATTCGATTGAAGAGCTTGCTCCAATCACATCAGATGAGCTGGCCCGGGCGTTTCCCGATCCGCAGCTCAGACAGCAACTGGTGCAGGGACTCATCGTGATGTCCCTCATCGACGGGAAAGCCAATGCCCAGGAGACGGACCTGGTTGAGCAATTCGCGCAGGCGCTCGAGGTCAACGCTCTCGAGGTGAAGGGCCTGCGACATGTTCTCAAGGGAGAGATTCTCCAACTGCGCCTTGATCTGGTGCGCCGATTCTGGCTGAGAGACAAGGTCAAAGAGATCTGGAACACAGAGGGCATCCGAGGCCTCTACACATTTATGCGCGGGATGCTCGGTGCGAACGAAGATACGGCGCTCGCGGCCCGCTACCAGGCATTGGAGCATTATCCATCCGGATCTTTGGCGCGCGCGTATTGGGAGTACTGTCGCAAGAACGGGTTCGCTCTACCGGGGGAAAAGGGTGGCGCGCCAGAACAAATTTTGTTTCACGATTGCGCGCACATCCTATCCGGTTATGGAACGGCTCCGGAGGAAGAAGTCCAGGTGGCCTGTTTCAGCGCCGGCTTCCAGCGGCGCGACCCGTGGCTCTTCGTCTTCTTCGTTCTGCTGCAATTTCACGTGGGCATTCGTATGACGCCGATCACTGAGGCCAGAACGGGATTCTTCGACCCGGCGAAGGCGCTGATCGCGATTCGACGGGGGGCTGCGATGAACGTGGATCTGAACAATGGCTGGGAGTACTGGCCTGTGATGGGTGAACAAGTCGAAGAACTTCGAAGGCGGTACAACATTCTTCCAGCGGAAGCTTTCTATCCGGCGAGTTTTTCGAATACACCAGAGAGACCACGGCTGTAATACCATGTGGCTCCACAAACAGACAGAAGTACTGGCCAGCGCCGATCTATCGTCATCTGCCGAGATGTCGGCAGTCATGAAGTCGTCACGGCGCTATTTCGATCATGTTGAAACCACACTCACCGCTCACTAATTCATTATCATTCAATCGCTTACGAGGGCAACGTGGAATCGTCGTCTGTCGGGAACAGTCTATGCCATATGCCGGATGGGTAAGCGATGTGAACATGAACCCGTAGCCACGTCGAGAATGTCACAGGAGGGAGCCATGAGATCGGAGACGAAGCCACTCAACTCAGTCGCACTCAACTTTTTGCCACGGAAGAATCAGATCGCATGCCGGCACGGGTATGACACGGTCATGGGTGGAAGGGGCCGGACCGTGCTGGACGACAGCGGGATGCTTGCGATCACGGCCTGGACCTGCGCGACGTGTGGCGGAGTCATCGAAGAGGTCCGCATTATGATGCAAGGCGGAAAGGCGCAGCCACGTCCGATTCGGTACGCCGTGGCGCCACTGCGCTTGACCGGACGACCGGCGCCGGTTGCGCAACGCACGCTCAGGAACTGAAGTGGAACGGTGGCGTTGGCCGGCCGGGGTGGGGTATGAAAATGGCGCTCAGTCCATCGAATAAATCGACCGCACATGCCGGAGGCTATGAACCGACCGACCGGACGGTTGACACCAGACCGACCGGACGGTATTCTTCACCCATGAAACAGACAAACTCGAAGCTACAAGACATGCTTCTCGACGCGACCGAAGCCGTGGTCGCCCGCCAAGGCATCGCAAACCTGACGCTCGACGCCGTCGCCGCCGAGGCGCGCATGAGCAAAGGCGGCCTGCTGCATTACTTCCCGTCGAAGGACCGGCTCGTCGAAGCGCTGGTCATCCGCACCGCCGAAGGCTGGCGATCGTGCTACACCGAAGCCTACGAGCGCACACCGGAAGGGCCCGGGCGCATGGCGCGCGCGCTCTTGGACCACTGCCTTTCGGACGCCAAGTGCTGGACCGAGGAACTGCGCCGCAGTTCCTCCGCGGTGTTCGCGGCGCTCGCTCAGAACCCCGCCTTGATCGAGCCCATGCGCGCGGTCTATGCCGACCTCCACCGGCGCATCGCACAGGATGGCCTGCCGCCTGGCGTCGCCGAAGCGGTCGCCGCCGCAATCGATGGGCTCTGGCTCGACTGGGTGCTGGGAATCGTGCCCCTTGAACAAGACCGTGTCGTTCGGGTGCGCCGCGCGCTGGAGGACATGCTCGTCCGCGTGACACAGGATCGCCGTTCATCCAAGTCCAAGAGTACGCCAAGGAAGCGTTCGGGAGGGCGTCGCGCATGAATCGTCGGAGCTGGATCGGATCTTTTCTACTGCTCGTCGCGGTTGTCTCGGTGGGCGTAGGCCTGGCGGCCTGGAAGTATACGTCTATACAGGCAACCGTGGCAGCTTCCGCGAACCAGCCGGAGCCGATGGAGTCAGTGACGGTCGCCCTCACGAGGGAGGTCGAACACCGCCAAACCGCCACATCCATCGGGACAGTTCTGGCGCTGCGGTCGATTACCTTGCGTAACGAACTCCCCGGCACAGTCCGTTATGTCAGTCTCACGCCCGGGCAAATCGTCGACACGGGCATGGTGCTCGTCGCGCTCGATGTGTCCGTCGAGGAAGCTGAGCTGAAAGCGCAGGAAGCGCAGGCTGCTCTCGCGCGGACGGTGCTCGACCGAAGAAAGAACTTGAGTCATGACCGTGCCACGACCCAGGAGGAAGTGGACCGCGCGCGCGCAGACTTCGATATCGCGCTGGCGCAGATCGCGCGCACCAAAGCGATCATTGCCCGCAAGACCATTCGAGCGCCATTCCACGCGCGAGTAGGCATGGCGGACCTGCACCTTGGCCAGTATCTGAACGAGGGCACCGAACTCACGACGCTGCAGGGTATCGACGACGCCGTGCATGTGGACTTCACAGTCGCGCAGCAGGTCGCCGCCGGCCTGCGGGAAGGCGGCAGTGTCGAGGTATCCGCCGCCGGCCAATCGTCTCCGATTTTAGCCAGAATCGTCGCGGTGGACGCGCGTATCGACCCCACGACTCGCAACGCCACGGTGCGTGCGAGAATTGAGGGCGCGGCCAACGCGCCGTCTCCCGGCTCTTCGGTGCGTGTTCGAGTGCCGGTCGGCTCTCCACGAAAGGCGGTCGCCATTCCGGCGAGCGCTCTGCGGAAGGGTCCGGGCGGCGATCAGGTGTTTGTGATCGAGTTGGACAAGAGCGGCAAGACGCGTGCGCACGTGCGGCCGGTCGAGAGCGGCGCGATGCTCGGCGACGAGGTTGTGATTCACGCCGGGCTGTCCGCCGGCGAACAAGTGGCGGTCTCGGGGTCCTTCAAACTGCGAGAAGCCGCGCTCGTCGTGATCGCCGGCAGCCCAGAGGATAAGAGCGGATCGGGTCAGATGGTCGTCGGCGAACGCTGAGGAAGCCGGAACGATAGGAGAAGGACATCCGCATGCGCTCGTTCACCGACATCTTCATCAAGCATCCGGTCCTGGCGGTCGTCGTAAATCTCGTGATCCTGCTCGCGGGGTGGCGGGCGCTGACGGCCCTGCCGTTGCAGCAATATCCAAAGATCGAAAGCTCGTCCGTGATCATCACGACGGTCTACTACGGCGCCAGCGCCGAAACCGTCCGCGGTTTTCTCAGCACGCCGATCGAGCGGGTCGTCTCCGCGATCGGCGGTGTTGACTATGTGGAGTCGACCAGTCGAGCCGGCGTCAGCACCGTCACGGTGCACTTGAAGCTGAACCACAACAGCACGGCGGCCCTGGCCGAGGTCACGGCGCGGCTCCAACAGGTACGATCCGAGCTGCCGGCGGAAGCCGAACCGCCTGCGATCGAAGTGCAACGCGCCGATCGTCCCTACGCGTCCTTCTATCTCAGCTTCACCTCTACGGAACGCACGGTGCCGGCCGTCACGGATTGGCTGTTGCGCACGCTGCAGCCCCAACTCTCGACGTTGCCCGGTGTCCAGCGGGTCACCTTCGAGGGCGGCCGCCAGGTCGCCATGCGAATCTGGATCGACCCCGATCGCCTCGCCGCGCTCAACCTCTCACCCGGAGACGTGCAGGCAGCCCTCAAGCGCAACAACTTCCTGGCGGCCGTCGGTCGAACGAAAGGCAACCTCGTGCAGGTCAACTTGCTGGCGAACACCGACCTGCGCTCTGCCGTGGAGTTCGAAAACCTGATCGTCGCCGACCGGGGAGGGGCGATCGTGCGGCTGAAAGACGTGGCCCAGGTGGAGCATGGGGCCGAAGAAGCCGACATGGTCGCGAAGTACAACGGGAAAGAAGGTGTCTACCTTGGGGTCTGGGCGCTGATCGGCTCGAACGAGATCGATGTTGCGCACCGGCTGCGCGACGAAATGGAGCGCATCAGGCCGACCCTGCCGAAGGACATCGACATGCAGCTGGTCTGGGACGGCACGATGTTCATGCGGAATGCGCTGACAGAAATCAGCAAGACGTTATCGGAGACGATCCTGATCGTGGCGCTGGTCGTGTTTCTCTTCATGGGCTCGGTGCGCACCGCGCTGGTGCCCCTCGTCGCGATGCCGGTGTCGCTGGTCGGAGCCGCGACGTTCATGTTCGCGTTCGGCTTCAGCCTCAATCTCTTGACGCTGCTCGCGATCGTGTTGTCGGTCGGGTTGGTCGTGGACGACGCGATCGTCGTCGTGGAGAATGTCGAGCGGCATGTGCGCCTGGGCAAGTCTCGAATCGAGGCGGCGCTGGCCGGTGCACGTGAGCTGATCGGTCCGATCATCGCCATGACGATCACGCTGGCCGCGGTCTACACGCCGATCGGTTTTCAAGGCGGCCTGACCGGTTCGCTGTTCCTGGAGTTCGCGATGACACTTGCCGTGGCGGTGGTCCTGTCTGGGATCGTGGCGGTGACGCTGTCGCCGGTCATGAGTTCGCGATTCGTGCACTCGCAGGGCAAGGAAGGTCGCATGACCGCCTTTGTCAACAGAAGGTTCGAAGAGGTGCGCCGTGTCTACGCCTGGCTGCTCGACCGTGCGCTGGAGATGCGCTGGGCGGTCGTGGCGGCGTCCCTGCTCATCATGGTTTCGGTGTGGCCGTTGTACATGTTTTCGCGGCAAGAACTCGCTCCTGTTGAGGATCAAAGCCATATCAGCTTGTTTTTTGAAGCGTCGCCGGACTCCACAGTGGCCGCCACCAACCGTGAGCATTTGCAGGTCGTCAAGACCATCACGTCCTTTCCCGAGACGGAATTCACGTGGTCGCTGACGGCGGCATGGGGCGGATTTGGAGGCCTGGTTGCGAAGGACTGGCATGGACGGGCACGCTCGACCGAGCAGATGTACGGCGAGGTGTTCGGCGCAGTGTCGCAGGTCCCGGGCCTTCGCGTGTTTCCGCGCTTGGATCCGCCTCTGCCCACTCCCGGCCAGTATGACGTCGAACTCGTGTTGCAGAGCGATGTGCCGCCCGAGCAGATGCTCGAAACGGTCGGCGCCGTGCTCGGCGCCGGTTGGCAAAGCGGCAAGTTCATGTATGTGGACACCGATCTCAAGATCGATCTCCCTGAGGCGCGTGTGGTGCTTGACCGGGAGCGTCTTGCTGATCTCGGACTCGATCTGGCAGGGGTCGGCCGTGAACTCGGAACACTCCTCGGCGGCGCGTATGTCAACCGGTTCAACTATTTCGACCGCAGCTACAAAGTCATTCCACAGATCGGAGACAAAGACCGCGCGACGGTCGATCCGCTTCTCAATCTCAAGATCAAGACTCCAAGCGGCCAGCTTGTGCCGGTCTCGACGTTCACGCACATCGAAACGAGCACCGCACCGCGCACCCTGAACCGCTTCCAGCAGCGCAATGCAGTGCGTATATTCGGCGGCGTCATCCCAGGATTCACGAAGGAAGAAGCGCTGCGCGTCCTCGAAACCGCAGCTGCTGCAGCCAGCGGATCCGGCGTCGCCATCGACTACGCGGGCGAGTCACGGCAGATCCGTCACGAGGGATCTGCGCTCATCGTCACGCTCGGGTTCGCGGTCGTGCTCATCTATCTTGTGCTTGCGGCGCAGTTCCAGAGCTTTCGGGACCCGTTGATCGTTCTTGTCGGCTCGGTTCCGCTCGCGATTTCCGGCGCGCTGATATTCAGCTTCCTGGACCTGACCACGATCAACATCTATTCCCAGGTCGGGCTGATTACGCTGGTCGGACTGATCGCGAAGAACGGCATCCTCATCGTGGAGTTCGCCAACACGCTGCAGGCCCGCGGTCTCTCGAAGGCTGCCGCGTTGCGCGAGGCGGCGTTGACGCGGCTGCGTCCGGTGCTGATGACCTCGGCGGCCACCGTCTTCGGGCACCTCCCTCTGGTGCTGGCTTCGGGACCGGGAGCCGCTGCCCGCAATAGCATCGGCATGGTGTTGGTCACCGGCATGACCGTGGGCACGGTCTTCACGCTCTTCGTCGTGCCGGTCTTCTACTCGTTGATCGCGGCCCGACACCAACCGAGCTCATCGCACGAAGAAATTGAGGGCAATGAGCTGCTGACGGAAGTGAACGGTCGGTCGCTTGAGCAGACCGCATCAGTTGGGTGAGTGGCTGCCGGTGAACGCCGTTAGGAACGCCAGCCTGTGAGTAGAAAAAAGTCCTGGCAACCCACTCGGTGGTCCATTCTTTCGTCTCCTGCCGATGGCTCGGCGAGTGCCGGGATATCGGCAGAACAACCTCGTCAGTTAGATGTGCCGACACTAAAGACTTCGAACCATTCCTCTCAATAACAATGTGTTATGAAGATCAGATCGCTCGTGACTACTGGAATGTCCCTTGCCATTCCAAATGGGTGAGGTGAGGATCCATGCTGAAAATTACGACAGTTACAAATGCGGAATCGACTGCCCTCAGGCTTGAGGGACGTTTGGCCGGACCCTGGGTGCAGGAGCTGGAACGGTGCTGGGACTCTGTCGTCGGCACGACAACGAACCACCCTCTGACTGTAGACCTCTCAGCCGTCACCTATGTTGATTCAGATGGAAAGGATCTGCTGAAGAAAATTCATCGACGGGGAGCCAGGCTTGTCGCCTCCGGCTGTCTGACAAGCTGTATTGTGAATGAAATTGCGCATGTGGCTCGAAGAGGTGAACGTGGGAAGTGACCGGATGATTGTTGAAGGACGACGGATGTCAAACATCACGACACAGAATCGAGCACGGAGACTCACGTTCAGTCTGCTCGGTGTTCTGCTCGTTCTCGGCCTTATTGGATTGCCTGGCTGCAAGCAGGAGGCGGCCTCCACGCCGGCGCCTCCCGTCCCGGAGGTGCCGGTGGTCACCGTGTCGTCTGGCACGATGCCGGACGAACCGGAGTTCATCGGTCAAACCGAAGCGTCGCGACCGGTCGAAATCCGTTCCCAGGTGACAGGCATCCTCAAAGAGCGGTTTTTTACTGAGGGGCGCGACGTCAAGCAAGGCGATCGGCTCTATCAAATCGACCCGATTCCGTTCAAGGCGGCTATGAGCAGCGCCAATGCTCGTGTGGCGCAGGCAGAAGCCAGACTGGTTCAAGCCAAGCAAAACTCTGCTCGCGTGAAGCCGCTGCTGGCGGAACAGGCGGTCAGCCAAAAAGATGTGGACGATTCGGTGGCAGAAGAAATGGCTGCCAAGGCGGCGCTGGAGGGAGCCAAGGGCGATCAGGTGAAGGCCAAGTTCGACCTCAATAACACGCTCATCACGGCGCCGATCAGTGGTCGGATCGAGCGGAGCAGGCTCTACGAAGGGCGCCTCATTTCCGCGCAGACCGATCTGCTGACCACGATCCACCAGTTAGATCCCATGTATGTGAATGCGAGTGCCCCGGAAACATTTGTGCTCAAACGCTTCCGGGACCGCGCGACGAATCGGATCCAAGGCGCGACACTCTACGAACTGCGGGGTGTCATCACATTTACGGACGGCAGCACCTATGTCCATGAAGGCAAGTTTGACTTGCTCGAAGTCGGCGTCCGCTCGGCCACCGGCACCAGGGATTTTCGTGTGATCTTCCCGAATCCGAACAACGTCCTGTTCCCAGGGCAGTTCGTGAAGGTCCGCATTTTGGGCGCCGTGAGAACCGGCGTCATCCTGATCCCCCAGAGCGCCGTCCAGCAGGGACCCAAGGGACCCATCGTCTTTGTCGTCGGCCCCGACAATAAGGTAGAGATCCGACCTGTTCGGGCCACGTCCTGGCGCGGCAACCAGTGGTCCATCGAAGACGGGTTACGTGAGGGAGAGCGGGTGATCGTGGCAGGATTCCATATGATCGCGCCGGGCGCGCCGGTGAAAACCGTTCCATATACTCAATCCGACCCAGCCGCCTCCGGCCAGCCGGCAGATGTGAAGCCGGAGCAGGCGCAATGATCTCGCACTTTTTTATCGATCGGCCGATCTTCGCATCGGTGCTGTCCATCGTGATCGTTGTGGTAGGACTGGTCGCGTTGCAAGGCCTGCCCATCGCTCAGTTTCCGGAGATCACGCCGCCTGTCGTCCAGATCGACGCCGACTATCCGGGCGCAAGCGCGGAAGTGATCGCAAATTCAGTCGCGCGCCCGATCGAAGTGCAGCTTCCCGGCATCGACAAACTTCTCTACTACGATTCCACCAGCACCAATGATGGGCACATGACCATCAAGCTCACGTTCGAGATTGGAACGAATGTGGACATCGCGCAAGTGCAGACCCAGAACCGCCAGAAGCTGGCGGAACCCCAGTTGCCGCCCGAAGTCGTCCGCCAAGGCATTTCGGTCAAGAAAGTGTCGCCGGACCTGCTGGCGGTCGTCGCACTCAGTTCCAGCGATCCCACGAAAGATACGGTCTTTGTCTCCAACTACGCGCTCCTCAACGTGATCGATAATCTCAAACGATTGCCTGGCGTCGGAGACGCGGTGGTCTTCGGCGGGCAGAATTACTCGATGCGTCTGATCCTGGACCCGACCAAGATGGCGCAACTCAATCTCACGCCCACCGACATTGCCAATGTTGTCCGTGAACAAAATCGTGACTTTCCGGCCGGGACGATCGGGCGGGAGCCGGCGCCGAAAGGCACCGAACTGACGATTCCGGTGATCACACAAGGGCGTCTCACGGACGTGAAAGATTTCGAGGAGATGATCGTCCGGGCGCTTCCCGACGGGTCGATGATCCGTCTCAAAGATGTAGCCAGGATCGAGCTGGGCGCTCAATCCTATAGTCTTGAGGGCCGGTGGAACGGCAAACCCAATGTGTTTCTCTTGACCTTCCTGTCGCCGGGCGCCAATGCCCTCGAGACGGTGAAGCGAGTCAGGAAGGAAATGGACACAGTATCAAAGAGCTTCCCACAGGGGGTTTCCTACGATATTCCATACGATACGACCAAATTTATCGAAGTGTCCATCCAGGAAGTGGTGAAGACATTGGCGGAAGCGATGGTGCTGGTCATCCTCGTCGTATATCTGTTCCTACAAAGTTGGCGCGCGACGCTGATCCCAGGCGTGGCTGTGCCGGTCTCTCTCATCGGAACCTTTGCCGGCATGCAGGCGCTCGGTTTTTCGATCAACACCCTTACCCTCTTTGGAATGGTCCTAGCCATCGGGATGGTGGTTGACGACGCCATCGTGGTGGTGGAGAACGTCGAACGCCACATGGGAGAGGGCCTTTCGCCGAAAGAGGCCGCCAAGAAGGCGATGGATGAGGTGACGGGCCCTGTGATCGCGATCGTGCTGGTGCTTTGCGCCGTGTTTGTGCCGGTGGGTTTCCTGGGTGGCATCACAGGCGAGCTGTACAAACAATTTGCCATCACCATCGCCATCTCCGTCATCATTTCAGGGATCACGGCACTCACACTGAGTCCGGCCCTCTGTTCCCTGGTGCTGAAGCCGGGCCACGGCCTGCGCAGAGGTTTTTTCGGTGTCTTCAATCGATTCTTCGGTTGGACGCAGGCTCGTTATACCACCGTCGTGGGGACGATCCTCAACCGCTCGGTCTTATCCTTAGTGCTCTTCGGCATCATCGGCCTCTTCGCCGCCGGGTTATTCAAGACGATTCCTACCAGCTTCTTGCCGGAGGAAGATCAGGGCTACTTCATCACGATCGTCCAGCTGCCGGACGGTGCGTCGAAGCAACGGACTGATAAGGTGCTCAGTAAAATTGAAAACTACTTCCTCTCAGTTCCTGCGATCCATTCGACCGATGCGTTGGCCGGCCAGAATTTCGTCTTCGGCACCAGAGGGCCGAATTCGGCGACGATGTTCTTGCCCTTGCATCACTGGGACGAACGGCAGGGACCGAAGAACCATGTGAAGGCTCTGATCGGCGCCGCGTACGGAGAGTTCGCAAAAATTCCTGAGGCGCTGATTTTGGCCTTTAATGCGCCTTCTATCAGAGGCCTCGGCGCCACGGGTGGGTTTTCTCTTCAGCTTCAAGATCCCAGCAGCGGCGATTTCAATAAGTTCGCCGGCGTGGCTCAAGAGTTTCTCGCCAAAGCCAGGCAGCACCCGGCGATCGGAGCGATCGGTTCCAGCTTTCGCGTGAGTGCGCCACGCATCTTTGCCCATGTGGATCGAGAGCGAGCCAAATCGTTGGGCGTGCCGATTTCCGAAGTGTTCGACACGCTGCAGGCCTATTTCGGCAATCTCTACATCAATGACTTCCTCAAATTCGGTCGTGTCTATCGGGTGCAGACGGAGGCCGAGGCGCAATTTCGATCTACGCCCGAGGACGTCGCGAAGATCTATGTGCGCGCCGTGAACGGGCTGAAATCCACCATGATCCCACTCGACACAGTGGTGACGACGGAATTCACCAGCGGACCGGATCCGGTCACCCATTTTAACGGATATAATACGGCTCTGGTCTTGGGAGCAGCGGCTCCTGGGTATAGTTCCGGGCAGGTACTCGACGCGCTGGATCAGGTCGCCAAGGAGGTGCTGGTTCCCCAGGGATATGGGATCGATTGGAGCGGGATCTCGTATCAGGAACGCATGGTTGGGCAACAATCGCTGTTTGTCTTTGGCTTCGGCCTGTTGATGGTGTTTCTCGTACTGGCCGCGCAGTATGAAAGCTGGGCCGTGCCGTTTGCCGTGCTCCTCGCCGTGCCCTTTGGTGTGTTCGGAGCCTTGTGCGCCGTGTGGGTGATGGGGATGTCCAACGACATCTACTTCCAAATCGGATTGGTGACATTGATCGGACTCTCTGCCAAAAATGCGATTCTGATTGTCGAGTTCGCGAACAAGCGATATGAAGCCGGACATTCCCTGATCGATGCGGCGATGGAAGCCGCCAAGATTCGATTCCGTCCGATCGTGATGACCTCGATGGCCTTTATTCTGGGCGTCGTGCCGTTGGTCCTCGCCAGCGGCGCGGGTGCAGCCAGCCGTAATTCCATCGGCACCGGCGTGTTCGGCGGCATGCTTGCCGCGACCTTCTTGGCCATCTTCTTCGTACCGCTTTTTTTTGTGCTGGTTAGGAAATTGAGTCGGCGCGGCGCCGGTCAAGCGAGTCTCCGTCCCGGGACACACTCAATTCCATTAGTGACAGAAGGAGGAAAGTGACATGCGCAGCCTCGTCCTCGCAGTCTTTTCGTTGCTCCTGCTCGCCTGTGCGATGGGGCCTGACTATTCTCGTCCCGACATTTCCACCTCCGATTCCTTTCGCATGGCTGAAGAACCGAAAGATCTGCCTTCGCTGGCGAATATGCCGTGGTGGGAACTCTACCAGGACGAAGAGCTCCAACGTTTGATCCGCATCGCACTCGAAGAGAACAAAGATCTCAAACAAGCGGTCGCCAGCATCGAAGAATTCCAGGCCCGCCTGTACACGGCTCGAATGGACTTTGCCCCTCAGCTCAGCGCAACGGGCAATGTTCCCGCTGCTCGCTTGGGTGGCGTGAGGTTCCCTGGATTCGCGAGTCCCTTTAACTACTATGGGCAAGGATCCCTATCCTGGGAGCTGGATATCTGGGGGCGCATTCGCAGGGCGAATGAGGCAGGCTTGGCGGAACTCTTGGCCCAGGAGGAGAACCGGCGAGCGGTCACGCTGCAAATCGTGGGTGGCGTGGCGCAGTCGTATTTCGATCTCCGGCAATTCGACATGCAGTTGGAGATCGCCAAGCGCACGTTGTCGGCATGGGAGGAGTCGGTGAGAATCGGTCAAGCACGGCTTCGGCAGGGGCTGATCAACAAGCTGGATGTCGATCAATTTGAAGCGGAGCGGGAGAATGCCGCCGCTCGGATTGCGGAGCTGAGGCGTCATATGATTCAGAAAGAAAACGAACTCAGCGTGCTGCTGGGGAGGAATCCAGGTCAAATCGCCAGAGGGCGATCGCTGACCGAACAAATAATGCCACCTATCGTGCCTGCCGGTCTTCCCTCGGAACTGCTCCAACGACGTCCAGATGTTGTGGCGGCGGAGCAACAATTGGTTGCAGCCACCGCCAGGATAGGGATGGCGAAGGCCGAACGGTTTCCCAAACTGTCGCTCACGGGATTCCTCGGTGTGGCAAGTCCGACCCTGACGGATTTTGTGTCGCCGGCAACCAATTTCGGAGTCCTCGCCCCGGTATTGACCGGTCCCTTGTTGAATGCCCAAACGTTAGGGTTTCAACAGCAGGCGGCAGAAGCTCAAGCCAAACAGGCGGTGGCCCAGTACGAACAAACGATTCTCGTCGCGTTCAGGGAAGTTGAAGACGCATTGGTAGGGGTCAGCACGGCCCGTGAACAGGCGGCTGCCCAGGAAAGGCAGGTCAGTGCCCTGCGGTCGGCCTTGCATCTTGCCAATCTGAGATACAAAGGCGGCTTGGCAAATTATTTGGATGTCCTCATTGCGCAGCGGAACCTGTTTGTGACGGAACTGGCGCTAGCCGATACCCATCGACTCCATCTGGTGTCGGTGGTGCAACTTTACAAGGCCCTTGGTGGCGGCTGGTCGCCGGGCGAAGCGGGTCGCGAGCGCCCGGGTTCGTCTGTGCCGCCAGGGGGCCGGGGATGATGTGGTGTAGGGCAGGGAGTTCCCACCGACGGTCGATTCACGACCTTCATGAAGGAGGTAGCCATGCCGAAACGCACGACACAAAAAGAGGACACACCGAAAATGAAGCGTATCATCTTCGGAAAAAGAGCGTCTGCTTCTCGGGGGCCATCGCAAGGTGAGATTGAGCGGCGCGCCTATCAGATTTTCCTCGAACGCGGTGGTACGGACGGCCATGCCGAAGAGGATTGGCTGCAGGCAGAAGATGAGCTTCGCCGAGAGAAAGGACAGGCATGAGGGACGATGATGGAAAAACCGGCTGACACGCAGCATCCTATTCATGACCTGCTCAAGCGGCGATGGAGCCCGCGCGCCTTTTCTGACCAACCGATCGAAGCGGAGAAGCTCCACATGCTCTTTGAGGCCGCCCGGTGGGCGCCATCCTCCAACAACGAGCAACCCTGGCGATTCATTGTCGCAACTAAGGACCATGAGACGGAGTGGAACCGGCTCTTGGCTTGTCTGGTGGAAGGCAATCGCAAATGGGCCTACCGCGCGCCGGCTCTGATCCTGTCCGTAGCGAGCCTGAACTTTCAGGAAGATTCCACACCGAATCGGCATGCCTTTCACGACACCGGCATGGCGGTCGAGAATCTTGTGCTCCAAGCCACCGCGCTTGGGCTTTCGACGCACCAGATGGCGGGCTTCGACGTGGAGAAGGCGCGCGCAGACCTCAAGATTCCGTCAGGCTACGAGCCGGTTGCGATGATTGCGGTGGGCTATCCGGGCGATCTCGCTTCCCTTTCCGACCGGCTGCGCGAACGAGAACTGCGACCACGAAGCCGCCAGCTCATTTCAGAGTGGACGTTTTCCGGGCAGTGGGGAGACCCTCTGCAGTAGCAGTGTCATGAAGGAGGTAGGCAGATGGGATCCTTGAACGGAAGAGTGGCGATTGTGACGGGGGCCTCCAATGGAATCGGTCGAGCGATCGCGGAGCGATTGGGTGAAGATGGCGCTATTGTCGTGGTGAACTATAATCAAAGCGATGACAAGGCCAAGCAGGTCATCAAGGGTATTCAAGCCAAAGGTGGCAAAGCAGTTTCCGTCCAGGCTGACATGAGCCAGGTGGCCGATGCATGCCGCCTTGTAATCGAAACGGTGAAGCAGTTCGGTCGGCTCGACATTCTCGTCAACAATGCCGGGCGATTTATGCCCAAGGCGCTTCTCGACACGACAGAAGCTGACTTCGACCAGATCATCGCCTTGAACGCCAAGGGTCCCTACTTCGCGATGCAGGAGGCGGCCAGCGTGCTCAAAGAGGGTGGCCGCATCGTGAACATTTCGACTGATGGAACCCATTTGAGTTTTCCCGGTGCAACGGCTTATCTTGGCAGCAAAGGAGCGCTGGAGCAGTATACGAAGGGATTGGCGCAGGAACTCGCCCCACGAGGCATTACCGTCAACACGGTCTCGCCGGGCTTTACCGAAACGGGCATGATGACGGATCAATTCCGCCAGATCGGCATTCAGATGTCGCCGTTGAAGCGGCTTGGTCTCCCCAAGGACATTGCCGACGTGGTGGCATTCGTCGTCAGTGAAGAGGCGCGGTGGTTGACGGGGCAGAATATCCATGCGGGCGGCGGCATTGTTATGTAGCAGGATGCTGAAAAAGTCCGCC
>OEKW01000617.1_pt5 | contig 14341 bp, 14 predicted proteins | sample 1503291 | NCBI WGS metagenome assembly OEKW01 (sample SAMEA104379590, study PRJEB20068) | metagenome | biome: 1000743; feature: 77; material: 1998 | place: USA | collected 2012 | depth 25 m
TCCAAAAGCTCCCGATGGTGCACCATAGCAGGCCGCTATTTGGTTTGCTGGTTTGTTTCGTCTCTCTGGTTCATCTGGTTAGTTTCGTTCAACCAAACAAACGAGACAAACGAAACAAACCAGATAGACCGAGTTAGGTGAAGTTTTCCGGCAGAGCGACTTGAATCTGATTCCCTTCAATTCGGACGGGGCAGCAGGCGACGGTGATCGCCGGATTTTCCGGCCGTTCGCCGGTTTGCACGTTAAATTTCCATCCGTGCCACGGACATTCGACGATGTGGCCTTCGAGATGGCCCTCTCCGAGCGGTCCTCCCGCATGAGGGCAGGTATTGTCGACAGCGTAGAAGTGTCCGGCGACATTAAATAGAGCGATTCGGATTCCGTGGACTTCGACGGTTCGTCCGTCTCCTGGAGGAATATCTTCTATCTGCGCGACTGTGACAAATTCTGACATGGCGCGAATCCTTCTCCTTAGCCGACTGGTCGGTGGAGCAGAGAGAGCCCGAAGACCCATCAGTAGCTTGATTTCGAGTCAGCCTTATGGCATAGAATTGGGTGCGCGTTCCACTACTATACCTAGGCCTCTCTTACAAGGAGCCTCGGTTGGAATGAGGTTACGGCATGGAAATGACCCTTCTGCTCAATGCGACGTACGAACCCCTGCGGGTCGTCAACTGGCAAAAGGCGATCGCGCTTCTCTGGCAGGGCAAAGTTGAAGTCCTCGAGGTCTACGACCGAGAGGTCCACGCGGTATCCATCTCCATTAAGCTTCCCTCCGTGATGCGGCTTCTCAAACTGGTCCGGCTCAAGGACGCTCACCGGGCGGTCAAATTCTCCCGTATCAATATCTTTACGCGAGACGGCTATGCCTGCCAGTACTGTCGCCACAAGTTCCGAACTGAGGAATTGACGTTCGATCACGTCGTTCCCATCGCCAAGGGTGGGCGAAAGACCTGGGAAAATATCGTGACGGCTTGCTGGCGTTGTAATAACAAAAAAAGCGGGCGCACACCGGAAGAAGCCGGCATGAAGCTCATGAGGAAGCCGGTCAAGCCGCGCTGGAATCCCATTGTGACCATCACCATCGGGATTCGGAACACACCGGACAGCTGGCGCGACTATTTCTATTGGAATATGGAATTGGATGCCGACCCCGCCGACACCTAATGTGTCATTCGCAATATTGAATATAGAAATCTCGGCCTGATTCTCTTTGCTCTTCTACAGTCCTTTCCACCTCATTCATTCAGCATGATGCTCCCTAGCGGTTCTTGATGAGGGGTGGCTATGCCCTCCCAGCCGGCATCGTGTGTCTGGAGTCGACTGAAAAAGGAGAGGGCTCGGTTTACGCTGAAAAACCCGGTGTTGTATGATACGGCCCGGTGATTGAATTGGGAGGAAGTATTATGACGGCAAATTCAGGCTTTCCGTTATCTCTCGATGTGAAAGGGTACCCGGTGCTTGTACTCGGGGGAGACGAGGAGGCTGCGGAAAAGACTCAACGGTTGCTGGAGGCCGGGGCGAAAGTAACGGTCGTGGCGCCGACGTTACACGACATGCTGAAAAATATGGCCGCTTCGGCGAAAGTCGTGCACCGGGGACGCCATTTTCGCGAGGCTGATTTGGAGAGCGCAATTCTGGTGCTGAATATGGTTCGAGGGGACCGAGACTTTTCCCGAGCCTTGTTTGCAAAGGCGCGTGAGAAGAAGTGTTTATTATGGTCGGTCGATCAACCGGAATTCTCCACGGTTACGATGCCGGCGGTTGTCGCCTGCGGGCATCTGCGTGTGGCCATCAGCACGAGCGGAGTCGCTCCGGCCTTGTCAGGGTTCATGAAGGAAGATATGGAGAAGATCTTCGGCGAGGAGTTTGCCGCTTTTGTGGAGTGGCTCGGCCGGCTTCGCGAGCAAACCAAGGCGACTGAGCCGGATTTTGAAAAACGGCGAACCTTGCTGCGTGAAGCGCTGGACGGATTTCGTTTATTGGGCAAGGTTCAGTATCCGAAGGTGTGGCTGGATGAGCGGGCGAAGCTGACGGTATCTCCAGACGTGAAGGGGCAAGCGTAGCAGGCGAAGACGTGAATCGTCGGGCAAAGAAAGGAAGTGATATGGTTCTGTTGGAATTTAGCATGTCGCCGTTGGGCAAGGGCGAGAGTGTGAGCAAGTATGTGGCGCGCTCGCTCGATATTATCGATAAGAGCGGGGTGGATTACCGGTTGAATCCGATGGGGACGGTGCTCGAGGGGGAGTGGGACGAGGTGTTTACCGTCGTCAAACGATGCTATGAACGGATGAAGAAAGACTGCGGCCGCATTTCCTGCACGATCAAAGTCGACTATCGAAAAGGCCATACCGGACGTTTGCAGGGTAAAGTTGCCAGCATCGAGAAGAAACTGAAGAGATCGATCAAGCATTAGCAAGATGCTGAAAACGTCCGCCAGCATACGAAAATCGTTACTCGTGAAAAGTGAAAGGTGAAACGTAGGAGTACCGACCCTTCTTCCTTGGATCTTTATCTTGTTCGATCAAGAGATTCCTGGGCGATCCTGGACTCTCCGGAAGTATTAATTTAGCGGCTCTCTCGCTCTAGGCACTCTCTCCTTCATTCCGTTCTCACACAACATTCTTACTCATCCTCTCCGCACATCTCGTAGAGCGTCCAGTCGAAATGTCATGAAATCATGACTCATCAGAATCAGTTAGTTTGTATTTGAAAGCAATAGGTAACCTATGTATACTTGGCCGCCTCGCGAACCGGCCGTTGTATCCAGTGGAGATGTGTCATGCAACGAAATGCGACGGAGTCGCCAGAATCCTTGATGGTGCAGCCGGTACAAGTGGCTGAAAATGTGATGGGCTACGGTTAATCCCACCTTCTTTATATCGAGAGCGCCGGAGAACTTAGCCATCCGTAGAGTTTTGACCAAGCAGAGCGCCAGAAAACACCCATATGACGGACGAGACCGACCTCACCATACAATCCGATCTTGGACTCTTGCCGAAAGACCGCACGATTCTTGAGCGGGAGGTGATGGAGTTCCGCCCGTTCGGATTGGATGTGCAAGGACATACGATCCGAGACCTGAGCGGTATGAGTATCAGGGCCATTGTCATCTATCTGGAGAAGTTTCTGGCTCGTGAACGAGGCGCTGTAGCCGGGAGGCAGGCAGTGGAGGAGCTGTGCCGTCTCTTGAATCAGCGTATCAAAGATCCGGTCTATCATGTGACGCCGGATTTTTTGAAGAATGCGTGGAACAGTTACACATACGAGTTTGCAGCGTATGTGTACGAATTCTGCGAACAGATGTCCGGCGATCCTCGATTTGTGTTTCGGGGCGGAATGGAAAAGGCGTCTTCGATTATGCAGGTGTTGGCCCGCCCGTTTTCACTGTCGCAGATCTACGGGATGTTTCCCTACTTCGGGAACAAGTTTGCCTCCGGTTCAGTCGAATTTCGAGTCGTCGAGGTCACGCCGATGTCCGCAACCCTGGCGATGAAGTTTTCCGACCGGACACTTCGTCAGTTTGGCTCGTACCGACGACGGTGTGCTCATCTGATGTGCCAAGCTGCTCAAGGCATCATGGCGGCGGTGCCGGCCCGTGTCCATGGCCTGCCGCCGGCCACATTGACGGGGCTTTCCTGTGTGGCGAATGACGACGAGTGGTGCCAATGGGCTATCCATTGGCAGGGAGAGGGGACATGGCGCCGCAGAGTTTGGCAGATGGTGGCGGGGACAGGAGGGGAGCAGTCGCCGGAAGATCGACATCGGCGTTCTCATACATCCACGGATACGCTGCTCAAAGAACGAGCAGCAGACGGAGAAGGGGAAGCGGCGCGAATATCTCCAGCGACCGGCGCCACACCGTCACAGCGGCATGTACGGTGGTTATTGTTTGGCGCGCTCACTGGTCTGACGTTGGCCGCGGGACTTCGTGTGTTGGATCCGTCGGCAAGCTGGGGCGAAGTCATTCTTCTCGGCGTGGTGCCGATGCTTGTCGCAAGCATGCTGACCAACCTCCATCTTCGTCTAGAGAGCCAGCATCGCGAGGCATTGATTCAGGAACAGATTACCTTTGTGGAGTCTCGTCATGAGGAGTTGCGGGAAGCGTATTTGGCGCAGGAGCAGACCCGCGTCGAACTGCGCAGAAAAGTGACTCAGCTGACGGCTCTTCACCGGGCGGGATTGCTGTTCAGCTCAACGCTGGATCGGGAGGCGTTGATGCAGAAAGTGCTGGAGACATTGACCAACGATTTGCACTACGACCGGGCGATGATTTCCTTCTACGATCCGGTCCGCCAAGTCGTCGGGGATGTGCGGACCTTCGGCGTCTCGCCCGAGATCCAGGCGTTTGCGCGAGCCCGTGAAATTCCTGTCACCGATCCGATGAGCCCTGAAGGGATCGTGCTGCTCCAGGGCCAGCCGTTGTTGGTTGGGGATGTGAGGGCGGTATGGGACCGGATCCATCCCTTGAACCAGCAGCTCGCTCTGCTGACCCAGGCCAAGTCTTGGATCGCCGTTCCGTTGAAGATCAAAGACCGGATTTTTGGAAGCCTGATGGTCGATCGGATACAGGCGCATAGTCTGACGCAAGACGATCTTGAGTTGATGGTGACGGTCGCTCATCAAGTCGCAATTGCGCTGGATAACGCCTCCGCCTACGAACAAATTGAAGCGTTGAATGTGGGACTCGAAGCCAAAGTGCGTGAACGCACGGCGGAACTGGAGCAAGCGGATCGTTTGCGGTCGCAATTTCTCTCGCATGTGTCGCACGAACTCAGGACGCCGTTGACCTCGATCAAGGGGTTCTTGCAGAACCTCCTCGATGGATTGACGGGGCCGCTCAATGAAAAACAACAGCGCTATGTGTCACGGGTGCTGGATAATTCCAACCGGTTGATCCGCATGATCGAAAACCTGTTGGATCGTACGAGGATTCAATCCGGAAGATTGGATCTCGCTCCCGGCGAGATCGACCTGGGGCATTGTGTGGCGGATGCGGTCGAGCAATTACGCCTATTGGCTCAAGCCAAACATCAGACAGTGGAAGTGATCGGTCCTCCAGCCTCACTGGTAGTCTGGGCGGATCGCGATCGCCTGATACAGATCGTCATGAACCTGGTTCAGAATGCCGTGAAGTTCACCCCGGAGGGCGGCAGCATCAAGGTAACGATGAGACAGGAGAACCAGGCGCTGGCCGGTGTTTCCGTCAGCGATACAGGTCCTGGCATTCTCCCGGAGTTCCTCGATCAGATATTCGATCCGTTCTTCCGGGCCAAACAGGCCCGTAGTGGAATAAAAGGGCTGGGTTTGGGTCTGTCGATCGTGCGGACATTGGTGGAACTGCACGGTGGAACGATCGCCGCGCGGAGCGAACCCGGGCAGGGCGCGGAATTGTATTTCACAATTCCGTTACTTCCTGTGATAGCGATGCCGCGTGGACCTGCCTCGCCTGATGCGCTCCGCATTCTCGTTGCCGAGGATGATCCGGATATTCGCCAACTCTTACAGGATCGTTTAGGGAGCATGGGATATCGTGTTCAGTCGGTGGTTGATGGAGTCCGAGCGTTGGAGGCCGTGCGGACTGAGACGTTCCAGGGCATGATTCTCGACATGGGCATTTCTTCCATGGAAGGGCTGGATGTGCTTCAGGAAATTCGAAAGCTGGATCAGCAATTGCCGATAGTCATGGTCACGGCGTCGGGCGCGAAAGAGTCGGCAGTTCGCGCGATCGGCCTGGGCGCGCAGGCCTACATGTTGAAGCCATTCGATGTCGACCAATTGCAACGAGTTGCAGACTATTGGTTCCGACCGTTGGAGCGACTGTCATCGGAATCTGCGAGGGAGACGAGCATGCCTGGGTCGGTGAAATAAGGAGGAGCATGGGCACGAAAGCCTGGAACGGCTGTCGGCGTGGGATCGTGGTACTTTTTCGATTGTGGATGCTGCGGATCTGTATGACGGGGCTTTGTTTGGCCGGCTTGTCCGGAATGGCCTCAGCGCAAGTGCCCCGCATTCAAGGGCAGGGAGCCGCCGCTGCTGGGATGAGTAATGCCTTTGCCGCCCAAGCCGATGACCCGTCGGCCCTGCATTATAATCCCGCCGGGATGACGCAGTTGCAGGGGATTCAACTCATGGCGGGGGCGCTCGCGTCCGGTGGATCGACAGATTTCACCAGCCTGACAGGCGCAACAGCACGCGGCGATCGAAACGGGAGCGCGGCCTGGCCCCCTCCCGGTCATACATACATCACAGCGAATTTGAAGAGTCTGGGGGTAACGGTTTTGGGAGATCTTTCTGTTGGGATCGGTCTGACGGCCCCCTTCGGCTCACTGACCCGCTGGCCGAACGATGGGCCGTTCAACACGGCCACGACATTCAGCACGCTGCCGCTTCTGGATATCAAGCCCACTGTTGCGTACAAGGTCACGGAGAGCCTCTCTCTTGGGCTGGGAGCGGATATCTATACATTCAGCGGACTCATCGGCGAAGGGCAGGTTGAGAAACAGTTTATCTCGCCAGGCGCTCCAGCTTTTCCGTTGGCTCCTGCCGGTTCGAAGATGGAACTGTCGGGTAAGGACACCGCGGCTGGTTTCAATGCCAGCCTGCTGTATACGGCGCTGCGCAACGCGGATGGGAAGCCGCTGGCAAACATCGGTATCGTGTACCGCAGCCAAGCGACGTTACACCTGAGCGGCGCGCTATTAGCCAATGGAGCCAAAGTATCCGATGCCGACGCCACGTTGGTCCTGCCGCAAGTCATTACCGGCGCGATCGCCATCTGGCCTGTTCGGACGAGTGAGCGGGAATGGAAATTGGAAGTGGACGTCGACTACGTGGGGTGGAAGTCCGTTCGAAATCTCGATGTCGCCTTGGCCAACGGTGTGACGATCCCGCAGCCGCAGAATTGGCGCAGTACCTATGCGGTGATGCTCGGAACCGAATACAAGTGGCTGGCGCTTGAATCGCTTCCGAATTGGGAGGTGGCGCTCCGGGGCGGCTATACCAACCAGCAAAATCAAATGCCTGATTTGAGCTATGATCCTGGGATTCCGTCCGCGGATCTGCATGTGGTGGGGGGAGGGATTGGATTGTTGTGCAAGGAACAGGGATCGTTTTTGGGGCTGATACAATGTGGAGATCTTGGCCTGGGTCCATTGAAACCCAAAGCGATCGGGCTTGATCTCTCGTTACAAGCGGGGCTCTACGAGGACCGCACAGTCACGGGTAATCGCAATCCAACCGTCGATGGAATCTACAGAACCACGCTGTATAACGGCAGCGCGTCGATTCGAATGGTCTACTAACCGGCGCGCTGCCGCCATCATTAGCGGCCCGTTGCGTAATCGTTTCGCTGACCCTTGCAAGCCCATTTTCAGCCACTTATAATGCGCCAGCGCTGTTCAATCTATTCTTTAACTGTTTGGAGGAACCTCAGAACCCATGAGTGAACGAACATTAGCCATCATCAAGCCTGACGCGGTGAGGAAGAACGCGATCGGCGACATTATTGCCCGTTATGATAAAGCCGGTCTGAAGCCGGTAGCCATACGTATGATGCAGTTCTCAAAATCGACGGCCGAGGGGTTCTATGCCGTGCATAAGGCCCGTCCGTTTTTCGATAGCCTCTGCACGTTCATGGTGTCGGGTCCGGTCGTGGTGCTGGTCCTGCAGGGGGACAATGCAATCAAGAAGAATCGGGAGTTGATGGGCGCCACCGATCCGGCCAAGGCGGATGCTGGCACGATTCGCAAGGTTCATGGGGCGAATATCGAATTCAACGCCGTACACGGTTCTGATTCGCCGGAAACCGCCAAGTTCGAAATTGGATATTTCTTCGCTGAGATGGATCTGGTCAGATAGGAACGATTGAGGGGGAGCGCGCATGATTCCGCAAGATCTCCGTTATCATCAAGAACATGAATGGGTGCGGGTGAGCGGCACGCAGGCGACTGTCGGTATCAGTCATTTTGCCCAAGATGCGTTGGGAGATATCGTCTTCATCGACCTGCCGAAGCCCGGGACGGTCGTCAAGGCCGGGCAGCAGATCGGTGAGGTCGAATCGACGAAGACGACCTCCACGATCTATACGCCGGTGAGCGGCGCTATAGCCAAAGTCAATGTCGATTTGAAGGACCATCCGGAAGTGGTGAACTCCGATCCCTACGGCAAAGGCTGGATGGTGACGATCGATCTGTCGAGCGCGAGCGAAGTGGATACACTGATGACTGCCGCACAGTATGAAGTCTTTCTTGCCGGCCAGAAGCATTGAACCATTGTGCAATTGGATCATTGTGAACGCTCGCAATGAATCAAGCGGCGATGAGCCGATGATTCAATGACTTCCCAGAAACACATTGCCATTCTCGGCGCTGGACCCGGCGGCTATGTCGCCGCGATCCGGGCGGCTCAGCTTGGCGCCCGCGTGACCGTCATCGAGTCCCATGCGCTTGGCGGCGTGTGTTTAAACTGGGGCTGCATTCCCAGCAAGGCCCTCCTGTCGGTTGTCGAACTCGGAGACAAGGTTAAAAAAGCCGGGGATCTGGGGCTGCTCGTCCAAGGACCAGTCACATACGATCTCGCTCGGATGGTCGCTCGAAAGAATACGGTGGTGGCGACTCTTGTGAAGGGCATCGCGACGCTCTTCAAGGCGTGGAATATCGAACATGTGTCGGGAACTGGATCGCTACGGGATCGGCAGACCCTCACGGTGACTGCACCCGATGGTGCGACGCGGGATATTCAGGCTGATGCAGTTATAATAGCCACTGGGTCGTCCTGGCCGAACCTGCCGCAGTTTCCGATTGACGGACAGCAACTGCTCACAAGCCGGCATCTCCTCGACCTCGATCGCATTCCTGCCAGTCTGCTGATTGTCGGCGCAGGAGTCGAGGGGTGTGAGTTCGCGGCGCTCTATAGCGGCCTGGGAACGAAGGTCACGATTGTCGAATTGATGGTGCGCGCGCTTCCTCTGGAGGATAGCGACATCTCATCGATGATGGAACGGGAGCTGAAGAAACGCGGTGTGACGGTTCTGACCGGGACCACCGTCGAGCGGCTGGAGCGGTCACCGGCGGCCATCACCGCTTACCTCAAAGATGGTGCGCAAGTCACGGCTGAAAAGATACTGGTGTCCGTAGGTCGAGGTTTGAACAGTCGAGGCATCGGATTGGAGCAGGTGGGAGTGCAGACGGGACGGCGAGGAGAGATTCTCGTCAACGATCAGATGGAAACCACTGTACCGGGGATCTATGCGATCGGCGATGTCGTCGGCAAGGCTATGTTGGCGCACGTGGCTTCGGCGCAGGGTAAAGTTGCGGTCGAGAATATCATGGGGCATCAGGCGACCGTTCGTTACGACGTGATCCCTGCCGGAATTTTTACCCTGCCGGAAATTGGTCGCGTGGGTCTGACGGAGCAGCAAGCTCGAGAAAAAGTCGAAGCTGCCGGGCAGAATCCAGACCAGGCGCTTACGGTGGGGCGTTTTCGATATGCCGGGGTGGGGAAAGCGCAAGCGACAGGGGATACAACGGGGTTGTTCAAGATTATAGCCGAGTCTTCGAGCGGCAAGATTCTCGGCGTGCACATCGTCGGAGCCCACGCAGCCGATCTGGTGCATGAAGCGGCGATGGCGATGCAGGTCGGGGCGACGGTCACACAAATGGCCGAGATGATCCATGCGCATCCGACGCTGTCCGAAGGTCTGATGGAAGCGGCTGAAGATATTGAAGGGAAAGCGATTCACCAAGTACGAAAGCGGGCGCAATAATGTGGCAATCGTTCCTCCTCAAGCTCGGGATGTTTGCGGCGACCATGGGGGTCGTGTTTTGGATCGGGTGGACCCTACCGACCTCATTCGACCGGGAGCACGACCTTGCGGCAAAATCGTTAGAGGGGCCGCAGGCTGAAACTGTTTCAGGCAGTGGCAGCGCATCGGTGGTGAGCCCATCTTCTGTCTCCTCGTTGTCAGATCGTCCGGATATTCTTGCTGCCCCGAAGCGATCTCACAGGGGCCTCTTGGATCTGAACCGGGCGACGGAGCAGGAATTCGACGCGCTGCCTGGGATCGGCCCCCAACTGGCTGAGCGGATCATAGAGTATCGGCAATCGGTAGGGGCCTTCCACTCTCTTGAAGAATTACGAGCGGTCAAAGGGATCGGGAAAAAGAAATTTGAACGGATCCGCCAGTTGGTTACGGTCACACCGGGCGCCGGACTTTCAGACGGACGGAAGAAGGCAACATGAGCGATCTGTCCCGCCAACTCGACTTGATTCTCCGCGGAGCTGTGGAAGTGATTCAACCGGCCGAGCTTGAATCAAAACTGACACGTTCCTTGAAAGAAAACCGGCCTCTGCGTGTAAAAGCCGGCTTCGATCCGACCGCGCCGGATCTGCATCTGGGTCATACGGTGTTGATCCACAAACTCAAGCACTTTCAGGAACTCGGACATCACGTGATTTTCTTGATCGGCGATTTCACCGGCATGATCGGTGATCCCACCGGCCAATCGGAGACGCGCGTCGCGCTCTCCAAAGAAAAAGTCTTGGAGAATGCCAAGACCTACGAACGGCAGATCTTCAAAATTCTTGACCCTGAGAAGACCCTGGTGGAGTTCAACAGCCGGTGGATGAGTACGATGACGGCGGAAGAGTTGATCCATCTGAGCGCGCAGTACAGTGTCGCGCGCATGTTGGAGCGGGACGATTTTCGCAAGCGATACTCGGAACAGAAGCCGATCAGTATCCATGAGTTCATGTATCCGCTTGTGCAGGGCTACGATTCGGTGGCGCTCAAGTCCGACGTGGAATTGGGCGGCACCGATCAGAAGTTCAATCTTCTTGTCGGGCGGGACCTTCAGCGAGGCCATGGACAGGAGCCGCAGGTCGTCATCACGATGCCCTTGCTGGAAGGCACCGACGGCGTGAAGAAAATGAGCAAGAGCGTCGGCAACTACATTGCCCTCGAAGACCCACCGAGCGACATGTTCGGAAAGTTGATGTCGATCAGCGATTCCTTGATGCTCCGGTATTACGAATTGCTCACGACGGAGGACATGTCTGGAGTCAAGGCTGCTCATCCCATGGAGGCGAAGCAAGCGCTCGCGTCATTGATCGTCACTCGGTATCACGGGGCGGAGGCAGGCAGGCAGGCGAGGGCGGCATTCCAGCAGAAATTTTCTGAACGAGAGTTTCCAAGTGAACCGGATGTGCGATTGATCCTGACCCCGGCCGATTTGCGAGAGGGACAGACGATCAGTTTGGTCGATCTGGTGACCAAGACAGGGCTTGTGCCGAGTAAGAGCGAGGCTCGGCGGCTCATCATTCAAGGCGGCCTCGAAGTGGATGAGCAGAAGATTACCGATGCGAACAGCGTTCTTACCCTCGCAAGCGGACGATCCTATCGTTTCAAAATCGGCCGCAGAAAATTTGCGCTGATTGAGTTTCGGGAGTGATTGCCCGGACTTTCTTGACTTGGTACGGAGGCCCAGCGTAGGATTCGACTCAGCGAGCGGGCGTAGCTCAGTGGTAGAGTCCTAGCTTCCCAAGCTAGTTGTCGTGGGTTCAAATCCCATCGCCCGCTCCAAAATAAGTTGTGAAACGTTACGTATAAGTGGCGAAGGACTTGAGAGGCGCAGGCTTCCAAGTCCTTTTTTATCTCATGGTGAATTTCTGAATGACATAGATCTATTGAACCCTGCACGCAACCCCTTGGGGAAGTCGAGTGGAAGCAGTCGCACGCGATAGGACTGATAGGGTTTGTGGATTGCAGAAAGGAGGCGTTGTGAGCCGAAGGCAGTTTGGATTTTTGGTTGTTGTGACGTTGATTGGAAGCACCATAGGTGGGGCCTTAAGCGGGTGGTGGTTGACTCCTTCATCCGTCAAGGCGCAGAAAATCAATGGAGTGAATGCGGAAGAGTTTCTCCTGTTGGATGCGAATGGAAAGGCGCGGGCCGGATTAGGCCTCGACAAAAATGGCGAGGTAGGCCTGGTGCTGACGAGTCGCGATGGGAAACGGAAACTGGCCCTCTCTCCAGACGAACAGTTTGTCGTGAAGCTGTCCGATCAGAGCGAGGGTGTCTTGTGGTCGGCCCCTAGAGGGCCTGCGGGTCTCAATAGGATGGTGAGAAATCTGGCTTTTGGGGTATCCTGCTAAGACAACTAGTGGGTGTTAAAAAATTATTGTGGACTCGGGGCAATACAGGATTGAAGGAACAATTCACGGACAGCTCAGACAGCGCCTGCAGGCTGTTCAAAAAGGCCGTTCAGCAAGGCCGTAGCGAGTGAAGGGCCGAGGCGTACCCTTTCGGTACGTTGAGGGTCTGAACGATGCGAGAACGCCGCTGGCAGATTTTTTCAACAGCCTGCTAAACGGCCTTTTGGACTTTGCCGCTACGCAAGCACCGTGTGCAAACCCGAATGCGTTTGGGCTGACCGTCGACCAGCGCTCGGACCGGTTGGAGGTTGGGCTTGAAGATCCGCTTGGTCTTGTTATTGGCATGACTGACGTTATGGCCTGATTGGCGCCGTTTGCTACAGAGATCGCATGTAAAAGCCACGGGGATACTCCTTTATCAGTCGAATCGATGCAGGATTTGAAACACTGAAATCTACCATAGGGCCATTCATTGTGACAAGCAGGTTCGATGGTAGGCCTGGGGAAGGGTGACTGCGATGACGGGAATCGATCTACTGGGGTTTGCGGCGGGGACATTGACGACTTGTGCCTTCTGGCCCCAGCTTCAAAAGACATGGAGGTCGAAGTCTGCGGGTGATGTCTCGCTGGGTATGTTGGCTATATTCTCAACCGGTGTCTGCCTTTGGTTTCTGTACGGGCTGGTTCTGCAATCCTGGCCGATCATTCTGACGAATTTCATCACGTTGCTTTTAACTGGGGCGATACTCGCGCTCAAACTGCGTTATCGGTCTAACGGCGGGTAGTATGTTTGGTTGAACCTGTTGTCCGTGATTTTTTAGAGCCGGCCGTGGGGGAGACAACAGCAGGCACGCTGATATCGAAGCTCGGATCGCCTCCATCGTCGTATCGATCTTTTCCCACACTATAAATTTTCTGCTGCGTCGGGCTCCACAACATCGGTAATCCACTGAAGGGATCATAGTAGGACAAGCCGACTTGAGCGAGTCGATTCGGCACGGTGGCCTGTGGGCTTGGGCGCCGTAAGACAACCTGCATTGAGGCGAGCCGTAATCTGGCATCGGTTTCCTTCAGTTGATAGTGGAAGGGTTCCCAGTCTGGTTCGAAGGAGTGGGGGCTGGCAAGGCTTTCCAAGATGCCTTGGCGCGCGGGACCTGCAAGCTCGTGAAGTTTTGGCAAGGTGGCTTGTCCTGTTTCTGCAGCATGGGCCATCGCATCATAATACGTTGCATACATTTCCCAAGTCTCTCTCGTCTGTAGGGGAATTCCCAGGAACGAGCGTCCGGGAGGATGTGTGATCTGGTGGAAGGCTTGCTTGGGAAGACGGGCAGCGGTTGCCAGCCACTCGGTGGAGCGTTCATCGGTATGCTTGCCACGGACACCGAGTGAAAATTGATGTTGAAGCGGCCAGCGGAGCGATGATTCTGCCGCGGTGAGTGGAGGGGCAATGTCAGGGGTCATCGCCAAGACAGTCTTGTTCATATCAGGTTGCGACAGCAAGGTCGAGAGCAGGCGGAGATCGTCGATGATGACGATTTGCGCCATGACCTTGGTGGCGATGGTCGTTGCGTCTCGAAGCACGCTTCGCCACTTGTCCATATCCTTCTTCAGCCGCTGTATGCCTAAGGCCGGCTGTTGAGAAAATCCGTCGGCGGCATAGAGTCGATGGGCGAAAAAAATTTCCACAAAGCGGGGCGTGCCTTGGTGTCCGAATCCCATATCCTCGAAAGGCATTGTGAGCCAGCGCTCGTACCGCGCCAATAATGTGTGATCGCGACCGGCCACAGCGTGAAGTCCTGTGCGCATATTCCGAAATTCGCTCATTGGATTTTCGGAGTCCCAGGACGGCAGGATCTGTTCCATCGGGAGCTGAATCCGCAATTCTGAGCGGCCCGGCTTGTCGTAGTTGAAATCGCTTGCGACTGGAGTGCCCGTGATTTCCAGCCACATCTCATGGCCTACCTTGGTTGGATCAAGCGAAGGATCTGCAGCAAAGCCGAGGAGATAGTAGTAGCCATTTTCATAGGGGCTGGTCAGGCGGTGCTGCGGCGGCTCCATGAGCCGGGTGAAGGTGGTGCTGGGAGGCTGCCCCTTCGAAGACCAGATGAGGCTCGATAATGCGAAGAGAGCCCAGAGGATGATGACGCCAATGACCAGGTGCTTCATAGAGAAATACGTAGCGATTGCATT
>OEKW01000384.1_pt4 | contig 13991 bp, 10 predicted proteins | sample 1503291 | NCBI WGS metagenome assembly OEKW01 (sample SAMEA104379590, study PRJEB20068) | metagenome | biome: 1000743; feature: 77; material: 1998 | place: USA | collected 2012 | depth 25 m
TGAGGGAACAACATTAGGGTCAACCGCTGTCGCGTCGCGACGGTACGTCCGATACAGTTCGGCTGCCCGGCGTTGGATGGCCGGATCGTTGCCGAGTTTACCCTGCGCGCCGATTAGTTCACCTCTCAGTTGTTTCGTCAGCTCGCTCTCGCCGCTCCGGGGCGCCCAACCCAAATCCGCAATGGCCGGACCGATCCGGCTTCGCACGAACGCTTCCAGGGCCGGTCGATCTTCTACGGTAATAATCCGGTTCAGGAAGGAGAACGAGTCGAGTAAGACGGCCCAGACATTTTTATCTCGCTCCGCGGTAAAGCGAGCCGTCAGGTCAAGATAATCCGTAAGAGGCATGAGGCCGGCGACCGTAGTGGCCCAGGCATCGTTGATGAGGTTGAACCGCTCGGTGGCGGCGAGTCGATCGATGCCGATGTTCAGTATCCGATCGAGCAGGTCCGGCGCATAGCGCACTCTGTAGAAGCCATGGCCGTCTTCGTTAATCAGCACTGACTCCCAATCGCGGGGGAGGGGAACTGTCGTGTGCTTGTCCGTCAGCAACATGCGCGCAGTGCCGGCCTTGCCGCCCGCGGTGATTCGCATCTGGAGCGGGATCTGCCATGCTTGAGGCACGGGGTGAGGGGTAAGGGGTGCCGGGTTAGGCAAATAGGTGAATCGCTGTTGTGACAGGACGAGTTGGCCCGACTGATTGATCTCAGCCGTAATGAGGGGGTAGCCCGGTTGGAAGATCCAGCTGTCCATGAGTTCAGGCACCGGCTGTTTGGCGATCGCTCCCAGCGAGACCCAGAGATCCTTCGTGTCTGCGTTCCCGTAGGCATGCGCCCGCAAGTACTCGCGGACCCCGTCGCGGAAAACGGTCGGACCGATGTGCTGCTCTAACATCCGGAGCACCGACGCGCCCTTTTCATAGGTCAGGACGTCGAACATCGCCTCGGCGTCCTTGGGAGCCTGCACCGGATATTCGATCGGTCTAGTGCTGTGCAGTCCGTCGACAGAAAAGGCGGCCGCGCGCGCCACACCGAAACTGTCCCATCGTTTCCATTCCGGTTTCCAGGCATCGACGGCCAGCATCTCCATGAAGGTGGCGAAGGCTTCGTTCAGCCACAATCCGTTCCACCAGGACATGGTCACCAAGTCGCCGAACCACATGTGGGCGTTCTCATGCGCAACCACATCGGCCACGCGCTCCAGTTCGCCGTGCGTGGCGCTCTGCCGATCGACCAGCAAGGCAGTTTCACGGTAGGTAATGGCCCCGAGATTTTCCATAGCCCCGGAGGCAAAGTCAGGAATGGCGAGCAGGTCCAGCTTGTCGCCTGGGTAGGGGATTCCATAGTAACTCTCAAAAAACGACAGTGACGCCGCCGCAATGTCCTGGCCGAAACTTGTCAGATGTTTTTTCCCGGGGATGGTCCACAGGCGAAGCGGGGTCCGGCCGATCATCACTGGTTCGGTCGACTCGATCCGGCCCACGATGAACGCGACCAAATAGCTGGACATCTTGATCGTATCGGCGAAACGCACCACCTTCTTCCCGCCTTCACGCATTTCGGATGAGACCATGGTGTTGGAAACCGCTGTGAGCGTTGAATCGACGACCAGCGTCGTGGCGAAGACGGCTTTGAAGTCCGGCTCATCCCAGCAGGGGAACGCCCGGCGGGCATCGGTAGCTTCGAACTGTGTCGCAGCCATGTTGTGAGTCGCGCCACGCTCGTCTTTGTAGGTACTCCGGTAGAAACCTCTGAGCTTGTCGTTCAGCGCGCCAGAAAAAGCCATCGTCAGGTTCCACGTGCCGGGCAAGAGCGGCTCGGTAAACGAGAGATGGCAACGCTGGGTCGCCTCATCCAGCCTGATCGTCGCCTGTCTCGCCAGACCGGCGGCTCCTGCGATCTGCGCCGAAGCGATGTCGAGTTCAATGGCGTTGAGGACAACGTGAGAGGTCGATTGATGGATCGTGAGGGTGACGGTTTCCTGTCCGACAAAACGTGCGGTCGTCAGATCTGGCTCCAATCTCAGATCGTAGCGAATCGGGACCACATGTCTTGGAAGCCTGTATGGATCGACTGAGTCTAGAGTAGCGTCTTGGTTCATATCTTCGCCTTTCGGTCTTGTGATCGCTGCATGCACAAAGGAACTGTTGAGGCGTGTGCCGAGGAACGACATGAGCGGAATGGTGAGCAGAAATCGGGCATGCCGGCTGACGGCCTGTAGGGTCTGCCGCCTGCTGATCGGGTCGGTCATGTCCTCGTCGCAGGGTATGACTCAACTCCGTTGGCGGTGCCTACAATGAGCAGGTCTGTCCGTCCGACGAAGAGGCCGGTCTCGACGACTCCAGGAATCAAGTTCAAGGCAATCTCAAGTTCTCGCGGGCTGTCGATCCGTGGAATATGGACGTCCAGAATCACGTTGCCTGCTTCCGTGTGAAACGGCGATCCATTCCGTTCCCTGAGCACCACACGACTCTGCGTGAGGGTCCCGATTTCTCTGGCTGTGCTTCCCCAACCGAAGGGGATCACCTCAATGGGGAGCGGGAATAATCCTCCCAATACAGGGACTCGTTTGGTATGGTCGACCAAGACGATAAACTGCTTGGCTGAAGCTGCGACAATCTTTTCTTTGAGGAGCGCTCCGCCTCCGCCCTTAATCAGATTGAAACTGGGGTCGACCTGATCTGCCCCGTCGATCGCGACATCGATGACCCAGACATTATCGGTATCGATGAGGACGATCCCTTGTTGCCGGGCCAGCACGGCTGTTTCCTTTGAGGTAGGCACTCCGCGAAGTCTCATGCCTGCGCGGACTTTTTCCCCCAGCGCGACGACCATGTGCTTGGCGGTCGAGCCGGTCCCAAGACCCACGACCATCCCATCGCGGACGAACTCGACGGCTTTCAGGGCTGCGGCTTTCTTCAGACTGTCGAGATCCTGGCTGCTCATGACGACAAGGAGGTATGGGAAATAGACGCGGCAACGGATGCGGCGCCAAGCAAAGCCGTCTTCTGGTTCATGACGACTTTCACCGGGATCGAACTCATCAAGCGTTTGTAGCGGCCCTTGTTCGTGAACGACTTCATAAATGTTCCGTCTTTCAGTTTGGCCAGCAGCTTCGGCGCGATGCCGCCGCCCAGATACACGCCGTTTAGTGTCATACCCTTCAGGGCAAGATTGCCGGCTTCGGCTCCATAGATGGAGGCAAACAGGTCCAGCGCCTGCTTGGCAATGTCTGCCTGCCCCTTGAGGCCGGCTTCTGCAATCACCGCGGCAGGATCGCCGGCTTTGATTTGTTCGGAGAGCCACGTCGGCTCATTCTTCTTACTGTCGCGGATATAGTCGTAGATCGCATGCAGGCCGGGACCTGACAGGACACGTTCGTAGCTCACGTGCAAGTAATGACCGCGCAGATGGCGCAGGAGTTCGATTTCGTTGTCATTGTTCGGGGCAAAGTCTGTATGCCCCCCTTCCGACTGCATTGGCTGATAGCGCGAACCGTTCCAGAATAGGATGGATTCTCCCAGTCCGGTTCCCGCCGCAATCAGGGCAAGGGCCTGGTTATATGCCGGTGGGGTTCCGGCGTTGAGGATTTCAACTTCGTCCGGCCGGAGCAAGAGAATCCCGTAGGCCATGGCTTCGAGATCGTTGAGCAGTTTCACTTGCGGTATGTCGAACTGCTTCGACAGGGTTGCGCCATCGACTATCCACGGGAGGTTTGTCGTTTGGCAACGGTTCTGAATGACAGGGCCGGCAATGCCGAAACAGGCCGCGTCGATCTTCGGTGGCCTCTCCGCCAGGCGCGCAGGTTCCGGCTCAGCAGCGTCTCTTTTCTCAGTCGTGGATTCATCTATGGACGTTGGGGGCTCCGGAGGGACGAGAAATTCCGTGAGCATGTCCTCGAGCGAGGTATAATCGGCGCTGTGGAATGACTCTAACCGGATAGGATCGACGCGGTCCTTCTTCCAGTCAAACAGGGCCAAGTGAGTTTTCGTGCCCCCGATATCTCCAGCAACGATCATCGCTCCCTCATGTGCTCGCCCGCTGTTACTGCATCGGAAGCTCCGCTGCTGCCGCTCGGTCGAGGAACCAGATGAGTCGGCCTTCCTCTGGCTTGACCAGCGCGGCCGGGAGTTGCCGTTCTGCCTCGGTCTTCGGATCGAGAATGGCTCTCACGATTCCTGCTTTGCTCGTTCCCGTAGCCAGGAACAGTATCACACTCGCGCGGTTGATCGCAGCTAGGGTCATGGTCAGTCTGTTGGGTGGATCTTTTGGAGATTGCGCCGCCGCGATCATATGTCGCTGATCCCGGAGGATTGATGCTCCGGGAAATAGTGACGCCGTATGCCCATCTTCACCCAGCCCTAACAGGATGAGGTCGAGGGAGGGCTGGGCCGATGGTACGGTCTTCGTCACAAGACGCAACTGCCGTTCGTACTCAGAAGCCGCCGCCTGGGGGTCACTGGATTCTCCTGCCATACGATAGACCTGCGAGGGCGTAATATTGAGAGGGGCGAACAGGGTCTTGTCGGCCAAGGCGTAGTTGCTTCGAGGGTCATTGGAGGGGACGCACCGTTCATCGCTAAAAAAAAAGATAGCTCGGGACCAATCGAAGCGATCGGCAAAGGAAGGAGAAGACAGCGCTCTGTAGAGGTTTTCCGGTGTCGTGCCGCCTGAGAGGGCGATGAGAAATCGGCCTTTCGCGCGAACGGCTTCTTGACCCACTTCCAGGACGAATTCAGCTGCTGCTGCCGCCGCTTGGCTGTCGCTGTGAATGCGGATGTCGGGAACGGCGGGCATCCTACTTCTTGCGGGCGTGCCCGCTCCTGATACGCCGTTTAACTAAACGGCGCGGTGTGCGAGGAGTGAGCGACTTCGTCAATGATTGAATCGTCGCGATAGGGTTCTTGCCCAGAGGCAAGACGATGGCCTGTTGTTCATGAGCTTGGAGCGCCTGGATGTCGCCCGCGGCCTGGGCCTGCGCGAGGGTGCGAAAGGTGAACGGTTTTCCGGGGATACTGAGATCGGGAGTCATCCGATCGAGGAGCTGTAAGAATATTCCGATCCTCGCCCCCCCCTTGTGGAGTTGGCCTGTCGAGTGAAGATAGCGAGGACCATAGCCGGACGTCGTGGTCACATGATGATGAGAGACGAGCGCTTTTCGCAACATGCGAATGGCTTGTTCCATCTTGGAGGATGGCCTCGTGTAGGCCAAGATGGCGACATACGCGCCGGGGCGGCACTGTCGTTTGAGTTGAGCGGCGGCCTGTGCGGGCGTCGAGGTGGCTTGTTTCGGCAATCGGCCGGTGGACTGGATCGCTGCCAGTACGCGGGCCGTGTTGTCCTTGCTTTCTTGGACGTTCGGCTGATCGAACGGGTGAATCCCCAGGAGGTGGCCTGCCAAGGCCGTCGCGACTTCCCACCGGAAAAATTCTCCTGCGAGATCGTATCGGTCTTGGAGCGTGAGCGTGAAGATTGGATGACCCTGCCGCGCGAGATTAGCGACCTGTCGGTCGAGCAATCTATTCCGATCCCCCTTCAACCGTAAATAGATAAAAAGCCGGTCCGTACCATAGGCAGTCGATGCGACAATCGGTTCATGCGCTACAGGGATGAGGCCGGTTCCTTCCTTGCCTGTGCTTTCCGCGAGGAGCTGCTCCGCCCACAAACCAAATGCGGCAATCTGCGGTGAGGCGATCAAGGTAACTTTGTTGCGCCCTGCTTGCGCCAGTGAGGCCATCGTTGCGCCAAGGTCGGCGCCGGGGTTCTGCTCAAGCGGGGATTGGATTCGACAGGCCTGGGCCATGGCTGTGGCACGTGTGAGCAATCGCGCGACATCGACTCCTATCAGGACGGCAGGGACCAATCCGAAATAGGAAAGAACTGAGTACCGTCCACCGATGTCCGGTGGGTTGGTAAAGATGCGCCAGAACTGATGTTCTGCTGCCAGCTTCTCCAGCCCGGTGCCGGGATCGGTAATGGCAACGAACTGTGTCCCTCCTTGGTGGCCAGGAGTCCGGTGAACATGTGCCCAAAAGTGGGCGAAGAGGGACATGACTTCGATGGTTCCGCCGGATTTACTGGCGAGGATGAAGAGGCTTCGAGCCGGGTCGATCGCCTGCGTGACCTGTTGAACCCAGCCTGGAACAGTGGAGTCGAGAACCCACAAGCGTGGAAATCCGCGCGATGATCCGAATGTCGTACGAAATACTTCCGGTCCTAAGCTGCTCCCGCCCATCCCGAGCAGGACCACGTCTCGGATACCGCGCTTTTTGGTTGACGCCGCGAAGGTCCGCAACTCCTCGGTCCGATCTTTCATAAACTCGATGACGGTCAGCCAGCCGAGCCGGTTGGTGATGTCGGTGGGGTCTTGCTTCCAGAGCCGATGGTCGCGGGCCCACAGTCGCTCAACCGCATGGGATGCGTCGAGCCGTGCCTTCCCAGCAGCAACCAGAGATTGCAGGTCCGAGGAAAATGATCGATCAATCTCACTTGTCATAGCACACCGTCCGTCCATTGTAGATATCGGACGAGAGAAACACAAACATGAGGTCTCATCGAGTAATTTGTGGCTCGGCAGATAAAATGGCGGATGTTTGAGACAGCAGATAGGAGGGGGATTGCGAATACCGTTAAGCCCAAGCTGGACGGGATCCGATAATACCTCTTGTCCGTTTCTGTAGAGGGTTAACCGTCGATCCGCCTTGTTGATGACAATTGTCGAGGTTCGGTGAATCCGGGACCAGGCGATCGCCTCCTTGGCCATCTGTTGCCATCTGCTGATTCGACTCCGATCGGCATATCGCCCCAATTCGCTGCTCAGTACAGCTCATTCTGTTGCCAGACTCTGGACAGCGCGCTCTGACGCATCGAGAGATCGATCGTACTGCCCCTGTTCATAATGCGCATGGGCTTGCTGTATAAGCCGCTCGATTTCTTCGGATTTCTGTCCCGATGGAAAACGGTTGTCGACGACACTGACTCGCAGAGACATCGTCTGGAGTCGATTCTCGACCAGGGCAATCTTCTCTTCGGCTGAACGGCGGAGCGATTCACGTTCCACTGTGAGGCGGGCGACTGTGCGGGCCCCTTCTTCTTGCAGCCGGCGAAGGGCTAGTTCCAAATTGTTGGGCTCCCAAGGCCAACGGATGAGATCCTCCTCGGCCTGGGCTTGAGTTTTTAGAGCCACCCACTGCTGTGAAAACTGGGCATAGTCGGCGGGCCAGAATTCAGCGGCCCGTAACGCCGTCAAGTCTCGATCGATATTTTCGATCGCTTCGACCACATCTTGAGGCACGGCCTTCACACAACCGGAGACGGAGCCGGCGAGCGCCACAGCCCCCCATACCAAAAACGCCCCTGTTAGTCGTGGACAATGACCGGACATATGGCAAGTCTACCGTACTTTTCCTGACACGCAGAGCGTTTTCCTTTTCTGATCTTGGCCACCCCTGTATCGTGTCCCGCCAAAAAAATCACTACTCTAGAGCCCCTTAGCCTTTGGCCCAATACCTCTCACTCAAACCATCGCGATTCCCAATAAAAAATTGAGGTTAAACGGTTGGTGCGCAAGGGTAATGCCAACAACGACATTGCACGGGCCTGCGGAAAACAACAGAATCACAGTAGGATAGCGGCATGAGAGGGCAATCGGTTTATGAAACCTGGGGCGATCTAGTCCATCACAATGACGAAACCGCCTCAATACGAAAGGGTTATCAATGAGTTAGTCGTAAATCCTAGGATCTTGTCGGCTGTAGATCAGTACTGTCGGCCGCCATAAAATTCGATAACCTGACTGCCTGAAATAACCCCCGTTCACCTGATACGTCCAGTTGCTTTGTTTAACCAAACACAAGAGATCAACTGAAGAACGGTCTTTTTCTACTCCCAAACGTTTTCGGCATACCGTTTAGAGAGAATGGACTGCCCATATCTTTGGTGCCAGACGTTTCAAAAGCGAGCGCATGCAGTTTGACAGGGTGTCAGCCCACCCCTATAATGCCCCGTTGTCATCTGTGGGTATCTAAGGCAAGGAGCGGACGCATGTCGTTTACATCGCAGCAGCCATCGAACCTCAAGAAAAAACGCGAGCATGGATTCCGTAAACGGATGAGCACGAAGAATGGCCGCAAAGTCTTGGCTCGTCGTCGCGCCAAGGGGCGAGCTCGCTTGACCGTGTAGATAGACTGAGCGACGCCGACCAGGGCTGCACGAAGGAATCTTGCCCTCCGTTATGTGCCCCAGACGAGGTAGCTCCCATCACAGGATGACAGTGCGTGGTCATGGCCGAGTCTGGGAATCCAGGCTCGAAGAGGAAGTCCTGTGCAAGCTGGCCCTCTCCCAGGATGATGGCGATGTCGCAGGGTGGAGGTGGCAGGGATCTGTTCCTGAAAAATAGCCGTGACATTGAATATGCCAAGCAGCATGGTTATCGTATTTCGACCGCTCTTTTTAATGTTGTGATTTGCCGGACGGACATGAATGGAAGCCGAGTCGGTATTGTGGTGGGGAAGCGATTCGGAGGGGCTGTCAGCCGAAATCGAGCAAAGCGCCTGTTTCGGGAACTCACGCGTCAATTACGCGGTCAATTGATCCCTGGACATGCCCTGATCGTCTTCCCCAAACGAGATTCGATTGCACAACCCTTTGCCGTCTTGAAAGAGGTGTGGGTATCGGCGCTTCAGCGCCAACGGTTGCTTCGTATGCATGCGGGCTAGCGTGCGCCAGTGGTAGCTGACTCTTCTGACCGAGCTACCGGCTTGGATCTCGCCCTTCCTGAGACCAACCTGCCTGGCTGAGGCTGCCTTCGTTGAGTTTTCGAGGGCCGCGATCAGCCGATAGGGGACTCTAAGAGCGCGCAACCTTGTCATGCGGCATCTGCTCAAAGTGATCTGTTTCTCTCATTGGAGGAATGGATTCTGTGACAGTGCAGTGTAGGAACACTATTGTTTGCATGGTAGTGGCGGTTCATTATGGATAAACGCGTTATCATTTTTCTGGTCCTCTCGTTAGCCATTATCCTGGGGTTTGACCTATTCATGAGGCAGATGGGCTGGCTTCCAGAGCCGCCTCCTGCTCAAGATGGCTCTGTCCAGGCTCCCTCCTCTTCCGAGGGAGAGTCAACCCCCGCCCCCACGATAGGAACGGGCAGCGGTTCAAGCGTCTCAACCCAATCGGGCACAAAATCTAACACTCCTCCGTCGGGTATGTCTCCACCGGCATCGGAACAGACGGTGACGATTGAGACAGGTCTAGTTCGAGTCGAGCTATCGAATCGTGGCGGGGTGATTCGACGTTGGGAACTGAAGCGATACCATACAGATCCTCCTGAACAGAAACCGGTACAACTCGTCTATCAAGGGGGAAAATTCAAAGGCCCTCTCTCAATCACCGTCGAAAATGCCGATCTCGATAAGACGATTCGAGAAGGCCTCTATAACATTGAGAAAGATTTTACGAGTCTCGATGCCGCTCATCCTGTCGGGCATGTCACGATGCAGTTCCACGATTCTGCGGCTCATCTCAGCGTGGAGAAACGCCTGACGTTCCACCACGATAGTTATATGGTGGATGTGGCATTCGCCATCGAGGGAGTGACCGAGTCCTATGACATCGGATTAGGGACGAATTTCGGTATCGTGGAGTGGGGCGATGGATTCATCGGTCTGATCGGATCAGCCTCGCAGGTCGACAACAAGATAGAAAAAGAGACGCCGGAGAAAGGACTTGAGCGGAAGGGGGAAGTTCAGTGGGTTGCTTTGCAGGACAAGTACTTTCTTTCGGTGTTGATCCCGAAGGCGGGTACGGCCGCTCTTGCCAAAACGGAAGACCCCAAAATTGTGTCGGCTGGAGTACGGATGGCCGCATCGGGAGCGGCATCCTCGGTTGCGCTCCAGTTGTATGCCGGTCCCAAGGAATACGACACGCTCCGCTCCCTGAACGTGGGCCTGGAAGACATGATCGATTTCGGATGGTTCATCTTCGGCAGTTGGACTGTTGTGAAATCGGTCGCCAAGCCGATCTTTTATATCCTGCGATTTATCCATGAATATGTCGGTAACTACGGGGTCACCATTGTCTTGTTGACGTGCATGATCAAGATCTTATTTGTGCCGTTGCAGTACAAGAGCTACAAGTCGATGAAAATGATGCGGTTGATTCAACCCAAGATCAAAGAGGTCCAGGAAAAATACAAAGGAGACCGTGATCGTCTGAACAAAGAGCTCATGAAGCTGTATCGGGAGCAGAAGGTGAATCCCCTGGGTGGCTTTCTTCCGATGTTCTTGCAGATGCCGGTCTTTGTAGCCCTGTTCAATGTTCTCTATATGACGATCGATTTGCGCCAGGCCCCTTTTATGCTCTGGGTGCACGATTTATCGCAACAGGACCCCTTCTATGTGTTGCCGGTACTCATGGGGATATCGATGTTCATTCAACAGAAGATCACACCCACCACGATGGATCCGACGCAGGCGAAGATGATGTTGATCCTCCCGATCGGCTTAACATTTCTGTTCGTCAATTTTCCTGCGGGCCTGGTGTTGTATTGGTTGACGAACAATGTCCTGACCATCACTCAGCAATTAGTGACGGATCGTTTTCTATTGCACGACAAAGCCCTCGCCTCGATGGGTACTGCGCAGAGCGGCAGTACGAGCGCATAGGCGCTTCGCAGTTATGTTCCCGTAGTGAAAGAGTCGTCATGTATGGAGCACTCGAAGACACGATCTGTGCCATTGCCACGCCGATCGGTGAAGGCGGCATTGGGATCGTTCGACTGAGTGGCCCTCAGTCGCTCGTTGTCGCTTCCAAGGTTGCTCGGTTGCGGTCTGGACGTCCCCTCTCATCTATTTCTTCACATAGGCTGCATCTGGCTGATCTTGTGATTCCTGCATCAGGCAGGCAGGACAAGATCAAAACCAGTGATAATCGTCTGCCTGTACCGGCTCTGCTCGACGAAGCGCTCGTGGTCTATATGAAAGCGCCGCGGTCGTTTACGGCGGAGGACGTCGTGGAGATTCAGTCTCATGGCGGGGCATTCGTACTTGGGATGATTTGCAAGGTCTGTGTTGAGTCCGGTGCACGAATGGCGGAACCGGGAGAGTTTACGAAGCGGGCCTTTCTCAACGGACGATTGGATCTCTCCCAGGCGGAAGCGGTGCTCGATACGATCAGGGCCACATCATCCGCCGGATTGAATGTCGCTCAACGTCACCTGCGAGGCGATCTCGCTCGCGAGGTCGAACAGGCTCGAACCTCTCTCCTGATTGTGTTGGCCCAGGTCGAGGCAGGCATCGATTTTGTGGACGAAGATATTTCTTTTCTTCAACGTGATGAGCTGGTGCGTATTGTGAGGGGCGCTTGTGCGGTGGTTCATAAACTCGAGGCGACGGCGCAGGAGGGGCGGATGCTACGGGACGGCGCGCACGTGGTGATCCTTGGCCGCCCGAATGTCGGCAAATCCAGTCTGTTAAACCGTCTTCTGCGAGAAGAGCGGGCGATTGTCACAGCCTCTCCAGGGACGACGAGGGATGTGATCGAGGAATCCATCGATCTTGACGGGGTGACGATTCGTTTGGTTGATACAGCAGGAGTGCGGGAAACGGACGATCTTATCGAGCAGGAAGGGATTAAGCGAACCCGTCTCGCGCAGGGTGAAGCGGACTTTTTACTGGTGGTCATAGATGGGAGCGTGCCTCTCGCAAGCGACGACCGGGAACTCTTGCTTGCGGTCAAGGACCGCAAGCATATGGTGCTGCTGAATAAAGCGGATCTTGCCGTTACGGTGGAGGCAGATGCCGCGCTTGCGTGCCATGCCTCATGCAGCATTTCTGCCAAAACGGGGATGGGAATTGAGAGGGCGAAGTCGATTCTTCGCGCCCAGCTGTTGTCCGGGGGGGTTGAGGCATCAGAGAGTGTCACGGTCACGAACGTGCGACACCGTGACGCGTTGCGGCGAGCCGGTGAATCGTTGGGCCAAGCCCTTGAGTCCGTACAGAGCGGGATGGCTGGAGAGCTGGTCTCCATCGATGTGCGCGCTGCGGCTGACGCGCTTGGAGAAATTACCGGCGTCATTACGACAGACGAAATTCTCGGTCGGATTTTTTCCGAATTCTGTATTGGGAAATAAGAAAAGGTTGAACGTGGGACAGGCCGTCGACGTCATCGTGGTGGGCGGAGGTCATGCCGGCTGTGAGGCCGCCTTGGCCGCGGCGCGCATGGGCGCGCGAACCTTGCTGCTGACGATGGATCGCGATCGTATCGCACAGATGTCGTGCAACCCGGCGATCGGGGGAATTGCCAAAGGCCATCTAGTCAAAGAAATCGATGCGCTGGGCGGTGAGATGGCGCGGAACACCGATCAAGCCGGCATCCAGTTCCGCTTCATCAATACGAGCAAAGGTCCGGCGGTGCGAGCTCTCCGCGTTCAATGCGACAAGAAGCTGTATCGCGAAGCCATGCGGAACACGCTGACCCGGCAGGCAGGGCTGACGATCGGCGAGGGAACGGTCGATCGCCTGCTGACGCATGACGGCGCAGTTGCTGGCGTGATAACCGACCGCGGCGATCGCGTACAGGCGAAGGCCGTTATTCTGACATCAGGTACATTCCTTAAGGGACTTATCCATATCGGATTGAATCGTTTTCCTGCGGGGCGAGCCGGAGAGTCGTCCGCCGAGCACCTATCCGATTGTATGCGCGATCTCGGATTCGAAGTGGGCCGGCTCAAGACCGGCACGCCTCCTCGCTTGGATGGGACAACCATCGACTTTTCCGTGATGACATTGCAGCCGGGCGACGATCCGCCGCCGCCGTTTTCGTATCGGACCAGCCGGATTGAGAACCGGCAGCTTCCTTGTCATTTGACCCATACCAATCGCGCAACACACGAGTTGATCCAAGGCAACCTGGATCGATCTCCGCTCTACAGCGGCATCATAGAGTCGGTGGGCCCCCGGTATTGTCCCTCCATCGAGGATAAGGTCGTACGATTTGCCGATAAAGAGCGGCACCAGATCTTCATCGAACCGGAGGGGTTGGACAGCCGTGAGTTTTATCCCAACGGGATCTCCACAAGTCTACCGGTCGATGTACAGGCCGCGATGCTGAAAACGATTCCAGGCCTAGAGCAAGCCACTATGCTTAAGCCGGGATACGCAATCGAGTATGACTACTTTCCCCCAAGGCAATTACACCAGACTCTGGAGACAAAGCTGCTGGACGGCCTCTACCACGCAGGACAGATCAATGGAACCTCTGGATATGAAGAGGCAGCGGCTCAGGGTCTCATGGCCGGGATCAATGCCGTTCTAAAGATTCGAGGGGAATCGCCATTGGTACTCGACAGATCCCAAGCCTATATTGGTGTGTTAATCGATGATCTCATTACGAAAGACGCACGTGAACCCTATCGTATGTTTACATCGCGGGCAGAATATCGACTATTGTTACGCCACGGAAATGCCGATCTTCGACTCACTGATAGAGGACGTCAGATTGGGTTAATTGGCGACGAGGTCTATGCCAAGTTTCAATTAAAACAGCGGGCAATCGAATCTGAGCTCGTCCGACTCGAAGAGCTTCGACCAAAACTCACTAAATCTGTTCGTGAACGCCTCGTCACGGCTCAGATTAATGAGATCTCTGGGTCCTGTACCGTAGCTCAACTGTTACGTCGCCAGGGCACGAGCTATACGACACTGTTAGAAGCACTTGGAGTTAATGCGTTGCAAGACATTGAAACCACTGACGAAGTAGATCTACAAATCAAATATTCTGGTTATATTAAACGCCAACTTCAACAGATAGGGCGATTCAAGAAGCTTGAAACAAAGCCTATCCCGGTGGCCTTCAATTATGATGAGACTCCAGGTTTTTCACGTGAAGTTCGAGAGAAACTAAAAATGGTTCGCCCTGCCTCTATCGGTCAGGCATCAAGAATTTCAGGAGTTACACCAGCAGCAATTTCACTACTCTTGGTGGCGCTCGAAA
>OEKW01000058.1_pt1 | contig 13307 bp, 10 predicted proteins | sample 1503291 | NCBI WGS metagenome assembly OEKW01 (sample SAMEA104379590, study PRJEB20068) | metagenome | biome: 1000743; feature: 77; material: 1998 | place: USA | collected 2012 | depth 25 m
TGAACCTCCAACCTGCGGTTTACAAAACCGCTGCTCTGCCATTGAGCTACGCCAGCCTGCGAGGAATATCACCCACTTACGTGGGCGCTGTCAACCGAAGAAGTGGAAGTGTGCCCGTTTTGTGCCCGTGACAGAAGGCGACGTGTCGCGTCCTGAATGTCCGACTCGCTCACGATCGCATATCGACGATAGATGCTTTCCGTTTTGTGTCCTGAAATCTTCATGGCCACGGATCGCGGCACTCCAGCCCCTTCCATATTTCTGACTGCTGATCTTCTGAAATCATGGCGCAGCATTCCCACCAAGCCCACCTTATCACAGGCCTGAGACCAGGCTTTTCGGAAGTCATGCACCGGTTGCCCTTTGTAGCAGCCGCGCAGGTGGACAAATAGGTGGGGGAGTACGCGCCCCAATTTTCTGGATAGATGCTTCGCCTGCTGGATCTGCACCGAGACAAGCGCCTTCAGATCGGCCAGTAACTCTTCGACGGGAACCCGCTCGACGCGTGGCAGGATCGGTGCTCCCATTTCTACGCGCCCTTCACGATCTCGCAATAAACGCTTGGCATCCGACTCTTTAGAAGAGTGCGACGATTCTCTGATAGGGTTCGCCGAGGAATAGTATTTGATCCAAAATATCTCGCCTCGCTTATAGATCATGCCCATAGTCTGGGTCCTCCTTAAATTGGGTTGTTGTGAGGCCCTGCGTCAACGCCGGGAGCACATCGACGCCCTGCACCAGGCGCACAGCCGATCCGCGTTGGCTTGGAGCGCCCGGTCTGTCGCCTTGGTATTCAGTCGTGCATAGATGCTGGTGTTGGCCAGGTGATCATGGATTCTCTCTGTACATGCACACTGTCTTGGCTGGAGGCTTTTTCCTGCAGGTTCCCCCACACCGCCTTCGTCCAGGATCCGATCGGAGCCTCTATGACAAGCCATCGGAGCCCTCAACTGCATGGAACATATAGAACACCTGGCACTGACACGATGTGCCGATTCCCTGGCATCCTTTGTGCGCTTTAGCTTGACGTATGACTGGTGCAACTCTAACGACAGCCGGCCTAGCAAGGAGGAGTGCCATGGCCTATGCGAACCAATCCATCGCATCGCGCATTGAATGGTGTCGACGGCAGAGCACGCAGGCATGTGCGCCGATTGAGATTGCCGGATGGCGCGCTGAAGCGGAGGGTCTCCAGGACGCTCTGCTTGATCGTGATCACACGACCCAGTATCAGCAGAGTCCGCCCAGAGTGTTCGAGCGATATGCGACGGGGCTCGAGGACGGGCGCTCGGTGCTTCGGGCTGCCGCGGTGCTCCAACAATTCGTACCCGCCACCCGCACGGTAAGCCACGGTATGGGTAACGTGAACATGCTGGGTCCGATATGAGTAGACTTGTCATTGCCGTTCCCTCCGTTTTTTTACCGCTGCCTGGGATTCGCCTCCCGGCAGCGGTTTTTTATTATGTCTGCACCGCTTCACTCTCGCTGGGCGTCCGTCGATACAACCGCTGGAGTTCCTCCACGGCTTTCGGTCCATAGATGCGCCAGCCGTTATGATCACGTTCCGTCCTCAAGACACCCTTGCTTCGAGGTGGCGAATCGTGGCTGTGGAAATGTTGGCTCGCTCTGCTAGTTCGCCGATGAGCATTGTGCAAACGTTGGCACAAGAAGACACGGCGCGTTTCCAAACCGCGTACCTTCGCGAACTGTTGAAGTATTACTTTCCCATCTGGCGTTATCGGTAAGGTAAACTCGAGGGGTACTCAGCTCTCTCCCGTCTTCGTGTAATCTTCCACGGCGCAAGCAAGCGGGAAGTTTGATAGGGAAGCATTTTCTTGCTGTACTCCGTTCATCTCACTGTGTGAAAAGGCGTCCTTACCCTGAGCTCCCCGCGTTCTTCCCGCAAGCGTTGATCTTTACTAGGGGCTTTCCCAGAGCCTTGAAGCGCACATCTCTGGCATCCTTCTATCTGGGGCATCGTGTTTGCACTGCTGGGTGAGTACCCCACGTCATTCCATACCAAGAGAGGGTATACATGCCGAAAGTTCTGGTAATTGACGATCAGCCGGACGTCCGAACGCTCACCGACATGCTACTCAAGCATCTGGGATATGATGTGGTCCTCGCTGACAATGGACGGAAGGGCCTTGAGCTTTATCGCCGAGAACATCCAGATGTCATTGTGCTTGATCTAATAATGCCGGGGATGGGTGGGATCGAAGTCTTAAAACAGATCCGCAGTGTGGATCTTACACAGTCGGTGATCGTTGTGACGGGGGACAGTAGCCCGGAGACGGAGCGGGAAGTCCGGGCACTGGGAGTGAGCGAGTTTATAGTTAAAGGCTCCTCCTCGGTACATTCATTGGGGGATACCCTAAAACGCCTTCTCAGGGCTCCCGCCGCGTGATTGATACCTCCCACACCGGATTGGTATAAAGAAGACGCTGCAACGTTGTAAGCACAGGTATGTTCTGGAAAGTCGGGTGGACCATCTGTTTACCAACACACCTCAGGCGGCCATTTCACCAACCATTGGGATTCTGTCGATGGGATGGAAACGTCGTAGAGGACATTCCCTATCGTCGTAATAGAAGTGTGGGCACAAGCCGTACTTCTCATGTCCTGTCAAACCGCTGAGACTTACGTTACCGCATTTTTCCCCAATATCGATTGAAAGGTCGTCGACTGCCGTATGGTATCGATGCGTGCGCGGTATCATCGACGAGATCACAGGCTTTTCCCGCGTGCCCTCCAGAAACTCATCGTCACGGGTTCTTTCTTTTACGCAGCCTCGATATCGGTTTTCTGTCCCAGAGGAATACGGCAGGCCTCAGCCAGCAGATGGCAGCGCCGACTGCATAAGGCGGCCACACAGGCTCCGATGAGCAGGACCAGCCCGATTCCAAGTAAGCTGACATGCGGCCCCATAGTATCAGCGGCCCAGCCGAACACGGCCATGCCCACCATGGCCGAGGCCATAGAGCCGATGCTGAACGTGGCAAATACGCGTCCCAGGATGTGATCGGGGATGACTTCTTGAAGGACGCCCCACATAATCGGCATGAAGAGCGCGGTGCTCCCACCGATAACCAGGATAAAGGCGCCCGCGATGAGCGGCGTACTGAGTAAGCTGAGCCCGCACATGGCGAATCCGCCCACAACCATTGACCGAAAGATCAGAGTGAATCGTCCGGCCAACTCTCCTTGCGTGAGTGATGCCAGCCACGTCGAGGTGACTAGCATGCCGGCTCCTAATGCAGACCAGAGCATGCCGATTTCCAGGGCTCCAGCATTCAGGTTTTGGACGGCGAAGACCGGCAGCATAAAGGCAAAGGCACTGGCGGCTAAACTGTAGAGGGCCGCTGCCAGCATGAGGTTCAGAATCGTCGGGTGCTCGACGCAGACGAAGCGGACTCCTGTCATCAGGTCCTGACTCCAGCGGCCCCTGACCATCCCCGCATTGGACAATGTGGCTCGGGGCCGAACCTGGATGGGGATGAGGCACAGCGCCGAAATCAAGAATGTCGCAGCGTTTACATACAACACATTCTGGGGACCGACGAGAGCGATGCCGATTCCGCTGATCAAGGGCCCGATCAACAGGCCGATGTTCGCCGTGGTCTGCAACAAGGCATTGGCGGCGGTGAGTTGATCTCGCCGAACGATCTGCGGAACGGCCGCCGACAGCGCAGGCCCGAACAGTGTCGATACAAGGGCTAACACGAAAATGGAGGCGTAGAGCCTGTCGAGGGTCAGCACGTCAAAGGCATATAAGACTGGGATCAGCAGCACGAGCACTGTACGCGCTAAATCTACCCATACCATGACGGATTTTTTGTCCACGCGGTCAAGGAACACACCGATGAAGGGGCTCAACACCAACGGCGGGATTGTTTGAAGGATGCCGACCACCATCATCTTCATGGCCGAACCCGTCATCTGATAGACGAACCACAGCAACGCGACGCGATTGAGGCTGTCGCCGATCTGGGAGGTTAGTTGTCCCCAAAACAACAGGCTGAAATCACGGGTTTTGAGCAGCCGCCAGCCCGGGGATTCGCCCGGGTTTTTCCCAATATCGGATTGTTGCACAGGGAGCGCACTCGACATGGTTCCGATCTCCTGTTGTGTTTGCTGTAAAGGTTGCACAGACCTTGTCTCGATTACTGACGGTGGATCCTCCAGAAAGCTCGACAATCGGACCTCCTCTCCGTAGTAGAAGAGGGTGTGAGCGTAGAGAGTTGTGACGTTGCAGACAAAGTGTCCCTCGACACGCCAGATCCGTTTACCATGCTATGGTGAAACCACCTAGGTTTCACTTCCCACACTTTCATGGATAATTTCCCACGATCGCTGCATTTGAGGGAGATTGTTTCAGCTGCGAAGGCATGGGGAATTCCTGATGATACCGGGCCAGGAGTCCAGCCATTGCGGCTGTCATGAACATGACCGCACCGATGGCCGTGATTGTCGTTGATCCGCCGAACCGTTCAGTCACCCATCCGAAAAATGTAATGCCGCCCATCGCGGCGCCCATCGCACCCAAGGAATAAAACGCCAGTGCTCGGCCCAGCAGATTCGGCGGGGTTAACTCTTGCATGACTCCCCAGGCGATTGGAGTGAGTGCCCCGATGCCGGCGCCGAGCAGGCTCAACAATGCTGCGGTCGCCACGGGGTGCCGCACCCATACCAATCCAAAGAGTGCCGCGCCGCTGACTGCGCTCGAGATGGCAACGATACAGATACGCCGCCGCACCGTCCAGGAACTGATCGAGGTGAGTCCCAGTGAGACGGCCAAGAGGCCGAGCCCCAACATCGACCACAGATAGCCGACTTCGATCGGCCCCAGGTCTAGCATGGTTCTTCCGAATACTGGGAAGAGTGTCGTAAAAGCGGCGGTCCCGAACGTATACATCGCGGCGATGGCGGTCAGGAACATAAAGAGGGGCTGCCCCCTCACGACATAGCGGAGACCCTCGACGATGTCGCGCGCTGCCGACAGGATGACGAAGCTGCGCGCCAGGTTCTCTGCTGGACGTGCCATTCGAATCGGCAGAAAACATGCAGCGGAAATAACATAGGTAGCGGCGTTCAAACACAACACCTCTTTGGAACTGAGAAACGCGATCCCGATACCGCTGAGAGCCGGCCCCATGATGATGCCGAGGCTAGTTGTGCTCTGGAGCAATGCGTTGGCCGAGGTATATTGCTTGGGCGTCACCAGGGAGGGAATGGCCGCGGTGAGTGCCGGGCCGAAGACGGCGGTGGCGACCGCATGGAGCATGACCAGGATGTACAGGTACTCGACGGTAAAGGTTTCGCCTGAAATCCAACAGGGAATGAGACCGATGACGACGGCTCGGACGAGGTCGGACGCGATGAGGAGCGTTTTCTTTGAGAGACGGTCCACCGCGACGCCGATCAAGGGCGCCAGGGCGATGGCAGGAATCGTTTGCAATACCCCGATGATACTCGTCTTAAGCGGCGAGCCGGTTACCGAATAGACGAACCAGAGCAACGCAAGTTTGGACACGCCGTCCCCGACCTGCGCCACGACCTGGCCCCACCAGACGAGAGAGAAGTCCCGCGTGAGCAACCGGTGTCGTTTCGCTGTCACAGGGATTCGCGTCCACGGCCATTGTGCCCGATCCTCTCCCACGCGTGAGTCGGTCCCCTCTTCCTGACCTTTAGTTTGTATCCTGAACCATCAGATTATTCTTTCCCTGTGATCTGCACGGCATCGGTATTGACGGCGCGCACACCAGGAATATGCCGAGCGGCTTCTGCCGCTTCAAGAGCGATGACTTGAAAGCGAGTCTTGCCGCTCAGTGAGACCACGCCGTTCTCCGATTTCACCTCGAACCCGACGGCCTTCAGCGTCTCACTCTTGCTCAGACGATCTTTGACGTAGTGCATGATCGCGTCGTCCTGCTTTTTCGCCAAGGTGGATCGGAGCACTGGCACCACGGTCAACTTATTCGCCACCGCTTCGACGCCCTCCACCTTGCGGGTGACCTCTGTCGCTTGGATTTTTTCGTCTTCAGACGATACCGCTCCGGTGAGGACCGCCTTCTGGCCGTCTAGTTCCACCTCCATCTCGAATGGGAACAACGACGGACTCGCCATTAAGGCCAACTTGATGGTGAGGTTCAACGACGTGACCGCCTTTTTTCCACCGGTCTCTTCCGTCTTCGGTGCTGCAGACGGCGGCTCTTCCGATTTTCCAGCCTTTTCGTCGGGTGCGGGTTTGGGACCGGCGTCGGTGGACTTCGGCTCCGTGTCCGTCTTTTTCTCGTCGGATTTCTTTTTATGTTCCGTTGTCGGCGATTCTTTTTGATGGCTCTCGTCGGCCGGTCGGCTGTCCGGAGCTGCGATCGCTGAAGGGGACAGGAAGACACCGAAGACGATAAACGTAACCGACAGGACATTCCACATGCGTGGTTTCTCGTGTAAAGGTGCGTGCCCACTTCATTGAAGGAAGGTTACATCATTGCGAATTCTCCGAAGAAATCCTACTGGGGCCTTCCCCAGGGAACAGCGAGGAACCAGGGGGGAGAGCGGCCTATTCCAAGGGGATCGCCCAGTTCGACCGATGATAGGACATTTGCTAAGGTCTGGGTTGTTCTCGTAATGCCAGCTCAATGTGCTGTCTGAGCAGGACCGGCATCCACAGTGGCCCGCACCAAGTGGGGAAATCCGGAGGTCCGCAGACAGGTATTCGAGAGAGTATGAACCGTAGAGCAAACGCCGCAGCGATTGCCCGCCCGCCTCCCGCTTCCAATCCCTGGAAGCTGGGCGGGCTCAGCTTGATGGAACTGGCGCGCCGGCTCTGGCATGACGTTCAGAAGGACGAGCTGTTCGGTCGCGCAGCGCAGTTGTCGTTTTATGTCCTCCTCGCGCTGTTCCCTACGTTGATAGTCTTGACCGCCATCATGGGTCTGCTATCGGTCAAGAACTCCATGCCGGAGTTCATGGGGTACTTGCGGAACGTGGTTCCCGCCGACGCCTTATCGATGGTGGAGCGATTTCTGGAGCAAGTCGGCGAGGGTAGCGGCATGAACGTCCTGTCGCTCGGCGCACTCGGCGCGTTATGGGCGTCCTCCAGCGGAATGACCGCCATTATCGAGGCGCTGAATATTGTCTACGATGTGAAAGAAGATTCCCGGCCGTTCTGGCTGGTGAGATTGACGGCGATTCTCTTGACTATCGGCCTGGTCGGTTTCGTCATTGCGTCGACGACACTCGTGCTCTATGGCGGGCACATCGGCCTATGGGTGGCAGATTTCGTCGGCCTGGGAGCCGCCTTCACCTGGGCCTGGGTCGTACTGCAATGGCCGGCGGTCATCGCGCTGATGCTGTTCGTGGTCGGGGCCGTCTACTACACGTGCCCCGACATTGATCAGGCCTGGCGGTGGGTGTCTCCGGGGTCCGTCTTTGCGGTCGCGATGTGGCTCGTCGTATCGCTGGGATTCAAAGTCTACCTGGACAACTTCGGAACCTACAATACCGTGTATGGCTCGATCTCCGGCGTAATCGTGATGATGCTCTGGCTGTATTGGAGCGGCATGGTGTTGCTTGTGGGCGGTGAAATCAATGCCGAAATCGAACATGCGGCGACGGAGCAACAAGGCGCCGGTGACGGCGAGACAACGGAGCCGGCGCAGCAAGCGGCCTGAAGTGTGAATGGCTCAGCTCTCATTGTCTTCTCATCCGGTGGATCTGAATTCTGAAACAGAAAGCAGAGCGTCATTCGATGGGAACTAACGACACAGAAACCTCTCCGGAGCTTCGCGAGAAGACCGACGAGAGCCTAAAAGATGAAAGAGGCAAAACCGACGAAATCATCATTCGGAAGAGCAAGAAGGCCGAAGACGAGACGATAGACACAATCCGTGAGAATCGTCTTGCCGCAGATGCTGATCGTGAAACGTTTCGCGCGGAAACCGCCATCGATGAGACGGAACACCGGCATGCCGATACTAGTGGTCAACCGTCACAGTTGGACGATGAAAGATTGATCCAGGAGCGCGAACGGTCCGACAACGCCCAATCTGTGGAACGAGAAACGGAAGATCGTGCCCGGGAGAATGAACGTGTTCAAAAACGATTGATCTCCGAAGCGGTTCTTGAACGTGAGCGTGAAGAAACAGACCGCAATCTTCTCGAAGAGCGAGGCCGCCTGGACTTAGAGGCGGCACACACAGCTGCACTACTCACGCACGAAAAAGTTTCTCATCGCCGAACGAAGACTGCCCTGGTTACGCGAGATCAATATATCGGGATTCTCAGTCACGACTTGGGAAATCCACTCGCCGCTATTTCGATCGCCACCCGTTTGATGCGAAAAGGCCTTTCCAAAGAAGCGGTTGATACAGTGAGTCTTCTGGGAAACCTCGGGATCGTCGAGCAAGGCGTCGCGTTCATGAACCGGATGATCAGCGATCTATTGGATGTAGAGCGAATGGCCAACAACAAGCTCGTTCTTACGCCTGAAAGGGTCGAGTTGAGCGCGTTGTTCCAAGAATGCATGGACCTCTTTGCCCCTCTTGTTTCAAGCAAGTCATTTTCTATGACGACAACCTGTCCTGAAGGAATTTTCGCCGACGTCGATCACGACAGAATTTTTCAAGTGTTATCAAACTTGATCGGAAATGCACTGAAATTTTCGCCCCACGGAACCACCATCGAGCTTTTTGCACGGAAGCAGGCCACCGAAACAGAAATTTCTGTTAGCGACAATGGACCAGGAATTCCGAAAGATAAAAAGAAGCACATTTTCAAGAAGTTCTCGCAGCTTAAAATAAACGACAGACCTGGCCTCGGGCTCGGTCTTTATATATCCAAGTCGATCGTTGAGGCCCATAAGGGCCAAATCTGGGTGACATCAGATCCTGGAAAGGGATGCACATTCCGCTTCACCCTTCCATTAACCTCATCTCCCGAAATATCACGGTCACCTTCCAATTCGTCCTGAACTATGAACCCCCTGGTTCTTGGCCGCCTGCGCCTACTTTTTATTCAAAAACCAGGGGTATCCCTAGTAGGTGGGCGACAGGGATTTCTCTACACTACTGCCACTCGAAATACTCGCAGTGTCAATACAGTGTGTTGCCGGTTGCCCGTGACTGCCTGCGAGCAGCATTTAATGAGGGAGCCCCCAACCATGCGTCCTTCTCGACGTCTCAGCCACTGTGATCTGGAGCGTATTTTTCCCGGTAACAGCGTTCTGGCCGACCTCATGCGGAAGCTCGACTGGTCGCAGACACCGCTCGGCCCGCCGGAGCGATGGCCACAAAGCCTGCGCAACGCGATCAACATCCTGCTTTCCTCCCGCGCTCAGATTGTCCTGTTCTGGGGACACGATTTAATCACATTCTACAATGATGCGTATGCGCCGGTGTTCGGCCGAAAGCATCCACAAGCCTTGGGGTTGCCGGCGCGTGAATGTTGGTCCGAGGTCTGGAGCGATACGCTCGGCCCGCTGTTCACGGACGTTATGCGTACGGGAGAGGCCTTTTACGCAAAAGATCATCGCTTCTTGCTCGAGCGGCAGGGCTACCTGGAAGAGACATATTTCGATGTATCGTACGACCCGGTGCGAGATGAACGTGGCGCGGTGGCGGGCATCCTATGCATCGTGAGCGAAATGACCGGCCGCGTGCTGGGAGAAAGACGCCTGCGCACCCTACGTGATCTCGGCGCCCAGGCGGCACGAGCGAAAACGGTGGACGAAGCCTGCCATCTCACCATGCGAGCGTTGACGGAAAACCAAATCGACGTGCCCTTCGCCCTCTTGTACCTATTATCGTCTGACGGCGCGCGCCTCACCCTCAGCGGGTCTACGTCCGAGGACGTAGACCAGGCCTGGTGTCCGCGGAATCTCGATGAGTCCTGCGCAACGGGACAAGATGGTTGGCGATTGGCGGAGGTCGTCTGCACGGGGAAACCGGTTGTGCTTGAAGGCCTCCACCGTCGCGTCGGTCGGCTCCCGAACGGGCCGTGGTCCGTGGAGACGGATAAAGCGGTGGTGCTCCCGCTCGCAGCGTCGGGACAGGCGAGAGTGGCGGGGGTCCTGGTCGTCGGTCTCAATCCGTGCCGGGTGTTGGACGAGGAATACGACGGCTTCCTGCAACTCCTGGCCGGCCACATCGCCACGACGATTGCGAATGCTCATGCCTATGAGGAGGAGCGAAGGCGTACAGAGGCGTTAACCGAACTGGATCGCGCGAAGACGGCCTTCTTCAGCAATGTGAGCCATGAATTCCGCACGCCGCTCACGCTGATGCTGGGACCGATCGAAGAAGAATTGCGCGAACGTCCGCGGTCGCCACGCTTGGAAATCGCGCATCGCAACAGCCTCCGTCTGCTCAAGCTCGTCAACACACTGCTCGACTTTTCACGCATCGAAGCCGGACGGATGCAGGCGAGATATCTACAGACCGACCTCGCGAGCTTCACGTCAGAATTGGCAGGGGTGTTCCGTTCGGCAATCGAACAGGCCGGACTGCGACTTCTCGTGGACTGTCCACCGCTGCCGAAGCCGGTCTATGTCGATCGCGATATGTGGGAAAAGATCGTCCTGAATCTCCTGAGCAACGCGTTCAAGTTTACCTTTACTGGGGAGATCGCCGTCAGCCTGCGGCTCGATGGCGGGCACGTCGAGCTCAGCGTTCGCGACACGGGCATTGGTATCGCGCCGGATGAATTGCCGAAGATATTCGACCGCTTCCACCGCGTCGAAGGGGCACAAGGCCGCACCCACGAAGGAACCGGCATCGGCCTCGCGCTCGTCCAGGAGCTGGCGATGATGCATGGCGGGACCGTGCAGGCGGACAGCGCTCCCGGTAAGGGCAGTAGATTCCGTGTGACCATTTCGACAGGTTCAAGCGATCTGCCGCCGCAGCGGATCGGTGAGCCGGCGGCGCTTGTGTCCGCAACGGCGTTGACTGCAACCTCCTTCGTCGACGAAGCGCTGCAGTGGCTCCCTGCTTCTCCGGATAGGAATGACACATGTTCTACGTTGCATGTTGAATTGGACGCAACTCCCGGCTCGATTCAACATTCAGCGAAGCCGCGGGTGCTGGTTGCCGACGACAATGCCGACATGCGGGGATATATCCGGCGGCTTCTCGCCGAGCACTACGAGGTTGAGACCGCGCGGGACGGCGCAGCGGCGTTGGCGGCGGCGCGGGCGCGGCGGCCGGACCTGATCTTGAGCGATGTGATGATGCCGGGCCTCGACGGATTCGGCTTGCTGCGTGCCTTGCGAGACGACCCCGACACAATGACCATTCCCGTCATGTTGCTCTCCGCTCGTGCAGGTGAAGAAACCCGCATTGAGGGACTGGAGCAGGGCGCCGACGACTATCTCATCAAACCGTTCACTGCACGGGAATTACTGGCTCGGGTCGGGGTGCATGTGACGCTGGCGCGCATACGACGAGAGGCCGCAGCAGCCGTTCGCAAAAGCGAGCAACAATTTCGCCACATGGCAGACCATGCACCGGGCATGGTCCGGGTGACGGACGTAGACGGCAGCTGCAGCTTCCTGAGCAAATCTTGGTACGAGTTTACCGGTCAAACTCCTGATGCCGGCCTAGGGCACGGATGGTTACACGTGGTGCATCCCGAAGATCGGGACCGCTCAGCGAAGATATTTCAAGCGGCAAAAGAAACGCCCGAACGGTTTCGCTTGGATTATCGGCTCAGACGGAAGGACGGTGAATATCGTTGGGTGATGGACATCACCGTGCCATTTGTCGGAGAGAACGGTGAGTTCTTGGGGTATACAGGTTCGGTCATCGATATCACCGAGCGCATTGTCCAGGAAGAGGAGCAGATGCGGAAAGGCCATCAACTGTCTCTCCTCTATGAAATGGCCAATGCGGTAAACCGCGCCGAGGCACTTTCCGATCTGTGCAGCAAGGCGCTCGATGCGATCCTTATCTCGTTGAATGCCGACCGTGCGTCGATCTTACTCTTCGACGAGGACGGCGTGATGCGGTTTAAGGCCTGGCGAGGAATTTCCGACGGCTATCGCGTCAAGGTCGAAGGACATTCTCCCTGGCAGCAGGACACGTTCGAACCCCAACCGATTGTGATCGGTAATATAGCCGAGGCCAGAATCGATCGACAGTTACAAATGGTGATCCAGGAGGAAGGTATCCAGGCGCTCGGTTTTATTCCGTTGACCTACGGTGGGCATCTCCTGGGCAAGTTCATGGTGTACTTCAACCGGCCCTATACGATGAACGATGAGGATATCAGTCTTGGGAAGGCGATTGCCGGGACACTGGCCTTAGGTATTGAACGGAAAATGGCTGAAGCCAGCCTTCGCAAGACCAAGGCTGCGCTGGACTTCACGCTGGAATCAGCGGGGGTCGGCGACTGGGATTTGGATTTAACGCGCGACGTCTGGCGCCGTTCGCTGCGCCACGACCAATGTTTTGGTTACAACGAACCAGTGGTGGAATGGGGCTTCGAGCGATTCATCCAGCACGTCCATCCCGAGGATCGGCAGCGAATCGAGCGGGAGTTTCGGATGGCGGTGATTGGGTTGTCGGACTGGCATTTTGAGTGCCGGGTGCTGTGGCCGGAAGGCAGCGTGCATTGGATTGCCATGCATGGGAGCATTTACCGCTCGGAGGAAGGCAAGGCCATACGTATGCTCGGCCTCGTGGCAAACGTTACAGAACGCAAGCAGGCGGACGAAGAGTTGCGCCGACTCAATGACGAATTGGAAGTGCGTGTGGCCGAACGTACCGACGAATTGACGCAGTCACAAGGCAGCCTACGGGCGTTAGCGACAGAGTTAAATCTGACCGAGCAGCGCGAGCGCAAGCGCATGGCGATGGAACTGCATGATTATCTCGCACAGTTGTTGGTGCTCGGAAAAATGAAATTGGGACAAAGCAAGCGTCTGGTCACAATGCCGGATTGCGCTGCGTTGATCAAGCAAACCGACAAGCTGTTGACGGAAGCCCTGACCTATACACGCACGCTGGTGTCAGAACTGAGCCCGCCGGTGCTGCACGACTTGGGATTGCCGGCTGCACTCAGGTGGTTGGGTGAGCGGATGCAGCAGCATCGGTTGGCCGTGACCGTACAAATCGAGCGCGATGATCTCACGCTTCCGGAGGATCAAGCCATGCTCTTGTTTCAATCCGTCCGCGAATTGCTGATGAACTCTGCGAAATATGCGAAGTCCGGTCGCGCGTTCGTTAGGCTTGCGAAGCTCGATGGACAGCTCCGGCTCAGCGTTAATGACGACGGCCCTGGTTTTGATCTTGCTGCTGCTGCTGCTGCTG
>OEKW01000256.1_pt1 | contig 13044 bp, 10 predicted proteins | sample 1503291 | NCBI WGS metagenome assembly OEKW01 (sample SAMEA104379590, study PRJEB20068) | metagenome | biome: 1000743; feature: 77; material: 1998 | place: USA | collected 2012 | depth 25 m
CATGGATACAGGCAATCCTCATAGGTCGAAGATCCCCGGCGCCGAGCCGGTGAAGCATGGCCCCGACGATCATGGCCCCGGCAATCAAGCGGTGGCCGAGTATTCACAGAACCGTATGGGGGAACCGGGGAGAGGATTGGAAGACAGCGGGCGGCGGGTGCTGCTCTACTCCGATTTGAAAAGTCTTGCTCCCTATCCAGACCAGCGGGAGCCTGAGCGCGAGATTGAACTCCATCTTACGGGCCACATGAATCGGTACATCTGGTCCTTTGACGGCAAAAAGTATTCAGAAGTCCAGGACCCGATTCGCTTCCGCTACGGCGAGCGGGTACGGCTGACCTTTGTGAACGACACGATGATGGAGCATCCTCTCCATCTGCACGGCATGTGGATGTATCTGGAAAACGGGGCAGGCGAATACCTGCCCCGCAAACATACGATCATCATCAAGCCGGCAGAGCGGCTGTCCGTCGCCGTCACTGCGGACGCCCCGGGACGCTGGGCGTTTCACTGCCATCTGCTCTTTCATATGGAAGCCGGGATGTTCCGCGTCGTCGAGGTATCGGAACCATGAACGAAACAGGCTCTCCCGCCAGATTCTCTGTAAGCCTCCTTGCAGCTGCTTTGGTCTTGCTGTTGGGCGACGGCATCGCCGCTCAGCCTTCGACTGAGCCCATGATTCCGGTCACGTCAACGGCGACTGATATGATCCCAAACGGGAAGGCCTCTGTGACCGTCGGTCCTTCAACCATGCAGGAAAGCACTCCGACAAAGTTTTCTCCACCAGGCGGTTGGCCTGCTCCCGTCAATGATCAAGAGAATCGTCTATTCACCCTCGTCGATGTTCTCGAATATCGTCCGAGAACAAGGAGCGGTGAAAGCACGAGCGACTATCGGTGGGACATCGAGGGCTGGTATGGCGGTGACTACAACCGACTCTGGTTCAAAACCGAAGGGCAGCAGGACACCGCCTTCAAAGCGGACTACGACGTAGACTTTCAATTGCTGTACGGCCGATTTGTCCGAAAGTATTATGATTTTCAGATCGGTCCACGCGTCGAGACTCAATCCTTCCGTGGACGCAATGTGACGCGTGGGCTGAGCGTGATCGGAATCGAGGGACTCGTGCCGTATAACTACGACTTTGAGTCGGCCCTGTTCATCGATCAGAATGGCGCAGTGTCTGCCCGGCTGTCATTCACGAAAGATCTGTTACTGACGCAGCGGCTCATCCTTCAGACCCGCTTCGAGACCAATGCCGCCGTGCAACGAGTGGAGGAATTCACGACCGGCTCCGGGCTGAACAACCTGGAATTCGGCATTCGGCTGCGCTATGAAATCCGACGCGAGTTTGCTCCTTATGTCGGCGTCTCCCTCGATAGGAGTTTTGGCGAGACCGCGACCCTTGTGCGCGACGATGGGGGCACCCCGAGTCAGATTCGATTTGCAGTGGGCGTGCGGGCCTGGTTTTGATCCTAAATATTGAATGTTGAAATGGGAGTCCGGATGAATATTGAGCTGTTCAGCTTTCGAAAAAGCTTAACGGTCACATAGTAAGGTGTAGAGTGCGCTTGTAGGTTGGCTCGACCGCGCCTTTTGCGGCCCACTGTACTCAAAAGTCAGCAGAGCCAGAGGAACGAAGCAGATGCCGGGTATTGTTTGCTGCGGCAGAATAGGCGATGTCGGATGGCCTCCTGGATCGAGCGGGTATTGTTCCGCTCGATCATGCTGAGGCCACAGCGAGGAGCTATTTGGTCGCGACGATCTCGAGGAGTTCGATCTCGAACACCAACGTCGCGCCTGGCTTGATAAGGGGCGGGAGGCCTTTGTCTCGATAGGCGAGACTCGACGGGCAGACCAACTTGCTCTTGCCGCCGACTTTGATCTGCTGCATCCCTTCCACCCAACACTTGCCCATTTCATTCATTCTCAGCATGGCCGGTTCGCCCTGCTTGGCTGAACTATCGAACACGGTTCCGTCGATCAAGGTTCCTTGGTAGTGCACTTTCACCATATCCGTGATTTTCGGCGTGGCGCCGCTCCCTTCCTTGATGGTCTTGAGAATTGCGCCGGACTCGGTTTTCTTGGCACCAGGTTCTGCCGCGACTTTTGCAAGAAATGCGGCGCCTGCTTTCTTCTCGGGTTCTGCGATGACCGAGGCACGGGTTTGTTGGAGTTGTTGAATCTTCGGGCCAAACGTCTGGAGGTCTACTTTAGGGGGCCGTTTGAAGACTCCATCGGTGATGCCAGCCTTCACGAGATCAAGCTCGGCCTCGCTCAGGCCGAAGGTGCCGATCGATTGGCTGATGGTTAATCCCATGGCATAGAGGGTTTTTTGTTCGTCGGTCGTGGGCTCTGGGGTTGCTGCGAATGATGCAGTGGTTCCAAGGCTGAGTACGGTCACTAAGCAGGAGACAACGAAACGCATGAGCTGCCCTTTCATTTGTGTGTGACTGCGCCAAACTCGATATTGCAAGATCTGAAGCCCAACACGTTATGCGATGTTATGCATGGGGATCAAGAAAAATTTGTCAGCCTGGGTGGGTCCGGTAGGAGACACTCCCTCATCGTGCGATCGGGCGATTTTTGTCGAATGGATTGCCAAGCGAGGCCGAGCGGGACATGCGCCCGCTCGGCCTTGTGAAGACTTCAGTGGGGGGCTTCCTTGGTCACGATTTCAAGGAGTTCGACTTCAAACACTAACGTCGCACCGGGCTTGATCGTGGGGGGCGCGCCTTTGTCGCCATAGGCGATAGCGGACGGGCAGACCAACTTGCTCTTGCTGCCGACTTTCATCAGTTGCACCCCTTCCGTCCAACACTTGATCACTTGATTCAATCCGAAGGTGGCCGGCTCGCCTCGTTTGACGGAACTGTCGAACACGGTCCCATCGGTCAGGGTTCCGTGATAGTGCACCTTGACCGTATCCGTGACTTTCGGGGTGGGGCCTGTTCCTTCCTTGATGGTCGTGAGGATCGCGCCGGACTCGGTTTTCTTGGCGCCTGATTCTGCTGCGGCTTTCGCGAGGAATGCGGTTCCCGCTTTCTTTTCCGCTTCTGCGACAACCGAGGCGCGGGCCTGTTGCAGTTGTGAAATCTTCGGGCCGAATGTCTGGAGGTCTACTTTGGGAGTCTTTTTGAAGACCCCGTCTGAGATGCCGGACTTCACGAGGTCGAGTTCAGACTCGTTCAGATTGAAGGTTCCGAGCGATTGGCTGATGGCCAATCCCAACGCATAAAGAGTTTTTTGGTCGTCGGTTGTCGGCTCCGGGGCTGCGGCGAATGCCACAGTGGTTCCAAAACAGAGAACGGTCGCTAAACAGGAGGCCATGAGGCGCATGAGCTGTCCTTTCTTTATTATGTGTGGCCGCAACGGGCTGTTGCTGTAAAGCCCAGTTCTGTCGAGGGTATGCGATGTTGCGGTACGGATCAAGACAATTGTGTCTAGCCCGCATTATTCATGAACACTTCTGCTGCAATCGCCGATCCGCTGCTGCGACAAGCCTTCGGCCGGTGGGCTCGCCCATCGGACCCTCACCGTACTGCACGAGTACGCATCGGGGCCTCAGGGCTCCGCGCGCCGGTCTCGCGACGCGGCTCAGCGATTTCGCGACGAACCGTCATGAATAATGCGGGCTAGGCATAAAGCGGACGAACCGACGGCGGTTCGATCGTGCTACCAACCGTAGTAGCTCCGGTAGCGTAGTCCATAGAAGGGCGGGCCAAACGCGAACGGAGGATAATAGAATGGAGACCCATAAATCCCAGGACTCCCGAAGTTGAGACTGAGCCCTAGCCCTACAGGGGGATATGTGTAGAAAGGAGGAACTGCTTGCACAACCGCGGGAGGTCGTGCCAATTGCCGTTGCAGGTCGGCATTCGCAGAGGCCTGGCGGTCGGCCTGAGCTTTCAGACTATTGATCGTTTCTTGTTGAGCTTGTACCTTTCCTTGGAGTTCGGCGATCTGGTCCTGCTGCGTTTGCGCGAAAGCTTCCAAACAACGGGTGTGGGCATCGCCGGTATAATTCGAACATTCCCACAGTGTCTGCGATTCGCTCGCGTAGGCCGGTAGCCCGGTCAACACCGTCGCGATTCCGATCGCTCCGATGAAGAGTTGTGGCCACAGCTGAGTTGTCTTCCGAGAGGAGCGTATCCCTTGGATTGCGCGATTGTTCATAGGCCTCCCTCCAGTACAACTGCTATTAGCCTACCATGTGATTGATCGAGGGAACAGAGGCCTTGTTGATTGGTCTTGTTTGTTCGGTGTGTCTCGTGTATTTGGTTGAGCCAGATGAACCGGATTTGCTCTGCGCGTTGCGCCCGTACCGCCGCCTCGCTAGAATCCGCCCACACCTATGCCTAAACTCTTTTCATGATTCTCGGATTCGTCATTCTCTATTTACTTGTGTCGGTGGGGATTGGGCTGGCTGCCGCCAGGCGGGTCCATAGCGCGAAGGATTTTGCGGTGGCCGGTAGGAGCTTGCCGCTGCCGATCGTGATCGCCACGGTCTTTGCGACCTGGTTTGGCGCGGAGGCTGTGGTGGGGATGCCGGCGATCTTTGTCAAGGATGGCTTGCGCGGGGTCGTTGCCGATCCCTTCGGCGCGAGTTTGTGTTTGATTCTGGCCGGATTGTTCTTTGCCCCACGGTTGTATCGGCTGAACCTTCTGACTGTCGGAGACTACTATCGGCTGCGGTACAACCAAACGGTAGAAGTACTCTGCACCCTCTGTGTGGTGGCGTCCTATCTGGGGTGGGTCGCGGCTCAGTTCAAAGTGTTGGGTTTAGTGTTCAACGTCGTGACAAACGGGGCGGTGAGCCAGCCACTCGGAATGGTTCTCGGCGCGGTCATCGTGTTGACCTATACGACCTTCGGCGGCATGTTCTCCGTGGCCATTCTCGATTTTGTCCAACTCAGCGTCATCATGGGTGGGCTGCTCTATATTGCTTCGGTCGTGAGCGGGCTGACGGGCGGGGTCAGCGCGGTGGTGGAACATGCGGCGCAGGCGGGAAAGTTGGATTTCTTTCCGCCGGCGAGTCTCAACGCGTGGATCCCCTTCATCGGCGCAGGTATCACCATGATGCTGGGATCGATTCCCCAGCAAGATGTGTTTCAGCGCATCACCTCGGCGAAAGACGAGCGGACGGCGGTGCGTGGTTCAATTCTTGGCGGAGGGATCTATTTTCTCTTCTGCTTCGTCCCGATGTTCCTCACCTATTCGGCCACGATGATCGATCCGGAAAAGTTCGGGCGTCTGCTCGTGGAAGATTCGCAACTGGTGTTGCCGACACTCATCCTCCAACATACGCCGATCATCGCGCAGATTCTGTTTTTTGGGGCGGTGCTTTCGGCCGTCATGAGCTGCTCGAGCGCGACATTGCTCGCTCCCTCGGTGACCCTGAGCGAAAACGTCATCAAGCGCGTATGGCCGGACCTCACCGATCAACAGTTCTTGCGGATCATGCGCCTGGTTTTGATGATCTTTGCCGCGGTCGATTTGACGATCGCGCTGGTGTCCGATGCCAGCATCTATTCGATGCTCGTCAATACCTACAAAGTCACGTTGGTGGCGGCCTTTATCCCGCTTGCGGCCGGCCTCTATTGGTCTCGCGCGACCACCCAGGGCGCCCTCTGCGCTATCGCGGCCGGACTGACGACGTGGCTGGCGCTGGAAATCTTCAGCCCCAGCGATTCGATCTGGCCGCCGCAACTGGCCGGGTTTATCATGGCGGCGGCGGGGATGGTTGTCGGTTCGCTTCTGCCTCAGAAGATCGGAACTCATAAGGCGCGACGAGCATGATGGGCGAGAAAATTGCATCGTGCATGGCCAAGGCGTAAGGTTCAGGGTTCCAAGCGCGGCGATTCGTATTTTCTGAAACTTCGAACCCTGAATCTTCCTCTATCTTGCTCGTCGCGCTTGTCTCGCTCTTCTCGCTTGTCCTGCTTGCGATTATGCTGTGTCGAGGTTCCTAAACTATGAATAGACCTGCCCGATGGGTGACATATGCGAGCATGGGCCTGGCAGGCCTTGTCGCCGCGCTGTGCCTCGTCGTTGCGGCTTATGGCGCCTATTTGGCGACATTCCTTGCTCTGCCCAAGAGCGACGAGCATCCTCCGCTGCGTCTGTACAGCGGACCCTTCCTGCTGCAACCGGATCTTTCGCTCGCGCACAGCCGCCTTCCTGAGCGGTTGCAACGGCTGGGCTATCGACGAGTGAATGTGCCGGTACAGTCTCCCGGCGACTATCGGCTGACCGAAGAGGCTTTGACGGTCTATCTCCATGCGCAGCCGGAAGCCTATGTCGGCGCGACGACGGTGACGTTGCCGTTGGATCAGGGGCGAGTGGTGGAGGTCCTGTCTCAGCTTGATGGGACGCCCCTTTTCTCCGTCTTCCTGGAGCCGGAGCTTCTGAGTGGAGTGCGTGGTGAGTCGCGCCAGGTGCGCGAATGGGTTCCGTTGGCGCAGATTCCTCCGCGAATCGTTGAGACGGTCCTGACCATCGAAGATCGCCGGTTCTATTCCCATTTCGGCATCGATCCGGTTGCTGTCGGACGGGCGGTCTGGACCAATTTCACCAAGGGCGGGGTGGTGCAGGGCGGCAGCACGATCACGCAGCAGCTGGCGAAGAATTTATTTTATTCTCCGCAGCGGACGATGGGGCGGAAATTCAAGGAAGCTCTGGCGGCGCTGGTGCTGGAGGTGAAGTATACGAAACAGGACATCCTGGAAAGCTACTTGAATGAAATCTATCTCGGTCAGGCGGGATTCGTCTCGATCTTCGGAGTGCGCGAGGCTGCCCATCGCTACTTCGGCAAGACTCTTCAAGAATTGACGGTCGAAGAGACCGCGATGATCGCCGGCTTGATCAAGGGACCCAATAGTTATGCGCCGACGAAGCATCCCGAATTGGCGAAGCAGCGGCGCGATGTCGTGTTGCGGCGGTTGCGGGAGACGGGTCTGCTGACGGAAGAGGTCTGGAAACGCGCGATGAATGCACCGTTGCGCGTGACCCCGTCGGAGGACATCCTGACCGATGCGCCCTATTTCGTCGATGCGGTGCTTCGACAGGTAGAGGAGGCTGGTGTGGTTCCCTTGCCGGAGGGCTTACGGATTGACAGCACGCTCGACCCCATGATTCAGCAGGCGGCCACCGAATCGTTGGAGAAGGGCTTAGCCAAGTTAGAGTCTGCGCATCCCCATCTCAAGAGTGCGTTGGAGCCGGTTCAAGGAGCGGTGGTGGTGCTCGATCCCAAGACTGGGTCGGTGCTGGCCTTGGTCGGAGGAAGGGACTACCGAAGGAGTCAATTCAATCGCGCCGTTCAGGCGCGGCGGCAACCGGGCTCGCTCTTCAAACCCTTCGTCTATCTTGCGGCGCTGGAAGCGGCTCGTGAGGGGCAGGCCGGGCAGTTGACCGCAGCGAGCTTGTTGGTAGATGAGCCGGTGACCTTTGAGTCGGAGACCGGTCCCTGGTCTCCGCAGAACTACGACAAACAATTTCACGGGCCTGTCAGCGTGCGGAGCGCGCTGGAACAGTCGTTCAATGTGCCTGCGATACGTGCAGCCAAAACCCTGGGGGTAAAGCCGATCGTGCAGTTGCTGCATCGTCTTGGTGTGACGAGTACAATCGGCGGCGATCTTTCGTCGGTGGCCTTGGGCAGTTCGTCTGTGTCGTTGATGGAGATCACGGCGGCGTATGGAGCGATCGCCAACGGAGGAGTCGCCGTCAAGCCGACTGCGGTGCGATCGACGAGAGATCGACAGGGCGATGTCGTGTGGAATAGCGTGCCGGACCGGCAGCAGGCAGTCTCGCCTCAAGGAGCCTATGTGTTGACGTCTCTCCTCGAAGGCGTCATTCAGCGGGGCACTGCGAGCAAAGCCAGAGCGATCGGACTCCAAGGCTCGGTCGCCGGGAAAACCGGCACAACCGACGGGTATCGCGACGCCTGGTTCGTGGGCTACACCTCCGACGTGGTGATCGGGGTCTGGGTGGGATTCGACGACGAACGGCCTCTGCGTCTTACGGGATCGCAGGCGGCCCTGCCGATTTGGATGGATCTCGCGCGCAGGATCATTCCGCCCACTGTTCCTGCATTCGTGATGCCGCCCGGCGTCGTCGCCCGCACGATCGATCCGAAGACCGGGCAGTTGGCCACGTCGCAATGTCCCGAGCAGGTATCGGAGGTGTTCATCGAAGGCACGGAGCCCGACGTGTATTGTGAAGTGCACGGAGGAGGAATATGGGAACGGCTCAGGCATACTTTTGGATTCTCCTAGGCCTCGTCGGGAGGAATAGTGTAAGCTGACGTCAATGATCGAGCGTGAAGGGGAGGTGACGCATGAAGAGTAGCGGCTTTGCTGGAGACGACAACATTACTCTGTTGGCCAAAGGAGTGGTGTTGAAAGGCGAGATTCATGTTGAAGGGACGGTGCGGATCGATGGCCGGCTCGATGGCGAAATTCAGACCAAGGGACACGTCATCATCGGCGAGGATGGATTGGTGGAGGGGACGATTATAGCCGGCACGGTGGTCAGCAGCGGCCGCATCAAGGCAAAGGTGACGGCGAACGAGCGAATCCAGTTGCTGAAGACCGCGACGCTCATCGGAGAAGTCCTGACGCCGGTGCTTATCATGGAAGAAGGCGCCAAGCTCCAGGGTACGACGGACATGGGGGTGGCGGCCTGGTCCGATGACCTTCCGAAGTTGCCGGGCAGTGTCAGCGATCTCTCCGCTCACCGGGCCAAGCAGGTCGTGGTGCTCGATAAAGAGTCCGGCGGCGAGGCGCGCCGATAAGTCCGCCGGTTCGTTCCTGCTCGCATCCGATCCACGACGAAGCCGCAGCTCTTCACGTCCGTGTTCTCTTGATACCCTATTCCAGCGGAATGGTGATGGCGATCCCACCCATCACATCGTTGAGCTTAAAGTCTCGTTTCGGACTGAGCCGATGGCCGTTGTGACAATCGATACAGGCCTGTGAGACGGCGAGGTCGGCATAGATGGCCTGAAAGTATTGTTTGCGTCCACTGGCCACGATTCCGGTAACCGGCAGGTCGGGACTCTTCCGGAGAGACTCCAAGGCAGTGCGCTCCAGGTCGCTCACCGGAGCGTTGCGTTGGTAAATAGGCCAGAGACCGATCAATCGATACCGGACCCCGCTTCCGTTCTCAGCTGCCAGTTTACCCGAATGCTGGAGAAACTGAGCCGGCAACATGAGGGTATTCTCCAACTCCCAATGTTCAGATGCTGTGATGACGCCTTTTGCCTGGAGTCGATTGACGATCTCCGTTGTGTAGAGCGTGCGATCGGCCTTGATCACGGCATAAACATAGGCCGCCGCTTTCTCAGGCGGGATACCGGACGATCCAGATCGTTCCTTTGCGGAGGAAGCATAGGAGGTGCACCAGATCCCGAAGGTTAGGACGGTGAGGGCTGCGGCAGAGAGTGCGATGTTGACTCGGCGCATGAAGCCTCCTGTGTGGGCGGCTGAGTAGGAATGATCGGAAGGGTCACGATGCAGGTCGTACCGGTCCCCTCCTGGCTTTCAACTCTGATGTCTCCTCCAAATTTCTTGATGATGCGGCGCGCGACGGTCAAGCCGAGTCCGGACCCCTCGCCTTGCCCCTTGGTGGTAAAGAACGGATCGAACAGTTTTGACAGATGTTGTTTTTGAATGCCGGGCCCTGTATCCGCAATCGTGGTCACGACGGATGTACTGGTCAGAGCTGTTGAGAGATGCAAGGCGCCCTGGCCCTTCATCGCTTGAAGGGCATTCATCAGCACGTTTGTAAAAGCCTGTCTGAGTTGGTCGGGAAGGGCCAGCACGCAGGTATCTCCCGCGTATGTTTTCTGGATCATCAGCTTTGAGGTGTCCATGCCGTCGGTGAGTGTCGCGATGGCTCGATCGAGTTCTTGCTCGATGTGAACCGGTTGCCGTTGATCCGATGTCTCGCGGGTCGTGACGCCGGTGAAGTCTCGAATAATCGCGGCCATTCGACGGCCATGTTGGACGATGTCGCGGGCATAGGATCTGACGCGGTCGAAGTCGGGTTCTTCTCCGATGGCTTCCCCCAGTCCGAGAATTCCGAAGAGCGGATTGTTCAGCTCATGTCCGATTCCGGCGGTGAGAGTTCCAAGGCTGCCTGATTTCTCGGCCTGAATGAGCTGGTCTTGGAGGCGGCTGTCGTCAGTCGTATCCCTGAAGATAAGCCCGATCCGATCCTCTCCCTTGTTTCTCCCCGCCATCCGGAACCACTCATAGTGATACCGTCGGGGACCGATCTGAATTTCCTGCCGGTTGTTTGGTTTCGCCGTTCCCATCGCGGGGGCCAACGGATCACGGGCGGTATCGACGATCGCGGCATCCTCGGCCTCAGATGCTGCTGTGGCATGTTCTCCGCTCTGCGCACGTCTGAATTCTTTTCGCAGGTGCTCTCGTATTGCAGCATCGACGGGGAGTCTATCGAACAACGGGATCGATTGGGTCGAATCGAGTATCGTTTGAAAGGAATCACGTCCGACCCGGTTGATGTACTGCAGCTGTCCGTCGTGATCGACCATAACGATCGGAGTTGGGACTGCATCCAGAATCTGGTCTGTCGAGTGAAGCAGGGACTCCACTTGCTGCGTTTTGATGGCTACTTGATCGGTCAGGCCTGCAAAGGCGGCCTCCAATTGGCGGTTCATTCGATTGAACTCGTCGGCTAGATCCTGGAGCTCATCGCCGGTCTGAATGTCGATGGGCTGCCGAAGCTCACCGCGCCCGATTAATTGCGCCGCTGCCTGTAACCGGCGCACCGGCATGACAATGCGATTGGCCGCAAGATAGCCGAGAGACGTCATCAATCCGACGGCGATGAGACTGAATACGGCCATCCAGGTGAGGAAATGACGAATCGGGGCAAAGAGTTCGTCGGAGGCTTGCCACACGAAGGTGTGCCAGGAGCCTTTGCCCTTATCGCTATTGGTGGCTCGGCTGGTTTCCGGCACCGGGGCGAATCCGATAATCGAGGTCGATTGTCCGCCGTGGCCGTCGCTCGGCGCACTGACCCAGCCCGGCTGAGGAGGCGTGACGAGAGGAATGAGCTGTGCGTCAGAGAGTGGGACGCCGGTCGGAAGAATGGGGCAACTCATGACGATGCCGCGCTGATCGATCAGCATCACATGCCCGGTCTTGCCGAATCGAATGGGCGAGATCGAGGGCGACATCAACTCTTTGGCGTCGATCACACGATGGAGTACGCCGACTGGTCCATATCGGATGCGATCCATAATGGGGAGCGAGATGCTGATGACATAGGTTTGGGTACGTTCATCGAAGTGCACATCTTCGATGAAGAGCTGGCCGACCCCTTGATGGGAGGCGCCTTTCCACCAGGCCGTGTCTTTATTGGCAAAGGGAGGCAGCGTGGTCAATGCGGCAACCAGGTTGCCTTCAATATCGGTGATGTACAGCATCTTGGTGGCAGACCGAACCACTTGCGGTATCAGTTGATCGGCTTCGCTCTTGGCTCCCGAGAGATATTCCTGAATGAGGCCGGCCATTTTGTTTCCCGTGATAGCTTGGATTGTCGCGGGATCTTTGGCCTCCCAGCCTTCTTTGATCCGGTCCACCGCACGGCGCCGCTCAGCTTCCGTCATGCCCAGCAGGGCATCGCGCCGTTGCTCAAGTTCAAGGATAATCGAAGGGTCTGTCGCAATCCGTGACGTTCGTGCGACTTCATCGGACATCAAGAGATCGATTTTTCGTGCGGTCTCTTCGGCCAGTGCCTTGAAGCTTTCGCCGCTGACGACCTGGATTTCGCGTGAGCCTTGCCAAAAGGCGAGCCCGAGACCCACCAGGAGGGGAATGATCCCCACCAGCAACATGGACAGAATCACTTTGAGCTGGAGTCCCCACCTCGTTTCGGAACGAGCCGCGGGATGTTCGAGACTCATGACAGATATCCTTGTTCATCCAGCTCGGCGTCGGGGAAGGTCAGGGTAAAGGTGGTTCCCTTATCGATTTGGCTGTCGACCGCAATCGAGCCGTGCATGTTGGTGACGATGGTTTTGACGTTATAGAGTCCCAGTCCTGTTCCTTTGCCGGGGGGCTTTGTCGTGAAAAACGGTTCGAAAATTTCGGGGATTTTGTCCGAAGCGATGCCGCATCCCGTATCGGAGATTCGGACGTTAACCTGTCCGTCGAGACGCATGGTTTTAAGCGTCAGTGTGCCGCCGACGCGCTCCATAGCATGGACCGCATTGGTAATGAGGTTGACGAGGGCGTGCAGTAACTCATCCGGATTGCCTTTGACCGCAGCGCCGGGCTGGTACTGTTTGATCATCTCAATATCGTGAAGATTTGACGCGTAGCGTGCGATTTTCAGCGCCTCGTCCAGTTTTTCGTTCACAGACACCAGCATGTCTTCGTGGGGGGATGCGCGTCGTGAGTAGCGGGTGAGGTCCCGACAAATGGCACTGGTACGTTTGACGGCTTCAATAATGTCCCGGGCTTGTTCGTGAACGGTAGTCAGGTCGCGTTCCTCTGCGAGGTTTTCCGCCAGGCCCAAAATGAGTTGCAGGGGGTTGTTGATATCGTGTGCGATTCCCGCGGCAAATGAGCCGATTCCTGCAAGTTTTTCTGACTGGAGGAGTTCGGCTTCCAGTTTGGATTCATGCAGGACCAGCTCCCACAACAACCGGGAAGCCGATCCGCTGAGGATATCTGCGGCAGGAGGTTTGTGGGCATGCAGATACGTCTCCATCTCCGGATCTCCCGTGACGTCCATAATCAGGCTTACGCCATGGTTGCTGATCAGGTCTGGCATACTGGTGATGACGGGAATTCGAAGTTCACGCGCGCGCTGCAGCCCCGGTGCAGCAGGATTGCGGTCTGCAATGCCGACGATCTCAATCGACGGGATGTGGTGCAGCAGGTCCAGCAGCGCGTGGCCGCCGCGGCCTGCTCCCAGAATGGCGACCCTGGTATGGTCAGAGCGTTCCATTCAGGCGGTCTTCCTGTGGCAGTGCTGTGCCCCCTATCAGGATGCTGAAAAAGTCCGCCAGCG
>OEKW01000186.1_pt1 | contig 13003 bp, 12 predicted proteins | sample 1503291 | NCBI WGS metagenome assembly OEKW01 (sample SAMEA104379590, study PRJEB20068) | metagenome | biome: 1000743; feature: 77; material: 1998 | place: USA | collected 2012 | depth 25 m
GGTTCTGCACAATAGGCTGCCAAGCTATCTGAAATCTCAGGGCCTATCTCATGGATCTGCTGAAGTCGCTCTCGATCTGCCGACAGAATTTCAAGGAGCGATCCGAACTCACGGGCTAGAACCTTCGCGATATGTTGTCCGACCTGCCGGATGCCCAGTCCCATCAGAAACCGGTCCAGGGAAACAGTTTTACTGCCTGCAATCGATGTTAAGAGAAGGGTGGCGGAGCGGTCGGCAAACCCATCGAGTTTGAGCAAGTCATCGGTGGTCAGTCGATAGAGATCGGCAATCGATCGCACCAATTCTTTATCGACAAGCTGAGCCACGGTTTTCTTTCCTAAGCCTTCAATGTTGAGGGCGTGTTTGGACGCAAAGTGTTCGATCGCTCCCTTCAATTGAGCGCCGCAGACTAATTGGCCGGTACAGTAGAAATAGGCGCCTTCGCGACCGACACTTGACCCACAAACAGGACAGTGATCCGGCATGCAGAAGGGGTTGCTGCGTTGTTCCCCGGGAACCGGGACACGTTCGGCAATCGCGGGAATCACATCGCCGGCCCTCTCTACTTTAACGGTATCGCCGACCCGGATGTCTTTCCGCGCGACTTCATCGGCATTGTGCAATGTGGCGCGGCTGATGGTGACGCCGCCTACCTCTACCGGCTTCAACAACGCGACTGGCGTGAGCGTTCCAGTTCGCCCGACAGAGACGACGATATCCTGCACGACGCTGATTTCTTTGCGTGGCGCAAATTTGTAGGCGATGGCCCATCGCGGACTGCGAGACTTCATGCCAAGGCGGCTCTGCCAGTCTCGGCGGTTCACCTTCACTACTACACCATCGATTTCATAGGGCAGCTGGTCGCGCATCGATTCCGTTTCACGATGAAACGTCATTGCGTCATCGATTGACGCACAGAGGCGCCGATGCGTCGGCACAGGGAGACCCCACTGGGCCAACGTCTCCAACTCATCCCAATGTGTCGGTGGCATGGAGCCGGACATGCCCATGATTTCATAACATGTCACGACCAATGGACGGGTTGCAGTAATCGTAGAATCCAGCTGACGGAGCGAGCCGGAGGCGGCATTGCGCGGATTGGCAAACGCTTCGTCACCCCGTTCTATCATGCGCCGATTGAAGGCTTGAAAATCGTCGAGGCGCATATAGACCTCGCCCCGCACAACGAGATGATCAGGGGATCCGGACTCCACTTGCAGCTGCAGCGGGAGAGAACGAATGGTGCGAAGATTGACGGTGACATCCTCTCCGGTCGTTCCGTCGCCTCTGGTTGCTCCACGGGTAAAGACTCCATGGTCGTACATGAGTTCGACGGATAGCCCGTCGAATTTTGGCTCTACGCTATATTCAATCAATTGAGTTTCCAGTTCGCGTTTCATCCGCTGGTCAAAGGCCAGAACCTCGCTCTCTTCTACAAGTGAGTCCAGACTGAGCATGGGCTGTTCATGGGGAACCTTGACTAATTCAGCGAGCGGCGGCGCTCCAACACGTTGCGACGGAGAATCCGGCGTCACGAATTCAGGGTGGGCCTGTTCCAGTTCGACGAGTTCTCGAAAAAGACGGTCGTAGTGGGAATCGGAAATCTCTGGGCGGTCTTTGACGTAGTAGAGATAGTCATGGCGCCTGATTTCGTCCCTGAGGGCAGTCAGTCTGGCAAGAATGTCGGCGTAGGCCATAGGGCTGGACGGGACGAATAGAAGGAAGCGATGGCTTCGACCGTACCATAGGGTTTGGGAGGAGGTCAAACGGCCCGGCGCCATATTCGCTTTGACTTTCGCCGCGATAGACACTATTGTAAGAAAGTTCGTTGAGCCGGCTTTCGCTGTGTCGCAGCCCTTGTCCATCATGTGCCGTAAGAGGGAAAGTTCGTCACGACCGTCAGGGGGGAGGTATCCATGAAAGGGGAGAATCTCGTGAACAAGTTGATGCGGGGATTCAGCTATCGAATCGTCACGATCGTCTGTGCAGGATTGTTGATGGGCGGATGTGTCATGGCAGAAAAATATGATGCAGAGAAGGCGCGCAGTCTGAATTTCCAACGCCTTCTTGCCCAGGAAGAGAAGCGAACGGGCGAGCTCGATAGTGAAGTGAAGCGGAGCAAAAATGAACTGATGGAGTATGAGGCCAGGAATCGTGAACTCACGGCACAGGTTCAAGCCGCTCGTGACCAAGTGGCCCGTGTCCAGGAAGAAGCCGAGGCCATGAAGGAGTCTGCGCTGCTGGAGCGCAAGGCGAAAGCCGATATGAAGCGCAAGCTCGCACCCATGCGCAAGGCGTTGCCGGTCGAGCCGATGCCCGATACCGCGGATCTGAGCACGTCGGTTCGCGGGACGGCTGCGGGTGTTTCTGCAGCGCCCGAGTCAATAGATTCATTGCTGAAAGATGTGGGATCACCCACCGTCCATGTCGTAAAACCAGGGGAAACGCTCTACCGGATCAGCCGGCAGCATGGCGTGACAGTAGACAAGGTCCGAAAGTGGAACAAGCTGCCGGACGACATTATCGAAGTAGGACAGAAACTCATCGTGGGCCAAGAATAAATAGGACGGCCACATGGCCCCGCCGCAATACTCACTCAGCCTCGACCAATTTCGGCAGTATGCCGTCGAAGGCAATCTCGTTCCGCTCTATCGAGAGATTCTAGCGGACTACGAGACCCCCGTTTCTGCCTTTGCGAAAATCGATCATGGCCCCTCCGCGTATCTTCTCGAATCCATCGAGGGTGGTGAGAAATGGGCACGCTACTCCTTTCTTGGCAGTGGTTCGCCCATCGTGGTGTATGAGGATCGTGGCGATCTCCTTGTCGTGCAGGGTGCACGCAAGAAACGCATTCCTAGCCACGGGAACCCTCTTGATCGTCTGCGGGAGATGATGGAAAGCTATCGTCCGGTTACCATGCCGGACCTTCCCCCGTTTGCCGGTGGCGCGGTCGGCTATCTCAGCTACGATATGGCGCGCACGTTCGAGGATTTGGCTGTCCGGCAGAAGGACCCGCTTAATCTGCCGGACTTTGCCTTTCTACTCACCGATACGATGCTGATCTTCGACAATGTTGCTCAGAAGATCAAAGTTGTGGCCACTGCCCATGTCACGGCAAAGGGAGAACGCGGCATCAAGACCGCCTACCGATCTGCGACAGAGCGGATCGAACGTACCATCGCGAGGCTCAGACGTCCGCTCCGTCGAACTCGTCCCCGTCGACGCCGCAAACCGGTGGCCTTTACCGCGAACATGAGCAAGGCAGATTTTGAGAAGATGGTCATGCGGACGAAGGAATACATCCGGGCCGGCGATATCGTGCAAGCGGTGTTATCCCAGCGATGGGAAACGAATATCCAGGCGCCGCCGTTACAGCTCTATCGCGCGTTACGTGTGGTGAATCCGTCGCCCTATATGTATTACCTGCGGATTGCAGGGGTTGAACTGGTCGGTTCCTCTCCTGAGACGCTTGTCCGTTGCGAAAACGGCCTCATTTCCGTCCGTCCCATCGCCGGCACGCGTCGCCGTGGCGCCAATCCTGACGAAGATCAGCAGATGGAGCGGCGGCTTTTAGCAGATGAAAAAGAACGGGCCGAGCATGTGATGCTCGTCGATCTTGGGCGAAATGACGTCGGCCGCGTGGCAAAACCAGGATCGGTCATTGCGGACTCGCTTATGCACGTCGAACGATATTCGCATGTCATGCACATCGTGTCGAATGTGACAGGACAATTGGATGAATCGAAGACTTCGTACGACGTATTGCGCGCCTGTTTCCCTGCCGGCACAGTCTCCGGGGCGCCGAAGATTCGAGCCATGCAGATCATCGATGAGCTTGAGCCCACGAGGCGAGGTCCCTATGCCGGCGCGGTAGGCTACTTTAGCTTTTCCGGCAACATGGACATGTGCATTAATATTCGAACGGTCGTCGTGAAAAAACACCAGGCCTTCATTCAAGCAGGGGCCGGCATTGTCGCCGACTCAAACCCTGAACACGAATATGAAGAAACCTGTAATAAAGCTCGGGCCATGATGAAGGCCGTCGAATTGGCGGAGCAGGGACTAGAATAAGCACGTAAGGCGTGAGGGGTAAGGGGTGAAGCGATCGGATTCTCCCCTCTCAAGGTGTCTGTATGTTACTGATGATCGACAACTACGATTCCTTCACCTATAACCTCGTGCAATATTTTGGAGAACTGGGTGAAGACGTTCAGGTATTTCGCAACAATAAGATTACGATCGATCAGATCGAATCGCTGCGCCCCAGCCGCATCGTCATTTCTCCGGGACCCTGCACGCCGGCAGAAGCGGGCGTGTCTGTCGAAACCATCCGGCATTTCGGTGGGCGTCTTCCGCTCTTGGGCGTCTGCCTCGGCCATCAGTCTCTGGCTGTGGCCTTCGGTGGCGAAGTCGTCCGAGCCGAACGGCTGATGCATGGCAAAACATCGAAGATCCAGCACGACGGGAGAACGATTTTCCATCAATTGCCCCGTCCGTTTGACGCCACACGCTACCATTCTCTGATCGTGAAGCGCGAGACGCTGCCTTCCTGTTTTGAAATCTCCGCCGAGACGAACGAGGGGGAAATCATGGGACTACGCCATCGATCGCTGGGAATCGAAGGGGTGCAATTCCATCCAGAATCGATCCTCACTACGCCGGGGAAGGACCTCCTCCGTAACTTCCTTAAACTGTAGTCAAGCCAGGCTGGTCTCCGATCCATGATCAAAGACGCGATTGCTACACTTGCCGACCGCGCCGCTCTTACCGAACAAGAAGCCGAATCGGTGATGCTGGAGATCATGGACGGCGCAGCGACTCCGGCTCAAATTGCCGCCTATTTGATGGGGCTCCGTCTGAAGGGCGAAACCGTCGAGGAAATTTCCGGCTCCGTGCGGGCTATGCGTGCCAAAGCCGTCCGCATCGCCGTTGGAGATCCCCTGGTCGTCGATACATGCGGGACGGGCGGGGATGGGGCCCACACGTTCAATATTTCCACCACGACGGCGCTTGTCCTCGCAGGCGCAGGGTTGACCGTGGCAAAGCACGGCAATCGTTCCGTGTCGTCTCAATCAGGGAGCGCGGACGTCCTCTCGGCGCTTGGGGTCAAGATCGATCTCCCGACCGAGCATGTGGCCGATTGCATCAATGAAGTCGGGATAGGCTTTCTCTTTGCCCCGCTCTATCATGGAGCCATGAAGCATTGTGCCGGCCCAAGACAGGAGATGGGCATCCGGACCATGCTCAATCTCTTGGGCCCGTTGACCAATCCCGCAGGGGCCACCATTCAAGTGCTCGGCGTCTATGAGGGACGATTGACCTCTCTGCTTGGGAATGTTCTCATGCATCTGGGATCGCAACATTGTTTTGTCGTACATGGGATGGACGGGCTCGACGAGATCACCTTGACTGCAAAAACACAGATTTCTGAAGCTAAGGGGGGCGTTCTCTCGAACTATCTCCTAGATCCGGCAGAGTTTGGACTCGCGTTGGTTCCAGCGAAGCAATTGGCCGGAGGGACCCCGCAAGAAAATGCTTCGATGACGCGCGACATTCTCCAAGGGCGGAAGGGGCCGAAACGGGATATCGTCTGTTTGAACGCGGCACCGGCTCTGGTTGCAGGGCGCAAGGCGGCAACGCTCCAAGATGGATTTCTCTTGGCGTGCCAGGCCATCGACTCTGGCGCGGCAGCTGAGAAGCTGGCGCGCCTTATTGCCTTTACGAATAAAGGCTGACGCCATCGTGATTCTCTCTCGCATTCTTGAGCATAAAAAAGCAGAACTCCGGCGCAAGCGAAGCCGAGGCTATCTCTCCGAGCTGAAAGCCAAGATTCAAGATGCCCCGGGCCCGCTCGGTTTTGCCGTGACTCTCGAAGCCACAAAGACGAACGACAGTCCTTCGCTGATCGCCGAAGTGAAAAAAGCCTCACCCAGTCTTGGCCTCCTCCGTCCCGAGTTTTCCGATCGGTTCGACTATATCGAGATTGCCAAGGCCTATCATCTCCATGGCGCTTCGGCCCTCTCCGTCTTAACCGACAAGGACTTCTTCCAGGGAAGCCTCGACTACCTCCGTGACATCAAACAATTGGTGCCCATGCCTGTCTTGAACAAAGAGTTCATGGTCGACGAGATCCAATTTTACGAAGCGCGCGCCTACGGGGCTGATGCGGTCCTCTTGATCGTCGCCGCGCTTGAACGACAGCAGTTGATCGATTTCTATGCGTTCGCCACGGGATTAGGCATGGATGTGCTTATTGAGATTCATCACGAGCGCGAACTCGATAGGGTATTGGAACGGGTTCCGGAGGCGCGGCTGATCGGCATCAATAATCGAGACCTCAAGACCTTTACGACCGATCTAGGGGTCACGCTGCGTTTGGCGAAACGGATTCCGGTCGGCAAGCTGATTGTCAGCGAAAGCGGCATCCACCAACGCGCCGACGTGGTGCAGTTGGTCGAAGCCGGCATCCATGCCATGCTCGTCGGAGAATCGCTGATTAGGGCCGATGACATTGGGGATAAAATCCGTGAGTTACGGGGAGTTCCGGCTCCGTCGCGTGTCTAAAATGGCTTCTACACTCAAAGTTAAAATTTGTGGCATCACGAACGCCGAAGATGCCGCCGTGGCAGTCGAGGCGGGGGCCGATGCCTTAGGATTCGTGTTCTATCGAAAGAGTCCACGGTACATCGATCCCACGCTGGCCCGTCAGATTGTCATGAGCCTTCCTCCCTTGGTGATACCAGTCGGGGTGTTCGTCGATGAAGAGCAGCAAACTGTCAGAAACCTGATGGATGACTGCGGACTTGCCATTGCGCAGTTACACGGAAACGAGTCGGCGATCTACTGCAAGGAATTAGGTCGTACGGTCCTGAAAGCGCTTCGTGTAAAAGACCGGAGTACGTTTCTCGCCTTGGCGGAGTTTCGCGGGCGGGCCGGCGTTCGGGGGTTCGTACTGGATGCCTTTTCCGATCAGGCCTATGGAGGCACTGGACAGGTGATCGATTGGCGACTGGCTGCAGAGGTCGCCAAGGCTGCGAACGTGCTCCTGGCCGGTGGGCTTACTCCGGACAATGTTGAGGAGGCGGTCCAGTTGGTCCAGCCGTATGGCGTGGATGTGAGCAGCGGCGTCGAACGGGTGCCGGGCAAGAAGGACCACGACAAAGTGCGCGCATTCATTCGAGCAGCGAAGGTTAAGGTTGTCTCTCTGACATGAGCCTGTCTATACTGCACCGCTCTAAGTTCTCATGAGGACTACGATGACGTCTGTTCCCAACAAACAAGGTCGATTCGGCGCGTATGGCGGACGCTATGTCCCTGAAACACTCATGCCTGCCTTGCTTGAATTGGAGCAGGAATATGCCCGCGTGAAAAAAGACCGGGGCTTTCAGTCCGAACTCGCCTATTATTTGAAACATTACGTCGGACGTCCTACTGCGCTCTACTTTGCGCAACGACTCACGAAGCGGTTGGGTGGGGCAAAGATCTATTTGAAGCGCGAAGACCTCTGCCATACCGGGGCTCATAAAATTAATAATGCGATCGGGCAGGGGCTTCTGGCCAGGCGGATGAAGAAACCGCGCGTCATCGCTGAGACCGGCGCCGGACAACATGGGGTGGCGACGGCGACCGTTGCGGCGATGTTCGGGCTTCAATGTGAAGTGTATATGGGGACCGAAGACATGCAGCGCCAGGCGCTGAACGTGTTCCGCATGAGATTGCTCGGTGCAACCGTCACAGGGGTCGACGCGGGAAGCCGCACGCTCAAGGACGCCATCAGCGAGGCCATGCGGGATTGGACGACGAATATCCGCACAACCCACTACATTCTCGGTTCTGTGCTCGGAGCCCATCCCTATCCGATGATGATCCGGGACTTCCAATCCATCATTGGACGCGAAGCTCGGCGGCAGATCCTCGCGGCAGAAGGCCGGCTGCCGGACTGCCTCATTGCCTGCGTCGGCGGCGGCAGTAATGCGATAGGACTTTTCCACGCGTTTATCAAAGACACAAAGGTCAAGATGATCGGTGTCGAAGCCGGCGGTTTGGGGGTCACGAGCGGAAAACATGCCGCGCGTTTTGCCGGAGGAAAGCCGGGTGTCTTGCAGGGGACCATGACCTATCTGCTTCAGGGCGACGACGGGCAAGTGAATCTGACCCATTCAGTTTCAGCCGGGCTGGATTACGCCGCGATCGGTCCCGAACACAGTTATTTGCGGGATCGAGGCAGAGCCGAATACACCTCGGTGACCGACGACGAAGCGATGGCCGCGTTTGATTTGCTGGCGAGAGAAGAGGGGATCATGCCGGCCCTCGAAAGCGCCCATGCCGTTGCCTACACGATGAAGGTCGCGCCCAGGATGAAGAAGAGCCAGATTCTGATTGTGAATCTCTCCGGTCGTGGAGATAAGGATGTCCAGCAGATTGCCAAGATGCGAGGGATCACGCTGTGACATCGAGGCTCGACCGTACCTTTGCACAGCTTCGGCAACGAGGTGAAAAAGCGCTCATCGCCTATTTGATGGCAGGCGATCCCTCACTGCAAGAGACCGAGCAACTTGTTGTGGCGTTAGAACAGGCGGGCGCCGATATCATTGAACTGGGGGTTCCGTTTTCCGATCCCATCGCCGATGGTCCCGTGATCCAACTGGCCGCAGAACGAGCCTTGCGCAGCGGGACATCGCTTCGAACGATCCTGTCCATGGTTGCCGGCCTCAGGGCGAGAACCAAGATTCCGCTGGTCTTGATGGCGTACTACAACAGTATCCACGCATTCGGTCATGAACGGTTCTGCCGGGAGGCGGCTCAAGCTGGTGTCGACGGCCTGATTATGCCTGACATGCCGCCGGACGAAGCGGGCCCAATCAGAGGGCCGGCTGCCGCGGCTGGGCTTCCGCTGATTTTTTTACTTGCCCCCACAAGCACAGCAGAACGACGGACCTTCGTGGCGCGCCAATCCCAGGGCTTCGTCTATTACGTGTCGCTGACCGGTATCACCGGTGCAAAATTAGTCAACTTGGCCGATGTAGGGAAGAATGTTGAAAAAATCAGGAAGGTCACCAGCGTTCCTGTAGCAGTCGGTTTCGGGGTTGCGACGCCGGAAGACGCCGCCAAGGTCGCAGCCATTGCCGATGGGGTGATCGTGGGCAGCGCGATCGTGAAACAGATTGCCGCGTACCGTGAAAAACCTGAGATGGTAAAGCAGGTCGCAACATTTGTCCGCTCATTGAAAACCGCTATGAGCGCTGCTCAGTCCACAACGCGTTAGCAGGATGCTGAAAGAGCCTGCGTGTGCGGTCGATCTGATCTATTTGTCGGGTTGTCTGTGTTCGGTTGAACGAAGCTAACCAGATGGACTGAGCCGAGGCAGGTGCTATGGCTTGGCTTGGGGAGGCATGGCCTTAATCATCTCAGCTGCCAGCTCTTTTGCGACATCCTTTAAATTCGGGCGGTAGAACATATAGCTGCTCGACCGTTCATGTCGCGCCTTCCATACCGTGGTGCCGGTGGTGGCATCGACCAGGCGGAGGCTCAGGCCGACTCGACCGACATTGTCGCCTTCCTTGCGTATGTATTCCCAGGAGTTGACCCGCACAACTAAGAACGAGTCCACGTTCAGCGCCTTGCCCAACTTTACAGCAGAATCTTTGTCGGACTGACCCGTCATTTCAAGACGTGAGAAGTAGAATACCAGCGCATCGAACGCTTCTTTCGAACCCTGGAAGATATCCGTGACATTTTCGGGAGACACCACACGCTCGATATTGGCGGTTTTGTTTAGGGAGCCGGACAAGACCTCTTGAATATCCTCACGCGCGTTGTCGTATTGGCTGGCCATGGGGGGAAGCACCGCAATGGCTTGAGGCCTGAACATTTTCGCCCCTGGGCCTTCCCACACTTCTTGTAAGCCGCCACAGCCGGCGATGAGGAGCGGAAGTAGGCCCAACAAGATGCCGCGTTGCAGGTTGTGACGCTTAAACATGGGTTCAGTATACCATTAGAATGTCAAAGAGAGAGAGCCAGATATCAGTGCGCCCTTTTCTCGGAAGTCATACCCGCCACCGACATCCATACGAAAGGCGAAGATCCGTAGGCCCAACCCTGCAGTAGGGGTGAATGGTGTGCCGGCGTCTTGCATGTTCTTGAAGGCGCCGACACGGAATGATAGGAATTCAGAGAAGATCGTCTGTTCGGCCCCCAGACTCAACACCTGGCTTTTGATGCCTGGAACAAACGTCCTGTTCGAGGTCGCATCCACGTCTGCCGTCAACGTCAGTGAGGAATAGGGGTTGACCGCGACACCGCCGCGTACTTGCGGTCCCAGTTTCAGCTCTCCGCCGCCGACATCATCGAAGGTCGGCTGATTGATGTCTTTCGCGACCAGGCCGAAGCGTAGCCATGAGGATGGACGATAGATGGCCCCCACGTCGATTCCGAAGGCCGTCGAGATCGTGGCTTTCCCAAAGTTGTCTGTGATTGACACGTCGGTTCCTCCGGTGAGTGTCATATTTCCATTGTAAGCCGCGCCTTGAATAAACTTTCCCGTCACACCGATAGAAAACATTTTATCGGAAAAGGCATAGGCATAGGAGAATGCCGCCTGTCTGGCCTCGAACCCCCGGAGGGCCATTGCGCCGGTCAAACTCACAGGTGGGGCAGGATTCACTGTCACTTGCGTACTTACGAATCCGCCCCCTGTTGCAACGTCAGAAATGTTCAAACCGAATGCATGTTCCCCCAAGTGGCCTTTGATATAGAGGCCGGCTGATCCATTCACCGATACAGTTGCCCCATCTCGATTGATTCGGTTGGCGATATCTTGAGCTCTCGCAGCAGCATTTGGGGCATTCGGGTCAAATTTTTCGAGATCATGGATCGCATCGGCGATGCCGAGACGATCGATCACCTGTCCACTGCCTTGAATCCTCACATCCACAGTCTGGGTCATGGCGAGCCCGGCGGGATTCCAATAGGTGGCCAAGGCATCCGTCGTGACGGCCACGCCGGCCCCACCCATACCCATCGCGCGGGGACCCACAGTGACAAACTCCAGGGCCAGCGCCTGCGCAGGAACCATGAAGCCCATGAAGATGACAGCGGCACGAAGAGACCAATACCACGACATCGTAAGACAACTCCTTGCGAGTTGAGAGATTTTCTGAGTCTATTGGATGCCATAGCTCTCGTCAAGGTTAGGAGAGAGATTCTCCGCGTGTAAACGATGGGTTGGTTTCGACACGGGAAGGCTTTGGCGAACAAGGCCGGATGCCACAGCGTTAGGATTGTTCACACAATTTGGCCGTCCTGCATATGCACGATCCGATCGGCCTGGGCAGACAGTTTGTCGTTGTGAGTGACGATCACGAAAGTTGTCCCACGGGCTTTGTTCAGTTCGCGCATCATCGCAAAGAGCGCCTCGCCCGTATGCGTATCTAAATTTCCGGTCGGTTCATCGGCCAATACAAGATCGGGTTTCTGTAAGAGAGCTCGTGCGACCGCCACACGCTGCTGTTCACCACCGGACAGCTCGCCGGGCTTGTGATGCAACCGAGCCCCCAGCCCGACCTCCTGCAACAACGCAATGGCCTCCGGTTCAATCTCTGCCCGATTTCGTCGCTGGATCAGCGCCGGCATACAGGCATTTTCAAGCGCGGTGAATTCAGGCAGGAGATGATGAAATTGGAAGACAAATCCGATGCGCCGATTCCGAAAGTCCGCCTGCTCACCTTCCGTCAGGTGGAATATATCTTTACCGTCGAAGTGGACCGTTCCTGCCGTGGGGCGATCGAGTGTCCCGATAATATGGAGCAGGGTGCTCTTTCCGGCTCCCGATGCTCCGACAATCGCGATCAATTCGCCCCGTTGGATCTGTAGATTGACGCCCTTCAGTACTGTGAGGGTTTGCTCGCCCATCGGGAACGATTTGGTCAGATTGGTAACAGTGATCACGCCGGAGCTCCAAAATGAAAGAGAAATGCTGAAGGGGCTGGCATGATCATTCGTAGCGCAGCGCGGCCACCGGTTCGAGTTTGGCTGCCTGAAGCGAAGGGTAGACTGTGGCGGCGAAGCTGATCAGAATGGCAGAGCCTGCCACAAGGAAGACGTCCATCGCTTGTACATGGACGGGAATCCGCGAGATGTAATAGACCGAAGGGTCGAACGTCCAAAAGGTCTGGATCAGCCATAGAAACGTATAGCCGAGTGGAATACCGATGGCCGTCCCCGATAGGCCGATGATCAACCCATTCAGCATAAAAATTCGTCTGATGCTTTTACGTGTTGCGCCCATGGCCTTGAGGATCGCGATCTCCTTTTGTTTTTCCGTCACGATCATGGTGAGGGTGCTGACGATGTTGAAAGATGCCACGATTGTGATCAGCACCAACAGCAAGAACATCATCGTCTTCTCAAGTTTGAGGGCTGAGAACAGATTACGATTCATCTGCATCCAGTCCCTCGCTCCATAGGCGAAGCCGAGCGATTGCTCGACAGAACGGGCGGTCTCGTCCGCGTGAAAGACATCCGCCACTTTAATTTCAATGCCGGTCACCGTCTGCCCCATGTTGAAAAACTTCTGCGCTTCCGCGAGATCGATGTAGGCCAGGGACGAATCGTACTCATACATCCCTGATTGAAACAGCGCGACCAACGCGAAGGTCCTGATCTTCGGCACCATGCCGATCGCGCTGATCTGGCCGGCGGGAGGGGATACTACGTTGACCGTGTCGCCGACAAAGACGCCCAGCCGCAGCGCCAGTTCTTTGCCCAAAATGATGCCGGGCTTTTCTGTCTCGACTGCTGGGCCGGTTGGATCGTCTGCGGACGGTTGTTTGACCTTGACCGGTCGGCTAAGGTCGGTTAACTGTCCTGTCGAGAGATTTTTAGCCAGTTCGGTCACCGTGCCCTCGCGTTCCGGGTCGATGCCACGGATCACGATGCCTTGCACGCCGGATTGGGTTGTGAGCAAAACCTGTTTGAGCACGAAGGGAGTTGCCGCCACGACTCC
>OEKW01000236.1_pt1 | contig 12919 bp, 11 predicted proteins | sample 1503291 | NCBI WGS metagenome assembly OEKW01 (sample SAMEA104379590, study PRJEB20068) | metagenome | biome: 1000743; feature: 77; material: 1998 | place: USA | collected 2012 | depth 25 m
TTCGGCGAGTTTGCCGGGCGTGGCCGGATCGTCGTCCTTCGTCCTGAAGGCAAAACGATGCGGCAGATTCCGTTCAACTACAACAAAGTCGTGTCGAATAACGGCGCCCTGGAAAACTTCTTTCTTCAGCCGGGCGACATCATCGTTGTGCCGTAGTTCAGGGAGGGAATGATGCAGGACACCGAGACACGATCTGTCGTCAGTCTGGCAACCGAGGTATGGGGCCGTCGAAAATGGCCGGGCCTCTTGTTGTTCGCCGCTCCTATGGCTGCGATACTCAGCATGACGCTATCCTTGCCAGATTTGTTCAGTTCCACCGCCACGGTGCTCGTCGAGCAGCAGCAGGTTCCCGAATGGTTCGTCAAATCGTCAGTGACAGGCGAAGCGGACGCACGCCTGCACATGATTCGCGAAAAGCTTTTGAACCGGGCAAGCCTCCTCGCGCTGGTGACACGCTTCGATTTGTATCCGGAGCTTCGGAAACGGGCACACGATGAAATCATCGTGGAACGGATGCGGCGCGATGTCACGGTCGAAGTGAAGGAGTTGCAACGCCAGGTGTACGGGCGTGACAACACGTTCGGATTTAAAGTGAGTTATCGCGGGCGGGACCCCGAGACGGTCGCGACGGTCGCCAACACGCTGGCGTCTCAGTACGTCGAGGAAAATTTACAAATGCGCGGCCACCAGGCATCGGAGGCGACGACGTTGTTGAAGAAACAGCTTGTCGACATCAAGCATCGGTACGACGAACAGGAGCGCGGGATCACCATCTTCAAACAGCGCCATATGGGAGAATTGCCCGAGCAGATGGAAGTGAATTTGTCGACGCTCGGACGGCTCAATCAGGAGCTGGGCCTGAACACCGAGCGCCAGATGCGGATCGTGGAGCGACGGGAACGGCTGGGGAAGCAATTGTTTGACATCAATTCAGGCGGTACGGCGTCTACGGCGATGAACCCGGACTCGCTTCCCTATCATCTTGAAAAGCTGCGGACCGAACTGACTGAGCTGCGGACGCGCGCGAGTGCAAAGCACCCGGACGTCCGCCGCGTTCAGGACGAGATTGCGGCGATCGAAAAAGCGATGATCGAGACGGCATTGGACGTGAAGCTCGATCCCGTCCAGACCGCGGCATTGTTGGCCACCCCGGACGACATTAAGCGCGCGTTACGGGCGTTGGACCATGATTCAAAGAGTTTGGAAGCGGAAGAGCACCGTCTACGAGAGGAACTGGCGGCCTACCAGCGACGGGTCGAACGTTCGCCGCAACACACGCAGGAGTTTCAGCAATTGGAACGCGATTACAAGACAACACGAGATCTGTATTCCTCCGTCCTGCAACGCTTTGAAGACGCCCAACTGGCGGAAACCATGGAGCAGAGCAAGCGCGCCGGGCAGATGAAGATCGTCGATCCGGCGATGCCGTCAAAAACTCCTGCCGGGCCGAATCGATTGAAGCTGATTCTTGGCGGACTGATTCTGTCGCTCGGCCTTGCATTGGGCGGCATCATGTGGGCGGAATATCGCGACCAGTCCTTTCACAATGTGGACAGCCTGCGCGCATTCACCCGGGTGCCGATCTTGGTGCGCATTCCGACGATTGTGACCAAGTGGGAGCGCCGACGGCAATATGCGCGAGCGACCATGAGAGCCGCCGCCTCGGCCGTCAGCCTGGTGTTGATTGTGGGCACGTCGTTTTACATTGGGTGGGAGAATGAATCGTTGGTCATGATGTTGAGTGAAAACAAGCCTCAGCCGCAGCAAACTCGTTAACAATGATGCACTTCGCGTCTCGCGAAGGAGGATGTCTCGGCCATGAAAGAACAGATCTATATCAATCCTGCACTACGCGCATCATTGGAGTCCTGTACTTCCGATCAGCACTATGGCGGCATTGACGTCCGTGAGGAGGATACGATTCCGCAGGCGATCACAGAAAAGCTCAAACCGGACGATCATCTCATCAGTCTTGTCTCGCCGGCCACCATGGAAGGCGAGCAATATCGGACGCTGAGCCTGATGTTGGACCAGCGACGCCAGAGCGGCTTACTCCAGGTCGTCGCGATTACCAGCCCGACGGTCGGGGATGGAAAAACGGTGACATCCATCAATCTCGCCGGCGCGTTTGCACAGTCACGGGATGCGCGCGTGCTTTTGATCGACATCGACTTCCGAAAGCCGTCGATCCCGGCGAAACTCGGCTTGAATGATGCGCAGATGAGCGGTTTTCGAGACGCGATCGTCAATCCCTCGCTGTGCCTGAAAAACATCGTGCACAGGCTGCCGGCTTGGAATCTGTCTCTCGTGACGGTCGGACGCGCCGAAGTGATGCCGCATGAAATTTTCAAATCCTCCCGCTTTGTGGAACTCATCGATGAAGCCCGCCGCGATTTCGAATGGATCATCCTCGACAGCGCTCCGCTGCTGCAGGCGCCTGACTGTATGACGATCGGGCGCAGCGTGGACGGCTTTGTTATGGTGGTCTGCGCGCACAAGACGTCGCGCAAGGACGTAGGGGAAGCGCTGGACATTCTCGGGCCGTCGAAGTTGCTCGGTCTCGTATTCAACAGCGACGAAAACCTCCTGAGAACCTATAGGTACCAGCCGTATTTCCTGCCGTCTCAAGCCGGATAGGTCGAGGGATTTGCCGTTCTGTTTTTGCTCTTCCACCACATCTGTGACTGAAAGATCATGCGACGCATGTCGAACTTCTCATTCCGTTCATCGCTTGCCGTGTCAGCGGATGCGGCCGCGACGGTTGCTCTGCTGGCTGCCTGCTTCCTGGGCCATGCACTCCCGTGGTCAAGTGCGGTCGGCGCGTGGACGGTGATCGCCGCGGTGGTGCTGGTGAGTCGGGCTCCATCCCTCCGGTTATGGATCTCCCGGCCGTTCATGGAAAATGTGTTGGTGCTCGGCAAGACCGAGCTGGCCTGTGCGGTGATCGCCGAACTCAAGAAGCGACCCCGCTATCGAGTGCTGGATATGGCGGATCTGGGCACACCGAACCGAATCCTGACCAGCGATGTTTCATTCCTGGCGCTGGCCGATCCATTCCGGCAGAGAAGCGTGCAGCCTCATCGCATCGTTGTCGCGTTAGGCGAACGCCGGGGTCGTGTCCCGATTAAGGCGCTCCTGGAGGCCAAGCAGAAGGGGATTGTGATTGAAGACGCGCTGCACGTGTATGAGCGGCTCACCGGCAAGCTGGCCCTTGATCGGCTGTACCCGAGTCATCTGATCTATTCCGCTGAATTGCGCCGATCTCCCACCCAGGGCGCTCTTCAGCGGGTCATAAGCGTCGTCTTGTCAGCGGTCGGCATCGTTCTGAGTGTGCCTCTCCTTGCCGCCATTGCCCTGCTTATCAAATTGGATTCTCCCGGACCGATACTGTTCGTGCAAGAACGGATCGGAAAGGACGGCTTGCAGTTTCCGCTGTTGAAATTTCGCACCATGCACCCGGTCACGGGGCGGGCCTCCGAATGGGTGAGAGACAATGGCGATCGTATTACGCGCGTTGGACGATGGTTGCGAAAGTTTCGGCTTGACGAAGTACCCCAACTCTTCAACGTGCTCGTGGGTGATATGAACCTGGTCGGGCCCCGTCCACATCCGGTTTCCAACTATACCCTCTTCATGGATCACATTCCATTCTACGCGTTCCGTTCGATGGTGTTGCCCGGCATCACGGGATGGGCACAGGTCCGCTACGGATATGCCAACAGCCTCGAAGAAGAGACGGAAAAGATGTGCTACGACCTGTACTACATCAAATATGTTTCTCTATGGATGGATGTTCAGATTCTGCTTAAGACGATCAAGGTCGTGATTCTCGGTCAGGAATGCAAGCAGGCAAGCCTGGATCAGGCACATGCTCCTAAGCCGGACGTCAGGCCCGAGAGACGATTGGATGCAGCGTGAGAGTGTTGCGATGTCTGAAAGGGAACGTATGAAAGTCCTGGCGATCGCCTGGGCCAGGCCCGATGTTGTCAAGATCGGGTTCCTGCTTCTGGAAATGAGGCGGCGAGAAGACCTGAAGCCGATGTTGATCCATACGGGGCGGCATGATGACTCGCAGCGTTCGGATCGAGTTTTTGCCGAATTGGGCTGCGCAACCGGACGCAACATCGAGCGTGTGCTCCATCGCAGAATGTTGCTTCCGATGCAATCTGTCGGTCAGGTTGCCGATCCAAGGGTTTCAGCCGCAGCCTGTTGACGCCATGCGTGGGACACTCATGGAGCGTACCAGCAGTGAATGGTGGAGGACCGAACAGGCTTCTGCCGACTGGAGGGCTAAAGCACGAGCCGGGGCCGATGAGTGGGTGCCGCCTCATAGCGGGGTCCCGTTTTGGGCCGCGATCGTCTTTACGGGGATCCTCCTGTTTTCCCCGCAAGCGTATTTCCCGGCGCTCGAATCGGTCAGGCCGGCGCTGATTCCTGCCGTGATCGGCATCGGCGCCTATCTCGTGGATCGATTCGGTCATGGCGCCCCTTTGTTCATGCGCACAAGAATACTGTGGATAGTCGGCGCCTTTGCCGGCTGGGCAATGTTGACCGTACCCTTCTCAATCTGGCCGGGCGGCAGTTTGGCCTTCCTTACGGGACAATACTTCAAGACGCTGGCGATCTTCTGGTTGTTAAGTCATACGGCCGTGACCATCCTCAGACTGCGCCAAATGGCCTGGAGCTTGAGTATTATGGCGATCGGACTGGCGATACTTACGCTCAATAATTATGCGTCGGGAGTGTTCATCGATCAGGCGGCGAATCAAGACCGCGTGGTCGGTAACGAGGGGGCCTTGACGAAAAATCCGAACGACCTGGCCCTCATGATCAACATCATCATTCCGTTGACCATCGCGCTACTCCTGAGCAGCGTGCGCCCGGCAATCCGGATGACGTTGTTCGGGATGCTCGGGTTGGAAGCCCTCACGGTCATCTTGACGTTTTCCCGAGGCGGTTTTCTCACGCTGGGGGGCATCCTTCTTGTGTACATGTGGAAATTGCGTCGCCGCGCCGAGCGAGTGTGGATTTACGGCGTCCTGGTGCTGGCGTTGTTCTGTTTGCCGCTGTTGCCGTCCACATACTTCGACCGCATGAGCACCATCATCCACACGGAAGCCGATTCGACCGGGTCCGCCGGTGAACGGTGGACAGATATGACGCTTGCGGCGCGGCATGTCCTGTCGTCACCCATCACCGGAGCCGGTGTGGGCATGAACGTCCTGGCCATGAACGAGGCGCGGGGAGGCGGATGGAGGCCGGTTCACAACGTATTCTTGGAGCTGATTATCGATCTGGGTCTGCCCGGGGTCATCGGGTTTATATGGTTGCTGGTCTCGTGCTTGAAGAGCACGGTTGAGGTGCAGCGACGCGCAGCGGGGGTGCAGGAGATGAAAGGCTTGGTTCATCTGGCGGAGGGAATTCAGGTCAGCTTGCTGGCCTTTATTCTGGCAGCCATGTTTCATCCGGTCAGCTATCATCCCTATTTCTATTACATCGCGGCACTCGCGCTTGCCGCGCACGCCGTTTCGAGATCGATAAGGACGGTATGTCACAATTAATTCTATCGGACTCTCTCATGGATGATCCCGCAGCCGTGGCCCTTGAGCCGCGGACCCACGACCATGTGTCGGCCGGCCCTTTCTCGGAGGCGGGAGAGGAACGGATCAGACTCATGAAGTTCGTCACGCTCTTTGCCATCGGAGGGACGGAGCGTCAGGTTGTCAACATCGGCAAAGGGTTGGACCCGGAGCGCTTTGATCTCCAATTCGCCTGTTTGCACCGGGTCGGAGAATTATTGGCCGAATGTGACGCACAGTCCTGGTCGATTGCGGAATACAACATCAGCCGCCTGTACGGCTATACCACGTTCAAGAAACAGATGGAGTTCGGCCGGAGCCTGCGCCGGCAGGACATCCAGATCCTTCATACATATAGCTTCTATCCAAACGTGTTCGCGATTCCCGCGGCCCGGCTTGCCGGCGTACCGGTGATTATCGGATCGGTGCGGGATATCGGCGACATCTGGACTCCCTGGCAGCATACGATTCAAAAGCTCTGCCTCCGCCTGGCCGATCACGTCGTCATGAATGCGGAAGCGATCAAGAGAGATTTACTGCGACGAGGCTATAACGAGGATCGTTTGACGGTGATTCCCAACGGCATCGATTGCGAACGGTTTCGGGCTCCTCAGACCGGTGAGTCCGTGCGCCGAGAGTTGAATATCCCTTTGCGGGCTCCGGTTGTCGGTGTGCTTTCGCGGCTGGCGAAAATTAAGGGCCACGAGTATTTTCTTCGGGCCGCCGTCTTGATCGCGGCGCGTGTTCCGGACGTCCGATTTCTCATCGTCGGCGATACGATAGAGAAGCAGGAGTATCGAGAGGAACTCAAGCGATTGGTGATCAGGCTGGGATTGCAAGATCGGGTTGTGTTTACCGGCTTCCGGCTGGATGTTCCGGAACTCCTTGCGGCGTTGTCGGTATCGGTCCTTCCGTCGCTCGGATTGGAGGGCCTTTCAAATTCACTCCTGGAGTCAATGGCGGCAGGCCTACCGGTCGTGGCGACCCGGGTCGGGGGAAACCCTGAAATTGTCGAAGATGGTGTGAACGGCTTGCTGGTGGCGCCCGCCGATGCAGAGGAATTGGCCGGGGCGATCTGCCGATTGTTGGAGAACAGGACGCTGGCCAGAAATTTTGGTCAGGCCGGAAGGCGGCTGGTGATGACCCGCTACTCCCTCGAGCAGGCCGTCGCGACGACCGAGCAACTGTATCGCGACCTCCTCCTCCGCGCACGAGCGAGGCGGTCCTGGCGACGCAGAGGCATACGATCTTGAGTGCGCTGTCCTTATATCGGGTTGGTCGTTGGTGTCATCGGCACCGTATACCAGTGATTCCTACGTTGATCTATCAAACCATATGCGTCCTCTACAATGCGGCTGTTCCAATGTCGACGGAGATCGGTGAGGGAACGGTGTTCGCGTATGGCGGGATGGGGGTTGTGTTGCACGAGCGCTGCAAAATCGGCAAGTTCGTTACGGTCGGTCATCAAGTCACGATCGGCGGAAGATCGCGCCGGTGGGGTGTGCCGGTCATCGAGGACCGCTGCGTGATCGGGGCTGGCGCCAAGGTACTCGGACCCATTTCCGTCGGCGCCGAATCGGTGATCGGCGCGAATGCCGTCGTGCTGGAGGATGTGCCGCCAAGAACGGTTGTCGCAGGCACTCCGGCGAGGGTCGTTCGAAACAACATCGATATCGCGGATTACAGTTGTCTCCAGTCTCCTGATGAAGCGGATGCCCTATCCTATCGATCGACGGACAATCTCTTGGTGACCATCATCGAAGACCTGAGCCGGTTTCCGCATCTGGCGGATGAATGGGCGGAACTTTTGAGCGACAGCGATGCTGATTGTCTGTTTCTGACGAGAGAGTGGCTCGAGACTTGGTGGCAGCATTTTTCTACCGGACGAACGTTGGCACTGGTGACCGTTCGACGCCACAGCCGGCTGCTCGGTCTTGCGCCGCTGTTCAGCGAGCGCAATCGGTTCGGCGGCTTCATGCCGTATCGATCATTGCAGTTTCTCGGGACTGGCCTGGTCGGGTCGGACTATTTGGACGTCGTGATCCGGCGTGGAGATGAAACACCGGTATCCCGAAGCCTGGCAGAGTTTTTTAACGGTCGTGGGTCGGTGATGACGCTGAGTCATCTCCACGCAAAAGGGGCGCTCACCGCCGGCGTGGTGCAGGAACTCGAGCAGACCGGGTGGACAGTACTGCGAAGTGTCATCGATGTCAGTCCTCACATTCCGTTAAAGGGCCACACCTGGGAGTCGTACCTCGCCGGCTTGGGATCGCAGCATCGGTACAATTTCAATCGCCGGCTGAAGAATCTCCATAAGCTCGGCACCCTGACCTTCGATGTTGTGGAGAAGGAGGAACAGCGGCAGGAGGCGCTGCGGAACTTGATCGACCTCCACAATCTTCGATGGGACGAGCGGGGAGGCTCCCAAACCTTGCGATCGCCGACGATGCAGGCATTCCATGATTCGTTCAGCCGCACGGCGCTCGAGCGGGGCTGGCTCCGACTATTCATCCTTCGGCTGGACGGCCGTCCCGTCGGCGCGTTGTACGGATTTCTCTACGGGCGCCGCTTCTATTTTTATCAGTCGGGATTCGATCCCGCCTATCGGCAGCATAGCGTCGGCCTGGTCACGATGGGGTTGGCGATCAAGCGGGCGGTGACGGAAGGAGCCGAGGACTATGACCTCCTGCACGGGTCCGAGACGTACAAGGCGCTGTGGGCGAGCGAATCACACGAACTGGTCCGGCTGCAACTGTTTCCCCCCTCGGCTGGAGGCGTCCTCTGTCGCGGAGCGGTAGCTCTCGATGACCGGGCCAAGTCTGCTGCGCGCCGTGTATTGCCTCCATCGATACTCGATCGCATCGTCGCCTGGAAGCGCGGAGAAACTTAAGCACACGTTCGTCTCGGTCATTGGTTTGTCCCTCGTCGTTCGTATCTCGTAAGCGAACGATGCCGAACGAAATACCCATCACGTCTCTCACCACAATGTTCAAAACTCTCGTCAAGACCGGAATAGCCGTTGCGCTGGGATGGACGGGCGCCGATCGTGCCATCGCGTCATGGACGGGATCTAAGACGCTGCCGCTGGTCTTGGGATATCACGCGGTTGTGGAGGATTTCAGCGCCCACGTCGGGCGGGCGATTCTTCCGAACTTGACCAGCCTCGACATGCTGGAGCGCCACTTGGAGTGGATCGGGCGCCGGTACCGCTTCATAGACCTGGACGAACTTGGCGCTCAGATGGAACGGGGCGAACCGTTCGCGCAGCCCTCAGCGGCCGTGACCTTCGATGACGGGTATGCAGGGGTGTATCACCATGCTCTGCCTTTGTTGAAACGAAAAGGAATTCCCGCAGCCATGTTTATCGTGACCGAAGCAACAGGCTGTCCGGAGCTTCAACTGTACGACAAGATGTATCTGCTTCTTGAAAAAGTCCTTCCTGTCATCGGCCATTCCGAAGCGCGATTTCGGCGCATGCTTGAAGCAAAGGACATCCATCTCGGCGCCGGTAATGGCGGCGGACGGCTCGACGGCGCCTTCTGCACTATGCGGTGGCTCTTCAGTGCGCTCACCCAGAACAAGTTCCGGCGTGCGATTGAGGCGCTGGAAACGGTGTGCTGCATCGACAACGGCGACTATCCGGAAATGCAGTTATTGGACTGGGAGATGGTGCAAACCATGGCCGATTCCGGCATGACGATCGGATCTCATACGCAAACACATGCGCTTCTCACTGAGGAAAGTATCGATCAGGTGGCCGAACAGACGGCGGGATCGATGTTGACGCTCAAGGACAAACTGAAGCGGCCGGTCGCGCACTTTGCGTATCCGGATGGGCGCTTCAATGTTGACGTGGTGTCGGCGGTCGCCAAGGCGGGGTATCGCTTTGGCTACGGAACCTGTCTCCGCCGTGATCCGAGGCATCCCTTCCTGACGATTCCCCGCACTTTGATGAGTGAACGAACGTGCGCGGATGCGACAGGACAATTTTCACCTGCCCTCATGAGCTGCCACGCGCGTCGTCTTTATGACATCTGGTCTCCCTGTGCGCACGATCATAGCGGAAGTCTCGCCGCACCGGCGTCTGAGGTCGATCCGCTCGTCGGCGGGGGCGTGTCGATCGCGTCGCGACGGCAGCGCGAAGCCCGGGACAGACAACATGCTTAAACCTGCAATGACCATCATGGCCGGCCGGACGCTTGGGTACGTCGTCTTATTCTTCTTGCCGCTCATACTGGTGCGGATGTTCGACCAAGAGGAGTTCGGGACGTACAAGCAGCTGTTCTTACTCTATGGGACCATTTTAAATCTCGCTCAGGTGGGCATGTCCGAGAGTCTGTTCTATTTTCTTCCCGGTTCGGGCCAAGACGGAGGCCGGTATGTCTGTAATTCGATCTTGGTCTTGGGGGGCATCGGCCTACTTGGCGCTGTACTGCTCTTTGCCGGAGGAGATGTCATCGCCGGATGGATGAACAATCCCGCACTGGCTCCCCTCATGCCGCTGCTCGCAGTGTTTTTTCTCTTCATGCTCGCATCCTACGTACTGGAGATCGTGATGACAACCCGTCATCGATACGGAACGGCCGCCGCATCCTACGGCCTGTCCGACACCACTCGCGCAGTGCTGATCGTCGCCCCCGTGCTTCTGTTTCAAACATTGGCCAGTGTGTTGTACGGCGCCATTGTCTTCGCGGTGATCCGTCTTGGAACCACCCTCTGGTATTGCAGGAAGCAGTTCGGCGCCACGCTGCGACCGAGCTGGTCGTTGTTGGTTCGGCAGGCTGCATACAGTTTGCCGTTCGCGTTTTACGTGCTGTTTCAAACAGGGCAGGAAACGTTGCACCAGTATGTGGTGTCCTCTCTGTTCGATGCGGCCACGTTCGCGGTGTATTCGGTCGGCTGTCTCCAGGTCCCGCTGGTAGAAGTCCTCAGTGTATCGGTCGTCAACGTGATGATGGTCAGGATGGCACAGGCTATGCGAGACGGGCGCGAATCCGTTGTCATCACTATGTGGCACGACACCGTGCGAAAATTGGCCCTGGTATTTTTTCCTCTCGTGGCGCTGTTGCTCATCGTGGCGCGGGATCTGATCATCTTGCTCTTCACCGAGACCTATGAGGCCAGCGTGCCGGTCTTCATGGCATGGTCGATCGCGATCCTTTTCGCGGCGATTCCGATAGATGGGCTATTGCGTGTCTATGCGCAGATGCGATTGCTCCTCGTGATCAACATCGTGCGGCTGGCCGTCGTCGCCGGGGGTATGTACTGGTTCGTGACCGGTATGGGATTGGTCGGCGCCGTGCTCATCACCGTGCTGGCACTGGCGGCAGGCAAAGCGATGGGGCTGGCGAGGATGATGACCTGCTGGCACGTCGGCCTCGGGCGTCTTCTTCCCTGGCGCGAGCTGGGGGGGATCGCTGCGGCGACGGTCGCCGCGTCCCTGCCGGCTCTATGGGTTGCGTCGCACGGGCCGACCTCTCCGGTTGTCCGCCTGGCAGCCATCGGTTTGATCTATGGAGGGGGATATATTGTGTTGGCCTGGACCGTCGGGTTGATTCGAAAAAGCGAACGGGAGGTCTTGTTGAAGTGGATGTCTCGACGTCTCTCACTTATACCGAGGACCGATCCATGACACTTGCCAGACCCAAGATCGCCATCATTGCACCCAGTGTCAGAACATTCGGCGGCCAAGCGTTGCACGCGTTGACGCTGGCTGAACAACTCAGGGCCGAGGGGTATGACGTGCAGCTGATTCCCATCGACCCCGTGTTTCCGCGCCCGTTCAAGTGGCTGAGGCGCGTGCCGTATGTTCGGACCGTGATCAATCAGTGCCTGTATCTTCCGGGGCTGATTCGGCTGCGCCGCTCCGACATCGTCCATGCCTCCTCGGCCTCGTACTGGTCATTTCTTCTCGCGCCGCTCCCGGCCCTCCTGATCGGCCGAATCCTCAGGAAGCCTGTCTTGCTCAATTATCACAGCGGCGAGGCGGAGGATCACCTGGCTCATTGGGGGATGCTGATCCATCCCTGGCTGAAACATGTGGATGAAATCGTCGTGCCGTCGGACTATCTGTGTCGAGTATTTGCCTCCTATGGATACCGGGCTCGCGTCATTCATAATACGATCGATACCGAGCGGTTTCGGTATCGCGTGCGGGTACCGCTGCGCCCCAGGTTCCTCTCGATACGAAATTTTGAGTGGTATTACGGGGTCGAACAGACGATCCTCGCCTTCGCGCTTCTCAAATCGAGGTATTCCGATGCGACGCTGTCGATCGTCGGCGCAGGGAGTCAAGAAACAGATCTCAGGAGATTGTGCCAAACGCTGGATATACGTGAAATCTGTTTTTTGGGAGCGATCGAGCCTGCCGAGATGCCGTCGGTCCACGACAACGCCGACATTTTTCTGAATTCTTCGCTGATCGATAATCAACCGCTTTCTATTCTTGAAGCCGTGGCATCCGGTCTGCCGATAGTCAGCACGGGTGTCGGCGACATCGCCAATATGCTTGAAGACGGTGTAACCGGCATGATTGTGCCGGAGAGAGATCCTGCTGCGATGGCCGCCGCCGTCGAGCTGCTGCTGGAACAGCCGGACCGCGCACGGTCGATGGCGGCCTGCGCATACGAGCGGCTGGACCGATATTCCTGGAGCCGGGTGCGGAGCCAATGGTCGACATTGTACGACGACATGATGCGGCGAAGCCACATCGAACGCACAGATGGTATTCGTCGTGCAGCCTAGCTCTCCCGTATCGGTGACGGAAGTTCCGGAATCCTGCGACAGCCGGCCGGTCGGATTCTGTCGAGATGATGACGGACTACTGGGCCTTCATCGAACGTGACCCGGTGTGGAATCGATTGGTGGAGGAATCGGGCAGTGACCATCAGTTCGTGCGAGATGAACGGGCCCGCGCCGTCTGGGACTGTTTCAGCCATGGTGTAATGTTCAATTTTGCTAAGGTGCGGGCGCGCAGCCGATTGGTATCGCTCCGCTAATGAAGAATCGAGGGGATGGATAGCGATGAACAGGCTTAGACGGGTTCTTCGTCGGCACGGGGTCTCCGGCTGCCTGATTCTTGCTTTGCGTTCTTCGGCGAAGTGCCTGCTCACGGCGCTGTATCAACATGAACGCCATGTCTGGTATACGGCCGAGCCGGCGGCGGTCAAGGCTCGTTCGCTGCCGAAGGGATTGGAACTGCACCGCTCCGGCCGGTGGCATCTCGACCTGCTTTCTGAGTCGAATCTCTGTGGATGGACTGTAGGGGAAACATTTCTGGCAGAGGGCGGCGACCTGTGGATCGTACGCGAAGGGGAACGGGCCGCGTTTTGCTGCTGGGT
>OEKW01000021.1_pt1 | contig 12829 bp, 14 predicted proteins | sample 1503291 | NCBI WGS metagenome assembly OEKW01 (sample SAMEA104379590, study PRJEB20068) | metagenome | biome: 1000743; feature: 77; material: 1998 | place: USA | collected 2012 | depth 25 m
TGCATGGATATGGAATGTCCACCGGTTCGGATGATGCGCGATCCGTTTGTCATGAAGAGCAACTACATCAGCTATGCCACCCACGCGTCCTGGCAGCAAGAAGTCTGGGCGGCGGTAGAGCGGTCGCGCAAACACACGATCAAGTGGATAAACGGATTGATCGAAACAGAAAACGCCGATGCCGAGGTCCTCATTGTTTCCTCTGGCACAGCGGTATCACAGGGACGTGAGGCCATCAGGCTCCTTGACGACGAAGGTATCCGCTGCGGTCTGGTAAAAATCAAGTCCTTGAGGCCTTGGCCGGGCGAGGAAATCCGTGAGGCTACGAAAACCGCCAAACACATTATCGTTCCCGAATTCAACGTAACCGGATGGTTGGCAAAGGAAATTAAGGCCTCCGTCCCGAATAGCGAACGTGTCCACGCCGGCCCGCATGTCTGCGGAGGCATGACGATGCCACCGGAAATTATTGTCTCCGAAATCAAGACCCTGCTCGGCATGCGCAGCATGTCAATGGCCGGTCGCGGCAGTTGAACGCATCTATGCAGCAAGAACGGAACGACCTGATTACGACGCACCACTGAGGAGGCCTACATGAGCAAGGAACGTATCAAGATTTCTGAAGACCTATACGACATCATGCCATCCGACTATCAAGACCTGGTCAAGAGCGCGACCTACGGCAAGGAGGACCGGGGCTGGAAGGATATCGGCAACAGCAAAGAGCTGATCGAGCAACACTCCCTCTGCGCAGGCTGCCCGGAATCCATGGCCTTCCGCTACATCCTGGCCTCATTGCCAAACCCTGAAGACACCGTGATGGTCGGTTCCACCGGCTGTACCAGCCTGGTATTTCCCATGGTGGCCGTGCACAACATTCACTCTCTCTTTGGCAACCAAAATGCCATTGCCTCCGGCTTGAAACGCGCCTTGAGCGTCCGCTTCCCAGGCCGGACGAAAGATGTGGTTGTGCTCGCCGGCGACGGCGCCACCGTCGATATCGGCCTCGATATGACGCTGCAAGCCTGGTTCCGCCAGGAGAAATTCACAACGATTTGTTTCGACAACGAACTGTACGCCAATACCGGTGGGCAAGAGAGTGGTCTGATGCAAAAGGGATTCGTCGCCAAAATGGCGCCGGTCGGGAAACTCTTCGACAAGGTCCGTCTGCCTGAAATCGCTCGCGAATCTGGCTGTCATTACGTGGTTCAATGCACCGTCAGCAAACCGTCCCTCGTTGAGAAGGTGGTCCGGAACGCGGTCATGATCTCGCGCGAAATCGGCCCGACCTACCTCCAGCTCTATACGCCGTGCATTCTCGAAATCGGGAAGAACAGCATGGAAGGGCTTCAGGAAATGCGGGATTCGGAGAAACCGACCGAGCGATTCGCCTACAAAGAATACACCAGCGAGCCGGCCAAGCAACTTCTGGCAGAGATAGCCGCCAAGGACAAAGAAAAGAAGGCCGCAGCAAAACAGCTTGCCTCTCAAGGAGCCTAATCCGATTCTGGAGGAGAGACGATCATGATCAAGAAAAGACTGAATGTCCGAATGTCGGGACTAGGCGGACAGGGTGCCGTGACGGCCGCGCATGTCCTGGCCATGGCTGCCAACCGCGACGGCAAGTTTTCGATCTCCAATCCCTTTTTCGGCGCTGAAAAACGCATGGCGCCGGCGGAGAGTTATTGCCGGATCGGCATCGAACGGATCTACGACCGTGGCGAGTTGGTATTTCCCGATGTCATTCAGGTTTTTCACCCCCAGGTCATCACCATGGGGAAGAGCTATACCATGCCCTTCTATTCCGGCGTGAAGGAAGGGGGCCTCGTCATCATCAATTCCGCCCAACCTCTTCTATCTGAAGAAGATATTCAGCGGCTGAAAGATTTAAACGTCGCCTTGTTTTACATCGCAGGCACTGAGCTCGCCATCGAAGTTGCCGGGACCGAGTTATCGACGAATATGTCGATGCTCGGATCGGTCGCGGGCATCACCAAGTGCGTCTCCATGGAAGCACTGGACGGCGCGCTACAGGAACGGTTCGGAAAGAAGTTCGTCGCGTCCGGCGGAACCGCTTCCCTGGATGAAGCGATCAAGAAAAAATTCGCCAAGAAAGAAATGTTGCTGGCCAAGAACCTGGCGACCGTCAAGGCGGCCTATGACATCGCCAGTGAGTGGGCCGAGAAAAATCAGTATGAGCTGAAAGTCGGCAATCCTGCCGTAGCGGCTTAACGAGAGAAGGAATCAGCTCGCATGTATAACGTCGCGCAAGTCATCGATGAAAAATGCGTCGCCAAGAAGGGGTGCCGGCTATGCATCATGTATTGTCCTGAGGCAAACTGCTTGGATCTCAATCCGAGTAAGATGGTGGCCGAAGTGATCATCGACCGCTGTAAAGGCTGTGAACTCTGTGTGATCGTCTGCGACGCGGCCAAGCACAATGCCATCACCATGCAGGCCGTCAGCGCCACAGGACAGCTCATGACCCAAAAAGGTGAGTCCGCCGCGCTGGGGCAGGCCTACCAAGGATAACGTTTCATGTAGCGGGTCTCCCGCGCAAGACCCCATGGCGCCTCGCTATGGGGTTTTTTGTTGGCGAACCGTGAAGGGAATCGATAAATGGAAACTGAAGACAACGTCATTGATGAACTCCTTCGAGAGATTTCCGGCCTGATCCATGAGTACCCGAAAGTGCTCGAACGGCGTGCAGCAGAGATCCTTGCCAGCGGGAAAGATCCAGATTTGGCGCACACACTCGTCAAGGCCGCCGACACCATGCGCGACAGTGGGAATCTCTACCTGACCTGGGCAAAACATTACGCCTCCGTTGCATCAGGCAATACCGACGCGTCCTCGGATGAGGATGAGACCGAAGATTTCGACGTCTAATGAAATTGACGCCAGCCGAGCAAGTGATCGCCCTAATAGAAAAAGTTTCCCCCCCAATTACCATCTTTTGCTAGAATGGGCATCCCAAAGATAAACTGTCTCGTTCCCCGGTAGCTCAGTTGGTAGAGCAGCCGGCTGTTAACCGGCTGGTCGCAGGTTCGAGTCCTGCCCGGGGAGCCAATCCAGACGAAAAGGGGCACTTCACTCTGTGAAGTGCCCCTTTTCCTTTCTCCCACCACTGAGACATAGGCATCCTTCCGCCCATCCAGATATCGCCGGATCTCGCGGCCTATAGCAGAAATGCGAGGGAAGTTCTCCCGCCCCAACTTGTCGCGCCCTGGTAATCCATACTGCAGCGCCATCGATTTTTTTGTATGATGATCTTTATGTCACTAAACGGGCGAGAATTTACACCGGCGGGCTTGTTCCGCAACCCACATCTCATGACCATTCTGCCGGGCTTTTGGCCTCGCGGAGGGCTACTTGATGGAGTACCGACCGAGTCCCGACTCTTCACCACCGAGCCTCATACCCAGTTACTCGGCTTCTGCCACTGGCAGCTAACCCGTACTGCGTGCCAGACCGTGGTAATTGTGCACGGACTTGAGGGATCCAGCGAGTCTCATTATATGCACGGTATCGCCGCGAAAGCCTATCGCGCGGGATTCAATGTCATCCGAATGAACCAGCGGACTTGTGGAGGAACAGAACATCTGACGCCGACGCTCTACAACACCGGCTTGAGTCGGGACTACCGAGCCATCGTCCATGAATTGGCGCATGTCGATGGACTCACTCGCATCTGGCTTGCCGGCTATTCGATGGGAGGGAACCTTATCCTGAAAGCAGCTGGGGAGATCTGCTCGTCAGAAGCAGCCTTGGCAGGCGCGATCGCAGTCTGTCCAAATATCGACCCTCCAAAATGCGTCGAGGCCTTGGAGCGGCCGCGCAACTGGATTTACCATAGACATTTTCTCATGGAACTCAAAGCGAGACTGCGGCGAAAAGCTGCGCTCTTCCCCGGCAAGTGGGATCTTAAGGATCTCGACCGCACTAACAGGATGAGCGAATTCGACCATCGCTATACGGCCCCGGACGGAGGATATGCCAGCGGAGCCGACTACTACAATCGCGTAGGAGCATGCCATGTCGTCGAATCCATCGCCGTCCCCACGCTCATTATTACGGCGCAAGATGATCCCTTTATCCCCTACCCCATGTTTACGGTTCCGCCGATTCAGCGCAACTCTCGGATTCGAGTAATCGCGCCTCGCTACGGGGGGCATTGCGGATTCTTGCAGTGGGCAAGCAACGGAGAAGATCATTTCTGGGCGGAAAATCGGATTTTGGATTTCTTGCAAGAGCGAAAGTGAAGAAGATGCGCGCCGACCAACCCAATCAGGCTGTTTGAAGATGAGCCCGCACTTCCTGCACGTAGGTTTTGAATGGGTCAGGCATAGGGAAGGGCGCCTGGCCACGCAATTGAAAGATCGACCAGTTGATCATGTATGAAGGAGAAAACCGTTCTTCCGGGGTTGGGTCGTCTGGTGTATCCGGAGGCCCACATGCCAGCAAATGCCGAACAAGCTCGCCCCGCCCAAACGCTCTGGTGTTGCGTGGGGGATGGTCCATCGCCAACGTAATCGCCTTGTCCGTAATGAGCCGTGGGACCCGCCCTTCTTCCATCAAACCGTAGTAGAGTCCCTTGCCTTGATGGAGATTGTGATACTCTAGATCGAGACTCTTCAGAGCCGGGTCCGCCCAGGCCATCTGTTCCGCCTCGCGAAAGGTTTCCAGCAGCCATAACTTCGAAGCCCAATCGACCCGGCCCACCAGCGTCTGATAATCCCCTCGGAGATCGTGCAACACGGCTTCCCATTGATCGAGGACCCAATCGGTTTCGTCGTCCTGTCCACGATAGTGCGATCGCGCGGCAGCGAGAAAGGATTCCTGAATATCGATTGCGGAAATCGTTTTCCCCGATTGCAGCCGAACGATCCATTGCCGGCTTTGATCCTGTGACAACTCCTGCATCGTTTCAACCGGTTCATGGAGATCAAGATCGAGCGGGACATGGCCCTCTTCGATCAGTTGAAGGACCAAGCCCGTCGTGCCCAACTTCAAGGCCGTCGCCACTTCTGCCATGTTTGAATCGCCCAATAACAAATGAATGCGCCTGTATTGATTCGGATCGGCCAATGGTTCATCTCTGGTATTGATGATCGCGCGGTTCTGCTGCACCCACTCAAAGAAATCGTTCACAATATAGTCAGCGCGCTGAGAGATCTGAAACGGGAGGAGGGTCTCCTGTCCGTACCGATGGTTCGCGCCTCGTGGCACAAGGAGTCGATCCATCTGAACCCAGCCGTCCTGAGGACCCGCCGTACCAATTCGCCCTGCCCCCGTAAATATCTGCCTGGTAACGAGGAAGGTCACAAGGGGTCCGAGGCCGCGCCTGGTAAAGGGAAAGCGCCGCGAGACGAGATAGTTCTCGTGCGACCCAAAGGTCGCGTCAGTCTCATGATCCACATTGTTCTTGATCAACGACACCGTATCGGCCAGATCGAGATCGTGAATCGCATCCTGCAACAACTGATCGCCGGCGCGGTCTGCGGCCACCACGTCGCTGAGCGATTCGCACTCCGGCGAGGCCCATTCCAGATGCCCCATATCGAGGTACATGCGCCCGGCGTTGGTGAGAAATCCTCCGTTGCCTGGCGGTTCATCGTGCCCCCGGTGATGCAAATCGAGGACGCCGCGCCGTTGAGCGTGAAAGAGATGGTCTCGAATCTTGTGGGCAAACCAGGTAGGAGAATGATCGGGCCGGTCTTGATTTACCAAGAGTCCGTATTCGGTTTCAAGTCCGAAAATACGATTTAACATCTCAATTCGCCACGACGGATTGAAGTGCCGTCGGCAGGAGGCGTGAAAGGTCTGCTTGCTTGAGCGATCGATATTTTGAGCTCCCTGGAGCCTGACGCTCAAGGACCGCGCATTCGATGGTCCGTTCACCGGCAAGGCCTCGCACATGTGCGATCAAGGTGTCCCTGCCTGGGATAGCAGCAGTCGAAGAGTCGGTTCTGCTTGCCGATGGTGTAGCCTCAGCCTGTTGGTCCGTCTCATCCTGTTGTTGCGCGAGCGAACCGATTGCCCAGGCGCGCAAGGCCAGGTCCAACGCCTGCTGTAATGACAACGTGGCGGGCTGTTGCTCTTTGAGATAGGCCAGCATCTTCGTCTGAACAGCTGGGCCGGCTGCCAAGACCGCGCGACCCGTCGTTTCCTCAAACGTCCCATCGTAGTTGATCGTCAACAGCGCGTCCTTCTCCGGCTTCTGCCCCAACTCGGCCACCAAGATCCGCACGATGAACGGCGCCTTATACACTTCCTCAAAGGCCTGCTTTATGACCGGGGCAATGCCGTATTTCACCAGCCTCGATCCCGTGACGTCAGACGGTGACCGGTTAAACCCTTCGACATGCGCCATTTCGAGGAGACTGAACCGAAGCTTTTCTAAATCCGTGGGATGCCCCATCCCGCCCAATGCCAGACGGTCGTAGATCTCATACAACTTCGGTGTCCCCTTGCTCACCGTCGTCAAGAGGATACCTTCATCATAGGTCAGCGCGACAACAGGGCTCCCCTGCTTGAACTGCTCGTCGAGATACTGCCGCCGATTGCCGACTGCTTCCACCCAACGATAAGGCTCTTCATACATAGCGCACCACCTGCGATTCATAGAGGGGTTTCAACGTCGCGTCCGGCGCCGTCTGCACACCGGCCTCTGTAATCAACTTGATCACAGGGTATAAACTGGCCTCCCGGTTAACCCCGCCGGTCGCCGAATCGAACTCTGCCGCACTCGTGAGCAATCGTAAGGCCTGCACCATCGCCTGTTCTTCCGGCAGCGCATTGAGTGGCTGTTCGCCCCACGTATTCAGATAGTGCAAGATTCCTCGGATCGTGGGGGAACCGGACCCGGATACGGCATACTCCACACCTTCAAACTCCGCCCCAAGAATATCGTAAAAGTAAATCTTGGCCGAGCCCTGATCCAGATCGTAGCCTGCAAATACCGGAACTACCGCGCCAGTTCCGGCCAAGGCCGCAGGCACATTCTCCTTCAAAAGTTTGGAGACGGCGCGCAGCTTGCCGTCGAAACTCAATTCTTGCAATTGCGTTCTCCGGTAGTATTTGAAGGAGTGCTCCAGGACGCGCACCATTTCATAGGCAGTCGCCGGGACGCCGGCAATTGCCATCACACTGTGACGATCGATCTCCAACACCTTGTCCGTCCGGTCATACATCACCATGTTGCCGGCGGTCGCACGACGATCTCCCGCCACCAGTACACCGTCGCGATACTTGAAGGCCAGAATCGTAGTGGCATTCGTGAGCGCATGACCAGCCCCAGCCTGGCCTGAACCTCCCAATGTATAGCCTTGCTCTTTGAGTAGTTGATAGAAATCGCCTTGCATCCCCATCTCTTCACCACACCTTCCTGGTCCGCTCTTTATGTCTCTTCTAGGTGGGGCACCGATGTCAGGGCTCACTGCGCGCGTCCAACGAGGGCCGTGACCGTTCTCACCCACCCGCCCTCGTGGCGCCAAGACGCCACGTTTTCCCTATAGGCCGCGCGTTGCGCGAGCACAAGCCCCGATTCGGTGTCCCATCACTGTCCCGTTCGTTGCCGATACCGTTCGGCCTGTTTCGGATCGACCTTGCGCATGCGCTTGAGCAAATTGTCTTTGTCGGGCGACCCAGTTTCCGGCCGTTTGGGCCCACCGCCCTCATCGGACGGACTCGGAGCCTTCGGCATCGGACTACCCGGCCCTTCACGGCGTTCAGGCATTGAGATGTGTTTCATGATCGAGACTCCTTCTCCCTGTTCCATACGTTCAAGGCATCTATTGGAGATGCCGCGCTCTCGAATATTTGCGCGCAGGCTTGCACCGCCTGCGGCTCGAAGAGGTCCCCCATTTCTAATGTTCGCGGAAGCAGTCCTCCGCTGAATTGAATACGTTCCCACTGCATGGACTTGATCTGATCCGGAAATCGCCTGATGCAGAGGCCTCGAATACCCGCTCTGGTATCGGCCGGGCCGGCCAGCAAGGCCGATTCGACGTCTTGCTCCGTCGTCATCCGCCAAGCCTTCCCCTCGGCCTCAAACCCCAGGAAGAGCCCGCGATCAGGATTCACGTTATGGTACTCCAAATCCAAACTTGCCAGCCAGGGATCATCCCAGCCAATCCGCTCTTCCTGCATAAAGGTTTCCAACAGCCACAGCTTGGTGACCCAATCGAGCCGCCCGATGAGTTGCCGTCGATCGCTGGTGAGCAACCGTAGCGTGGAAGCCCATTCATGAAGGATCCAGTCGGTCTCCCGGTCAGTACCGGCCAAATGTTTCTCAGCTGCGAGATAGTACTGTTCCTGAATATCGAGCCCCGTAATGGTGCTGCCGTTCTTTCGGCGAACCGCCGCCTTGAGATTTTGATCGCGAGACAGCTGCTTCACCGCCGTGACTGGATGCTCCAGTTCAACAACCGGGGCGGCAGCGCGCGCGATCAATTCCAGCGCCAACTGCGTCGTCCCGACCTTCAATGCCGTGGCGTACTCGCACATATTGGCATCGCCGATGATGAGATGGAGCCGTCGATACTTTTCCCGAACCGCATGAGGTTCGTCCCTCGTATTCAGAATCGGCCGGTTGTGCATCGTGTCGACGCTCAAATCCGTCTCCATGAAATCGGCTCGTTGAGACAACTGATAATGGCCCGGCACGAACCCGCTCTCTTGGCCTTCCACCCCAACTTTTCCGGCGCCGGCAATGATCTGTCTGCTGACAAGGAACGGCAGTAGTCCCTCAGTCAACGAAGGAAAGGGAATCGATCGAGATACGAGATAGTTATCGTGACAGCCGTAACTGTGCCCGTGAAAATCCGTGTTGTTCTTGTAGAGCTGCATATGGGGCCCGCCGATCGAACGATTACGGCGCTCCGCCGCCCGTTGGACAATGCGCTCTCCGGCGCGGTCATGGGCCAGGATCGCTAAAAGCGTTCGGCATTCAGGCGTGGAATATTCCGGATGCGTATGGTCGTTATAGAAACGCGCGCCGTTCGGAAGCACGAGATCGCTCTTCATCTCGTGAAACGAAAACGGCCGATGCGCATCGACCTTGGCAAACTCGTCTTCCTCTTTGTCTTGCTGCAGGCCGGAGACCCGAAACCCGCGCGCATCCTCGTGCGGATCTTCACCGCCATATTCCCACCGCCGCTCGAACGAGGCAGTCAGATGGGCTCGCACCAGTTCCATCGACTCCACAACCGGATCGACCGTCTCCTGGTCTTCCCTGGTAATCCCATACTCTGTTTCGATGCCGAATAGCCGCATTGTCAATTTGTCATCAAGTCGAAAAATCCGCTTTCAGACTTGATCACTTTACGACCTTAGGACTTGAAGACCCTATATAATCTGATTCACTAACCGCTCTTCCGTTTGCCGCCCCCTTCGGAACGATGAGATTCCGACCACCTGTTCCGGGTGCTGATCGAGGAGCTTGAGCCATTCCTCTGCCGCATCGTCGGGTGGCAACATCTCGCCCTCCCGGAATTCCGAGTGGACCGAATTCATCAGATCGTCGAGGGTCATACCGCCTTGCTCGCCCCCCCCGGCTGCAATCATACGATCGATCGCCTGCTCCTTCGCCCGTTGAACGATCGAAGCCAAGATCGCGCCACTGATCAGGTCGCTCCGATAAAGGACCTTACTCTGTCCGCTTCGGAGCCTGACCGACAGAAGCCGATTCTCATCGATGCGCGAGAAGACTGCGGAAAGCGCATGCTCGACAAGGTCGGCACAGGCCTGCTTCCGGTCTCCGCCGTGCTGATCAATCCATTGCCGGTCCAAAGGCAGATCATCCGTGAGATACACATTCAAAATCGCTGCCGCCGAGTCACGATTCGGACGGCTTACTTTGATCTTGCGATCGATACGCCCTGGCCGCAGCACGGCCGGGTCGATCAGATCCGGTCTGTTCGAAGCCAGAATGATCACCACATCGCGCAGAGACTCGATCCCGTCCATCTCGGAACAAAACATCGGCACCAGGGTACTAGAGATGTTGAATGAACGAGAGGCCCGTCGCGTGCCGAGCACCGATTCTGCCTCATCAATAAAAATAAAAGGCAACGCCCCCTCTTTCCGACGAGCGCGGGCCTGGGCGAAGAGATCCCGAACCATCCGCTCCGATTCCCCCAACCACATATTCAGAATCTCCGGTCCCTTGATATGGAGGAAGGCCCCGCGAGTGACAGGCTGTTTATCCCCCTTCGCACCGGAGGCAGCCTGGTCCGACTCCCTCACCAGCTTCGAGAGGCTGGCAGCTGCCGCTTGTCCGATCAAGGTCTTTCCACAGCCGGGAGGGCCGTAGAGCAGGAAACCCTTCGGTTGAGTGAACTTGAACTGCTGAAACGTCTCCGCATGGAGCAGGGGATATTCGATGGCCTTCTGAATCGCTGCAATCGCTTCTGTCTGCCCGCCGATCTGCTCCCATGTGACAGTGGGAACCTCGTCCAGCAAGTGAGACTTGGCCTTTCGGTCTTCCAATTTTTCGATCGCCACATGGAGACTGGAATCGATTCGGACCTCATCGCCGGCCTTCAAGTCCACGCCGACGAGATCGCTCGACCGTTGGAGAATCAAGACCTGCCGCCCCATCTCCTGCTCAAAACGAAGCCGTCCGTCGGCTAAGGCCTCCGCCACTTTCAACACAGGCCCATTACGGTCATAGCCCAAGACCTTAATCACCGCATAGGCTTCATTGACCAGAATCTGGGCACCGATCTTTAACTCGGCAGCCTGCACCCGTGGATCGACGGAAGCATAATACTCAGCGCCTCCTACCAGAATCCGCGCGAGGCCTTCATCTGGCACCTCAAGCAGAGTGCCGACCCGATTGGCCGGCGCCGTGAGCTTCGCGATCACGTCGGCCACTTTCTTGAATTCGAGCTCACGCTGCTTCTGCGCTGCTTGTCCGAGGATCACGACATGGCGCAGCTTGTAGAGGATCTTCTGCCGGGGATCGCTGTCGGGAAATGAGGCGAGGCATTGCTCGATGAGATCAAGTGGGTCGAATTCCATGCGCATCGACGGATCGGCGGCATCCTCCGTCTTTCCGTCGGATGCTGGATCTTGTGGCTTAGCTGGTCGGCGATCGCTCATCAGTGGTCCTCCATGCGGAACAGGTGGATGATCCTACCATAGCGACTGCATGGATTGCCCTTCAATTGACGGCTTGAAGGGTCACCGATACACGTTCGCGCTGATTTCCTCGAAGGATCTCGACCGTGACCCGATCGTTGACTTTGCGCCGTTCCATCACACCCATCAGCTCGTCCAAGGTTTCGACTTGTTTGCCGTCGACCGCCGTAATGATATCGCCCAATTCCACACGGCCAGTGACAGTCTCCCGGGCGCCCTTCAACCCGGCTTGCTCCGCCCCGCCTCCACGCGACACTTTGCCGATGATCAGCCCCTTGATCCCCCACCGTTTGGCCATTGCGTCTGGAACGAGGGAGACTCCAAGCCCCGGTCGAATGAGCTTGCCGTGCTTGATCAGCTCCGGGACAATCCGGTTGACTGTATCAACCGGCACGGCAAAACCGATTCCGGCGAAGGCCCCGCTTGGACTCACAATTTGAGTGTTCACGCCGATCAAACGGCCGGCGCTATCGAGCAGCGGTCCGCCGGAATTCCCCGGATTGATAGCGGCATCAGTCTGAATGACCCCTTCAATCGTCCGGTTCGATAACGACTTGATCGTCCGCCCCAAGGCGCTCACCACACCGGTCGTCAGGGTATGATCGAGGCCGAACGGGTTTCCAATCGCCAATACCTTTTGCCCAACGCGCAGATCATGCGATATCCCGACGACGATGGGCGAGAGTGCCTCTTCTGGGGCACGAATCTGCAGGACCGCCAGATCGTGATCGGGATCGGCGCCGATGAGCGTCGCCTTATACTCCGTCCGATCGGCCAGTGTGACGGTGACCGAATTCGCTCCATAGACGACATGGAAATTGGTGACAATGTGCCCCTGCTTGTTCCACACGAATCCCGATCCGGACCCCTGCGGGGCTTCAAAAGTATTGAAAGACCATGGATCTCGTTGAATCGCAGTATTCGCGATAAAGACTACGGATTTCGTCCCCCGTTCGAACACAGCCATCGTAGCCCGTTCATCCGCACCCAGCTCGCTGGGGGCGGGTGTCACGACGCGCGGCTGCCCCTCAGGCCCATCATAGGTCGCGCCCAACGGCTTGCCCCACTCCGCTGCCGACAAGGCAGGCCAGAGACTGATGAGCAAGAGCCCCGCTGACACGATTCGCCCCTTCATCGTCGTCATTCCCCCATAATTTGGAAAATGAGTTCCCTGGTCCGGGACCTGGTATCGAAATCGACGAGGACGATCTGCTGCCAGATCCCCAGCAACATCACACCGTCCAGGAATGGAATGGTAACCGACGGTCCTTGCAACTGGCCCCGCAAGTGGCTGTGGCCGTTGTCTTCACCGGCATTTCTCGTATTGTGTTGCCAGGCCGGATCCGCCGGCACGGCCCTGTCCCAAAATGATTTGGTATCGGCCCTGATGCCTGGCTCATCTTCGATGATCATCACCGACGCGGTCGTGTGTTTGACAAACACCGTCACGATTCCAGACGACAGCCCGGTGCCAGCCAGGGCCTCGGCTACAGACTTCGTAATATTTTCGATCTGTGTGCTCCCCTGCATGGGAAGACGCAACGACACCGTCTTGACCGCCATCTTATGACTCCATCGCTCGAAGCGCTCGCCGCTCCCCTCGCGTAAAGGCGCAGCCTCGAGCCTCTTCCAATATGGCATCGAACTCGCCGTGCGCCGTGAGCTGTCGCAACGTCCCCATCAC
>OEKW01000445.1_pt1 | contig 12663 bp, 9 predicted proteins | sample 1503291 | NCBI WGS metagenome assembly OEKW01 (sample SAMEA104379590, study PRJEB20068) | metagenome | biome: 1000743; feature: 77; material: 1998 | place: USA | collected 2012 | depth 25 m
AAAAATGGCCGACTCGAAGTGTGCGGTCAGAAATTCCCGTTTGGCAAAATTGAGCAAGGGAAAACGAAGACCATTCAATACAAAGTACGGTCAGATTCACAATATAAGCTCGAGGTGGAGTTTCACTCGGGAAAGAAACTGGAAAAGGAACTTGGCTCTGTCACGAACGGCCAAGACGTTGAGGATGTCTTGACGGTGAACGATCGCGACGTGTCGTTAACGCGCTAGGATACCAATAGCCCCTCGGTAAGCCTGCCAGATGAAATCGGGTCGGAGTAATGCTCATGAATAATGCAAGCGAAGTTATCCTGCGCTGATGGTAGGTACACGAGCAGAAATGGTCGGGCGAGACGAACTATAGCAGAGGTACGCCCGAGATTACGGGGTTGGGGTTCAGGACCCAGCAAAACTTCCAACTCCCGTGATCTCGTCCGTTCATATCTCTCAGCGCTTCTTCCGGTTCGGCAGATGGCCGGAGCGCACCTGGCAGGCCAGCACGTCGCAGATCACGCGAGTGGAAATCAAGCTGGTGATCTCGGCCGCATCGTAGGGAGGAGCGCACTCGACGATCTCCATTCCGGCGATAGGCTTACTGTCTGCAATAATCTGAAGAAACTTCAGCACTTCGCGCGGCAAGAACCCGCCCGGCTCAGGCCAGCCGGTTCCAGGCACAAAGGCAGCGTCCAAACAATCCACATCGAAGCTCAGCCAGACCGCGTCGACGCCGTCCCACGCTACCTCGAGCGCTCGTTTGGCGGCAGTTTCAATTCCCATCTCGACGCAATCGGTGATGGTCATGATCGTCGTTTGGCGTTCTCGTCCGATCTTCACGCCGGGCCGCGGAGATTGCCAGCCGCCGATTCCGATCTGCACAAGATTTTTTGCCGGGACGTTGGGAATGTTCGTCGCGTGAAACCAGGGTGTGGTGTGCATGCGTTCGTCGAGATCGGTATCCTGCGTATCCACATGCCGGTCGAAGTGAATGATGCCGAGCTTGCCGCCCTTGAGATTCTCGGCCACCCCCCGCACGGTCGGGAAGCCAAGGGAATGGTCGCCGCCGAGCACCACGGGAAACGCTCCGCTGGCATACACGTGTGAGACGGCCTTGCTGACCTGATCGAAGGTTTTTTCGATATTGGCGGGGATGGTGAATACATCACCGAGATCACACATGGAAATGGATTCCCGCAGATCCACGCCGAGTTCGAAGCTATAGGATCCATAGAGGGCTGAAATCTTGCGAATGCCTTGGGGACCGAATCGCGTGCCCGACCGATAGGTTGTGCCGCCATCGAACGGCGCTCCGAGAATGGCCACATCGTACTGGCCGCATTTGCGGACGTCTTCGACATAGGGAGCTTTGACAAACGTGTTAATTCCGGCGAAGTGGGGGAGTTCTCCACGACTGAACGTGGGAATCCGGCGATCTTTAATGGAGTCGGCGCCGGGTAGCCCTAATTCAAGACCTCGTGCAATCTCTTCTTCAAGCTTCGTGGTCGGCAGCAGCGCCTCAGCTTCAACAGCATATTTTGCCTCCGGACCATATTTGTCATGCAGGGGAACTTCGCCTTTATACTTCCGCTCTTTGGCCAAGATGTCGCCTCCTTATGTACGATTTTCGAGCGGAATTCTAGGCGGGCGAGGAAGTGTAAGTCAACAATGCTGAACCGCCTAGCATGTGCGCGAGAGTGAGGAACCACGGCCCCATCTCTCACAGGGAGTAACTCCGTAAGAACTTATTTGGACTGGCCTTTAGTTTCACGAAATACTGGTATTTCTGCGTCGATCTGGCCTATCGATGGTTGACGGAGTGAGTGAATCGGCTGAGAATACGCGCGAGATTTTTGCAATATGACTATCAATGAACAGATTCTCGATCGCTTCCGTCTCACCCTGAAAGGAGTGGCTCATGGCAAGGAACAAGATCACAGCAGGAAGAACCACGAAACGTACTGCTGCAACTATTCCCAAACGCAGTGCGGTTCCTGATCGCCTCGATCTGCGTGACAGACTGTATTTGCCGCCGGTGGCAGTGGTGCCAGGCGTAATGCTTATTCCGAAGACCAGTATTCCTGTGCTTGATCAGGGTCAGACCAATGCCTGTACAGGCTTTGCCTTAGCTAGCGTCGTCTACCAGTTGCAGCTCAGCGCGAAACGCAAGCGGATGGATTGTTGCGTGTCCCCGTTCATGTTGTATTCGATGGCGCGACGCTATGACGAATTTCCCGGCGACCCGAATGCCGACACCGGATCGAGTCTGCGCGGTGCGATGAAGGCCTGGTACAAACACGGCGCCTGCTCGGATAGATTGTGGACATCTGAAGCCATGCCGACAGCCCAAGTGAGGAAATCCTCCGACGACTGGTGGCTCGATGCCGTTCAGCGTCCCCTCGGAGCGTACTACCGCGTTGACACGCGGTCTGTCACCGATATGCACGTCGCACTCAACGAGATCGGCATTCTCTATGCCAGCGCGGTCTGCCACTCCGGCTGGGATGAAGGATTCGCGAACACATCACACACCAAAGGCGGGTATTGGATAATTCCACAGCGGAAGGCAAGCATCAGCGATGGTGGACATGCCTTTGCGATCGTCGGCTATAACCAAGACGGGTACATCATTCAAAACTCATGGGGTACAGGCTGGGGTACGAAGGGCCGCGCAGTGTTACCGTATGAAGACTGGCTCGACAATGCGATGGACTGTTGGGTGGCACAGCTGGGCGTAGTCACCGATCTTCATCTGGAGATCGCACGCTCAACGACGTTGCGTGTGGATGCAGGCAAAGTGCAGCTCGCCAGCGAGCCTTCGTTACGGACACGTGAAATCAGCCCATTTATCATCAACATGGAAAACAACGGCCGGCTGAGTAACACCGGTGACTTCCGTACGCAGGAGTCCGACATCACGGCACTTGTCACGCACCATCTCGGCAAGGCACGGACAGCGTGGCGATTAAGCAGGAACGAGCCCGTGGATATCGCCATCTACGCACATGGCGGTCTCACGTCCGAAGATACTGCGGGAGAAACCGCAGCGAAATGGATCCCGGCATTGTACGAACACAAAATCTTTCCTATCTTCCTGATGTGGGAAACCGATCTCTGGTCCACACTCAAGGGGCGTCTGGCAGACGTCTTAGCAGGCCAACAGCGTCCGACCGGTGGGTTGTTTGATGGTGTCAAGAATTGGTGGAACGAACGGCTTGAAAAATTGCTGGCCAAGCCGGGGACGGCGATCTGGAGTGAGATGAAACAGAATGCCGACGCAATTTCCAATACGTCCGAGAGTGGAGGCATGAAACTCTACAAAGCCTGCCAACAATCGCCGTACTTTGCCGATCTGTCCAAGGTGCGCGTGCATCTCGTCGGCCACTCAGCCGGAGCGATCTTGCATAGTCATGTCGTCGACCGTCTGGGAGGGCAGGGTTGGACATTCGAGAGCATCAACTTTATGGCGCCGGCTGTGAGAGTGGATCTTTTTGAGGAGACGGTCGTCCCTGCCATTAAAAATGGCACGGTCAAGCGCTTCAACCAATTCCATCTATCCGACGACATGGAGCAGAAAGATCCAACCTGCAAGCCGATCCTTGGCTACAGCCGCTCGCTGCTATATCTGGTATCGCAGGCGCTCGAACATGGGCGATCGACGCCGATACTCGGCATGGAGAAGTATTTTAATGACACGATTGCATCGAAGAATTTGCCAAATGTCTACACCTGGGGTGCTCCCGGCAGGGAATCGAAAAGCACGACGCACGGCGGATTCGACGACGATCCGGTCACGATGGCGAGTGTCATTGCGCTGATGAAGGGGAACGCGGTCTGAGACAACAGATTACATGGTTAGCGTGCGACATAATGTGATTGTTTACGTTTATATTGAATATGAATGAAAATGCGTGTCAACGAAGCGTATTACGGAGGATCTATGACGACGATGCAGATGCAGTGGGTCGGTTCTTTTATCCTGGGACTCTGTCTCTTCTCGCAAGGTTGCGCTGTCGGGTCTTCCGATCTGCAATATCATCTCGCGTTGGAAACAGACTCTGCCGGTCAGAAGCCTGACTGCACCGTGGTGTTGAAGTCTGAGGTGGATGAGACGTTGAAAGGAAGCAATGGTCCATTGGGAAGCCGTACCTGGACGATTCGCAATTTCCAAATCGCGCTCGAACGCCGGCTTCATCACACAGTGAAGGTACTACCCTGCTCCCCGGACAAGAAGACTCCCCTCAACGAGGGTTCGGTTAAATGGCTTGCCTCTTATGCATACGAAGGGACTGACCCGGATGAAGACCTGCGGCGGTTCGACGAGTATCTGACATCGAGGAAGCTTGCGCGAGAACTGATTCAAAAAGTACCGGTTGTTGCGGACGAGCGGGTGGGGGAGGTCGAAGGGCTTATTGTCAGTGAGGGGCAGTGCGATCGCCGTTCACAATGGTTCGGGAATCCTGAAACTGCAGAGCGAACCTGCTCGACCAAGCCTAGGCTGTTGTACAAGACTCTCTCCTATGAAAATCAGAAAGATCTGCACCGGTATGAGGATGACGATAAGGACGATCTGATCGATCGGCTCCGCGTGAGGGTTAAGGAGGCACGAACCGAGAGGATGCGCAACGTGCGTTTTTTGGTGCTGGGGTATGAAATTCCCTGGGATGAAGACGATACGTTGATTCGCTATGGGATGCGGTTCTATTTCATCGATACGCTCAATATCGAGTCGAGTGTACACGATGAGCCGGCGATTACAACCGAATACATCGGCTATGAATTGGATTACGCCAACGAAGCCACGCCGCTACCTATTCTTGCCCACAGTATGAAGAGCGGCGTACCGAACCAAGATATGGCGCAATATGAACGAGACATCACAAATGCGAAGACCGCCGCCCCGGAGCTTTCCAACACCCGGCGCATCCTCTATTGGACTGGTTATCCTTTTGCTGTAGTCATCGGTATCAAGAATGCTGCGTTCGAATTGGCCAAGATGCCATTCAGCACTATCGCTGGGTTGCTGTTTGGACGAGACAACCCCTTGTATTACCCTGGGCAAAATATTCGCACGGCATGGAATGCGCTTGAAGTGGAGCTTGGAAATAGGCCCTCCTACTATTTTGCGCCGGGGCTCATCAATCTCCTCGGCGAAGTGCCGCTTGTCGGACAAGTCTTTCACTTCAATACCGGTCCCAAGCGCATGGATTGGGATTTTGCGCCAGAGCCTGGCCGTATCCGTGAAAAGATTTTTTTATCTCGTGGGATTTATGGCGGTAATAAGTGGGGGCAGGACACAGGGTTGTGGACGGCATGGACCAGAGCGGCCTACCCGGATTACGACATTTATAGCCCTCCCTACCGCCATGGGACGATCACAGACGTTCTATGGTCGATGCTCAACCTCTCGCATGGGCCTGGGTATAACGAGGCAGCCTACATCATGCGTCACGCGGGAGAGGCTGATCGCCTATACCTATCTGGTCACAGCGGCGGTGTGCAACGGAGCGCAAGCGCCTCACGAATTCTCGCCAACCATGGATACTCTGTGCAAAAAGTGTTTGGTGTGGCCGGGCCCAATGTCGGTCAGGCCTATGTCGATCAACGTTTCCCCAACGCGTTTCATATTTTCCTGAATACCGACAGCGGTGGCGCGCAAGATGTCGTCTCGAAGATAGGGGGTGTTGCCGGCACCTATGCTGCGGCACTGGATACGCTTGTCCTCGGCCCGCCGAAGTATGTCTTCGGAGGCCTTGCCGGCCTGTTTAACGATCACGCGCAGCTGTGGTTTTACGATGTGTTCGATCATTTGGGTTCTCGCAACGCCACGATCTCGCAGATTGTAGGGAAGGTCTCGACCCTCCATCAAACACCGTTCAGACAGTCTCTCGCCGAACCGATCGTGTTCGACGCCTATGTGCGAAGCGAGTTTTCCACCGCCTTCCGCCATGATCTAGAAAGGCCTAGCGCCGAGATGGAATTCTTGAAAACCCTCTCAAATGAGTGGTTCGATCTTGACTACTGGGTGTTGCCGGGAAAGAAAAAAGAGGGGGAGATTCATGACCCTGCGCATTACAAGGAAGAACGAGAAGGCGCCATTCCCTGGCGAAGATTGGGGTATTAGAGGGTAGCCTGGCCGTCCTCCTGCTCGCGGAACAAAGGAGGGGATGGAGCCTGATGATCTCCTGTGCTCGCGCAACGCGCGGTCGCGGACTCCCCTCGTTGGACGCGCGCAGTGGGAGATCAATCAGTCCCCATCCCTGAAGAGAGAACGAGTAAGCTTGAGGGATCATCTGTAACCTTGTTCGACGGCACACTTAGACCAACATCGGAACCCTTCCAAGATAAAACAAGCAGCTTGAAATGGACAATTAGCTGGAATTTGCATGTTCTGTGACCAACAGGGCACCTGGCTGCCCATGACCCCTTCTTTGGAGGTAACTCCTTCAGGTCTTTTGCAAAGGGTATGCGGTGGATAGGCTTTCTTCTAAGGCGAGGGTTTTACGCGGCGCAGCTGTTGCCGCCAATAGTGTGGGTGTTCACGAGAGGTCGAAGGAGGGCCAGACCATGGTTGCTCTTAAAAAAAAGATCGGAGATTCTCGGGCCAGTGAGCGCTTCGCGTTTCAGTGTTCCATCGTTCTTGCGAGCAGCATGCAGGTGGGTGAGGGGCGGACTCTTAACATGTCTGAGCGTGGATGTTTAGTGGAAAGCTCTCTACCAGTTAAAGTAGGAGATCAACTTCAATTGCGCCTCTCCTTTCACGAGTCCGAGCCGTCCATGCGTGTGTCTCGGGCCGCTGTATGCTGGGTCAAGGGCCTTCAATTCGGCGTCGAGTTTATTAGGATCGAAGAGAAGGATCGCGCTCGCCTCCACCGCTATGTCTCCCTGTTGGGAGGGGATCCATGGGCTAGAATTTATGACTAGATCGGGATTGGCAAAGGCGTCCACACGTTAAGTTCGCACGGAAGCTAGTTGACATATTCTTCTCCCATCACACATCGATCATTTACCAGGATGCTGCCGGGTAGAATCAGGCCGCTTTGTCGGTCGGACAAGTCTCGTTGTCCTCTGCTTGCATCTTCAGCTGTAGAATGAATCGTTCGAGTTCGCGGATGCGCCGATCCCGCTCGGCCGGCTGTAATTCGACTCCTTGAAGGGCGTTCGCCGGATTTTCAATGGCCTGCAATTTAGCGGTGGCCTCTCTCAGCTCATGCCGCGCTTTCTCCAACATCTGTCCTTTGAGATGCATCATGGTGGTGACGTCGGCGAGCAGTTGTGCGCTCTTGCCGGCAGAAACATGTCTCAGCAGCCATCCGACTGCTCCACCAATTCCCGCTGCAATAATTAAACAGCCCAGCATTTCATTGATAACTATGTTCATAGTTCGGGCTGTCCTTTCAATCGAAGTTCGATGCGCCGATTGCGTTGGAGGCCGGCCCGATTTTCAGCCACCGACAGCGGCCGTGAGGCGCCATAGCCGACAGCGGTGAACTGGTTGGTCAGGCCGTGCTTCGTAAAGTAGCGCCGCACAGCATCGGCACGGCGCTGGCTGAGTTGAAGATTATATTCCGGCTCGCCGTACTTATCCGTGTGCCCACCGATCTCAATGGCCGTGCGAGGGGAGTGACGTAATTCGGCAATCAGCTGATCCAGTGTGGCAAGGCTGCTGGGAGTCATCGTGGCGCTTTTTGATTCAAACTCAATGGACGAACGAGCGAGGATCTCATTCAACTTCTTCTGAAGCGAGGCAGGAGAGATCTCTGCCGCTGATGAAGTTGCCGACGAGGGTGGAGCCTTTGGAGCTAGGGCCACTACCAAGGAGGAGGTCTTCGAAGGTGGGGCAGTGGGTGTGGAAATCTTTGGAGTGAGAGCCACTGCCTCGGATGGCGTCTTCGGGGAGAGAACCTTCTTGGGCGGTCCTGCGGCGGAAGGCACATTTGGGGATGCCGCCAGTACAGGCGCTTTTGCAGCTGGAGATTTCTGGGATGGAGTCGTGGATGAGGGAGCTTTTGCGGGGCGACCCGCTAAGGATGAACCTCCCAAAATACGATCTTCGAGTTCCAACCCTGTCTCTGTCAAAGGAGCGATCGCTTGTAGCACGGCTGCCTTGGCGCGATTGCCGCCGACCTGGCCGCTGACGACAATCGTGCGGCCGTCGATGATGATGGCGCCTCGTTCTGTCATATGGCCTAGGGCGGGGATGATCTGAGAGACATTCTCGGCCCAGGCGACAGGTCCCATTCTCGGATCCACTGTCAACTCTTCGACGACACTCCCTGGGGCGGCTCCGTAGAGTTCTTGGGCTCGATGGATAATGGCAGCCTTACTGGTTTCGCTGGGAAGCGAGCCACGGAGGATCAGTGTTCCGTACTCGACGCGCGCATGAAAATTAGCAGGGATAGGGGTTGCCAATACTGCTGCCGGCGGGGCATGGTGAGGAAGACAGAAAAAGGCAAGGAGAGCAAAGGCAACAACTCCAGCTGCTAAAATTGCTGCACTCTTCATGGTTCACCACTTTGAACGGATCGGCTGATGTTGCCTCAGTAAAACCTAGCAGATAAGTGGGAAAAAGGTGCCAGGATTCATTCCCATCCGGAAAAATTTCCTCAGATGTTGACACTATGTAATCACTAACAATATCAATTGGTTATTTAGTAAACGGCTTGGATTTCAGTCTGTCTTGGAGTGGATTGACTATGAGTCAGACGACCAGCTCGCTGGAAGTCTATTCGAGATTCTTTTCCTATGGATGATGGGGATATGTCAGCCGCAATGCGTAGGCCAAACATCACTGCAGGTGCACTCGATTGAATATATTGATAAATTTACTCACGTGGCTGCAAATGGTCTTGGACGGATAGGATGTTTTTGGTGAAAACCGGTACCGCTTTATCATCAGAGGAAGCAGCCGTTAAGGAAAGCCCATGAGGAGGGGCTGATTGCCGAATACAACTTGCGAGAGGAGTTTACCGCGCTAGAGTTGCTGACCGTACTTCTGTTCATGGAGCTTCTTGGCTTCGGCGATCCAGTTGTCTCGCTTGATCCGCTCGGGAGCGGTATAGAGTTTCTTCGCGACCTTGTCGATATCCTCCGGCTTCCAGCGCGCGATCTGTACATAGGTATGCAACCCCATCTTGTTCAGGGTCCGGGCAAAGACAGGACCGATCCCGTGAATCTGACTCAGATCGTCTTTCGGTCTGTCTTTTGCTGCGTTCGCCTGTTCCGCTAACAGGCTTAGTTGACTTCCACTCTGACGGGTTTTCTGGCGAGGCGGTTCGGCGCCGCCATCAGCCTTGATACGGAGTGCGGCCTGCGTTTCGATCCGTCGTTTGCGGAGGCGGCCGATCTCTTCTTGTTTTTTCCCCGCCGTGTTCAATCGATCTGCCGGGCGGTATTGAGTCGCTTCGAATTCACGAATCCGGCGCTGCAGACCATTGATCTGTTTGGCTCGTTCATGGAGAAGTTGTTTATCGAGCAGGGCTTGGGCTTGGAGTTGCTCCTGCGCCGCAAGCTGCTGCCGCAACGCGGTGATTTGCGCATCGTATTGTATGGCTGTGTGCGCATAGTTTGTTTCCCACTGTTTCAACGCCGCTCGTTGTTCATGAAGTTGTTGTGTAAGCGGTTCCAGCTCACCGATGTGCCGGTCTCGTTCAGCAAGTTGGTTATTGAGTTGGTGCAGCACAGATCGATGTTCAGTATCTCGATCGCTGAGTTGTACTTCCAGCCAATGGACCCGCCCCTGAGCCGCTTCGAGTTCTTCTACGCGCGCGCGTAACTGCTCTGTTGCAGGGGTGGCGACTTCTAACTCGGCGATGCGCCGTTGAAGATGATGCCGTTCTTGCTCGCTCGCCTCCAGGGCTTGTTGGGCTGTCTGGCTGATTAGTTGGAGTTGTCGGATTTCGTCCCCGGCCGTGGTTTCATGCTCATTCGCGCGCCGGCGGACCGAGAGGCCTTCTGCCTCCAAAGCCGTCAGCCGCTGTGTGCGAAGGGCCAATTCCGTTTGAAGCGCCTCGATGCGTTCGTGTCGTGCTGAAAGTTCCCGTGCGGTGGATTGGTTGATTTCCTCCGATTCGATGATCTTGTCTTTAAGCGTCTTTGTCTCAGCGGCTTGGACCTGTAACTGATACTGCGCCTTCTCCAGCACCTGTTCTTTAAGACGCATCATGGTGGTGACGTCGGTGAGCAGTTGTGCGCTCTTACCGGCTAAAACATGCCGCAACAGCCATCCGATCACGCCCCCGATTCCGGCTGCGACGATGAGACATCCCAGCATTTGGCCGATGAGCAGGATCATAGGTCACTCCCTCCTTTCACGCGCAATTCGATGCGGCGGTTGTGCTGGAGACCGGTTCGTGTCTGCGCCGTCGACAGCGGCCGTGAGGCCCCGTAGCCGACGGCGGTGAACTGGTTGGTCAGGCCATGATTGATGAAGTATTGTCGCACGGCTTCCGCGCGGTGGCGGCTGAGCTGAAGATTGTAGTCCGGCTCGCCGTATTTGTCTGTATGCCCACCGATCTCGATGGCCGCGCGAGGGGCATGGCGCAATTGAGTAATCAGCTGGTCCAGTGTGGCGCGGCTGCGAGGGGTCATTGTGGTGGTATTCGAATCGAATTCGATGGAGGCATGCGACAGGATCTCATTCAACTTCTTTTGGAGCGAAGGGGAATGCACCGAAGATGGCGCCGCTAGGATATGATCTTCCAGTTCGAGACCTGTGTGCGTGAGCGGAGCAACTTCCCTCAGGACAGCCGCCTTGGCATGATCGTTGTCGACTCGGCCGCTGAGGACAATCGTGCGGCCATCGATAATGATGGAGCCGTGTTCCAGCATGTGCCCCAAAACGGGGAGGATCTGAGGAAGATTGCCGGTCCAGGCGGCAGGTCCCACTCTCGGATCCACCGCCAATTCATCGACGACGCGGCCCGGCACGCTCCCATAGAGTTCTCGAGCTCGTTGAACGATCGCAGCCTTGCTGGTTTCACTGGGAAGCGAGCCACGAAGAGTCAGGATGCCCTGTTCGACATGCGCATGAAAGTTTGCAGGGGTGAGAGGATTCGATGCTGCCGATGTCGGAAGATGGCGCGGAATGCAGACCGCGGCAAGAAGAGTAAGTGCGACAGCGCCTGCGCCTAGAATCGCTTTGCGCATCATGAACCAGTGCTCGGAGGAAGGTGACTGATCGGCCCTGTGACCCTACCATACTGCGTAGGCTCATGCCAGATAGGATTTCCGGGTCTACCTCGGGTGATCGCCGCGAGGTAGGAGGTAGTATGAGGTCGAGGCTAACGGTCAGATGAGGACGGTCAACTTTCGTTCAGCGGCGACCATATTTGCTTGCTAGCAGAACTGGGAGATTTATCCCTCTTGTAAGGCAGGTATTCATTTGTTATTCTTCGCCGCGCCTTCCATCTGACGTAATATCAATCGAACGTTTTCCAAGGAGTCATCTATGGCCGGCATTAAGCGGGCATTAATCAGCGTGTCGGAGAAGTCTGGTGTGGTGGAAATGGCGAAAGGGCTTGAGGCTCTGGGGGCCGAGATCCTTTCAACCGGAGGAACCGCGAAAGCCTTGCGAGAGGCCGGTGTGAAGGTGACCGATGTTGCCGCCTACACTGGTTCACCGGAAATTCTCGACGGCCGCGTCAAAACACTGCACCCCAAGATTCATGGCGGCTTGCTTGGACGCCGTTCGGTTCCTGCCCATGTCGAGCAGATGAAGCAGCAGGGGATCGGGCCCATCGACGTGGTCGTGGTCAATCTCTATCCGTTCGAAGCGACGATCGCAAAGCCTCACTGTTCCTTCGAAGAGGCCATTGAAAATATCGATATCGGCGGTCCGTCGATGCTGCGCTCTGCAGCCAAAAACCACGACGATGTCTTGGTGGTCGTGGATCCGGCCGACTATCAACGCGTGCTCGATGCGACAAAGGCAGGAACAGTATCTCGCGAGTTGCGCCGTGAGCTGGCGATGAAGGTGTTTCAGCATACTGCGCGCTACGACAGTCTGATTGCCGGATATCTCGAACAACAGACGCAGGGCGGCGAGGTCAAGTTTCCTGCCATGTTGTCGTTGCAATTCGAACGGGCAGAGATGCTTCGCTATGGAGAAAATCCGCATCAGCAAGGAGCCTTCTATCGAGAGCTCTATTCGGCTGAGCCTTCGGTGTCCCGAGGAAAGATTCTTCATGGCAAGGCGATGTCGTATAACAATTTCCTCGATGCCAATTCGGCGCTTGAGCTGGCAAAAGAATATGACGAGATCGCTGTCGCCATTATCAAACACAATAATCCCTGCGGTGTGGCATTGGGTGCCACACCGGTCGAAGCTTACGTAAAAGCCCGGGAAACCGATCCCATCTCGGCGTTCGGCGGCGTCATTGCATTCAATCGTGTCGTGGATCTGGCTGCGGCGAAAGAAATTACCTCTACATTTGTCGAAGTCGTCATCGCGCCGGGCTTTGCGGACGATGCGCTGGCCGAATTGAAACGTAAGAAGGATCTGCGATTACTGGATGTCGGGCCCCTCACAAAGGTGAAGCAGGCGGGCTTTGATCTGAAAAAATTGGTGGGCGGCTTGATTGTGCAGGATCGGGATCTCGGGGTCTTGACCGATCTGAGAGCGCTCAACGTCCCGACCCTGCGCAAACCGACGGATGAAGAATATGCCGCCTG
>OEKW01000149.1_pt1 | contig 12583 bp, 11 predicted proteins | sample 1503291 | NCBI WGS metagenome assembly OEKW01 (sample SAMEA104379590, study PRJEB20068) | metagenome | biome: 1000743; feature: 77; material: 1998 | place: USA | collected 2012 | depth 25 m
CCGCGTGCCCACCAAACTCGTACCGCGTGACGGACAAGACTGTGTCAGCGAAATCGGCATCGCTGCGTGAGCTCAACCGCTGGTAGAGCGTCACGCTCAACACGGTACCGGAACCACTTCATCGAGCGCAGCGGCGATGGTCCACATGATCCTGGCAATTACGAGTTGCCGCCGTCGTGGTGATTCACACGTCTTCACTAACGACCGCGACAATGCTCCTCCTCTTAATCCTGCCCTCCCCTCCGTGATGCCGGTAATCCTGTTTAGTCTGATTCATTGCATTTTTTCTTTCTCAAACCCCCTGTCTTGATCTATAGACGGGCATGCGCCACGAGAATGGCGCTGGACCGCGGGCTTAGGGGGTACGCCTGGGAGTGGTCTACAAGCGGCTCCTCGCCCGCACCAAACACGTCGTGTGTCGCGTCGTGAGAGGTGTCCACTGCGAGGTGCCACCGGATGCCATGTGGTAGGGGTGGCACATGAAAGGCGACCGCCTCAGCGCTGGCATTGAACATCAGGTACAGTGCCTCGTGCTTGCTTTCGTGGATCAGGCAGGCCAACTGCTTTTCTTTCGGATCACTCCAGTGGGGCAAGTTCCCATGAAGACTGAACCACTGGATCTCGGCATCCGTATAAAATTGCTCAGTACTCAGCATCGGATGGGCACGACGAAAGGCGATCATGCCACGGGTGAAGTGGTATATCTCCTGGTGTTGTTCCAGAGAGCCCCAGTCACACCAACTGGTCTCGTTATCCTGGCAGTAGGCATTATTGTTGCCGCGTTGCGAGCGGCGAAATTCGTCCCCTCCCAAGAGCATCGGCACGCCGCGCGAGATGAACAGGGTCAACAGGAAATTCTTGATCTGGCGTGTCCTGATGGACTCGATCCGATCATCCGCGGTCTCACCTTCCGCGCCGTAATTCTCGCTGAAATTCTCGCTTGTCCCGTCATGGTTGTCTTCTCCGTTGGCTTCATTGTGCTTCTGTCGATAGCTCACGAGGTCCTGCAACGTGAAACCATCGTGACAGGTGACGAAATTGATGCTGCTCCCGGGGCCTTTGCCGGACGTGGAATACAGGTCGGCGCTGCCGCAGATGCGTTGAGCGAACAGACCAAGACACCCCTCGTCGCCTCGCCAGAACCGTCGGACGTCGTCACGATACTGACCGTTCCACTCCGCCCATCGGCATTCGGAGAAGCGTCCGACCTCGTATGCTCCGGCAGCGTCCCACGCCTCGGCGATAATTTTCACATCCCGTAAGATCGGGTCCTCGGCGATCCGTTCGAGCAGCGGGGGATTGGGCAGCAAGTTGCCGCAACGGCCCCGACCGAGCACCGAGGCCAGATCAAACCGAAATCCATCGACATGCATCTCCACCACCCAATAGCGCAACGCAGTCAAGATGTGATCCCGCACCACGGGATGGTTGGCATTAATGGTGTTGCCCGTCCCTGTGTAGTCCCTGTAGCCCTGTCTGTCGTCCGCCAGCATGTAGAAGATCGAGTTCTCAATCCCGCGGAAACAAAGCGTCGGCCCCCGTTCGTTCCCCTCGGCCGTATGATTGAAGACCACGTCCAGGAACACCTCGATGCCCGCCTCATGAAAGGCCTGGACCATTTCTTTGAACTCCAACGTCTGCTGACCCACGCCTCCCGCACTGCTGTAGGAGGCTTTCGGCGCGCAGAATACGACGGGATCGTAGCCCCAGTATTTTCTGAGTGGCTGGCCTGTGTGGGGATTGACACCGATCACCTGGTGTTCATTGAACTCCTGCACGGGCATCAGTTCCACGGCCGTCACTCCCAGATCTATAAAATAGGGGATCTTTTCCATGAGGCCTCGGTACGTGCCAGGATGCGTCACCCCGGAACTGGGATGGATCGTAAAGCCGCGCACATGTGTTTCATAAATGACCGTCTTCGACCAGGGATGTCTGGGAGGACGGTCCCCCTGCCAGTCAAAGTATTCCTCCGTGAACACGCATTTCGGCATGGCACCGGCATTATCGACTGTCGAACACCCCGCGTCTCCATCGGGCACAGACGGATCGTATCCCCGAGCCGGAGCGAACTCCCAGGTGGGCAGCGTCGAGATCGCCGTGGCGAAGGGGTCCAGGAGCAGCTTGTTGAAATTGAAACGATGGCCGTCCTTAGGTTGATACGGGCCGTCCACACGATAGGCATAGAGTTGGCCTGGGCGAATTCCTTCAACCCAAACATGCCACACATCACCCGTTCGGTTGCGTACGGGATCGAGCTCAATCTCCCTGGTGGCTGTGGCATCGTCGGCATGATCAAACAACTCCAGCCGAACGCGGCTGGCGTGTCGACTGAAAAACGCAAAGTTCACGCCTTCGCCACGTGCGTAGGCACCCAGCGGCAGTGGCACACCCACTCGAACATCAGCACGCTCGCAGACTGCGCTCACATAGTCATGCAGAGGACGTTCGGAGATCGTCAACCTCATGGTCGCGTGTGATTGTTCTACGGTATGGCCTGATACGGACTGCGTCAGACCGGTTGGCTGTTCCATACGTTCCGTCTTTTTGATTCTTTCATAGGCTGTCTTCCGTCGTCCTTCTCCCGTTGGAGGTTGCCTCACCGTTGCCAGAGAACGAGATCGACTTCCAGGGGCACTGCCACACCGACGCAGTGCGAAATGATGCGCGCCGTATAGTCCGCTGGTGGGCGGGCCGCAGATACCGCCGCGGTGTACAGGTAACTGCCCGACGCGCCGGCCAGTTGGCGCACACGCGTCATCTCCTGCCGCACGGGAGCGCTGCCTATAACACCGTCGGCGTACAGCTCGACCCGCACCGCCTTCGGATCGAGGTCATTGAGATACACCACAACTTCAAATATGTGCCGAATCTCCTTGGTCTGCACCGTCACGTCGCCAAAGCCTAGCGTGGCCCATTTCTCTTTCAGCGTCTGTTTCCAATTGATCACCTGTCTTCCCACTGCACCGTTATCGGCTGCTCGCATACGATAGGCAGCAGCAGCCGGGAGGTAGTGTTGCTCGGTGTATTCACGCACCGTGCGGTTGGCCGAAAACCGCGGTGTTAACCGTGCCATGCTTTCCCGCATCCGCTTGACCCATGCTGTAGGAATGCCGTGCTCGTCTCGGGCATAAAACTCCGGGATCACTTCGCGCTCGAGCAGGTCGTAGAGCGCATCAGCTTCGATCGCGTCCCAGGCCGGATCGTCGCCGTGTTCTTTACCATCACCTAATGCCCACCCCACATCCGGCGTGTAGGCTTCCGCCCACCAGCCGTCCAATTCCGAGAGATTGAGGCCGCCATTGACGAGCACCTTCATGCCGCTGGTGCCACTGGCCTCCCAAGGCCGCCGTGGCGTGTTGATCCAGACGTCCACCCCCTGTACCAGGTGCTCGGCCAGTAGCGTGTCGTAGTCACTGAGGAAGATCACATGAGGGCGCGTCTCGGGTCGCCGGATAAACTGTATCCATTCCTGAATCAAAGCCTGCCCCGCCCGGTCCTCCGGATGGGCTTTGCCCGCAATGATGAGTTGCACCGGGCGCTCAGGATGAGCCAATAGGCGAAGCAAACGCGCCGGATTGTGCAGGAGCAGGTTCGGCCTTTTGTAGGCCGCGAAGCGCCGCGCAAAGCCCAGTGTCAAGGCGTTAGGATCGAAGAGATGCTTCGCCCCGGCCACCGCCTCGGGCGATGCGCCGGAGCCAGCCAATTGCCTGGACAATCGCGCGCGAGCGTATGCCACAAGCGACTCACTGGCGGCGAGGCGAAATTGCCAGAGGCTGGTGTCAGGGACGCGGCGAATGTGCTGCGCCAGAGGTTCCGTCGGACCCAGCCAGCGCTCCTTTCCACAGACTTCCGTCCACAGATCATCGGCCGGGGCCGAGTCCCAGGTGGGCATGTGAACTCCATTGGTCACATATCCAACCGGGATGTCGCTCTCCGGCCAACGGGGAAAGAGTGGCTGAAAAAGGCGTCGGCTCACCTGGCCGTGCAAACGGCTCACGCCATTGACCGCCCCGCTCCCGCGGATTGCCAGATAGGCCATGTTGAATGGTTCCGACGAGTCGTGCGGATTCTGGCGGCCCAGGGCCAGCACATTGTGGAGTGGTATACCGAGCTTCTGCTCGGCATATCCACCGAGGTATTGCTCGATGAGAGTCGGAGCGAACCGGTCAAAGCCGGCGGCCACTGCCGTGTGGGTGGTGAAGAGGTTCCCCGCTCGCGTCACGGTCAGCGCGACGTCGAAGGGCTGCGCGGTCTCTTGCATGAAGCTGCCGGCGCGTTCCAACACGGCAAAGGCTGCATGTCCTTCATTCAGATGGCAGACGTCCGGCTGAATGCCCAGTGCCCCAAGCAGTCGCCATCCGCCGATCCCGAGCAGCAACTCTTGCTTAAGGCGCAGCTCCGGTCCGCCGCCATATAGCGCGCTGGTAATGCCTCGATGCGCGGGGAAGTTCGCCGCGTCATTGCTGTCCAGCAAGTACAGCGTCACTCTGCCGACCCGGACCTGCCAGGCGCGCAACCAGACCGAGTATCCTGGTAAGACAATCTCCAGCCGCAACCACTCGCCGTTTGCTTGGCGCACCGGCGTGATCGGCAACTGTCCAGGATCGTTATACGGGAAGAGGGCCTCTTGCGCGCCGTCCTTGTCGATCACTTGGCGAAAATAGCCTTGCTGATACAGCAGTCCCACGCCGACCACTGGGGCGCCCAGATCGTGGGCGGCCTTGAGCTGATCGCCGGCCACATTACCCAGGCCGCCCGAGTAGATGGGCAACGCTTCGCTCAACATAAATTCCATGCTGAAATACGCTACACAGGTCAGCGGAGAGTATGGATAAGTGTGCTGAAACCACGCAGGCGCCTCCGCCACATCCCGCCTGGTCTGCACCAGATCGTGAACGTGTTTGCAAAAAACGGGATCGGCCAACACCCGCTCGATCTGGTCGCGCGAGACCGTCTGCAGCACAACCCAGGGGTTATGCGTGAGCTCCCACAGCACAGGATCCAGCTGCCGCCATACTTGGTCCGTGGCATGATTCCAGGACGAACGCATATCCAGGGCCAGTTCGGCCAAGGAATTGAACCCCTCAATTTCTGTGTGTGGAAGATTGTAGATCGGATGGCTGGTACGTGTGTGTGTGCTCATATATTTTCCTTCCGTGTTGGCTCGGAGGGAATCTCTGGCTGCTCGCGGTACGGACAAAGGTCCTGACTGATGGCGAGGAGATGCTATTCATGCAACGCCTTGTCGAATGCGGAGCCACGATGTCCTGAGGCGCTGACCTCACACGCGCGATGACCTGTTCGCCAAGGTCTGCAACAGCTGGTCGAACGGCTTGTTGAATTTCTCGACGCCGTCGTCCTCCAACCGCTGCGTCACGTGGTCGAGGCTGATGCCTAGTTCCGGCAATCGCTCCAAAACCATTCGAGCTCCCTCAGCATCCTGTTCGAGGCGGGCTTTCGGATCGCCGTGGTCACGGTACGCGTCGAGGGTTGCGAGAGTCGCCGTGTTAATCGTGTCCGGTCCAATGAGTGCCTCCACGTATTTCACGTCGCTGTCGTCCGGATTCTTGGTGCTGGTACTGGCCCAGAGGAGGCGCTGGACACGCGCTCCCTGAACGGCCAGCTTCGTAAACCTGCCGCTCCAGAAAATATGTTTGTAGAGTTGATAGGCCATTTTCGCGCTGGCAATCGCCACGTGCCCGCGTGCCTTTTTCGCGAGATCTGCCGCCTTGCCGCCTTGCACGATGACCTTCTCCAGTAGCGGATCGACCAGCGCATCAATACGGCTTACAAAGAAACTGGCCACTGAGGCCACATGGTTCACGGACTTCCCGCTCGCCGCCCGTGCGGCGAGGCCGGCGAGGTAGGCCTCCGCCACATCGCGATACCGCGGCAACCCAAAGAGCAGTGTCACGTTGACGTTGATTCCTTCGCTGATGAGTTCTTGAATGGCCGACAGCCCCTCGGTCGTAGCAGGGACCTTAATAAAGACATTGGGCCGTGCCAGCGCCTTCCACAATCGGTGCGCTTCCTCAACCGTGCCTTGCGTGTCATGCGCCAGATGGGGGTTGACCTCCAGGCTGACATAGCCATCGTTGCCGGCAGTCTTGTCATACACCGATCGGAGCTCGTCAGCAGCGCGCTGCACGTCGCGCTGGCTGAGTGCGTCATAGATCGCGGTCACCCCTTTCCCTTCCAGGGCCATGGTGCGAATGTCTTCATCATACTCATGGCTGTCGACAATGGCCTTCTCAAAAATGGAGGGATTCGAGGTCATCCCCCGCAGGCCGTCTTCCTCAATCAGACGCCGAAGCTGTCCACTGGTAATCAGATCGCGTCGGATATAATCCAGCCAGAGAGACTGACCGAACGTGCTCAATGTCCTCAAAGGATTGGCGTGCATACTCTTGCCTCCGTGCGTTCCTGTTGTGCCACTTCCGTCTCGTATCCCCCCAATGGGTCTGATGCTAGTCCACAGATTCCTCTTGCTCGCTGGCTCTGCTGTACTTCAACGACCGCTTCAGGCTGAACGGACAGACGTGGGTGCGTTCCCCAAGGACGGAAGGAGCGCGATACTCCTCTGAGTTCCCTCTCGTAATCTGATCGCCATGCACAGCATCAGATCGCCGCCACCTTGTCATAATACTGATGATCTTCCCTATAGCCTCCATGCCCTTCTCCGATTGTGGCAAACGTGTCGACCACCTCGATCGCACGAAGATACTTCACCATCTTGTATCCCGTTTTTGTTTCGATGCGCAGGCGACAGGGAGCCCCATGCGGAATCGGCAGAGGGGTCCAGTTCATCTCGTACGCCAGAATGGTGTGAGGGTCACGGACGTCATCGAGCGTCAAGACCTCGTAATACGTGAGCGGCTCGTACTCCGCTTGAGGAAACGCGTGGAAGACCACGTACCGCGCCTGGGGTAGGGGCCTGCACAGATCCAGGATGGTACTCATCCGTACCCCTCCCCACTCCGCCACGGCCGACCATCCTTGAATACAATTATGTTTGGTGATTTGCTCCTGCTTCGGGAGCGCACGCAGGTCCGCCAGGGATAGCGTCAGTGGCTTTTCCACCAACCCGCCGACGGGCATGCGCCACTCGACAAACTGAGCCTCAGCCTGTGTCCTATACATCTCGGATTCGGGCGGGTACCCATTCACCCGAAAGTACGGCGAAATCTCAGCTTTGGTGTACTGCTGTCGGGACCGCAAACGTCCGAACAGAGCCCGAATGAGTGGTTCGACGACGGCCGTGGCGCGGACTTGAAACTGTCGTTGATGACGCAGGGTATACACGGTGGCCCAGAGATGGAAGAGTACGACGCCGATCAACGCGATCGACGCGATCCAGAGGGCGAGCGCCACATTCGGGCTGGTTGCGCCCACCACCATATCGCCGATGTCCTCAGGGAAGTGCACGACGACCACCAACGTGAGATGCACCAGGGTGTAGACGACCAAGGTCATCAATCCGAGAAAATGGAGGCTCCGCGCGGCTTGTCGCCCGCCGAAGAGTTTCGGATACCAGGGAAAGCGGGCGATGAGTGCCGGCGACATACAGAGGCCGGTCAGGATCATCAGCGGGGCGACGAGGAAGACCACCCCGGCATAGGTGAGTTGCTGCAACGGGTCATACGGGTGAAAGGCGCTGTCGGGTGGGATCTGAAATCTGGCATACGTCAGGACGCTCTCCCAGGCTTGGGGGACAATCGTCCAACTTGTGGGGAGCAGCCGTCGCCATTGGCCGGTCACACCGAGCAAGGTCACATAGCTGAGGCCGTTCAGCACCCAGACCGGAACAATCAGAAAATGCCAATTCCGTGAGGCACCCAGGTTATGGTGTCCACCCGGGAGGGCGACGAGGGAGTTGATGTGCTCGGCCTCGTCCATTGAGGTCCAGAGGCGGTCTGTCGGCATCACTTTCTTGCCGAATTTGATCCATTCGCTCCCTGGCGTGGTGTCGTCGTTCCAGTAGAGTTTCGGATGGTCCGCAAGAATCTGTACGCCGCTACGCATCAACACAAAGATGCAGAACAGATTGATGAAATGGTTGATCCGAAGCCAGAGTGGAAATTCTAACAACTCCTGCTCCATCCCTCTCTCCTTGGTGGGTCTGATGAGCGATCCATCGATGAGTCGTCAGGTTGACCCTCCGACCTCGCGCCGACCAACATAACGACGATCGTCATGAGGCATTGACCAGATGACTGGCCTTCTTTTGTTCTTTCACGTGTCATGTTCTCTTGACCGGCCGTGGCCCAGAATGCTTACTCCGCGACTTCATTTGAGCCCTCTCCACATCTTCAGACGGGTATGTGATCGTGGCCTCACAGATCTTTCGCCCGAGTTGTTCACGCTTCATTTCCTCTTCAGGTTCGGCCCCTCCTGGGATAAACGTGTGCTGGTGCTGACCTTCGTGAGCGCCGCACCTTTATGCATGGCCAGGTGGTCGGTCTTGTCGCTCCTGATCAAATACTGCGGCTCTTCCTTCGAGGCGCGGACGGTGTAGGTCTTAAACTTGATGGCGGAGGTGACTTCTTTCTTGATCGTTCCGCGGACATGCCCCGCCTCCGAGTTCCACTCCACATGATCTCCCACGTTGAATTCGAGTTTCATCGGTATGATTTCCTGTACACACTTCGTATCGGTATGGTTGCCGCAACCTGTCTGTGGGTGAGCAGTTTCTACCGCCAGAAATCCGGCTTCGTCCAATCGGTCCAATAACAGGTGAAAGTAAACGAGTCCGCTATACGGGCGCCACCGCTCCACTGTGCGGTGTACTCCCGCGTAATCAAGTGGTTTCTCGAGGTGCAGCCATCGCTGCAAATTCTTCCGAGCCCCCACATCGTCACCTGGAAAGACATGGGTTCGCCCTAGGCCGCGCAAGAGCACGTATTCTGCCGACCAGCGCCCTACGCCTCGCAATCCGCAGAGACACTCAATCGCCTGTTCATCCGTCAGTTCCGCCAGTGTCTCCAAGTCCAACCCGTTCAGGGCGATCGCCCTCGCCAACTCGATCATCGCGCGGCCCTTTTGTACGCTGAAACCGAGCTGACGCAGATCGGTGGGATTTACTGTGGCAAGGTCTTCCGCCCGGGGGAACGCGTACGCGACGGATTCTCCCGCGTGGATCGTTTGGCCGTAGCGTACGGCCAACCGGTTGAGGAGGAGCACGCTCAGTGCCTTGGTCACTTGCTGGCTGGCCATCGCGGTGATCACGCTCTCAAATATGCTGGCGAACCGAGGTGGCTTCATTCCGCGGAAGCGCTGCGCCAATGGACCGAGCGCGGCATCGCGAGAGGCAAGGGGGTAAAAGGCCGCGAGGTCGGTGCGGAATCCGAGTAGGTGTTCCAGGGTCGTCGTCACGCTCTGCTCCATCTCGGGGCAAAGCGTAGCTGCACCCACGGTAACCCGAAGCTGCGGCGCCTCAGGCAGCCCACGTTGGGTGACCGCGACTTCCGCAAAGCCAGTCGGCAAAGGCAGCACCCGGCGGTACGTTCGCCCGTCCCAGCGGTCCACGACGTTGTCCGGACGGCGGCGCAACGCCCAGACCGTGAGGTCCAGTCTGAACGGCAATACGGGTTTAAGCACAAACGAGTCTCGTTTCATGAATCCGATTTCGGGCTCGAAGTCATAGCCAACACCCGTCCTTTGAGGATCTTGGTTGTGAACGGACGAGGCTCGATGATCAGCTGGCGGGGGGCCTCCACCTGCTCCCACACATTCCGCAGCAACCCACCTCACACGTGGCCGTTCTGTACGTAGTAGAATAGGCATGTGCGCCTCACGACCCAACGTTGACCGGCGCAGCCCTCTTGCTATTGCCGATCTTCCGGCCCAACGCATTGAGCACGTAAAGAACTAACGAATCGGTTCTCTCACATGCCCCCACGCTGAGCCGTGTCCGAATGTGAAGGCGTCCAGTGATAGCCGTCCTCTCCATGCAGGCGCATTTCTTCAGCCACGTTCTCTTTAAATAAACGGTCAATTAATAAGTGGTCAAATCTCGCTTGGGCAAACCTTCTATCCGTTAAGATGGGCCATCCAATAAATAACTTAAATAACTTCTTCTCATTTTCAACAGTAAAGGTATGGGTGTGCGATGTGTCGATTCGATGTGCAATGCCAAAATTCTCGAACTCTTTCTTCAAATAGTTTTCGACTACTTCAACATTGGCCTCGATCCATAACGCTTCATTCATGTCTGCCATCTCCGCGTCTCCCTTCTTCAAGAAGTTCGTATCCTCCCGACTCTCAATCCCTACCGGAGCCATAGCACTTTCCCCATGAGCCGAATCTCTCTCTCCGTACTCGTGGCACATGCTATTTCGTACTGCCCCTCAGACGTTCCTCCACGACATCCCAGTTGATGTTCGAGAAAAAGGCCTCAATGTATTTCCCTCGTTCCGAAGGCTTGTAATCAAGGAGAAACGCATGCTCCCACACATCCAGGACGAGCAGGGGGGTAAACCCTGCCACGTTCCCGGTCTCGTGCAAGGTGATCCAATGGTTTGACAGACGGCCGTTCTTCGGATTGTGGTAGCAGATCGCCCACCCCACGCCCCGCATCTTGGCGATGCTCGAAAAATCCGTCTTCCAGACCGCGTAGCTGCCGAAACTGGACGCGGCTGCCTTGAGAAAGACCGAAGTGCGATCCGGGTCGCCCGAGCCGTGGCGTTTTAAGTTATCGAAATAGTATTCATGCAACACCATCCCATTGCATTCGAACCCGAGCCGGCGCGTGAGTTCCGAATAGGCCGGCATTTCCTCTTGATCCACTGTGCCATCCTTGAGAAACCGAGCGATTTGCTCGGTGAGTCTGTTGGTTTCGCGCACATAGCCTTCGTAGAGTTTGACATGCATCTCCAGCGTTTGATCTGAGATGCCGATGAGTCCGCTCAAATTGTAGTGCTTCGCCTGATAGGCAAAATTCGACAGCATACTCATACCCTCCTTCTTCGACCGTCCACTGCCACGACGATGACGTTTCACTGCGCTCGACTTGATGCAGTCAGGTTGACTCCGTTCTGTACCGCCACGCCGAAGCGGGCGATGTATCGAATACGTGCACTCAATAGCCGGCAAACTCTTCCGTCCAGATATCGCCCTGATCGATCCCCATGCCGTGAAGCACGGTGCACATGGCCCGCACCATCCCTGGCGGCCCGGCCAGGTAGTAGATCGGCAACACCGCACTGTTTAAGTGCTTGTCAAGCATCGCTTGATTGATGACCCCTGTTTCTCCCTGCCATGAACGTTCCGATCGACTCATGTCTGTCATGGTGGGAACACATGTGTAGCGTGGGTTTTGTCGTTGCAACGCCTCCAGTTCCTGTAGAAACGGGGCATCTTCCGACCGGCGATTCGCATAGAAGAGGACCAGACGGTGAGGCACTGGCTCTCTGGCCGCTCGCAGCAGGATACTACGGAACGGTGTGATGCCGATTCCGCCGGCCAGAAACACTCCGGTCCTGGCTTGATCGTGATGAAGGACCAGGTTGCCGAACGGTCCCTCGATCTTGACTCGGGAGCCGATCGGCAGCGTTCCGAGCATCCGCTTGAACGCCGTCTCGCGCATCCGAGTCGCGACCAGAAGCAGATCATCATCAGGGGCACTCGCGATGGAAAATGTGCGCCCATTCCCTTCCCCGTCCGTTTCCGGCGGATGCATGAGTGTCAGATCGATGGACTGACCGGCCATGAACGTGAAGCCGTCCGGCTTCTCAAACTGGAAGGCCATTGTGCGCTCCGCTACTTGACGACGATCTTGCAGTGTCACGAGATACGTGGTCTGGCTTGCGGCAAGGCTCATGGGTGACCTCCTTCTGGTGCGCTCGACAGCGGTCAGGCTAGCTCGTCGATCAGTTCCTTCAAGACCACCGCCTGGTTGTGCGCCTCATCGGCTGCGCTATACACGAGCGTGATCGTCCTCTTACGTGAGAGCTGTGCCAGCTTCCTCAGCTCATCCATCATGCCTGACCGGGTCAACTCCGTTTGGTATCGCCGGCGAAACTCAGCCCATTTGGCTGGTTCATGTCCGAACCATTTTCGGAGCGACGTGCTCGGCGCCAAATCCTTTCGCCATTCGACGACGCGAGCCCGTTCCTTGCTGGTTCCCCGTGGCCACACCCGGTCTACGAGGATTCTCACCCCATCGCGGGCACTGGGCTCACGGTACACACGTTTGATGCGTATCATGGCCGGCTCCTTGTTCGGTCACTCACCAATTCGACCCCATTCCTTCTCTACCCGCCGCGCGCGGACTCGGGCACCATCGGTTTCGGGGATCGCCAACCAAGATGGGTAAGGTCAACCCATGACCCCACTCGATACCCCAGGAAACCTGTCCAGAACTCCCCGACGCTTCTTGCGCTGTACTCGCACGACGAGCACGGCACAGGTCGCGTGCTGCACCACCCGTGTCGAGACGCTCCCGAGAAGAAACCGGTCAATGGCGCCCAACCCTTGGGCCCCCATGACGATCAGTTCGGCATGCTGCTTGGCTGCCACCTTCATGATCTCTTCGGCAGGGTTCCCAAGCTGATACACGGGCTCGGCCGTAAATCCCGCCTTG
>OEKW01000583.1_pt2 | contig 12572 bp, 9 predicted proteins | sample 1503291 | NCBI WGS metagenome assembly OEKW01 (sample SAMEA104379590, study PRJEB20068) | metagenome | biome: 1000743; feature: 77; material: 1998 | place: USA | collected 2012 | depth 25 m
ACCCTTTCCTTCATTTTTCAGCAGCCTGCTAAGACGCTGGGGGGGATTCATGCGAGGCGAGATGCACGTCTTTCTTTTCAAAGGCGAAATGGATAATCAAAAAAACCACCCCCACGCTGATCGCCGAATCGGCGACATTGAAGGCAGGCCAATGGTAGGAGTCCACATAGACATCGAGAAAATCGATCACCTCGCCATACCGTAATCGATCGATCAAATTCCCGATCGCCCCTCCGAGAATTCCGGCAATACTGAGCTGCCCCCTCCAATCTTTCTTCGGCATCCGGAAGAGAATCGTCCCCAGTAGGGCCAGGGCGAACAGCGACGTGACCCCGAAGAACACCATGCGAAAGGCATCGCTGCTGCCGGCCAGCAACCCAAAGGCGGCGCCGGGATTGCGGATATAGGTCAGGCTGAAAAGATTGGGAACGATCGGAATGGATTCATTCAGCCGCATCGACTGCACGATGGACAGTTTCGTCGCCTGATCGATCGCCACGATCGCGCCGGCCAGCAGCGCCAGGAGTAGATAGCGAACAGGCCCGCTCATCACTGCACCGCCTCCACGCAGCGATCACACAAAGTTGGATGGTCTTTAAAAGTACCTACTGCCATCCGATAGTTCCAACAGCGCTCGCATTTCGAGCCGGATGCTTTCAGGATATCTTTAACTGCGAAGCCAGCGCCGGGTTCACTCAGCAACATCCCTTCTGCCGGAATCGTTGGCACGAGTTCCAACCCAACCTGAGAAACAATGAAGAGAGCGGACAAATCAGAAGATTTCAGAATTTCATAACTGTCACCAGTCGCGACGAGCTGCACCTGTGCTTCCAATGGTGCACCGATCAATTTCTCACGCCGCCGCATCTCTAACCCACCTTGCACTACAGTCCTCACATACAGTAACCGTTCCCATCGCTCCGCCAGCTTCTCATCCATCCATTGAGGATTGCCTTCGGGGAACGACGCCAGGTGAACGCTGACTGATTCTTTTCGAACTACCTCCGGAAGGTTGCGCCAGATTTCTTCAGCCGTGAAGCTCAACACCGGCGCCATGAGCTTCGTCATGGCGACGATGATCTCGAACAGCACCGTCTGCGACCCCCGACGCAAGGGCGAATCGGCCCGGAAGGTATAAAGACGATCCTTGAGAATATCGAGGTACACGGCGCTCAGATCTACTGAGCAGAAATTGTTGAGCGCATGGAAGATCGTGTGAAACTCAAAATCTTCATAGGATTTCTCTATCCGCGGAATCAGTTCACTGAGTCGATGCAGCGCCCAGCGATCCAATTCAGGTAACTGTTCATACGGGATTCGGTCCTTGTCCGGGTCGAAGTCGTATAAATTGCTCAGGAGGAAGCGACAGGTATTCCGAATCTTTCTATACGCCTCGATGAGATGGGTCAAGATTTCAGGGGAGATCCGAAGATCGTCGCGATAATCCTGCGCCGCAACCCACAGCCGCAGAATTTCTGCGCCCGATTGTTTGATCACGTCCTGCGGCGCGACAACATTCCCGGCCGACTTCGACATTTTCTTGCCTTGCCCGTCGAGAACAAAACCATGCGTGAGTACCGCTTTATAGGGCGCGCGATGATCGGTGACGACGCCGGCCAGCAAGGCGCTATGGAACCAGCCTCGATGTTGATCCGACCCTTCAAGATAGAGATCGGCCGGCCACCACTTCCGTCCTTTCAACACCGCGGCATAACTGACGCCCGACTCGAACCAGACATCGAGAATATCCCGCTCCTTCTCAAAATCAGCTCCACCGCACTTCGGACAGGTCGTGCCCTTAGGCAACAGCTCGGCAGCCGATCGCTCGAACCACACGTCGGCCCCTTTGGATTCCATCAATGTCGCGATGTGCTCGATCACGATCGGATCGGCCAGGACAGATCGGCACCCGGTGCAGGTAAAGCCGGGAATCGGTACGCCCCACACACGTTGGCGCGACAAACACCAATCGGGGCGATTCTCGATCATTCCGTTGATCCGATCGCGACCATAGGCTGGAATCCAGCGAACCCGTTCAATCTCCGCCAGCGCCTCTTTCCGAAGATCGTTCGTCTCCATCGAGACAAACCACTGCTCGGTAGCGCGGAAGATGACGGGATTCTTGCAGCGCCAACAGTGCGGATAGGAATGGCTCAACGATCCATGCCCCAGCAACCGGCCGTTGGCTTGTAGAAATTCCACGATTTTCGGATTCGCCTTCAACACATGCTGACCGGCAAATTCCTTCACGACATCGGTAAACCGTCCGGCGTTGTCGACCGGCGCAAGAATCTCCAGCCGTTCACCCGGCGAAGCTGTGGCATTGTGTTCAAGGACGAGAATGTAGTCTTCCATGCCGTGGCCCGGCGCAATATGGACACAACCGGTCCCCTGATCGAGGGTCACGAAATCGCCGAGCAGAATCGGTGACAGGCCCGTGGTCAAAGGCCGTTGCGTCTCGATTCCTTCGAATCCTTCGTGGCCCTTCTTCACCCCGAATACGCGAGTCCCTTCGAGCTTGCAGGCCTTTGTCACGCTTTCAAGAAGCTTCTCCGCCACAATCAGCACTTCGTCACCGACCTGGACAAAGGCATAGTCGATCTCGCCATGGAGACAGACCGCTTGATTGGCAGGGAGTGTCCATGGGGTGGTCGTCCAGATCACGACGGAGACCGACTTGATGCCGCCGGGGAAGGAGATGCCGGGAAACGTCTGACTGAGGACCGTGGGCGACGTGACCAACGGAAACTTCACATAAATCGAGGGAGAGGTGTGATCGTCGTATTCAACTTCCGCCTCGGCAAGAGCTGTTTGGTCCGCCGTGCACCAGAGCACCGGCTTCAATCCTTTATAGACACCTCCTCGTTCTACGAATGCGCCGAACTCACGAATGATCGTGGCCTCATAGCCGGGATTCATCGTGAGATAGGAGTGCTGCCAATCCCCCAAAACGCCGAGTCGCTGAAACTCCTCCCGCTGAATCGTAAAAAACTTCTCCGCATATTCTCGGCAGAGTTTGCGGATGGCCGGAGTATCGAGCGCCTTTTTCTTATCACCAAGTTCTTTCAGGACTTGATGTTCGATAGGCAGACCATGGCAATCCCACCCTGGCACATAAGGCACCTGGTAGCCCGCCATCGTCTTCGATTTGACGATAATGTCTTTGAGAATCTTGTTCAGCGCATGACCGATATGAATGCGGCCATTGGCATAGGGTGGCCCATCGTGTAAGACATACAACGGCCGGCCCTTCCCCGCCTCCTGAATCTGTTCGTACAACCGTTCTTTCTCCCACAAGGCAAGAAGCTCAGGCTCCCGCTGCGGCAGGTTTGCCTTCATCGGGAAATCAGTCTTGGGAAGATTGAGTGTGGCCTTATAATCCATGGACTTGTAGCGCCCTCACGACAGAAATTATTCAACGAGTGAATATACCGGAACGACGGGGGACGGCACCAGTCTAAACTAACACTGTTGCATGGCAGGATGGTCAAAAAGCTATCCGGCTAGGCCGCAGCGAGCGAGAGCCCGAGGCGTACGGTTCTAGGTACGTTGAGGGTTTGAGCGAAGTGAGAACGAAGCCGGATAGCTTTTTCACCATCCTGGGGCTAGCTGACGGACATCATGCGGTCTAGCGCAACCCTGGCCCAATGCTTCTCGTCGTCCGGCACAACGATATGGTTCACGACCTGGCCCTCGGCAAGGTTTTCCATGGCCCAGCAGAGATGGGCTCCATCGATCCGGAACATCGTGGCACACTGGCAAACTGTGGAGGAGAGGAAGAAGACTTTCTTGTCAGTAAGATCGCGCTTCAACCGATTGACCAAATTCAATTCAGTTCCAACTGCCCAAGCCGTCCCAGCCGGCGCCGCCGTCACCGTTTTGATAATGAACTCCGTCGAGCCAGATAGGTCCGCCTTATTCACGACATCCTCGTGACATTCGGGATGGACGATCACCTTCCCATCCGGATACTGCTTGCGGAAATTGTCCACATGCACAGGCTGAAACATCTGATGTACGCTACAGTGGCCCTTCCAGAGAATGAGCTTCGCGCGCTTGATCGCCTCTCGCGTATTGCCCCCGTTGGGTTGATAGGGGTCCCAGACGATCATGTCTTCTCTTGGCAGCCCCATCTTGTTCGCTGTATTGCGGCCCAAGTGCTCGTCCGGGAAAAAAAGGATTTTCTCGCGCCTGGCCCAGGACCACTCAATGACCGCCTTCGCATTGGAGGACGTGCAGGTAATCCCTCCATGTTCGCCGCAAAAAGCTTTGAGCACGGCGGCAGAGTTTACATAGACCGCCGGCATGACGGTCTCTTCCACGGGAAGGATTCGGCCCAGCGTTTCCCAACATTGATCGACCTGTTCGATGGCCGCCATGTCCGCCATGGAGCAACCTGCTGCCATGTCCGGCAGGATCACCGTTTGCTTGGAGCGGCTCAGGATGTCGGCAGTCTCGGCCATGAAATGAACGCCGCAAAAGACGATATAGGGCCGTTCCGACCGCTCGGCTGCCAGTTTCGAAAGCAGGAGGGAATCCCCACGAAAATCGGCATGTTCGATGACTTCATCTCGTTGATAATTATGGCCCAGTATCATGACCCGATCGCCCAGGACGCGTTTAGCCTCAACTGTCCGGCGGAACAGTTCCTCTGAGGACAGTTGCTGGTAGTCCGTAATCGGTTTCGGAAGTGTCGCTAGTGTTTGCACAGTTTCCTCAGCAAAAGAGTGAGAGCTGTCATTCTACGTTAGGACTCCCCCACAATCAATGAATCAGCCGTAGCGAGGAAGTCCTACGCCCTCGCTGATCCACTCGGTTCGACCCAGGTAGGCCTAATACCCCGTTGACATCGTACCTGGCCGGCGATACGATTCCACCTCGAAGCTAGGGGGGCCACACGGCTGAGAGTCCGCCCGAACGGACGACCCTCAGAACCTGACCTGGGTAATACCAGCGTAGGGAAGCGAGAACAACCGGGCACCGTTGGTCTCTCTGCCGCACTCCCTTATTTTTATGGGTGCGGCTTTTTTATTGGAAGACACAGCGTTCTGAAGAAAGGAGCTCCTCATGAGCGACCAGACACTCGGCAATGGATCGGCAACAGGCAACGGACACACATCTGCCGGATCGGCCTTGACGACCACACCGTTCCCCGCCTCTCGCAAAGTGTACGTGCAGGGGACACAAGCCGGTGTACGGGTCCCGATGAGAGAGATCGGCCTGACCCCTACCAAATCCATGAATGGGGGTACGCCAACCCCAAATGAGCCGATCACAATCTACGACACCTCAGGGCCCTATACTGACCCAGACGTCAAGATCGACGCGCGGGCTGGATTGGCCCCCTATCGCCGGAACTGGGTGGTCGGGAGGAACGACGTCGTCGAGCTCCCGGATATCTCCTCGCACTATGGCCGCCTGCGCGCAGCCGACCCTAAGCTGAACGAACTCCGGTTCCAGCACATTCGCAAGCCGTTGCAAGCCAAGCCGGGCATGAACGTGACGCAGCTCCACTACGCAAAAAAAGGCATCATCACACCCGAAATGGAGTTCATTGCGATTCGAGAAAATCAATCTCGGGAAGTGGCGCGCGAACTGGCCTCTCGGAATGGGCATGGCGGCGGGGTTACCCAGCATCCAGGCCAGTCATGGGGTGCAAGCATTCCCGCTGTGATCACCCCCGAATTTGTCCGCGACGAAGTTGCCCGTGGCCGCGCGATCATCCCGGCCAACATCAATCATCCGGAGAGCGAGCCGATGATCATCGGCCGCAACTTTCTGGTGAAGATCAACTCCAACATCGGCAACTCCGCAGTCGCCTCCTCTATCGAAGAAGAAGTCGAGAAAATGATCTGGTCTATTCGATGGGGCGCGGACACAGTCATGGATCTCTCCACCGGCAAGAACATCCACGAAACCCGCGAATGGATCATTCGCAATTCACCGGTCCCCATCGGCACCGTGCCGATCTATCAAGCGCTCGAAAAAGTCGGGGGCAAGGCCGAAGACCTGACCTGGGAAATTTATCGCGACACGCTGATCGAACAGGCAGAACAAGGCGTCGACTACTTCACCATCCACGCCGGTGTGCGCCTCGCCTATGTGCCGATGACCGCCAAACGCATGACCGGCATCGTGTCCCGAGGGGGGGCGATCCATGCGAAGTGGTGCCTGGCATATCATCAAGAAAACTTTGCCTATACGCACTTCGAAGAAATCTGCGAGATCATGAAGGCCTACGACGTGTCGTTCAGTTTGGGCGATGGGTTGCGTCCCGGCTCCATTGCCGATGCCAACGATGAGGCACAGTTCGCCGAGCTGGAGACCTTGGGCGAACTCACCAAGATCGCCTGGCGCCACGACGTCCAAGTCATGATTGAAGGGCCGGGCCACGTGCCCATGCACATGATCCAGGTCAACATGGAGAAACAGCTCAAGGCCTGCCAGGAGGCGCCCTTCTATACGCTAGGACCGCTTACAACCGACATCGCGCCGGGCTACGACCACATCACCTCCGGCATCGGCGCTGCCATGATCGGCTGGTTCGGCTGCGCGATGCTTTGCTATGTGACACCCAAGGAACACCTGGGACTTCCGGACCGCGAAGATGTGAAGACCGGCGTCATCACCTACAAAATCGCCGCCCATGCGGCGGACCTCGCCAAGGGGCATCCGGGCGCGCAGATCAGAGACAACGCGCTTTCAAAGGCCCGCTTCGAGTTTCGCTGGGAAGACCAGTTCAATCTTTCGCTCGATCCGGACACGGCAAAGCTCTTCCACGACGAGACCCTGCCGGACAATGCCGCGAAGGTCTCGCACTTCTGCTCCATGTGCGGCCCGCATTTCTGCTCGATGAAGATCACGCAGGATGTCCGTGACTATGCCGCGCAATTACACGTGGACGAACAGCAAGCGATTCAAATCGGCATGAAAGAAAAGGCAGAAGAGTTCAAAAAAACTGGAGCCGAAATATACCGTTAGGAGTTCCAATGTCAAAGCCAAAACCAGCACCATTGCGTGAGCGGGATATTACGCGCCAGATTGCGCGCGAATACTATAAGGAATTTGACCAGCTCATCGAGAGTGATGTGATCATTGTCGGCGCCGGGCCATCCGGGTTGATCTGCGCCCATGATCTGGCTGAGATGGGGTTTCGGACGGTCATCGTCGAACAGAGCCTTGCCCTAGGCGGCGGCTTTTGGTCGGGCGGGTACTTGATGAACAAGGCCACGATTTGCGAACCGGCCAATGAGATCCTCGAAGAGATCGGCGTGCCCTGCAAGAAGATCACGGAATGCGAGGGGATGTACATGGTCGATCCTCCACACGCCACCGGTGCGCTGATTGCTGCTGCGTATAGAGGCGGCGCCAAGATCATGAACCTCACGAGAGTCCTCGATTTAGTGCTTCGTCGTGACGGCGTGCTCGAAGGCGTGGTGGTCAACAACACGACGGCTGAAATGGCCGGCCATGACATGATCCATGTGGACCCCATCGCGCTCGAAAGCAAGATCGTGGTGGACGCGACGGGCCACGATGCCGTCGTCGTGGAACTCCTGCATAAACGCAATCTCTACAAAGCCGTGCCAGGCAACGGCGCCATGTGGGTGTCTCGTTCCGAAGAAGAAGTGATGGACCGGACCGGCGAGGTCTATCCCAACTGTTTCGTCATCGGGTTAGCCGTGGCAGCCGTCTACGGCACCCCGCGCATGGGACCGGCATTCGGCTCGATGCTGTTGTCAGGACGCTACGGCGCGGAATTGATCAAAAAGAAGTTGAAGAATGAATAACCGGTCCTCGCGGCTCCTGGAAGCCGATCAAAAAGGTCATCCAGCAAGGCCGCAGGGAGTGGGACGACTGAGGCGTACCCAAGAGGGTACGTCGCAAGGAGACACAGGACTGAGAACGCAGCTGGGTGCCTTTTTCAGCATCTTGTCAGATTGAATACTGGAAGATCGGCTTCGCCCCAATCGCCTGAGCCAGGACTCCACGGCGCTTCAGCTCCTCAAGAATCCGTCGAGTAGCCGTATCGAAATCCGTTGGGCCTGACAACACAATATCCGTGTTGGGAGGGGCTTCTTCGGGCGCCTTGCTCATGTGGACAGCGATGACTGGGACCGGGTGGACAAGCGTGCGGATAACCTGTGCCGCTTCGACATAGGCCATGCCGAAGGGATTCGTTGTCGAGACCACGATCAGCCCTGTATCGACCAGCAGCCGCGCCACCTCACCGTAGCGGCGAGCCATCTCGTCCGCCTGGCCTCGCTCTCCTTCCGGGAGGTCTGCATCGAGTCCACGGCGGAGATTCTCTCCGTCGAGCAAGTACGCATGCCGCCCGTCTGCCACAAGTCTCGCCTCGATGGTCTTGGCCAGGAGGGACTTCCCTGAATGCCGTCCCCCAGTTACCAGTACGATGGCGGCGCGGTGGCCATACTGTTGCGCGCGATCTTCGACGCCGACTTGACCCTTCACCCAGGCGAAATCGCGCTGCCGAGCTTCTTCACGGAGAAACTCCTGATCGTCGTGAACCAGTTCTGTCACGATGCCACCACCGGCAATATCATATTCATCCACGAGAACGAACCGGCCAGTCGATTCAAACGAAGCCGAGAGGTCGAACGCCACCGGCGTTTTGGCTCGAATGGTCAATTCAGCCACCTGATTCTTATTCACCACGTTGCTGCCTTGCTGTTGAGCCAGATCCATTGTGTCGATGATCCGGTGAATGGTCGCGACTTCACAATCCACTTCCTTCGTCGCCACTCTGAGCTGATAGCGCCGCCCGCGCTCCAATGGCTTCCGGCCCAACCAGAAGACATTCGCGCGCAAGGCCGTCGACACCAGCGGCAGTTCACCTTGATGCGAGGCGATCTCTCCTCGCTCCACAAAAATCTGTTCATCGAGCGTCACACCGACTGATTGGCCAGCCTGGCCTTCTGTTGGTGGAGGATCGACGTTGAACGCTTCAATGGACTTGACCGTCGCTCGTTTGTTCGACGGTGAAAAGACGAGAGAATCGCCGACCTTCACACACCCGGCTGTGACCCGCCCTGTAATAATGCGGCGCGCGTCGAATTTATACACGTCTTGAATAGGCAGTCGAAGCGGCTGTTCGGAACGTCCTGGCTCCTTCCGAAAGGCGCTGAGCGCGTCCAGCACGGTGGGGCCGCTGTACCACGGCATCTGCTCGCTCCGGTTGGCGATATTATCTCCAAGCTTGGCGCTCACCGGAATGATCTGTTGTGGAACCGCCTTGAACTGACCGAGGAACTCTCGATATTCCTTTTCAATCCCGTCGAACACATCCTGCCGATAGCCGACCAGATCCATCTTGTTCACGACGACGGCAAACTGTCGTACACCAAGAAGCGACAAGAGATACCCGTGTTTCTTGGACTGTTCCTTCACGCCTTCCAACGCATCGATCAACAACAGCGCCCCTTCTGCTCGGGCAGCCCCGGAGATCATGTTCTTGAGAAACTCCTTGTGCCCCGGCGCATCGATGATGATGTAATGCCGGCCCTTCCAACCAAAAAATGTCCGCGCCGTATCGATCGTGATCCCCTGCTCCTGCTCTTCGAGAAAGGCATCGAACAGAAACGCGTACTCAAATTCCTTTCCCTGCTGCCGGCAGATCGCTTGAACCTTCTCAAGCTTCCCATCCGGCAGCGATCCCGTGTCGGCATAGAGGCGTCCCAACAACGTGGACTTTCCGTGGTCCACATGCCCGACGATGACGATGTTCAAATTGTCAGATGGTTTCGAAACTATTTCTGCCATTCTTAGACCCCAGAATGTTCAAACAGGCAGCCCAGCAAGGCCGCAGGGAAGGAAAAACCGCAGGCGTACCCTCTCGGGTACGTCGAGGATTTTTCCGACCCGAGAACGCCACTGGATGCCTGTTTCAACATTCTGCCATTACATGTAACCGTCCTTGCGAAGGAGTTCCATCCCACGCCCTTCGTCCTGCGCGCGGCCCGATCGTTCTGCTACCGTGGTGTGCCGCAACTCGTCAATGATGTCGTCCACGGACTTGGCCGTCGATTTGATCGGGGTCGTGCAGGGCGCGCAACCAAGACTGCGATAGCGAGTCCCTTCCCCTTTGTCGAGATAGAGATCCATGAAGGGGATGTTCTCGAACTTGATGTATTCCCAAATGTTGATTTCTGTCCAATCCAGCAGCGGATGGATCCGAATGTGGGTTCCCGGAGGAAAGGTCGTTTTGAATTGGTCCCAGAGTTCCGGCGGCTGATCGCGAAAGTCCCAATCGCCATGTTTGTCGCGAGGCGAGAAGTAGCGCTCCTTGGCTCTCGTCCCCTCTTCGTCTGCGCGCACACCGAGAATGATGCCTGTATAGCCCTTTTGCTCGATCAACTGCTTGAGGCCGTTGGTCTTCAAAGCCGTACAGCAGTTGACGCGGCCCAGTGTATGATTCATCCCGGCCGCGAGCGCTTCCTTATTTTGCCCCACGACCAGCTTGAGGCCCCACTCACGAGCGACTCGATCTCGATATTCGATCATGGCGGGAATTTTGTAGCTCGTGTCGACGTGCAGGAGGGGGAAAGGAACATGGCCGAAAAAGGCCTTTCTGGCCAACCACAGCAACACAGTCGAATCCTTCCCCATCGACCACAGCATGGCCAGGTTATCAAAATGCTTATAGGCTTCTCGGAGAATGTAGACGCTCTGATCTTCTAATTGACGAAGGTGTTGCACGAACTCGATCCTCTCAATGTATGCGGCCGGTTACACCGATTCCCACCGGCTCCTGGGTCAACTCTTCCAGCTTGCGTGCTGCGGCCCCCTCTTCAAGCGCTCTGCGTGCCAATGGTATGCATGACGCCCACGTCATCCCTTTGCCTGCGGCATACAGGATCAACGCGGCATTCATCAAGACCCAGTTGTAGGGTCCGCCCTGCACGTGATTGTGGAGAATCCGCCGGAGCAGATCCGCTTCCTTCTCTCGCTGGTTCGATGGGAAACCGGCCATGTCTCGTTGCATGCCCAGCGGCAAACCGACATCTTTCGACGCAAATGAGAGGGGAGTAATCTTTTCATCTCGCAATTCCAGCACTCTGGTGAGGCCAGCCACCGAAAGTTCCGGATCCCCTTCAACGCCACTGACTACTAAGGCTCGCGGGCAAGCCAGCATTCTTAACACTTCAGCCGTCTTTTCAAAATGGGGTGGATGGGACAGGCCAACGACTTGCGACAACGCACGAGCCGGGTTCAAAAGCCTCGCAATCGGATGAAAGACGTTCCGCGCTCCCAACTCTTGGCGCATTTCTAAAAATCGATAGACCGGAGGGTGGTAGAGGGCGATGTCGAGATAGGCAAATCCGTGTTGCGCCACTGCTTCTGCCGCCGTTTTCGGTTCCATCTCAACCGGCAGGCCCAAAGCCTTAAGCACCCCGGCATTCCCCGCTCGATCGGGAATCCCGTCATACCCATGCATCAACACCGACGCGCCTGCCGATGCTGCCACAATGGCAGCGGCAGTAAGGGCATGGAAGGTGTCCTGTTTCCCCGCGTAGCTCGGCAGATCTACGACGCCAAGTTCTCGTGGGACGGGCACGGGCGGCACATAAGAACGGACGGTCGCGGTCATCGAAGCCAGTTCGGTGACGGACTCCATCTTGATCCGCATGGCCATGAGAAAGGCCCCTGCCTGCGCAGGCGTAGCCTCCCCTTCAATGAGCGCCTTCATCGCTTGCTTCGCTTCGTCCCAGGTGAGATCCTTGGCGGCTCGAGGCCCCTTCGCAATTTTGGCGATCAAGTTCTGCATCGACATCATGATGCCTTGTGCAACCCGCACTCGGTCTTGGTAAAGTTTTTCCACCGTCCCGCGCGAATATCTTCGCCCGGCATTACCGGGCTCGTGCAATGAGTACAGCCGATACTGGGATAGCTGCGGTCATGTAATTCGTTGTAGGGCACTTCATAGACACGAATGTAGGTCCAGACATCTTCCCACGTCCACTTCGCAAGCGGATTGACTTTGGCCAGCTGAAACTTTAAGTCCCACTCGATCAGCTTCGCGCCGGCTCTCGCCGGAGATTGATCTCGTCTGATCCCTGTAATCCATGCATCGAATCCCTTGAGCACTCGAGTGAGCGGCTCCACTTTGCGCAAGTCGCAACAATGATCGGGCTGGCGCGCCCACAGAGCCTCGCCATGCTGAGCCGCCTGTTGCTCCGGCGTGAGCAACGACTTCACCTGGATGACCTGCTCTGCCTTAAGCTGATATCGCTCAATCACACGATCGCGCGCGGCATAGGTCTCGGGAAAAAGAAACTCTGTGTCGAGATAGAACAGCGGCACAGAGGGATCGATACGGTGGATCATATCCACGAGCACGACATCCTCCGCCCCGAAACTGCAGGCGAGCACAATCTTCGGCGCGTATCGCTCGATCGCAGCAACCAGCACCTCTTGCGGCTGCTTCGCCTCAAACGACTCGCCCCACGTCTTCAGTTCTTCCGATGAGAGATTTGTCATCGCGCTCTTTTTACTCCCACTCACACTTCAAGCGGGGAGAGGGATGATTTCCAACTGCGCGCGTCCAACGAGGG
>OEKW01000543.1_pt2 | contig 12434 bp, 17 predicted proteins | sample 1503291 | NCBI WGS metagenome assembly OEKW01 (sample SAMEA104379590, study PRJEB20068) | metagenome | biome: 1000743; feature: 77; material: 1998 | place: USA | collected 2012 | depth 25 m
CTGGCTCCGTGAGCGATGCCAGGCGATCATCTTGTCAGATACGTTCTACCAGTTCGCCCACCCGTTGATGCGCCAACTGGGATTCCCGACACTCTTTTGCAACCAGCTGGAGATCGATGGAACCGGCCGCATCGTCAATTACCACATGCGGATGCAGAACCAGAAGAAACACTCGGTGGCCGCGTTCAAATCGCTCAACTTTCACGTCATGGCCGCCGGAGATGCCTATAACGATACCGCCATGCTGGGAGAGGCCCATGCAGGATTCTTCTTCTGTCCGCCGGACCACCTTCCCAAGGAGTTTCCGCAATTTCCGGTAACGAAGACGTACGGGGAGCTGCAAGAGCGGTTTGCGAAGGCCGGTAATTTCACTCTGTCATGAGTGCAAAGAGATTGCCCTGGGTCAAAGCAGGCAACGAATAGTCCCGTCGCAGGTAGCTTAGCCGGAATGATGCGTCCTCCTCGTGACCAGCGCATCAGGCGGAGTCGGTGTTGCATCGGTGTTGCTTGGGAGATCGATGAGTCTCACCGTGGTGGGTTTGTCGCGCGATGCTGAGAAGAGAACCAAGTTGAAAGCTCTCGGAGCCGATTTCGTGCTTGATCCAGAGGATAGGAATCTACCGAGGTCCGTCTCTGCTGCAATCAGTCCGAAGAAGGTGCATCTGGCCGTCGATTGCGTTGATGGCAAGCTGTTGTCCCACATTATCACCATGCTCGGCTATGGCGGACGGATCAGTATTGTCGGCAGGAGTGCGGGCCCGGTCCCTAAATTCAATACGGCGACCTTGTAGTTCCGCCGTATCCGCATGGGCGGTGTCTCTGTTGGAGACCATACCGCTCAGACCACCCAGGCCGCATGGAAGGAGATTGTCGACCGGCTGGAGACCATTGGACAGCGTTCATAGGTTGACAGCATCATCCCGTTCGAAGAAGTCAAGAAGGGATTCGCACGATTGGCACAGGGTCCGATGGAGAAAGTATTGGTACGTGTGGCCGACTAAGAGTTGAACGAATGAACAGAGGAAATGTTCAATGCGCTTGCATCCCATTGGAAAAGGGAGGGCATCATGATGCACAGAGTGTTTTCCCGGATCGCCATCATGGCAACAATCATGGCACTAGCTGTCCCGATCGCTTCCGCTGTCGACAAAAATGCTGGAGGTCCGACGAGTATTCCTGCAAGAGTCGTCGCTGACTTTCTTCACGCGGTCATCATGGCTCACCGGAGCTTTTACACGATCCATATCGTCAACCCACTGATGCAAGAAGGGATTGTGGATGTCTCGGAGAATTGGCGGGCGAAGAACGCCTTGCCCTTGCCCGTCCAACTTTTACAAGAGACCAGCGAAATGGCGGAATTAGCCGACCTCGGTGTCCATTACCATCTCATCAGTCAATGGCCGATCAACAAGGCCAATGCACCGGTCACCGAATTCGAGCGGCGCGGCCTCGAAGCCGTTCAGGCCCACCCTACCCAGCCCTATTCCAGCACATTCGTGAGCGGCAACGGACGGCGATTCGGGACGGTCTACGCCGATCTGGCCGTAACACGGGTGTGCATCGATTGCCACAACATCCACCCCAAGAGTCCTCGATCAGATTTCAACGTCGGTGATGTAATGGGAGGACTGGTGATCAGTTTCCCGCTCCCTTGACTGGGCAAACAACCACCGGTCGGCGCATTCCATTCAAAAGCGCCGGCCGGCCGTCACGTATCCGAAGCCACACCTTCTTAGGGGGACCCTGCACCTCGCAGACAAGACCAACTCCGAGATGATCGCCATCTGGGTCTCATCCAGGCTCCCAATATTGCTCGATGAGAAGCATTTCGCCTTTCACACTGCGATGCATATCACACCAGAATGCGTGCGTCCGGCTTTCGCCTTCGCCTTTGCCCTCAGGAGATAAAGTAAATTTAAGCACCATCGTCCGGCCTGGCTCGACCCGATAGACATTCGACCCTTTTCCTTCTGCAACAGTACCTCCAACCATCTCGACTTTGCCGGCCCCCCCGAATACCGAGGAATTGAACCCGTGTGTGACGGAATCCTCATTGCGGATACTGAGCTCGGTCGGAATGCCGGTGAACATAGTGCCGCGAACCAGCTTCGCTTCTCCGGCTTGGATCACGATCTCAACTTTCTGAGCAGCCTGCGCTACTCGAACCTCCACACCGCTTATCCCCACGCCAAGTAACGTGCCGACCGCCAGTGCCACGCACATCATCTGACGTTTTGAGACACGCCTTCCAAACTTCATAACGTACCTCCTTCGGTTAGGCAGCCAACGATACGTCCAGCCTATTGGAATGCGCATTATTCACTCTGACGAACAACCTCCTTTCTCCATTGCTCAAGGAACACAAATGATCATGTCACTTTGGCCTGGATAAGTGCTCCGGCGGGCAATCACGATATTCCTGCATACTGTCTCGAATACTATGCACAAGAGTAGAATAGCTACACTCACCAGAATGGCGTTGAAGTCTGAGATGATGAGGAAACCGATCGCCAACGCAGAGATGCTGCTTAGTGACAAACCACTGGAGGACATGAATAAGCATGGGCTAGCCCCACCCTTATATATTAAATATATCTTCCTCCTTCCAGAAGGTTAGTTCAAGGGTCTTGCCGCAATTGGCCTTCGCGTAATTCGATACATCAATGACGATATCGTGAAGAACCTGGATGGGATTTTGGAGGATGTATCCGAGAGGTTGTCGTCAAGATCGACCTCCCCTCCCCTCGCCTCTCCTTACGAAGGAGGGGGAAGAAGCTGACAGCTGAATGCTGATGGCTAGGTGTCTCCGTTCACCACTTCCAGCACTCGACGGCCATAGCGTTCTGCCTTCAGAGCGCCGATGCCTGGAACTTCCATGAGGGCAGCGGACGTTTCTGGCTTGTGACCGGCTATGGCCCTCAATGTTTTGTCATGAAAAATGAGAAAGGCTGCGACGCCTTCTTCCTCGGCGAGCTCCGTGCGAAGTTGCTTGAGCCGTTCAAAGAGCTGCGGGTCAGCCGGCGATGGTCGCAAGATAACCGAGGGCACGGCCTTCTCTCGGAACGGCTTTGTCGCCGGTAAATCTGGTTGCGGCTCTTCTGTCTGCTTCAACCGCACCGCACCGGTCCCTTGCAGAATCTCCCGCCCCTTGCGCGTCACATCGAGAATAGGATATTCCGTGCCGTCGACCTGAAGATAGGCTGAGTCGATCAACTCTCTCACCAGGCCGGTCACAGACAACTTCGAGCGTGCACGGCACATTCCGTATGTCGGACAGTCTTCCGCGCCACAGGCTTGCATCGCTTTCGAACGGCTTCCGCGAAGAATCTCGACAATTCGACTCACACCGAACCGTCCCCTGCACCAGGACACGGTCTCCAAGACCGCCTTCGCGGAAGCGGCATCGTCGTGCGAAACCTCTCTGCTCGGTTGCCAGACAGGCACAACACAGCGATCGCAGAGGCCACAGGGGCCCAGGGCCCGTTCATCGTCATCGCTGAAATATTCAAGAATTGCGAGCTGCCGGCAATCCGACACCGAAACATATCCCAGCATTTCCTGGAGTAGCGTTCTCATCCGCTCGGCGCGATCTGCGCCTTCAGGATCTTGCGCCACCTGCTGAATGAAATACTCCTGCGTGGCCAGATCCCGCTCATGGAACAGCAAGCAGCAGACAGCCGGCCGGCCATCGCGACCAGCCCGCCCGACCTCTTGATAATAGGCCTCCACACTTCCCGGAATGTCGAAATGGACGACCAGCCTGACATCCGACTTATCGATGCCCATGCCGAAGGCATTCGTCGCAGCCAGGATCCTCACATTCCCCCCGCGAAAGTCGTCGTGCACAAGCTGCCGTTCCTCATCCGAGAGACCAGCATGGTAATAGCCGACCGACTGGTGAGACTGTCCCAGCCGTTCTGCGACTTCTTCTACCGCCCGGCGGGTCGCGCAGTAGATCAGGACCGTGCCTTTTTCCGTCTCGCGGACCAGACGCTCCAATGTCGCCAGTTTTTCCTGGCGGGACTGGCAGAGACGGACAGACAAGGCAAGATTATCCCGGCGGAAGCCTGCGACCAGTCGGAATGGATCGCGGAGCGATAAGCGTTTGCACAGATCCGTTTGAACGCGGGAGGTGGCAGTGGCGGTCAGAGCCAGACAGGGCGGATTCGTGAGCTCCTGGCGAAGGCGGCCTATTTTGAGATAATCGGGTCTGAAATCGTGGCCCCACTGGGAAATACAATGCGCTTCGTCAACCACCAGCAACGAGACCCAGAGGGAACGCAACAACTGGAGAAATCCCTCGTGCTGCATCCGTTCCGGAGCCAGATAGAGCAACTGAAGCCGCTTCTGGTTGAGATCCTGAATGACACGGTGCTTTTCAGACCCTGTGAGGCCAGAGTGAAATGCCGCCGCTGCGATCTTCCGCTGCTTCAAGCCGGCGACCTGATCTTGCATCAGCGCGATGAGCGGAGAGATGACCAGGGTCAACCCGGGCAAGAGGGTTGCGGGTAATTGATAGCAGAGCGACTTGCCCTGCCCGGTCGGCATGACCGCCATCGCATCGCGTCCAGCCAACACGGCCCGAACGACTTCCTCCTGGCCTGGCCGAAACTTTGCGAACCCGAACTGTTCGCTGAGCTGTCGAGTCAGATCATCCACAATGAAGTTATTCAGAAAACAGGATGGTGGTGGAACGAAAAAGTCGACAGAGTATAGATGACTCGACTACGGCGAGCAAGCCGGATGAGCAGATAGGTAGCAATCAGCCGTCAGCTTTCAGCAATCAATATCAGATCAATCGTGAGTTGGTGGCGGAGGGCTGGTGTTGGTGGTACCGGAAATATGCCCTAGAGGATGTCATACTGGTAGCCTTGGAAGCGGCGGCAAGAGTGGCCAGAAAAGGATTGTAGGTTGACTCAAGCCCAATGCCACCGTGGGAATGGCAAAAAGGCGCTAACTAGTTTCGGCTTGAGATTGCATGAAGGCCTGTTGGGCCGTTATCTTGGCTATCCACCTACCTCTACCGATCCAGGAGGTGTTCTATGCGCTCCCTTCTTGGTAGTCTATCCTTAGTATTTGTGCTGACCGCATGCGCCCAGCTTTCCAAGCATGATTCCGTTCGTGGCGATGCCGGTGAGAAGGCAGCGCAGCAAGAGCAATACAATACCTGGTTTCAAACACTCACACCAGCGCAGCAGGCAAGGGAAATACAAAGACAACACGAACGCGCATTGTCGCCGTAAAAATCCGACAGTCCAGAGTAAACTCTGGACATGGATACACGAACCCGCATCATCGTAGCAGCTGATTGTTCTGTGGTCAGCCTTGAGAAGATATCTTGAAACACAAGCTTGGATTGGTATGATCTGGTGGAGGACCATTCCCTGTAATTCCGCTGCACTCCATCTCAACTCCACGAGCCAGCTCTCCTCCTCCGCCGATTGATGCCTGCGAGGTCCCAGCCTATACGCCAACGAGATCAGAACTCTGCCTGGTTTTCGGGGTGTCGATGTGAGCCGAAGCATCGCGGGGCGCCCCTACCGGTCCCGCGATGAGCTGCTGACGAGATCAAAGATCAGATCAGTGCCAATCTACACTAGATGTCGAATAAGGCTGTATGCGTCTCTAACAATGGGTCCGTTACGCCTCCGTAACAAATGATTGACAACGACCGTCATACTTTTGTAACTTAGCCCCGCATTTTTGTGGTGCCCTGGTTCAACTGTAGGCAGGTTTTCTAAGCGAGGAGGGATTAATGGACACTGCAGTGAAACCTGTCCAGAACTGGTCGGGGACGACGGAAACACTTGCTTGTCTATTCTCTCCCCCTATACAGCGCTGTCTGTCACCCGAAGCCAAAATCCTCGATGACCCACCTCCAACATACTCAGTCAAGATGACCCACGTCTGACATACTCACTCAAAAGGAGTTGATGATGCTACCTTGGGGAAAGATGGTTCTGGTGTGCCAAATGATGGTGTTCTTGTGGGCCTGCCACTGGTGCCTGGGAGGGTTCACGCCGGACAGGGTGTGGGCTGAGGAGCAAAGCGCTCAGTCTTCCCCAACCACGGGTTCTTCGAGCCAGGAGAGCTCGTGGTTGAATCCCTTGACTTGGAAGTGGCAACCGACCAACGAGGAACTTCAGAGGTACCGGAGGAGCTGGAATCCGTTTAGCCATTCGCCGATCTTAGCCAACTCCCCAGATGTTCAACCCAAGGGTCAGTGGCTGGTCCAGGGCTTTATTTTTAGCGCGATTGGCCACGATCGGTTCCCCAATCGCTTTGGTACGGGGAGTGTGGATTCACCGACTCACATCAGGGCGATCTCCCCCACCGTTTTCATTGGGTACGGCATCAAGGATCACCTGGAGCTCGATGTCGTCCCCTCACTCATCTGGTACGACACCAACAAGCCCAATGCGACGACGCCCGGACATCAATCAAGCGATTTCGGGGTAGGGGACACCACGATTTATCTCAAAAGTCGCGTCAGGGTGCAGGACCCGGACTCTTGGCGCCCCACTGTCACGTTCTTCCACAACATAACTCTCCCGACCAGTCAATGGATGGGCACGCATCCCATCCCCGGCGGATTCTCGCCCCTCGGACGCCTTCCGTCCACCAAATTCGGGGGGCTTGGGTTGACGGAAGGCATCATGTTTCGAAAGAATATCGAGCCGTTCCGGTTTATGCTGTCGGGGTATTATACCTACACTCTGCCGGGCAGCACAGGGGGCCAAAACACGTATAACGGCGATATCGTCAACACGCGGGCCATCGTAGAATGGGTCGCGGACGACAAGCGGGGGCTGGCCTTTAGTCTGGAGTTTCTCTCGGTCCATGGATTGGACTATCGGTTGGACGGGCATGACCTCAACGTATCCCCCACAAGTTTTCACCTGGTTGGCGTGGAGCCCTCCGTGCAGTATAACATCTTCTATGACAACACTGGCGCCTTGGCGGTCGCCGCGGGAGCGATCTACACGATCGCCGGGATGAACGCTATCGACGCCTTCTACCCCAATATCTCCTTGTACTATTACTGGAACTCAACGGGCAAGGTAATGATGCGCTAACAGTCACCGAGTCGCCGTTGAAGTGGAGCCCCACGGCTTTATAGCCGTGGGGCCTTTTTTGTGTCTTCGGCGGAACACGCCGAAGCGTGTCCTCTTTCGCCAAGGCTTCGGCACGCCGCCAATAGGCTCTGGCCGACGGGTCGGAGGACACCCGCTGCGCATTCCTCCACAGCTTTATCCACCCTCCGTAGCGGACTACTGTGGAGGACGGGCAGCTGTGCTTCCTGCGTAGGCGGGTGATGGACTGACCCCTAGATTGAGACATGGCGAATTGGCACACGAGGAGGACTTGTTCGGCAGGCCGGGGGCCTCTTTGGGGCTCCCCACGCCTAGCCATTCATGTACGGGACATCACTACGGCCCGCTGATTAAGAGCGCAAACAGGGCTGTGTTACCACGCAATAGGTGTTTCAGTGGTGATTATTTTCTACTTTCTCACTGAGCCTTGCTCGTAGCTTGCTAGATCGTTGCTCATGGGCGGCTTGCTACTGCTTGTTCACTGGGATCTGAATACTGATCGCACCAGCAAGATCTCCTTCCTGGGCGCCCTCCCGGGGATAGCCTGAAATATCCAAGATACCTCTCGGCTTGCCATGACAAGCTAGACAATCTTGCGAATAATATATCGGAGTCACGGCTCTCAGGGTTTCTCCATTGTCAACCCATTCTATGATGGTATCTGAAACCGGTTGCGTAGCCAGCCGTTTCAACGCGTTTTCTTCGTATACATCAGGCGTGTTTTTCAAATTCCTTGGATTGAGTGCGGTTTGTTTTATTTTCACGTGAGAGCGATTGGAAAACTTTCGAGCGGCTTGGCTCCCAAAGGTGGCCGGAACGAAATTCTTATACCCAATGCCTCTTTGATTGATCACGAGTTGCGCATCAGCCACCACTTCCGTGCTCGCCTGAAGCAAGACCGGCAATAATTCTTTCGCAAGAGAGGGAAGATGCGAGGAGAGATGCTTCAGATCAATGGTTGTCTGGAGGATGAACTCATCGACAACCTCATGTTCAAATACCTCTGGTGTAAATCCTTTATCGCCGATCCGGGGATCATTAATAAGTGTTTGATTGCGTTCGACGATGAGACGTCCGACATTGAGTAGCGTGGCTAAATGTTGGGCGGTTTTTTCGGTTTCTTCACGAGGGGCCTGAGTCCAGCCAATATTGGGGCACGTAAGAAAGAACACAAGGTTCAGAGACATGAACAGAAACGTGCGAGATTTCATCGGTATGTCTTCCTTGCTCACCTTCCGGTTGCGAAGCGGCACTGTCCCTGGTCATAATGTTTCGGCACTTTTGAAATTTCAAACGGCAGGCCTTCTGTAGTTGCCCGTCGTGTCGGCGCATAATCTTCTTCTAACCACCGCCTCCGCATCTGCTCCAACCGCCCTGACTCTTCCAACCGATACAGCAGGTTGTTGAGGAACCATTGCAGACGCCTGTTTTCATCAACCGTGACAATGGAAAAAGATTCCTGCGTCAGGATCAAGGGCGTTCCATCATTCCGTGTGAGGAGGTGCCAGTCCGGCCACACGTGCTTCGTCACATAATCAAGAATGGAATGTTGAGACAAAATCACATCGATGTGTGGGTCCTTCGTCTCAACGGAGGCAGGAAGCGAATCGCATATGAGTAACCGGACATTAAGAAGATTGGCTTCTGCATAAAGGGAAGAAGTTCTCCCCTTCTGAGCGACAACGGTCAAGCCAGAAAACCCTGCTTGGATCGCCGCAAGCGTGTCAGGATTTCCAGCTTGCTTTTGAAATTGCGCCCGTACTCTCTCAGCCACTTCTGGCTTTTGGATCATGGCTCCGATGCCGCCGTTATGAAAATACGGAATTGAATACCACAGGCCTACGGGTACTGCGCCAGGAATGTTCGCACCGATAGATGAGACAAAAATGTCGAGGTTCCCTTCATTCATTTCGATGAAGAGATCACGGAACCTGGTGAGGTGCATCGTAGGGACGATGGGTTTCTGTCCGCCACAATATGCGGTCAAAGCGTCGGCCACCTCCCGGATCAGCTCCACATCGAGGCCGGTGACACGAACCCCTTCGTCGGTATACACGGCTGGAAATACAAATGGCCGAAAAGGTTCAACAGAAATTCCAACACGGACCTGTCCCTTCGAACAGATAGCGGACAATTCATGGCGTGTTAGAGGGTGCACCAGTTCCACAGCATCGAAGACAAGTCCGCATCCCTGTAGAAAGACTCCGAACGCGATCAGAAACGGGACAATGCCTTGCGAGCCCAATTCCTTCAGGCTGTGCTGTCGCCTCCGCATAACCGATCGTGCCTTCATGATCAATCCACCAACAATCATACTGTTTAGAATCGAATTCCAGTTGTAAAGAGCCATTGTTCTGACAAATCGGATTTACCTTTGAAGTCAATTTCAAGTTGCATATATTGGATTCCCACATCGATCGAAACTCCTCGAGCGACAGGGAATCGCACTCCCACCTGGCCCCCATAGAGATAGCCTGGGGAATTAGCATCTCGGCCCGGGATCGTTCCTCCAATGAGGGCTCCAAGATATGGCACCGCCCGGTCTTCCAGTGGTCCAAAGAGAACATGTCGAATCATCCGATTTATCGGGTAGTCTTTTGGAAAATCTAGGATATCGATGAAATTGTTCCAGCGGGGATTCAGATACAAAGAATTTTGGTCTGTAATAAATGTGGGGGTATGCTGACTATAGTATTGATAGACTGTTCTCACCTCAAGGTCGGCGTAGCGAAAGGCAGTGAGCCCAGCCTGAACAGCGATGAGTCTCAGCTCTGGCGCAAATGTCCGCTGATTAAACGAAACATCAAAACTAAATGGACGAAGCGGAAAAAACTCTGGAGTCGACTCTGTAGCTACCGCGTTAGATGGAGAAGCCGTCGACAGTATGATCATGCCAAATATCAATGCAGTTTGGGTTGGAAATCGACGGATGAATGCTCTGAGCCATCCCTCTTTAGTATCGAATAGCCTCTTCATTGAATCCGTTTCAACACTATTCCACTAACGCTCAGGCCTTGAAACCCGGCGAAGTTCCGAACCAGCATGTAAGCAGCTCGGACCCAGATCGGCCGCACACGGAGATCGGCTCGTATCCAGAAATTCTTGAGATCGAAATTCTTTCTGATCTTCGGATCGTAGAGTTCGTACTCTTCCTTCTGCGGAATTGAGGGCGAAACAACCGAGAGGTGTGTAATCCTTTCTCCCTCCGGCAATTCAAACGCAGCATGCGCCGGGGCCATCATGATTAGTGTTCCCGCTACCGCCACAGCGACACCACAAAGTGTGAATAGACAGGCCCGCCCTATCTGCTTAATGCTTCTCCTACGATTCTTCTGTGAATGGGAGAGGGCAACTGTTGGTGATTCATGAGGAGGTGCAACTAATCGAGATGACCACAACGAGGGCAGGGAAGAGACGATCTCCGTAAACCTCGAACTACATATGTTTCATGGAGAATAGAATAGCCCCATCCAGGCTGCGTCGGCTATATTAAAGACGGCTGACGGCCCCGCGACCTGGAAGCTGCCTGTCCCCAACGAGCATCTCATGCCTGATTGCTCGATCCCTTTGGATCGGCCTGTTTCTCCGCTGGCGTCGTCACAGCATTGATCTGATCTTCTGCATCTTTGATCGAGGCCTGAAAGTCCTGCTCGACCATCTTCACTTCTTGCTGAATCATATTGAGCTCCGGCTCGACCGATTTCCGCAAATCCTCCGCCGTCTCCTTGAAACCCTTAACCGCTTTCCCAACCTGGCGAGCGACTTCAGGCAGCTGCTTGGGGCCGAACAGCAAGAATGCGATCACCAAAATAATGAGGACTTCGCCGATGCCCAATCCGAACATGGTTCGTCATACGCAAAACATCACGCGTCACGCGAAACGCAAAAAAGGAAGCGTTTGATTCCTCTTGGCGCTTCACGCCAGACGCCTCACGCTTCACGTCTCCTTACCCTTGCTTGACCTGCTTCACCGGTTGAGCCGGAGCCGACGGGGCAGCCTGCCCTTGTGCCACCTGAGACGGTGGCGCTTCGGGGGCCTCGGACGGAGGAGGCGTCACATCGATCGCATCGGCCTCGTTGACGCTCTTCTTAAATCCTTTAATGGCCTTCCCAAGCCCCTCACCCAACTGTGGAATCTTGCCGGCACCGAAAATGATCAACACAATGATCAGAATCAGCACCAATTCCATCCATCCGAACGATCCAAACATCGATTACTCGCTTTCTCTTTTTGCCCCACCCAAGCACACTCGCCTAGCGGCGTTGTGGCCGGTCAAACAGTGGGAACCTTCCTCGTACGAGGAGAAGACCATAAAGGCTATAGAAGAATAGGAACTGAGTCAAGCAGAGAAATTCACCCATCGGGCCGTTTTGCCTGCGAAAATCAACGCGGTCTGACCAGACAGTGAAGGTAATCCACAGGGCTCGGTGGCGCGCTCAAGGCGATCATGAACGACTGCGGATCATAGCCGATGTCTTCCAGATCCTTCGAGGCTAGGCTCAGCTCTTCCTCTGTGAGGTAGGCGACAGTGTCCGGAATGCCTGTCGGCGTGAGCGAGCGCGCCAGGGCCTGGAACGATTCACGCTCCTCCGGCGGTATGTCTAACGGAATAGGGAAATCCAGAGGCCGCTCATAGGGGCTCCGATAGGTCTCATTCAATGCGCGGAGCGTCTTGAGCATCAAGCGGTCCTGTTCCCATATCGCCATACTCGTCCCGGCGGAAGGATGGGTCGCGATGAGGTCCATCAGGGTCAAGACATTGGTCCCTAAGCTACGCCCCACAAACTCACGCTGACTTTCTACGATCATCGTACCAGCTTCCAACTGCTTAGCAACCGCTTCAGTCAACGCAACGTTGACCATGAAACTCTGTTGCCCACCAAACTGGCCGTAGCAGGGCTTCTCCGGATCGTTCAACACGTTCATATCCGCCGTACCTGCGTCGAAACTGCTGAATCCGATCGCATCAGGAGCCAGCAGACGCTTGGCTTCCTTGATCGTGGCGCAGGCCCCAAGATTGACGGGAACCAGCACATGCTCATCGATACGTTTGAGAAATTCCGTGATCGTCTTCCGGTAGGGGACCTCTTTCCATTCGACCGTCCGATATTCACGCTCCCACACCAGGTCGTCGAGGAAGGGAGGGAAGCCCTTGAGCGATTCCATGTTCATGGAATCGAACGATCGAACGAAGGCCGCCCAGTCAGGAATCTTCGCATGCAACGCTTCGCTCACGTTCGGTCGCATAAACTCTTCTTCAATCTCGTTCGCCTGCCGCGACATCAGTTTCGTCGGGAGATCGTTCCATAGTTCGTTACAGATGATGCGATCCACGCTGC
>OEKW01000497.1_pt1 | contig 12328 bp, 10 predicted proteins | sample 1503291 | NCBI WGS metagenome assembly OEKW01 (sample SAMEA104379590, study PRJEB20068) | metagenome | biome: 1000743; feature: 77; material: 1998 | place: USA | collected 2012 | depth 25 m
GGTGAGGACATCGCAAGCCAACATGCCATAACGACCATCAAGCGTGTCGCGAGCATCGATCCTCCCCTTACCAGCATGAGTGTGTTTCTTCGCCCAGGCCTACTGCGGTCCTTCGTCTCAATCGATATTCCTGATTAGGACCGCGCGGCCTTTGTCGTCTACGAAAACTTCGATTCGATCCCCGACATGGGCCGGTCGATCGATTCGAGTATTTTCATCATGTGCCACACGACGTTCGACACCACTGATTTCCTGAAGCACATAGGCCCCGCCCTCCACCGCTGTTACCTGGCCGCTTAACGCAAAAACGTTTGCCGGGATTGAGGACCGTGCGTCGCCGGCCAGCTGGGCCCCCAATGTGCCCCGTACGATCCCCCGCCCAAGGTCCTCTTGTCCGGAAGTTCCAACGATGGTGCAGCCGGCGCCCAGCAAGCTTGTCCCCAACACCGCCATGAAGCACCGCCTTGCCGTCCACATCATGTTCACCGCCTTTCTTGTCCACTCACAGCAGACGAACCTCAGAATCGGGTGACGCTGGAAAAGTTGAACTCGCGGAGCGTCATCGCCGGCACAAGTAGTTTGCCGGTTTCGGACGTGATCGCTTCGGACGGATTGGTGAACGCTGCAACCTGATTGAAGACTCGCAGAGGGCTCTCGTGAAACCGGAAGTTCTTCACGGCGGACACGATCGTTCCATTCTCGACGAGAAACGTGCCGTCTCTCGTCATGCCGGTCAAGGTGAGATCGGTTGGATTGACCGTCCGGATGTACCAGAAGTTCGTCACGAGGATGGCGCGCTCTGCGCTCTTGATTAATTCTTGTAGTGTCGGCAAGGACGATCCTCTTCCTGAGAGGCAGGGGGCATCGAGCGTAGGTATCTTGTCGATCCCTTGCTTCTTTGCGGTAAACCGATCGTGTGCGAGCTGTGTGAGCGCCCCGTCGGTAATCCAGTCGGACGCCACGGTCGGCAATCCATCTGCGGTAAACCCGCAGCCTAACAGATCCTCGTGCGCCGGCAGATTGCGGAGCGTCAATCGCTTGTCGACGATCAACCGGCCCAATTTGCCTGAGAAGGCGCTCGTGCCTTTCTCGTAAGCCTTCGCGTCGAGTGTCCGGAGCAGCGAGGACCACAACCCCGCGACCGCAGCCGGCTCAAGGATCACGGTATAGCGCCCCGGCGGCAGCTCGCGCGTCTCTAAGCCACGCTTGGCCTTATCGATCGCCGTGAGCGTCCGCTCCTGGATCTTCAGATGGTCGATGGACCGATGGGCCGCGGCAGCCCAGCCGGTAGCCTCGCCGGCCTGAACCGTGAGACTGAATCGTGCATCGGTCCGTTCTTCATAGGCGAAGAGTCCTGTGCTTGCGGCCACTCCGACTGTCGCAACCGATGAGGACACGATCCCGGCTGCGCCAAGATTTTCCATCCGGCATTGCCCGATCGCTTCATTCGTATATTCCAGCCGGCGGACCGGTCCGGCCACGGCAGTTTCCGGTCGCGTCGTTGGAGACGTCGTATATTGCTGTCTCTCCACCGGTGGAAGATATTCAGGATCGTCCGGAGACAAGCGCGCGATCTGCGTGGCCTTGGCCACCGTCTCCTGCACCGCCCCCGCGGTAAAGTCCGTTGTGCCGGCAGTGCCATGACGCCGCCCGAACGCCACCGTCACTCTCAACGACCCGCGCCTCGTATCGACGTTCTGGACAATGTGATTGTTCGCAAATCTCGTCGTTCCGCTCTGCTGATCGTGCAACGACATCAGCGTGTGGTCGCCGGTCGAATGTTTCAAGACGAGATCCGCGAGAAACCGGAACTCTTCCCGGCTCGTCAGCTTCGGCCAAGTCTTGTGGCCGGTCGTATTCATGATCCAGCCTGCCCTCCAATGACGTTGACGTTGCGGAACCGCGCGTGGGACGCCGCGTGGGTCATCCAGCCGGACTGGCCAGGCTGGCCTTTGCCGCATGTGATAAACCCGTACCGTCGGCGATGCGACCGATCCGCGACCCCGTCGCAGCTGCCCCAGAAGTCCGGCGTTATCCCATGGTAGACGACATCGCGGACCATGTGGGAGAGTTTGCCGTTCTCGATCAGCCAGAATGCATCGCCGCCGAACTGGAAGTTATACCGACGCTGATCGATGCTGTAGGACCCGTGGCCTTCTATGTAGATGCCTCGTTTCACATCGGCGAGCAGTTCGTCAAGGGTGGCGGCGCCTGGCTCAAGGCCGATGTTCGCAATGCGGACGATCGGGACGCTGCCCCAGCTGTCAGCACGGTTGGAGCCGCGCGAGCGCGTCTCGCCGATTTTCGGCGCAACCTCGCGGTTCGTACAATAGCCGACGAAGATGCCGTCGCGCACAATGTCCCATTGCTGGCAAGCCACGCCATCGTCGTCGTAGCCGGTCGCGGCGAGAGTTTCCGGCTCACGGTTGTCGGCCACGAGATTCACGTGCGGAGAGCCGTATCGAAAGGTTCCTCGTTTATCGGTCGTGAGAAAGCTGGTGCCGGCATAGTTGGCCTCGTATCCAAGCGCGCGGTCGAGCTCGCTCGGATGGCCGCACGATTCATGCATCGTGAGCGAGAGATGTTCAGGATCGAGGACGAGATCGTACAGGCCCGGCTCGGTGATGGGCGCCTGCACTTTCTCGACAGCCTGAGACGCGATGCGCGGGGCCTCGGCCAGAAAATTCGCGCCCTCGATCAATTCATAGCCCATCCGAAGGTGCGGCGTATTGAAACTCCGCGTGGCGAACCGCCCGTCATGAACCGCCGTGGCGTCGAAATCGCCGCTCAGGGCCAGGAGGTCGAATTCCAGGCGCGACCCTTCGGTCGACACAAACAGCTTGCTGTCTCGGCTGGCCCACAAACTCGCGCTGCTCCGGACAATACCGGCCTGCCGATGGACAGCCTCCATGGTCTCCAGAAGCAGCGCTGTTTTCTTTTCGATCGAGACGGCAAACGGATCGATCCGCCGCGCCGTGACGACCCGGTCTCGATGAACCGGCTCTTCGGCAAGTTTTACCCTTTCACTCGCGACGGACGCGGAGCCTTTGGCAATCTCGATCGCCAACTCAGCCACACGAGGGGCTTCTTCCAACGAACACACCGAACTGGCCGCAAAGCCCCAGGCTCCGTGATAGAGGACGCGGATCCCGAACCCGCTGTCCTGCGATTCTCGAATGGATGCGATGCGGCGATCTTCTCCGCGAATGGTCTGGGTCGTGCTGTCCAGGAGGCGGATATCGCCGTACTCGGCGCCGGAGGCAAGAACGCGTTTCAGCGCGAGTTCGGCGAGTTCGTCCTGATGAGGATTCGATTGTGCGGGCATGGTGTCTGTATCCTGCCAGACGCACCGGCGCTGTTCAACTCGGTCTACATTGAACTTGGTTTCTCCTCACGCGATGGCCTACGATATCTCGTCATGTTGCCTCCCGAACAGACGCCGCGTCAACGAATCATCGACGTGATCACGAACACCAGGCTGTCGTCTTACCAGTTGGCGCAGATGCTGGGCATTCGCGAGCGACAAGTCGAGGAGCATCTGACCCATGTCGTGAAAACCATCGCGCGCGACAAGACAAGGAAATTCATCCTGGACCCGGCACGCTGTCAGGATTGTCACTTTATTTTTCGTGACCGCAGGCGTCTCACGAGCCCGAGCCGCTGCCCACAGTGTCGAAGTGAAGCTATCGCGGCGCCCCGTTACGGAATCGATTCACTCGCTTCACAACCCGGCGGTAGACAGTAGCCTGTCAGGCCGGTAGGATGGCTCAACAAAAGGGACAGCGACGATGACTGCACGCTTCATGCTTTGGGCTTTCTGCTGCATCCTGCTTATGGGTTGTTCCGGCGACAAAGCCAAGGAACTGCTCGAGACCGCCGAGTTCGAAGAGCGCCAGATGAACTTGCCCCACGCGAAGCAGTTGTATGAAGATGTGATCCGTCTCTACCCCAACAGCAAAGAAGCAGCCACGGCCCAGGCGCGTCTCGCCGCTCTCAAACAGTAGCCCCGCGCTTCACGATCACAGACTTCCATCGAGATAATCCCACAGGTCTGCCCCTCGGTGTGAACGTTCGGCGAGCCATTCACGAAATCCCGGAATGCGAAACGACAGGAGGCGCTGAATCTTGTCGCAGCGGAGCGAAAGGTCGGCAGGACGGGGGCTCCCGACAAGGTTGCGTGCGGAACCTCTCGCCAGGCGGCCTTTCAACTCTGGGTACCAAGGCAGCAAGGCTTCACCGATTTCCCAGCGCGAGAGCCGTTCGCTCCCGCCCAGATGATAGAGACCCGGCTGCTTGCGATCGACCAATTCCCAGACGGCTCGCGCGATGATCCCGGCAGGAAGCGGGCAGCGAAACTCATCGGTATAGAGCGTCACGTCCTTGCCGGCTTTAGCAGCCCGGCACATGTCTTCTACAAAACTCCTGTCGCCGCGCTCCGACATTCCGGCGGTCAAAACAATCCGAACGACGGTATGTCCGGGGTTCTGCAAGACGGTCTGTTCGGCTTCCAGTTTGGTCTGGCCATAGACGTTGATGGGGTTCGGTTCATCCGTCTCGCCGTACCAGCCGGTCCTCCCGTCGAAGACTTCCCCGCTGGACAAGAAGATGAAGGGAATGTCCTGGGACAACTGCGCGAGATGTGCGGTGGCCTCGACATTGATGCGGTGGGCTTGTTTAGGATCTTGTTCGCAGTCTTTGGTTCGACTGAGCGCGGCGCAATGGATAAGGAGGTTAGGCTTCAGCCCATGAATCCGCGTTTGTAGATTCGACCTCTCGGTCAGATCAAGCTCCGCGCGGGACAACCCCAGCACATCCCAACCGGGAGCCCATCGGGAAGCAGTCTTCACAAGGTACTGCCCGATCAGTCCCGCGGCTCCGGTGATGATCGCGCGAGGTGCCATTGGGGGGTGTTACTGCCGAGTCAGTTTCCGGTACCGTATCCGGTGCGGCTGATCGGCTTCCTTGCCGAGCCGCTTCTTGCGGTCCGCTTCATACTCGCTGTAGTTCCCTTCGAACCAGACCACCTTGCTGTCGCCCTCGAACGCCATGATGTGGGTCGCGATCCGGTCCAGAAACCAGCGATCGTGACTGCTGATGACGGCGCAGCCCGCGAAACTTTCTAATCCTTCTTCGAGTGCACGCAAGGTGTTGATGTCGAGATCGTTGGTCGGCTCGTCGAGGATGATGAGGTTTGCCCCTTCTTTCAGCATGCGGGCCAGATGCACCCGGTTGCGTTCCCCGCCGGAGAGATCCTTTACTTTTTTCTGCTGGTCTGTGCCCACAAAGTTGAACCGGGCGCAGTAGGCCCTCGCGTTGACTTCGGCCTTGCCGAGCTGGATCGTCTCGTGGCCCTCGGAGATGATGTCGTAGACGGATTTGGTCGGGTCCAGGCTGCGATCCTGGTCAACGTAGCCCAGTTTGACCGTTTCACCGACCTTGATCGTTCCCGTATCCGGCTTCTCCTTCCCGATGATCATACGGAACATCGTCGTCTTGCCGGCTCCGTTCGGACCGATTACGCCGACGATACCGCCTTTGGGAAGGCTGAAGTTCACATTCTCGTAGAGGACCTTGTCCCCATAGGCTTTGCTGACGCCCTTGGATTCGACGACCACATCGCCCAGCCGTGGCCCTGGCGGGATGTAGATCTCCAAATCTGCGGCCTGTTGATCCTGTTTCTGATTGACCAATTCCTCATAGCGGTTGAGCCGCGCCTTGCCCTTCGACTGGCGGGCTTTCGGCGACATGCGAATCCATTCCAACTCATGCTCCAAAGACTTGCGGCGCTTCGATTCGGCCTTTTCTTCCTTTTCCAGCCGCACCTGCTTCTGCTCTAACCAGGATGTGTAGTTTCCCTGGAACGGAATGCCATGCCCTCGGTCGAGTTCGAGAATCCAACCAGCCACATTGTCGAGAAAATAGCGGTCGTGTGTGACGGCGATGACCGTGCCTTTATATTGCTGAAGATGCTGCTCGAGCCATTGCACAGACTCAGCATCCAGATGGTTCGTCGGCTCGTCGAGCAAGAGAATGTCCGGCTCCTGGATCATGAGGCGACAGAGGGCCACCCGGCGCTTCTCGCCGCCGGAAAGCACCCCGACCTTTGCATCCGGCGGCGGACAACGCAACGCATCCATGGCGAGTTCGAGCACGTTCTCCAATTCCCATCCGTTCGCTGCTTCGATCTTTTCTTGGAGTTGGGCCTGCTTTTCGAGCAACTTCTCCAATTCATCAGGGCCGACCTCGCCCATCTTGTTGCTCACCTCGTCGTATTCACGCAGCATGGATACGAGTTCTTTCTTTCCCTCCTCGACGATTTCTTTCACTGTCTTATCGGGATCGAGCTGCGGCTCCTGTTCAAGCAGACCCACGCTGTAGCCCTTCGAGCGGGTGATCTCTCCCGTGTAGTTCTGATCGACTCCGGCAATGATTCTGAGCAGCGAACTTTTCCCCGATCCATTGAGGCCCAGCACGCCGATCTTCGCACCGTAGTAAAACCCAAGGTAGATCTCGCGCAGCACCTGCCGCTTCGGCGGATAGACCTTACCAACATTGACGAGGGAGAAGATGACTTGCTTGTCGTTCGTAGTCGCCATGTATTCCTCTGATCGGTGAGATGGGTCACAAGGGAGCAGTCACGATAACAAAAGCTCGCGACACTTCACAACCACGTAGCAGCAGAGCGGGATACTTCTTGGACTGAACGAGGTTAGATTCCAAGTTCTTGCGACAACCGGACTTCCGATTCGTCGTCGATCTCTTCCAGACAGGTGAAACAAGAAAAGGGAAACCGGTCGATGGGGATGGCGCAGACTTCGCCGACCGGCGATTCGTCCAGGGCTGGTCCGCCGCATTCTTTATGAATCAATGTGAGCATTAGTCTCTCCTTTGGACCAATCGCTGAAACAGTTCCAGATGTTCAGGGCTACTCAGTCGATGGTCTCCTGGAACCAGATGGAGTTCGACCGGAAACGAAGGAGCCAGGGATCGCAGCTGCTCGACAAACTGGCTACTTCCGCTCGGCAGTATCACGCTATCTTGCTGACCGTGGAGAATGGCCGTGTGGACCGGCCGCAGCCGGTCGAAGCTCGCTTTCCAATAGGCCTCGCTCTCCTCGACCCATTTCCACGAGAGCGGCCACTCTTTGTGCAACGGGTCGTCGTCCCAGGGCATCCAGCCGCTACTGTGCCATTTGTGGCATCGTTCTGGATCGATCGATCTCGCGCGCAGGCCCATCATGTTGAAGGCCGGCGCGATGAGAATCAGCCGTTCAACTTCTTGAAACTCCTGCGCCATGAGCCAGGCGATCCAGCCGCCGAGTGAATTGCCGACTATCGTCAGCGGCGGACCATTCTTCAACGAATCGAACACCGATCGTGCGTCGGCGATCCAATCGGACAACGTGTAGTCGATAAATCGTCCTTCCGAATCGCCGAACCCCCGCACATCGTAGCAGCAGAACCCCCAACCCTTCTCTTCACACCACTGCGCGAGCGCCTTGCTTTTGTTGCCCCAGCGTTTCGAGAGGAAGCCGGTGATGAAGAGAATCTGTCGATCCTTCCCCCTTGACCGATCCCCGCGAATCGCCTTGCCGTCGGCTGCCACGAGTTCGAACGGGCGGGTGCTGCTCATGGGTGAGTGACTGCCTTGGTAATGAACGGCCCCAGGCGCTGCATAATCGGCCGTGGAATCTCATGGCCACCACGGAAGCTGTGCCATTCAACCGGGAGTCCGGCGTGAATCAGTGTGTCTCGCAGCTTTTCCGCCCCAACATACGGCAGGATCTCATCTTGCGTCCCGTGGCTCTGAAAGACCGGCAGGCCTTTGCGTTTCGGCATGAGTGGACCCCAGAGGGGCTGCGCCAGCGCGTTACCGGAGAGCTGGACCAGTCCGGCATACGGACGATCGCTGTGGAGCATCACATCGCACGAAAGCATGGCGCCTTGGGAAAATCCTCCGAGAACGGTCTTGCGCGGGTCTGCGCCGAATGTGTGTTCGACTTCTTTGAGGAACGCCAATATCGTCTCGCGCGCCGGCGCGAGACCTTTGGGAATGTCTTGCGAGAGATCACGCACTCGCCCTGCCGCTTGATCTGCCGCAACACGGGCCATATCGATCAGCCACCAGGCCCGCGCATCTCTCGGCCCAAAACTCAACGAGAGCGGGCCTTCGGGAAACACAAACCTCGTGCCGGCCGGCACGTTCAAATCGTCTGCCAAAGACAGGAGATCATCCCCCGGCGCGCCGAAGCCGTGCAGGAGCAGAATGAGAGGGCCTCGACCTCCACCCTTCCCGTCTGTGCCGCCGGTCATCCGGATGTTCAGTCCGCCTAGCCGTTCTTCACGCATGAGCAGCCGGTTACTTCATATATAAATACTGGAGCAATGCCACAATGCCGTAGAGCGACGACTCCATTACCGGCTGTTGGTAGAACGGCACAAATGCGCCCTGTTCGTTGGCTTCCACTTCATCGATGACGTATTGGATCTGCTTGACACGCACATCGTGATCCTTCCCGGTTCCCAACGCTTGGACCATCTGGCGGCTGAGTCCGGCCAGCATGGCGGATTTCGCCTTGCTAGCCGACCGGTATAATAGGAGCGCACCCAGCAAGGCCAGCACGACGTTGAACGCCCAGGAAAAGATCAATAAGAGCGGGTAATTCCAGATGTCGAAGTAGTCGTTCCGCGCGACGATCATGATCAACAAGGCGATGAAGGGATAACGGATCAGGCGATTCACCACTCCAGTCCGCTGAGCGATGAGATCGATCACGGCCAGGTATTTCAGTTTGCCGAACTCGGCTTTCTGGGCCTGGCCTAGACCATACTCTCGAAGATATTCTTCTTGAACCTGATCGGACCAGCCGCCGGTCGAAGCGGTCAACCAGCCGATCCACCGTCTGCACAACATGACTGCGTCGAACACGGCCAGATTGAGCAGCACGACTAAGCCCACGCTGCTCAGAGTCATCACCCAATCGACCGCGCAACTCAACCGGCCTCGGCAGGGCTGGATCATTTCATCGTCGAGCACCCAATATTCCAGCGGCCACGTGATTCCGAGATACAGCAGGAACAGGAGGACCGTCCGCACCACTCGTTGCGACGGCTTGCCGGCCTCGCGATACCAAGACCAAGCTTGGTCCACGGTTGTCGCGGCTCTGGTCGCGGCCGGATGGTAGACCCGCTGCAAGTTGGTCCAGAACGTCCTGGGCGACAATCGGCGGCGGCCTGAATCATCCTCGAACAAAAAGTCCTCGCTGATGAAGTCGCTGTTCTTGATCAGATCGCGCAGGCCCTTCCCCAGCATGACAAGGCAGAGGATGACGACAAAGAGGCGGAGGAGTTCGCCCGGCCAGACACTGACCCCGGCGGTCCAAGAGAAGGGCTCTCCTTCGTCATGATTGGCCAGCAAGGCCGACGCGCCGCCGAACGCGACGAATGCCGCAAACGACGCCGCAACGATGAGGGCCATGACCGCCAGCAGACGAGGATTTCGCAACACCCACAACCACAGCCGCTGATTCGTCCAGGCTATGACGCTCATAATCAGCAGCGCGACGGCCAGCACCGCCGCAACAGCGGTGTTGTCGAACCCAACCCCCTGCTTTAAGGGCCCCTGTTCATCCGTATAGTCGAGATCCTGCCTCAGCGGATGGACCGTTCGCACCCCCTCCTTGTCCACCGGACTCAAATCCACCGCGCCCTCGCGCCCCACCTCGAAGATCCTGGGATGAAGTCCCGCGTCATAGATACGATCTTCCGGCGTCAAGGCGACATGGTAGCCGGACCTGCAAGGAGTCGCCGATGGCTGATGGCCGTCCGATCGACAGACGACGAACTGAACCGCTTGAAGGGCGGCCAGATAGGCCGATGTCTGATAGCTGCTGCGAAAAGGCGGAACGTCGCGTTGAAGCATTCCATCCAGTTGCAGGCCAAAGGGAGAGGCGGTCACCATATTGCGCGTCGACTTGTATTCGCTCTGGTGGAGGTGGCGCGCATCGAGATCGACGGTGAAGAAAATCGCGTGTGGAAATGACGGGCGGAGCGCCTTGATGATGAGCAGCGAATCGTACGGATCGGTACCCAGAATTCCGATCGCCCTTGCGCCTTCTCCCTCGTCGTGAATGCGCGCAACCAGAGCCCGTACATAGTCGAGTTGACCGGTTCCTTCGGGACGCTCTCGTTGCGCGTCCTTGAGCTGATCCCCTGTCTTCGCTTTTTCTCCCCGGCCGGCTATCACACTGTCGTCGCCCGGCACTTCTCCGTCGAGACCGCTGAGGTAGCTGTAGCGAAACACGTTGAGTGTGAGCGATTCATAGTCGGCGGGGCGTTGAATCTGGAGATCGATGGCGCGCGCGAGGGTCGGACACCAGGATTTGATGGTGGTCGGGACGAGAATCTGTTTCAGGTCGGCTTCCGAGAAGGTCGCCACCTTCGCGCAAGCCGCGGCGCGGAACTCGATGGGCAAGGCCCTCCCGTAAAACGAATCCCATTCGCCGATGAGGATGACGGCGTCCCAGCCCAGCCGAACCTTCCGACGTTCCAATTCCTCGACCAGCGCGCCGAACAACCGATCGTCCGAGCCGACATCGTAAACGAGCCGGATGTTCGCGTTGGCCAGCCGGCGGTAAAATTCCTGCTCACACGTCTCATAGGTCGTGCAGGCCTCTCCTTTGCCGCCTTCTTTCTTGAGTCCATAGGCGAGCAGTCCCTTCATCGCGCTCGTCCATGGCGAGTACAGCTCGATCGCGCCGCCGGTATTCGGCCAGACTCCGATCCCTTCGTGCGAATCGGAATACAAATCCCCCGCTTCCTGTAACAGCGCGCGAAACGCCGATGAACTGCGCGGGCCCATGATCTTGAACGTGACGGCCTGCTGAACAGCGGGATTCAATCGAACCAGCTTGCGCTTGTCGTCGGTCAGGAGACATTCGCTCTTCTGGTGGGACTCCTGGCACACCAGGGCCTGGGACAGCGACGTCAGGGTCGTCAAAAACCCCCGACTGAGGGATTCGTCCGGTAGCCAGACGACAAGGATGTTGGCGGCATGCGAGCCTACTTCGCCGCAGACACGCGTATTCCTAAGGCGATACCATTCATAGGGCAGCGCTTCAATGGCTCCTTGCGGTTCCCATTCCACGAAGGAAAGGTGGCCTTCTTCTTCCGGAACATAGCAGGCGACACCGAGTGCAGTGCCGATCGCGTAGCGATCGCGGATGCGCGATTCCGTGTTTTCGACATAGGGACCTCCGCTCGTGGTCACCAGGAGAACGGTGACACGCTGTCCGTTCCTGGTCCGCTCGGCAAGCGCCTGTCTGAGCGGACCAAGCCGTTGCGTGAAAGTGGGTTCAGGCCCGGCTGTCTTGCCGGCTGATCTTACCTCTCTGATCCCTCGCTGCACGGCCGCCACCGGATCTTCCCACAGCCGCGCACGGACCATCTGTTCGCCGGTCGTGTGCTTCATCTCCAGCCCGGTCCCGACCGGACGAGAGCTGCGCAACGGTTCTTTGACCAGCAACACTCCTGCGATGGCCAGCACGAGGGTGAGTGCGCCCGCCACCGCGAGTTTCGAGTCGGTACGTCCTTTGGCCATTGAATGGTCCCGCCGAGCTTGCTCGTCTATCTCCTTAGAGGGCAACCTGGTCGATCTTCAAATACGCGCGTCGGACTAAGTCCTAACTCAACCCTTCCCTTGCATTCAGCGAGGTGACTGGTGTGGTCTCCATTGCGCGCATCGAGCGACCACCGTTTTATCGTGGGGGCTCTGCGAGCACAGAGACCATGCCAGCCACCTCGCTATCCCTTCCTCTGTTCCGCGAGCAGGAGGACGACTAGGCTGCCCTCGGCCACTCTACAACAGACAGTGAGGGGGACTGCAAGGTGTTTTACGGGAACAGGCTGGCAATGCCGGTAGGTTCGCGGACCGATGAAGAGGAGAACGCCTGTGTATTGCTACGGGGCGACTTTGAACAGGGGCTTGCTCGTTGAAACGGGAGGCCGCTCCATGAACCCACCGAGACAGTGAGTCGAGCGACCTCCCAGATGGAACACGGCTTCTCAGTGGAGCATAAAGAATGCCGGGTCGTCGGGAAGGCTCAGGATGAGCAACTGACTGATAAATGCTTGCCCCAGTTGGGAGGCGGAGCGGCATAGGCGTCCATACCCGGCTGGTCACTGTAGGGATTTTGCAGCAGGGCGAGCAACCGATCGATCTCGGAGAAGTCTTTCTGCTGGGCCTTCTCGATGGCGGTCTGCGCCAGATAGTTGCGCAGGACATATTTGGGGTTGACTCGGTTCATACGTGCCAGACGGTCCTCGTCTCG
>OEKW01000216.1_pt1 | contig 12259 bp, 8 predicted proteins | sample 1503291 | NCBI WGS metagenome assembly OEKW01 (sample SAMEA104379590, study PRJEB20068) | metagenome | biome: 1000743; feature: 77; material: 1998 | place: USA | collected 2012 | depth 25 m
GTCGGCGCATCGTTCACCGCCGTCACGGTCAGGGAGGCTGTATCGGTCGCGATCGAGAAGGCCGTCGTGCCGCCGTTGGTCGAGGTATCCGCCAATACGCCGTTACCGCCACTGGTCTGGTCCCAGGCCCGGAACGTAATCGCGTTCGCCTGCGTCCCGTTGTAATTGGCGTTGGGCTGGAAGTAGAGCCGAGTGTTGGCGTCCGCCGCCAGGAGCCGCGCACTGTTGGCCGCCACGGCCCCGAGCGCGTTCCAACTCGCGCCGTTATTGGTCGAGTAGAACCAAGTCCCGTTCGTCGTATTGGCAGCGGTGACCGCAATGCCTAGGAGCGCCCCGGTATTCCCATCTGTGACGTTATCAACCTGCCCGGCAGGAGCGGCGAAATCGACCAAGGCCGAGACAAGCGTTCCGACTGCTCCGACTGGCGCGCCCGCGTCTTCGAGGATTGCTGCCAGGGTTGGACTCCTACTGGCATCCAGCACTGGTGCGCTGTTCGCCGGCACAACAGTATTTTGGGCGAACTCAGATGTGTCAGTGAAGGTCGTGAACGTGGCATTACTCCTGGTGGCGGTAGCGCTGACAAAGCTGCCGGCGGACACGGTGGCTGTCAACGTGGTGTTGAAGGCCGCGTTGCCGCTCCCGTCGGTGGTGACGTTGACGAAGCCCAGATAGGTCTGGCCCTCGCCGAAACCGGTTCCGTCCTGGGCAACGCTACTGAAGAACTCAACGCGGAATTGGCTGTTGGCCGTGCTGTTTACCGAGCCTGCGATTCCCACCTGGGTGCTGGACACTATGGAGGCTGACGTCAACACCGGGAAGTTCTGCAGGTTGTTGGCTCCGGTGTCGCCGTCGCCCACATCGTTGGCTGTGACGCCATCGTTGGTCAGGTCAATTCCCAGGCCGGTATTTGAGAAGATTGAGTTGCCAAGAATCGCGTTCCCTGTGCTGGTCGCCGACTCAAGCCGGATGCCGTCGTCGGCGTTGAAGGCAATCGTGTTTCCCTGCCCACCGGCAGTGCCCCCGAGGCTATGGTTGCTTCCTCCAACAATCCGAATGCCGGCCCCGCTGTTCGCGATGCCGGCCGTGCCGGCTGCATCAGTGCCGATCTTGTTGCCATAGAGCACGTTCCCGGTCCCATTAATGTAGACGCCCCAATTCGTGTTCCCGGATACGAGGTTTCCTTGGAAGATGCTGCCGTCCCCATCCAACCGCGCTCCGCCCGAATCGGGATCTGCCAGGACTCCGTCAGGCACTGCTGCAGTCCCCATCGCGTTCGTCCCGATATAATTCCCTCGAATCACAGCCCCCGTTACACCGGGATCGACATCCACACCCTCGTCATCGTTGCCCGACAACAGGTTGCGGTCTGCGGCGGCTAACGTTCCAATCGTGTTGTTGTTCGCACTGATGGTGATGCCATCGACCGCGTTGCCGAGATCCGCGGTGCCTGCAGAATTGACACCGATCCAGTTGCCGACGATCAAGTTGCCGGTGCTGTCGATCTGAATGCCACTGAGAGCGAATCGATTAATGACCAGGCCGCGGATCGTGCTGCCATCGCTGCCGGCACCAAGGGTGAGTCCATTGGAGCTGCCGGCGCTGGTGCCGTCGAGTTCGATGAGCAATACCGCGTTATTCCCGTTTGCCAGTGTGTTGACCGATGAGCCAGTCTGCGTGTAGCCGTCGATCGTGACCCTGTCCGTAATCGTAGGCAGCCCGCTGGCGTTCAGATTAATCGTTTTCAAACCTCCGCCAGCGATGTTGAACACGATCGTGTCGGCTCCTGCTGCATTGTTGGCATCAATGATCGCCTGGCGTAGCGAGCCGACACCGCTATTGGTATTAGTGGTGACGGTGAAGGTCGCCAGCGCATGGTTCCAGTCCGCCTGTGTGCTTTCCCTGATCACGACTGAGGTTTCAATCGATCCGGTGGTGACTTCCAGTTGCCAGTCTGCGTACTCAGCAGCACTGCCTGTTCGATCCGTGCTCGCAGCCACATCGGCACCGGTGAGGTCGGCCAACGTGTTCATGGCCAGTTGCCCGTCCACACCCTGGCCAAAGTTACAGCCGTAGATCAGGAGGTCGGCCTTTGCCGACAAGCTCTGACCGATCTGTTGAAACTGTTCAGCGTAGGTCGTGCTGATCGAATCTTGCGTCAGGAAGCTCGCGCCGAGATGCATCTCGGCTTCGGTGCCATCGCCGATCAGGTGGATTGCGTCGATACCGGTACGACCGGCGAGGATTTCCGCCATCTGCGTCACGCCGTCTCGGGCAGGGTCGAGTATGTGCACTTCGACGTTGGGGCTGATGCCGTCGAGGAGCTTCTGGTAGTCGAGGACGCTGGGGGAGAGAAACACAACCTCCTGGCGGGCAGCCGATGTATCATACGCCGCCAGGGCATCGAACAACGCCTGGTCGCTGGTGGTGGAGTGCGGGTCACCCGTCGGCGCAGCAGGCGCGCTGTCAGCTGCCGCCGCGTCATGATTCGAGTGAGACGCATCAGCCTGGCTTTGCGCGACTTGCTCGGTGGTCACGGTACTGACAGTCGCCACGGCAGCGCCGTCGAACATGATGCGCGATTCGAGCGCAATCAACGAGCCGCCGAACGTCGAAAGAGTGGCGCGCGCGTCCGGGGAGGTAGGGCCCTGCCCTCGCGCTGGCTTGACCGCCGCTTTCTTCTCCTTACGCAGTATTCTCATGGCATCATCACATGTCCGTTATTACCCCACCAATAATGTAGCAAGTAGGGTGCCATTCCTCTTACTAATTTCTTCTTTTGTGCAGCCGAGTTAGAGTGCTCTTGGCAGGGAGGTCCGCTGAGGGCTGCAGAATGCGCCGGAGGACGACGTTTTCTGGTCTGACACTTTAGGGGGACGGAGAAGGTTGAGGTTCAGGCTAAGGCTGAGGCATATCAGAAGGCCAGGGTTAAGGCTGAGGTGACGAACGTCAAGTCTTCGCTCAATCTTGACCTCGACCTTAGCCTGCTAGATATCCTACGCACCGCTTTCGCGAATGAATATGCGGGCGGTCTGTTCCCAAGCTCGTTGGGCGAAGCTGATCCGGGGGCCTCTTACCAACACGGTTCCTCGTACAGCTTGGTCCCATCGAGGCGGCGGCTCGACGAGATGCAGCGTGATGCGATAGACAGAGGTTTCAGGCTTCAGTCTGTGATTGGCATCTTCACGAACCGGCACGTCTCCCCCATAGACGGAGAGGAGGTAGGGCACCGTGAAGTTGCTTTCGTCGATGTCTCGAATCTCGGCCACCTGCGCCTCCAAGCTAGGCCGCTCCGGACCTTCTGGAATGAATCTGGCTGATTGACCCGCGTGGAGATAGCCGACGTCTGTCTCGGGAGCCAGCGCATGCAGTTCTTCACCTGCCGGATCGATTACGTATGCAAGCGGCAGCTGCTTGTTGATCCACTGACCTACGTGCAGAGCCTCTACCCGGTCGGTCACCATTCCGGCAATCGGCGCCGTGAGCGACAGGTTCTGCTGCTGCTGGAGCAGGCCTTCGAACTGTGAGAGGCGAGCCCTCAGGTTTTCCAACGTTACCTGGTGTTTCGTGAGTTCTTCTCGATCGACGAACTGACGCTGGCTTCTCAACCGCTCGACCTCGATCCGCTTGCGCGTCAACGCCATATCCTTCTCAAGTACCGGAGACTCCAATACAACCAGCCTATCCCCCACCCCCACCAATCGCCCTTCTTTCACCGACAGTTCGACGATCCTCCCGGGTGCCGGCGCATAGATCGTCGCGTGTGGCGTCGACTCCAACACCGCAGGGAGGCTGATGCGATCGGACCAGGGCACGAAGAGTACGGCGATGACGCAGGCCAGCGCCCCAGCGGAGAGCCACCCCCTTCGACGTTCGATGATTTCTCCGCGCAAGGCCCACCAGACCTTCAGTTCCCCCACCATCGGGAATACGATGAACCACCCAATCTCAATGGCAAAGAGAACCAGGCCCAGGAGTTTGAAAAAATAGTGGTACACCATCAGCGCGATGCCGAGAAACAACATGAAACGGTACGCCCACACCCCCCAGGCGAACCAGACCAAGAAATGGCGTCGGGCAGGGGTCACCGGCTCGGGCATCGGCCTATCCAAACCAAACAGGAGTCGCCGTAGCTGCCACCGCCCGAAGGCAAAGGCTCTATCGTGCAGGTTGGGAATGCCCAGCCAGTCAGAGAGCACATAGTACCCATCGAATCGCATGAACGGGCTCAAATTAATGGCGGCACCAACCATCAGACTCGTGGTCGCCACGATAAACACCAGGCTCCGCGCCAGGCCGTCGTCGAGAAAGTTCCACGCAAAGATCGCCAGGGCGGCCAACGCGCATTCGACGATCATACCGGCAGCGCCGATGGCGGCACGCTGGCCACGGGAGGTCAATTTCCACGCTTCGGAGGTGTCCGAATACAGCATCGGCACCATCACCACCATGGCAAAGCCCATGGTGGGGACCCGACAGCCATAGCGCACCGCCGTATAGGCATGCCCGAGTTCATGGAATACCTTGACGACGGCCAGACAGAGAATGTACAGCGCGAAGCCGCGGGGGGTGAAGAAATGCAGGGCGGTGGCCATAAAGGTGTCCCACTGGCGCGAGACCAGATACAACCCGATAAGCCCGATACCGCTGATCGCCCAGGCCACGGGCCATGAATAGAGCCAGTCTACGACCGGAAGCGTGGCACGGAGAAACCGATCAGGCCGGAGGAGGGGAATCTGGAAAAACAGATAGTGATGCACCATCCATGTCACCCAGGATGGCCGCGCGGCCTCTGCCTGCTCGGCATAGGCCCGATATCCGCCCTGCGGCGGATCGCGCATCAGATGGTTGGCGTACAAGAACCGGAGGAGATCCTCGACATCCTGCTTTGTGGCTCGGCAGGTCGTATCCATGTGGATCTGCGCGAGGATGGCCTCCGCCGATTGGGCAGCCCAGCGAGACAGAATCTGGTAGGCAGCCCAGCCGATCTGAAAATATTTCCCGCGGACCGGATCGACGATGACCCAAGTCGGCGAACCGTCGGCGGCCGAGCCACCCGCGATGAGCTGGAGATCCTCTCGCAACGGCGGCAGGGCGACATCCTGCGTGGGGGGGCTGGTCAGTTTCACAGGCCGATCCATGGTCGGATGGCGGAAATCGGGCGACGAAACAGATAAGTGAACAGCAGTACCTGCTCTCCGTATATTTTTGCGCTGCCTTGCCAGCCGATACGGAATTCTGATGATCCCTGCTCAAGCTGTGCCGTCACACGGTAGGCCAGCGTATTGTTCGGCAAGACTTCGGCATGGTAGCTCGCATGACTAACCGTGGCAGGAACGCTAGAAAAGGGATTGGCGTTCAGGAACAATGTCGCCGATGCACCTTCGCGCAACACAATGGCATCCTCCACCGGCAGATCGATCCGCACCTCCAGCTGTTGTGGGTTCGCCAGTTCCATGATACGTTGGCCAACGACGACCGGCTTTCCGATCCAATCGGACTTGTCCGAGTACAGTAACAGTCCGGCCTGCTCCGCCTTCACCTCGACCTTCGTCAATCGTTCATGGGCATAGTTCCGCTCGGTTTCTCGCAACTCGACCTCGGCTTTCAACAACGGAACATCGGCCTTTTGTTGGACTTCCACGAATGAACCTTGCGCCGCGCGCCGATACTGTGCCATCGCCACGTCGAGGTTCCGTTCCGCCACGTCATACTCGCTTCTGAACGTGGTGTCTTCGTACTTGAACAACACTTGGCCTTCGGACACGACGGTATTGGGGAGGACGAGAATCTCGGCGATGACACCATCGATCGGCGCGCTCACGATCAGAGGATCCTTTGCGACAATCTTCGCAGGCGCCAACGTCGACATGGGGACGGGAATGGCCAGTGCGCCCAGCGTTGCAGCCGCGAGTATCCACGTCGTGGTCCGGTTCAGTCCCAATCGCCATCGACGGCGGTTCGATGAGCCAACGGCATGCCAGGCATAGGCATAGGCTTCGCCGAGCCGCTGCAGAATCGGCACCTCGTGGTTTGCCCAGGGCTGGTCTCGCGTCATCCACAGGCCGCCGAGGATCTGCCCCCCAGGATGCTTGAGAGGGCACCACAATCCATAGCCTGGAGTAAATTCCCTCCAGTCTGGTCTGAGCTCGGCAGGACAATCCGCTTCCGTGACCTGACGCAGGTCCGTCCCTGTCGAGGTCTTGCGCAGGTCTCCAATCAGTCGCTCGGTCCATTGCATCAAGGGCACGGTGCGATCCAACACCGGGACGCTCGATGCGGCTCTTACCTGAAAACTCTGTGTCGACGGGGTTGACGAGGTCAATAGAATTGCTTGTTGATAGGGAACCACCCGGCGGGTTTCATTGACGAAAAGAAATTGCAGTTCCTGCTGGTTCTGGACAGCGCGAACCTTCCCTTCCACCTGAAGCAACGTGTAGACGATCGCGTTCTTCGGCAGGCTGGGTGTCTTAATTTCTGCTGCGATCATATCAGCGTGGGAGCTCCGCGAAGGAGGCGGTCCCGCTCATACCTGCTAGCACATTGTCAGGCTGGGTACGGAACAAGCCCTTCACCTTCACCGTCTGGCTGGCAGGATCGACGTTTGCGCCGATGTCCTGCACCACGGCGGGATACCGGAGTCCCGTTTCATCGACGGCGTACTCGAACGGGGTGCCGACCTTCAGCCACGCAAGGGACTTCGACGGCAGAATGAGCTCGATCTCCAGCAGGCTATCATCCAACAGGCTGATGAGCTGGTCGTTGGGAAACACATTCTCGTGTTCGTTCACGATCATTTTGACGACGCGTCCGGGAAACGGTGCACGCACGGTGCAGCCGTTCACATTGACTTGCGCGACCTTGACGGCGGCAAACGCTTTCTCGGCTTCGGCGTGCGAGACCGCGAGTTCGAGTTCGCCAACGGCTTGGTGTTTAGCGAGCTCGACGTTATTCGCGTAGGTCTTCTTCTTGCCGCGATATTCCGCCTGGACACTCGCCAGTTCCGCCTCATACTTCGAACAGTCGAGGGCAACCAGGATGGCTCCTTTTTTAAACCGCTGTCCCTCCTTGAAGGGCAACTGGCTGATCCGTCCCTGGACCTGGCTGGCTAAGGTGGCTTGTGCGGTCGCCTTTACCAGCCCGCGGATCGTACTAAGCTCTGACGCGCTGCTGGCAGGCCTGGAATCTGGCTTGGTGCCGGCCGTCGCGAACAACATCGGCATCAGGAGGCACAGGCCCATGATAGAGCCACCGATCAACCACCAACCGGTACGGGTCATTTGAGCAACTCCTTACTCTTCGCCCATCGCGCACGAATTTCGAGGGCAAGGTCGGACAGGCTATGTTCCCGTGCCAGATCGTTGGGCAGTACGTCTTCTCCGACGGCGGCCAAGAGCGAAGCCCAGGAGGCTTGGAGTTCGGATTCAATGGCATCGTATCGCAATTGCGCCGCCACCTGATTGACTCGCTCGCGCAGCACCGCCTGTTCGCTCAGCCGTCCGATCCGCCAACCAAGACGAGTCTGCTCGGATATCTGGGACTGCGTATCGTGATAGAGTCTCGCGGTCGAGACTTCCTTCTTCGCATGTGCCACCTGTGCCACGCTGACATGCACCTGCGACATGATGGCCATGGTGAGCGCGAGATTCTGCGTGTGGAGCACCTGATCTTGAGCCTCAATGGTTTTCGCCCGGGCTGGATACCGAAAGATGTTCAGCAAATTCCAACTGGCCCGTGCGGCATAAGCGGCCCAATTCTGATTGAAGAGAAACGCGTTGCTGCTGTAGTTCCCGCCGGCTTGGAGATTCAGGCTGGGGATCATTTCGAGGATCGCCGCTTTGGTCTCTCGCGCATTGATGCGGCGGCGGTAATCGATCATTCTCAGCTCCGGGCGTGATCTCAGAGCCCGATCCTCCAGCACTGTCATATCAGCCGGGAGGTTCAACGTATCGACTTCTCGCTCTGGAACCAGGAGCATCATCTTTTGCTCTTGGCCGGGGGGGAGATTGATTAGCGCGGCCAATTGAAGCTTCGCTACATTGAGCTCCCGGAACAACTGTTGAATGTAGCGTTGGGTATTGAGGAGTTCCAGCCTGTACTGCAAGGGAACCAGTGGCGTACTGAGCTTCTCGTCCTGAACAGCTTGGGCTTTTTCCAGCGCGTTCTTCACCCATTCATCCAGCATCTTGAGGGACGGAAGAATCCGTTCCGCGCTGACCGCCCGCCAATAGGCAGTCCGCACATCCTGCATCACCCGATTGGCCACACGGCGACGCTCTTCTTCGGCGATCAACACGTCGTCGGCTGCCTGCTTCGCTCTGATGTACGACATTCCGAAATCCAATACATTCCAACTGAGCGATAGATCAGCGGAGAAGATGTTCTTCTCGGCAGAGGTAAAGGGTGTGAGATTCTGTGCCCCAGAAATCAAGGACTGCCCAACTCCTCCCGAGAAATTATTCCGACCGTCGAATCCTGCGTTCGCCGCGAGGCGAGGCAACATGGCATAGTGAGACAGGTCGAGTTGCGTCTGTGCCAACATCTTGTGCATGAGCTCGACCCGTGCGTCGAGGTTATACTTCAGAGCCCGCGCCATCGCGTCGTAGAGATCGATCGGGCCCGAGACGGGCTCTTGATCCTTTGTCAGAACGGCCCGGTCTTCTCTCACTCGCGATTGCACTTCATCCGGCGTCAACGGTATCGGTTTGACCGCACAACTGCTCAGACCGATCGGGACGACGATCGCCAGTACCGCCAGCAAAGGACCGGTCATGCCGCGAAATCGTTCAGCTGGAGAATTTAGTCCATTCACCACGTCATTTCCTGCTCAACCACATTCACTGAGCCAGATCTAATGCGCACCGCGACAGACAACAGTGCTCTGCTGCCCGACCACCGATCGGCTCACTACGTACGTAGATCGTTATCAGGGTACTTGATTGCATTTGATTGTCATCCTTTTTCTGTCTTTCCGCTTCCTTCCGAGCGTTTGTTCGTAGCTCACACTCTGCGCATACCTCGATTTGTGACCGCGCGGTCATTCTTCGGTGGCATGGAGTTGATCGCACAAAACGTGTATTTCCTTTTTGTGCGTCACATTTATTGGTAGCTTGGACCTGAGGGTTGAAAATATGTCCCTTTCGGTCGGCACTAGTTCATCCGTTCACCAGGGAGATCTTTATGAAAGAGGCAGGATCAACAGCGAAGGCAATGAGTCCGTCATCGGCCGGCCAGCCACAGCCAGGCCAGGCCACCAATGCCGCTCCGACGGTCCAGTTTGATGTCTCCGGGCTTCAGAGTTCCTACGCCAACGTGTGCAACGTGTCTTCGACCCGAGAAGAAGTGGTGCTGGCTTTTGGTGTCAATAATGTGTGGGAGCAGGCGCAGGCAAATATCCAGGTTCAGCTGACGAACCGTATCGTGCTGAATCCCTATTCGGCGAAGCGGTTAGCTGCCGTGCTCAATCGAGTGGTCGCCGAATATGAGGCCAAGTTTGGGACATTGAAGGACGACGCCAGGCCACAAGCCAATGCGGCCTAAGAGAAAGGAACTCTTCTGGACGCCGGCTGGTCAATAGAGGGTACTTCAGCGGACGTGCAAGTGATTTGATCGGCTGCAGGATGTGACCGCCCGGCCAGCCAAAAATCCTGTCGTCCATGCCCACTGAAAGTTGAACCCACCGATGCGTCCGTCGCAATCGAGCATCTCTCCGATCAGATAGAGGCCCGGCACCAGCTTCGATTCCATCGTCTGGAAGTCGATTTCTTCAAGCGGCACGCCGCCGGCTGTGACCTCGGCATAGTTCCACCCTCGATCGTGTTTGACCGGGAATTTGAACTTGGTCAGCGCGACGAGCAGACGATCTCGCTCTTTTCGCGGCAGTTGTGCAGCCGCCGTCGTGGGGTCATGTTCGACATGGGCACAGAGCGCCTCGGCACACCGCTCCGGCACCTGTTGCGCCCATGTCTTCAGCAATGATCGCCGAGGATTGGCCGTCGCTTGCGCCAGAAACCACGCCTTCGCCTGTTCTTGGGTCTGACCGGGTAAGAAGTTTCCATAGATCTCTACGAGTTTCCCCTGCTCATGCCCGAGTGTCCAGAAGCGGCTCGCGTCCATCACAACTGGGCCACTGATGCCAAAATGCGTCCAGAGGAGACTGCCAGTTCGTCGATCGACTTCTTTCCCGCCGATTCTCGTGGTCAGTTCAACTTCTTGCGAGAGACCGGAAAGTGTCGCGTGAAACATCCGGTCGGCGAGCGCCAACGGCACGAGCGCCGGGACGGTGGCCGTCACCCGATGACTCAACCGTCGCGCTAATTCGTAGCCGAATCCATCGCTTCCCGACTTGGGGATTGATCGGCCTCCGGTGGCCAGAACGACGTTTTTCGCTAACACGGTTCCATCGAGATGGTGAACGACGAATCCGGTTTCTACGCCGGTGAGAGGGACGATATCTGTCACTCGACGATCTGGACAAATGACCACGCCCAGTTCATGACAGCGATCGACGAGGGCGGTTAAAACGGTCCTTGCCTTGTCGGTGACGGGAAAGAGTTTCCCGGTTTCTTCGCGTTTGAGCGCGACTCCTAATGAGGCAAACCACTTCACGGTCCGCTCAACGGAGAACGCCGCCAGCACGTTCTTGATGATCCGGCGATTGCCGAAGTAATCGGTGGGGCTGACGATCTCGTGCGTCACGTTACAGCGCCCGCCACCGGAGACGAGGATTTTAGCGCCGATCGTTTTCACGCCATCGAGCAATACGACCCTCGCTGGACGATTACCCTTTACGGCCGCCTCTGCCGCAAAAATCGAGGCTGCCAGCCCAGCGGCGCCCGCACCGACCACCGCAACATCATGTATGTCGTCATGTTTAGACATTAGAGAGTTTTAACTGCCAGTTAACACCGTATTAATCTTGCGGTGTTACAGTTCCCCTCGTGAAAAGCTGACGTGTCGGCGCTGGAACTCATAAGGCAGGAGGTGGTCACGATGACTTGTCAAAAATGCAAAGGACTGATGGTGAAAGAGTGGCGGCCGGAACTTTCGCAGGAAGCTGCGGTGCTTCGCTGTATCAATTGCGGGCTGGTCCTCGATCCGTTAATTGCCCAGAATCGCATGACTCTGTTGCGCACGAAGCAACGGGTCCTCAATGCGGCGTAATGATTCGTTCGAGCTTGTGAGCCAGTTCGGACGGTGCGGGCACATACCGAACCGACCGAATTGGGCAGGTGTGGACGTTGCGCTCGTGGTTAGACCGAAAACTCTGCCCATACGAATGTGTGATCTGAAGGGTCTTTCGCTCGCCGCGGCTCGACGTCCACCTCTACCTTGACACAGCGCTCTGCCAACGAGGCCGTCGCCAGAATATGGTCGATGCGCCACCCTCTATTCGCTTCCAGTGAACCCGGCGCCCGGTAATCCCAAAACGTATATTGCTGCCGGTCCGGATAGAGTTTCACGAATACATCCTGAAATCCCCACGCCAACGTCTTCTCATACATTCGTCGTGCATCCTCGTGATAACAGACATGCTTGAGATGTTTTTCTGGGCTGTGCACGTCCATCGGCCGAGGAGCCACGTTCATATCGCCGCACCAGATAGCCGGTTTGTTCGGCGACAGATGCATCTCAAAATACTTGCGGAGTCGATCATACCAGCCAAGCTTGTATTGATACTTGGGTGAATCGATCTCGAAACCCTGCGGCACGTAGGTGTTCACGATGGGAATCCCCTTGATCACCACGCGTAGGAGCCGCGCGTCCTCCGACTCGCCTCCATCGTCAAACCCATATGCCACGGCCTCCGGCTTCTCCCGGCTCAATATCGCGACTCCGTTGTACGACTTCATTCCTCGGTAGGTAATCTCGTACCCCGACTCCGCCAGTGCCAGCAGCGGAAACTCGCTGTCCTGGACTTTGGTTTCTTGAAGACTGAGCACATCCGGTTTCTCCCGGGCAAGCCAATCGAGCACGATCGGCAAACGTTTGCGGAGAGAATTGACGTTGAAGGTGGCGATCTTCATGGAAATCCTAGAAACGCTCGGGCCGACGCATCCTAGCAAAAGGCCCACGGAGGAACAAGGTGAGGTCACTGATCAAGGACGCGGTTGCACAGGAATCGACGCCGGCTTTCGTCACGACTGATTAGGCGTGACGTCATCGATGGTAGGCTGAGCATCGGAGAGTCTCTCCCAAGCCCAGCTTCGAATCGAGGATCTGACATAGAACGGCCCTCGGAAGGAAAGACCTTCCGAGGGCC